>SXGU01419869.1_pt1 | contig 63529 bp, 72 predicted proteins | sample 3174531 | NCBI WGS metagenome assembly SXGU01 (sample SAMN11356863, study PRJNA531348) | freshwater metagenome | isolation source: freshwater sample F1-140 | place: China: Fuxian Lake, Yuxi | collected 2017-12-25 | reverse complement strand
TTCATCTTCAAATTAGAATATACAGGTGCTACTTGCACTTCATCATCAATTTTTAATACATTTTGTACAATAGATTTTGCTACTTCATTTACATTACCACTACCCATTGCAAGCTTCATTGTAAACTGCAAAGAACAATTATCTGAACAAGCTGTAAACATCCCTTGCTCTTTACCTAGGTGAGTTTGCATATAGCTTTTTGCAAAATACGCATTACAAGTTGGGCACTTTAGATGGACTTGCTTAGCTACTTCTTTTTTTTGTTTCATACCCATTTGAGTTCCTTTTTGGTTTGGGTGGTATTAAAAAATAACTTTTAATAATTCTGCATTAATTGGAGTAGTATATTGCCAATTACCATACATATCAGTAAAAGCTTCAGTAACAATAACTCCGCCTGATACATATACAGCTTGCCCTTCTTTCAGACAATCTTTGTGTTCATTATATAAGCTAGCATCAACAATTACTGTATGCACAGCAAATTTATTTGTTTCAGTTTTACTTTTAATATATAATTTATATTTATCTATTACTTTATAGGGAGACGTTACTTTTACTGGGGTGTGTATTAAATTTCCTATTACTGATTTTTGTACAACACTATTTAATAGCATCGTAGAATTCTCCAAAGATTTGTACAATATAAAACTTACTTCATTCTATTACTGCTCCTTGGTATTTGCCAATTTACAGCGGTTTCTTAAAGAATCCCAGCTGCTTCCACAGTCATTACAACATCCAACAGTTGCAAAGTCTATGGGCTGCCCTTCCTCTTCTGCTTTCTTTAAGCAATCAACAAGACAAGATGCCAAATCAGCATTAAAGCGCTCAGCTTCTGTTAACTCCCTTTCTTCTTGTACCAGAACCTTTTTTTGTTCTTTTGAAGTACTGGAAACTGAATCATTATTTTTATTATTAGTTTTGCAACAAGGAGTAATAGAAACTGCTAACAATAATGAACATACTTTAAATATTTTCATGAGATTCTCCTTATGAGGGGACATCAAAGTTTGTTCTTTTATTATTGTTGTTTATAAATAAAGAGTATATAAAAGATACATTATTAAGCAAATTCAATATTAATTTCTGGGATGACATTATTTTCTAATTGATTACGACGTTCTTGTTGAAGTCTTGCCCATCTTTCGTTTTCAATTTTCCGTAGGAGGCTTAAAAGGAGTTGTTCTTGCTCTAATCTAAAGGCTTCCTGCTCTTCTATCATTTCTACATCACATTCTTCTAGATGGACAATCTCTTCTTCTTTGCACATTGCAAGGAGACCCTTTAATTCTGTTTCGTTCATTTCTAATGTGATTTTTGGGAGTCGGCTTGAATTCGTCATTTGTTTTCTCCTGTCGAGAACTTCGTTTGACTAGCTCGTTGCCTTATGATTTAAGATTACTTTATTTTAAGGAGTGTGTCAACTATTTTTTTTATTTTGTTGTTGCTTTATGATTTTATATATATGCAATGCATGTGCCAACATTATACTATACCTAAGTGCCTGATATTACATGAATGGCAACAAATAAGTGCTACCAAAATTACGCAGTTAATGAGAAATATTTTACACACTGTGTACTTTATTATGCACTTGCTGTATTTCTATTATAAATCTTTTATTTCTTGTGATTAACCTCAATGGAGCGCCTCTTGCATTAGCAAGACTAATGCCATTATATTGGCACAAATATTGCATGGCATGGCAAGCTTGCAAATAGGGCCATCACTCCCCACCATGATTGCAAAAGAAATATGGCATAGAAATTTATTTGTATATATTTTTCTTTATTATCATAATAATATGCAACATACTGAAATTACTATGATATATAGACTTACTAATGTGGCATAAATATTGCATTAAGCATTAATTATAAATAACTTGGAGCTTTTCTTGCATTAGCAAGAACCATGCCAAGTTTTTGGTGGTGACAAAATACCCTATCTATAGTGTTGGCATTAAATTTGCTAATTGCATTTACTGTGCCAAACAAGTTGGCACAATTCTTGCATTGCATTGCAAAATACCAAATACATGCATCTATGGTGGCAAGCTTCTTGCAATATGCAAGTCCTATGCCGGAATCTATCTCCCATAAAAAAAAGTTGGCATGAAAATTGCACGTAGTTGCTTTTCATTGGGCGCTCCAATTTTCCAGATTTTAGCTTCTTGAAATTATTGAGCTTTTTGGATATAATTAGCTAACAATAGCTATGGAAAGCAATATGCAAATGACTTGCATATTTACTTATTTGGGGTGAAATTATGATAAGATTTGGTAGGTTTACAATCAACTTTAATCATCAAGCTATTAAAATCTACTTGATGATTTGGAACGTTAGCAAACTCAATTAACTTGCTATCAATATCTAAAGTTGGAATAGGTGGTAAAAAAGGAGGTTCAGGACTCTTTTTAAATAAAAACTTTAAAAAACCAACAAGGCGTTTAATCAAAGCAATATCTCCAGGGGTAACAAGTGATTGAATAGTTAATGGCAACAAAAATTATTATGATTGTGCTTCTTGTGGCAACCACATGAGTTATGATACTTTACATTGCACTTTTCGCAGCACTCTTTATGCTTAAAATCTTTCTTATGAAACTTCTTATGGCACTTAGAGGTGCATCCAGGCAAATCAGTATCATCATCTTGTTCGGGTGTGACGGAAGAATCTGCTACATTACTTGCTGATGCTTTGTCTTGCAAAGGAACGCCAGCATCTTGTTGTTGCACTGTAGAAGAATCTGTTTGCGGCAAAGAAGCGTCGGTCAACGGCAGATCGTCACCGTAAACAATAATTTTACTTCCATCACCACACCCAGCAACTAAAATCATTAATAGCAAAACATTGCAAATTTTTAGCATTAAAATCTCCTATCTATAAGCTTCCTGAGTTTGGGTTATTAGATTTTTTACATTGTTCAAAAATAAGAGAACATCTACTATCAGCATGGGTTTTACAATAAAATAATAATGAATCACAAGCACTACTGCCGGTAACGTTTTGATAATGTGTATTGTATTGTCTTTGGTTTTCAGATAAAACTGTATTTTGTTTTTGAGAAGAATTCTCACAATTCATTTGATCATCATTATTTGCTTCTTGAGATTCAATTGTAATATCTGTTCCACATTTTGTAAACGAAAATAAGCTAAACAAAGCCGTATATAATTTTTTCATATAATTTCCTTTAGAAAGCTACATCATCCCCGTCTAGTTCATCCATACCAGAAGAAACTCTTGGCTTTGCTAAGAACTCTTCAAATGCGTCATCAGAAGATTCTTTTGGCTGTGAAGGCGTTGTGCGTTTTTGGTCATCTGCAAATTTTACATTCTCGGCAACAATTTCAGTTGTATAATGAATGTTGCCATTTTGGTCTGACCATTTACGCGTTTGCAATCTTCCCTCTACATATAAACGATTTCCTTTTTTTAAAAATTTTGATACATTATCTGCTTGTTTATCAAACATTACAACAGAATGCCATTCTGTTAGCTCAGCTCCAGCTTTCTGTTTGCTATGCGTAGCAATAGAAACTTTACATACTGATAATCCACTAACAGTTTTTTTAAGCTCTGGGTCTTTGCCAAGGGTCCCAAGAATCGTTACTTTGTTCAGCTCTAACATAATTTTCTCCTGTTTCAGATGCACTAGCATCCATTTTTTTTAAATAAATGTTGCATTCTTCTAGCCAGCATTCTCTTTTATTAGAGAATGCATTGGGGATGCAACCAACCCATCTTATAAGAATTGAATTATAATTCATATTATTTGTAGTTTCATTTTTTTCTTTATCTATAACAATTGCGTAATAATTAATTGGCTCTTTGATATATTTATTTTTTGGACAATAAACAATCATATCGCCAATATTTATTTCATTCTTGTTTATTTTTCCAATAGGTTTTTGCATAAGTTTTCTGATTCAATTAGGTTGATAAGAATTTTATATTGTATAATTTCTTCTTCATTTGAATCAACATAGTTATGTTTATTAAAGTGCTTGATAATTTGTTTTACCTTTTGCTTGCTTTCATTTAGTGTTTCAAAAAGTGCTTGAATTTTATTCATTTTTTTCACTCGCGATTGTTGGAGCTCCTTCTACTTTTTCTTTATATTTCCATCCACCTAATATTAGTTCTGTACACAGCTCTTCAATAATTGAATTTCTTGCAATAATTTCCCTCCAAAACATAAAGTGTGATATTGTAAGAAACACTATAGACATATAAATATAAGATTCTACTCTAAACAAAAACATAAACAATGCTGTTAATAAAATTACCAATGAACTTGTTTTTAAAAAAACATATTTTAACATTTTAATCTCCAATCAAAACTCAATGTCTAATGGCCACACTTCACAATCATCTAATACACTGGGTACCATAATGGCTACGTTACTTCTTTTAGGAACTACAAATTTTTTATAAAATAGAAAGTCTTTCTTTTCGTTACTCCAATTGCATTTTGCTTCCATTGTTACTGTTAAGAAAAATGGGTTATAAATAGTGAGTTTAATTAATTTTGCTAATGTTTTTACCTTGCAAGATGTTGCTTCTTTTTGTGCTGCAAAAGTTTTTGTTGAAAGATTAATAATGCAAATAGTTAAAAATATCGAAAGTATTGTTAAAAATTTCATCGCGAAAAAACCTTGCCTTTGTTAATAGGGTAAAATAATGATTTTTGTTGTTTTGTCAATGAATTGTTGGTTAAGCCATTTAGCTGTCTCCTGTTTTAAATGAACACATCCATGGCTAATGTGTTTTGGTTTTTCCCAATTGTCATTAGATGCATGAAATGCCTCTCCTGTGTTTGAGAATTTCATTGCCCATGCCATTTTGGCGCATTTATTATCTTTACTTTTATTACTACAACCTAATGGATACGTTGGAGACCTGTACCATGGGCCTTTTTTGGATAACAAATAAAATGTTCCTGAAGGTGTCTTACATGACTTCTCAATATCTGGGCAATATTTTCTTCCGCCCGAGGCTTTCTCTGAAAGCACTTCTTCTCCGGAGGCATCATAGGCTTTAATTGAAAAGTTTTTTAAATCAACAATTATTGTTTTTTGATTTGCAAAGCAGTTATTAGAAACAGCAAAAATTAACATACCAATTAATAATTGTGTTAATTTCACTTTTTTTCTCCTGTTTGTATTGTCCATGATTAAACTATATTTTTTTTACCAACAAAAGTCAATCTTTTTTTGAAAGAATATTTTTTATTTGTTTTAAAAACCCATCTACGTCATCTTCCATTATTTTTTGCATCCCGTTACATAAGGAATTTACTACTATGCTTTGAAAAGGAAACATGTAGTAATAATCTGGTCCTGTAAAGTACTTTAAACAAACTATAGGGTTCACTAAGAAGATTTTATTACTCAGGTGATATAACACCGCAAGACCTGACAAGTAAGCTCTTAACTCAATATACGCTCTTCCTGGACTTGGAAGTGGTAATAAGAAAAGCAGACATAGCAAAAACCAACTATTGAAAAAAGAAAAAACAGAAAGCAAAGAAAATATTTGCGGACTGAGATATAAAAGATAGTATGCTATTCCCAGCCTTTTACTATCCATTATATGCCTAGCTTCATGTACTAACATTTCTACATAATTTAAATTTCCATATTTTTGTAAATATTTTTCATCGGGAAGATATACAGTTTTTCCAATAGTTGTAACTGTTTCAGTCATAAATTTTTTATTAAAGAATAAAATTTTAGATAGCACTTTCATAAGAAAGCTGGAATTTTTATATTTTATACTGAAGGATGGTTCAAAAACTTTAATTAATGCAATGACTTCTTGCACTTGTTTGCTGGACGGTTGCATATAGTTCTCCATTGTTTTTTTAGTTTTTTCTGGATTTTGAATGTTTCGAGATGGGGTGTTTTGTATAAGAAAATGCTGATGTTGTATAAATAGATTTTTGTGTTTCATCTTTAAAAACAGAATGTATTATTTTTAATGGAATTGCATGTTCATTATAAATAATTTCTCCGATATAATCTTCAATTATTTTTTCAAGCTCTAACATCCTTACATCTAGAGTTCCTTCTTGATATTCTTTCAAAATTAAATAAAATTCTTTATCCATAAACTGAACATCTTTCCCAGAATTATGAAATGTATTATTATAAAAATACATTTTTTCTAATGCCATTTTAATATTTAAGCTCTTTTCATCTCTGTCATCTAAATTTTCTATTACCAGTTTCTTGTCTTCAATTTGCATTTTAATTTCCTGTTTTGTTAAGTTGCAAATTAATTTGTTTCTGTTTCTATATTTTATTTTTGCAATATTTTAATTAAAAAGTCAAGAAAATAATTATTTTTTTAATTAGGAATTTTGCATATAAATGCCCCTTATAAATAGTATAGAAAATATAGTAATAGATATCCTTTATTTAGTTTGAGTTATTAATGCCAATTATGTCCAAGGACTTTATTATTAGTGCTCTAATACTAGAGAGGTACGGTTCTCTCTAGGTTTACTTAGTAACTTATACGCATTAGTTCTACTGTTGGCTTTCGTTCCTGACTTTCCTTTGTCTCGTCAGACTCCCTTTCGGAAGCTATGAACCTATCGGTGTATTATTGAATAGGCCGTATGCGTTTTAATAATAAAGCGTTTTTCTAAAAAAATCCTATTTATAATCTATGCTTATTTGAGAATACTTGAATAAAAAATTTATGTCAAGCATTTTTTTATTGCAATCTCACTTTTTTTATTTTATAGTTATTGTATATAATACTCATAGCAAAGGATACCAAAAAATGAAAAAAGAAAAAAATAAAAATTTTTTATTTCAAGACAAGGACAAACTTATAACACATTTCATTTATTTAGCAAAACAGCAAGAATTAACAGAACAACGAAGGAAAGAAATAAAAAAAAGATTATTTGATAGGATTGAAACAGAAGAAAGGGATTCTTTAAAAAAAGAAATGAAAAAATTGAATAAAACTTTCACATCCATTTATAGGCAGCTTCAATCCACTAGGCTTAAGTTAGAAATTATTGAGTCTAAAGCTTGCACATAATAATATATAATTTAGAACATATATTTAATAAAAAATGCAAGGAATATAATAATGATTTTTAAATGCCAACTTGCAAAATCATTAGAAATAGACAAGTTAGATTTGTTGTTTGAAAATGGCTCAAGTTTTTTAGTTGAAAAAAAAATAGATGGAATACGTTGTTTGCTTTATAATAATAAAAATGGATGCCTGTTTTTGACAAGAACTGGAAAAGAAATAGTAAATTTATCTTTCTTAATAGAAAAAATAGGTTCATTACCTAGTCAAGAATTTATTATAGATGGTGAATTATATTGTGGCGATTGGTCAAAAACGATTCAATTTTCATCTACGTTGCAAGAAAATTTTTCAGACGAGATGAAAGATGTTCTAAAAAATATTTCATTTAATTGTTTTGATTATATACCAGCAAAAGATTTTATTGAAGGAAAATGCAACATTCCTCTTATTGAAAGGAAAATACTCCTTTCTAATTTTTTAAAAAATGCTCCAAAAGAATTTGTAGAAGTAAAATATACAGAAGCAACGTGTTCACGACAGGTTTTAAATGAGTATGATAAAGCTTTATTTCAAGGAGATGAGGGTGTAATGTTGAAGGGTGTAAATTCTCCATACAAATGCACAAGAAACAAATACTGGCTAAAACTAAAACCAGAACAAACAGAAGAGGCTGAAATAATTGGGATTATTGAAGGAAATGGAAAAATATCTGGTATGCTTGGCGCTTTTGAGGTAAAATCTAGAGAAAAAATTTTTTTTGTAGGAACAGGATTAACACAAAAACAAAGAATCATGTTTTGGAATCAAAAAGAGAATATGATTGGAAAAATTATTGAGTATAAAAAGGCAAAAGAGTGTGGTAATAATAATTTTAGATTTCCAGTATTTTTAAGAATAAGGGAAGATTTAGATAATTAATTAATATGGAGAAAATAATGTATAATAAAGAAAAATTAGGAAACGTAGAGTATGTCACTCACATGGGCTCAGACCTTACGGTTGTAAATTCAGCTAGGGTATCTCTTAATAAAAAAGTAGATAAGATAAAATATGATGATATTAAATTAATTAATTATTTAGCAAAGCATGGACACTGGACACCATTCAGCCACTGTCAGGTACAGTTTAGGCTGAAAATGCCAATTTTTGTGTCAAGACAATGGTTTAAAAGCTCTGTAGGATTTTGTTTGTCTGGAGATACATTTGTTCATTTTTTAAACAACAAAAAATATAAAATAAGAGATTTATATAATTTCTGGCAGAATAAAGTATTGAATCAAAAATTTAAACAAACACCTGTTGTTTGTTTAATGGAATATTCAAAAGAACTGAGAGATGGTTACATAAAAAATGTTTTTTATAGTGGTAAAAAACAAATTTATGAAATTGAATTGGAAAATGGAAACAAAATAAAGACTTCTAGAGATCATTTATTTTTTACTACCAATGGGTGGCAAACATTACATGATGCAATAGATTTATATTGGGACGGAACAACTTTAAAACATAATTTTGATATTTGCGAATTTTATACTTCTGATATAGAAGAGGAAAAAATTGTATTTATTGACTATTCCAAGGGAAGTGACGATAATTCAACATATCATTGGATTGCAAAAAAATCGAAACATTATAAGGCTATAAAAGTAACTCCTCTAGAAGAAGAAGATGTATTTGACTTAGAAATAGATTATATATATCCTAATTTTATTGCAAACGGATTTGTCGTGCATAATTCTAGAAACGAGGTTTCTAGGAGATATGTTGACGATCCTCCAACCTTTTTTCATCCAGATGGATGGCGTGAAAGACCAACAGAGGGAATTAAACAAGGAAGTAGAGATTCCCTTGTAAAGGATTCAGAAAGTTATAAATCAAAATATAAAGATTTAATAAATCACGCCGATTGGCTTTATAAGGAAATGATAAACGACGGAATAGCACCAGAAATGGCTCGGATGTGTTTGCCGCAATCTATGCATACTGAATTTATTGAAACAGGTAGTTTGTTTGCTTATGCAAGAATTTTTAAATTACGTCAGGATTCACACGCCCAAAGAGAAATACAATGGTTTGCTAACGAAATTAATACTCAAATGGAAACTTTATTTCCACACAGTTGGAATGCGCTTAGGAGCTATTATAAATAATGAATATTTTTTTCTTAGATGAAGATCCAAGAAAATGTGCCATTTGTCATTTTGACAAGCATTGTGTTAAGATGTGCTTAGAGTATTGTCAAATATTATGCTCAGTAAACCACCTTAATGGACAGAATAATGTCCCTTACAAAGCAACGCACTTAAATCATCCAGCAATTATATGGTGCAATAGTTCTTTAGACAACTATAAATGGCTTTTAAGCCTTGCAAAATGTTTGTTTGAAGAATATACCCATAGATACGGAAGAACGCATGCAAGCGAATCTAAAGCTTTTTATTGGTGTAGTTTAAATCTTCCAAATATACCTTCTACTGGAATCACTACAAGACCTTTAATTATGGATAAAGAGTTTATTATAGGAATGGACCCAATAGAATCTTATAGAAATCTATATATTAAAGGTAAAAGACATTTAGCAAATTGGAAAAATAGAAATCCTCCTGAGTGGTGGAAGTAGTAAAGGAAAAAATGGCACAATATAATGATTATTTAATTAATGAATTTACTAGCAGCTATTCTACTGCATCATTATCAAGAGTTGCAACAGCTGCACGACAAGCGGCAGGATGTGAGAAAGCACTTCAAATTGTATGTCCTGCACAAGTGAATTGTGATTGGTGGCAGACGGAACACTTTGCCCCAATTGCTTATTATTCAATTACTGGAACTGCTGGAATTTATCAATTTATTTCAAAATTTCAAGGTTGGAATAATGACTCGAATAATCAAAGGGCTGGAGTAACCATTTATAAAGATAGAGATAATTGCCTGATGACCTATGTGAATAATGCTGGGCAAGTATTGTCTGAATATATTGTTTCTAATGTTGGAGCAGGAAGCTCATATACCAAAACTCTTGCGAGTGATTTTAGAGTTAATCCAGTTCTTTTTAAGACAATTTATTCACAAAGTTCTGGGCAGTTTGAACATTATACAAGTCAAGATGAAGGATCTTCTTGGTCGCTTAATAAAGTAGAAACAAAAGCAATTACAAATGCACAAAGATTTGGATGTTTTGCAAAAACATTTACATCTTTTGATTACGATGTTTATAATAATTTTAGCTATATGACTATTGATGTATCGGCAAGTTCTGGGTGGGGGCGTGTTTATGACAATTATTTTACGGCTAGTGACCATGGATTAAGCACAGACCTTGGAAATGGTATTGTTACTGCATCTGGTCAGACTTTTTGTTTGGAATGTTCGAGACGAAGGGCGGCTGATTTGTGGGTAAGCTTATCTGGCGCTCCCATTTATTATACTCCAATAACATATCCATCTTCTAAAACAAAATATGTAACAAAATTAAATTTTTTGAGCAGCAGTAACAATTCTACTATTAATCATACCACAGGTATGATTTTGTATTTAGACGCTACAAATTTTTATTTATTTGATATTAGAAATGCAGATTATTTATTAGCTGTATCTAAAGTTGTAAGCAATGTTGGAACTGCCGGAATTGTTTCTGGCGCAATGGCCAACCCTAACACAACTCCTCTCTATCTTGGGATAGAATTGACTAGTGGATCTAATTATGTATCTTTTATGTATACAAATGATACAAGTAGTGCTTGGACAACAATTGGAACAGCTTCTATGGAGTTCACACCTGGAAAGGTGGGTTTGTTTGCAAAATCTTATGCAACCGGTGCAGATATCAATACGATTCCAAGGGTTATAGCTAAATATGATTTTTTAAATCAATATATTTATAATACCGATACTCCGGCGTATACATGTAGTGTTCTTAATATAGGGCAGGATCACACATTTAATTATTACCGGTGCTTGAGTTCTCAATTTATGAGAGGCGGAAGTTCCGTGGATACTGTTCCTTTTTCTTTTGCACAACACATTTTATTTCGAACAGGTTCAAATTAAATATTGCATATTTAAAATAAAATTGTTATTCTAAGTATAGGTTTAAATTGGAGAATAAAATGCAATTAAAAAGAATTGCTGTTCTTACTATAAATGAGGATGATTTGAAAAGTTGTATTTTATCTCATTTTAGAAAAACTACAAATTTAAAAACTTATATGTTAATACAAAAATATTTAAATGGAGAGCCATGCTCGTTTAAATATGATAGAGAAAATAAATGTTTGAAAGTAGAACTATTTGAAAACATGGAAGAGGAGATTTAATGGATTCTATAGAGAAACTAAAAAAACAAATTGAAAAATTCGCAGCAGCAGTAAATAAAAAGGTGGATGCGAATGTTCCTGAAGATAGGGAGTTTTTTATTTTTTCTGATGCCATTAGAAAATTTTCTGAAGCTTTTGATATTGTTGTGTCAAAAAAGTTTGGAGAACACATAAAAGACATTTATGAAATAAAAGATTGTAGGAAAAATACAATAGTTTTTGCCTGGATGGAAGAAGGAAATAAAATTATTTATTTGGAAAACAAAAATACACAGAGGATGAATTAGAAATTTTTATGGAAAAAAACATAAAAAATATTGTTTATCTAGATCTTGATGGGGTAGTAGTTAATTTTGCAAAAAGAGCAATACGCATAATTAATGAAAATAGATTTAATATTATAAAATACAAAGAATATGTTGAATATATTGTAATCAAGCAGGGTCATAAATTAATTAACGTAAATGATTTACATCCTGATTTTGAAACAAAAGATGAAAAAATTATTGAATTTATGTTTAAATTGTTATCAAATGATAAAGATTTCTGGATAAACCTAGAATGGCTAAGGGGAGGTATGTCTTTGTTTAATTTTATTAATAAAAATTTTGCAAACTTTTATATTTTATCCTCCCCAGTTCCAGGCGATACAGCATGTATTGAGGGAAAAAAAGAGTGGGTTTTAAAAAATATGGGAATTTGTGAAGATAAAATTATAATTGAAAGAAATAAAAGTATTTATTCTTCAAAAGATTCTATTTTGATTGATGATTTTTTAATCAATACAAATAAATGGGAAAATGGTGGCGGAATAGCAATTCATCATAAAAATTGTAAATCAACAATAAATAAATTAAAAAAATATTTATAATTGTTCTATATATAGAATGTTAATAAACAATGAAGAATTCTATCAATATTTATCTAAAATAGATTTTTGTATAGAAAAAATACAAAAATATGGTATTACAAAAAAAAATATAAAAAGATTACGTCTTTTAAAAAATCCAAAAATTATTTCCGAACTTGACCTCCAAACTGTTTTTTCTGATTTATATTTTGTTTCTTTAATTTCTGATTTTAAAAATAATATTTTGTGTATTTTGAAACAATATAGATTAGAAATAGAATATAAATACGAAAGATATAAAAAAAATCAAGAATTGCCCTATTTATTTAGGGATACTACTAGTAAGAAAAAGCATGATAAAAAAGCAAAACATAAGGAGACATTAATATGGCTACACGAAGAAGGATACGAGAGTGGAGGCAAGAAGCAAGGAAATTAGTAGAAAATCAAGAGCCTCAAAAAGAAGATGTTAATGTATTAGATGTTTCTGATATTGATATATTAGAAGATGAGGAACAATTAAAAAAAGTAGAAGATGATATTTTAAATTCATTTTTTGAAAAAATAAATAACACAACAAAAGAAATTAAAAAACAAGAAAATGTTGTTGAAGAAAAGAAAAAGGGAAGGCCAAAATTCAATGCAAAATAAAGACGATAAAGCTATAGAGAGTTTTTATTGTTCTCTAAAAGAAGGAACAGAATTTCAAGTTAATATTTTTTCTTATATAGATGGAATAAAAGAAATTCTTCTTTCATTAAAACCATCTTCGATGAAAGAAAAGAGAATGATCATGAATGCCTTGAATCATCTATCTGATATTAGAAGAATTTCTAAAAAGAAAGAACAAGAATATGTTGAAATTTTAGAGAAAATAAATAAAGTGGAGGAATAAATAATGGAAAACAAAGAGATAATTGTTGGCGGACTAGGTGATGGTCGATCTGATAAAGAGTTTGATCAACAAGAACTATCTGCCGGAATTAAGGTAGAGATGGAACATACAAATGATGTTAATGTTGCAAAAGAAATAGCAAAAGATCATCTAACCGAAGATCCCCTATATTATCAGAAACTGGAAACGATAGAAGAAAAAAAAGATCGAAATCAAATATGTGAATCTATTGATCAAGAATTATTACTTAGAAAATATATTTCTCAATTTTTGAAGAAAAATTTTTCCATTTTATCATTAAAAGAGCAAAAGGAACAAAAAGAAGATAAACCACTTTATTCTTTTACTAGCATGAATTTGTTATCTGAGCTTTTAGAAAAGATTGTGCCAATTATTGAAGAAAATTATAAAATTTTAACTACCTCTGAAGAACAAAGAATCTCTTTTGAAGAATATATTTTGAACTCAATTAATGAAAAATATAAAAAGATAGATATTTCTTCTGATGAAGCGGATGAAGAGCAGCAAGATTGGTTTATTGATATTTATAAGAACAATGATAATAATGAACTTGAAAATTCTCAAGAAAAACAAGATGTTGGAGAAAGAATTGGAGAAGAAACTTATCTAAAAATAGACAAAGATATTTCGGAGTCGTTTTCTTTATTACAAGATGACAAAGAGTATTATTTGTTTAAGAAATATTTATTGAAAAATCTTGAAGAGTATTTTAATATTTTTGATAAGAAATATTTTGCGCAAGAAGTGCAATAGGTTAAATTATTTCATCTACTATACCATATTCAATACATTTCTCTGCAGTAAGCCAAAGGTCATGCTTAAGAAGGTCTTCTAATTTTTTCTTCGGAAGTTTTGTTCTTGCTTCATAAATAGCTTTAATTCTATTCATTAGAATTTCTATATTTTTAACTTCATCTTTCCAATTTTCATATGTCCCCTCAAACCATGAGCTTAGTTGATGTATTAATACAAGAGAATTTTTGAACATAACTCTTTTGTGAGCACAAACACTCAATAGAGAAGCGGCACTTGCTGCATACCCATCTATAGAACTAATAATTGGAATATCTGAATTTTCTATATAATTAACAGCACAGAATGCATCAAATACACTTCCGCCATAACTATTAATATGAAGAAAAATGTTTCCTGGGTCTTTTAGTGTTAATAAAATTTGATTTGCCTTTAATGAATTTGAAACTTCTGTAATTTTCTTAATTAATCCCAAAACCGACGTTCTATCAACCTCGGAGTAAAAATAAATACGGTTCTCAGATGAATCTATATCATCATCAGAATGATGATTGTCTGAAGACGTTGATATTAAAATTGGTTGTTGAGATTCTTCTTCTAGCTTTTTCTTCATTAGAGACAAGTTTGTTTTTTTCATTATTTTATCCTTTTTTTATAAATGGATAATACCATTTATATTATTGTTAGTATTCTTCTCTAATTAAATAGTCTTTTTGTTTTATATTTAACATCTCTAATATTCTATATGTTTCAATTAGGTGCGTTAATTTTGTCTGAGAAACTCCCAATAGAGAAGCAATCTCAGAGTATGTTTTCCCACAAGAAAGAGCATAATATAATACAGCACTTTGCACAATCTTTTTTAAAGATGGCCATATTTTAAAGCCATACATTTTTCCATTAATTAACTTAGAAGAGAGCTCTAATTTAACCCCTATCATTTCTTCTAGGGTTAAATTATTTAACATTATTAAAAATTCATCTGTTATTTTATTTTCTCTTCTAAGTTTTCTTATTAAGGATAAATCTATTTTTTGTTTTTTTATTTCTTTTTTAATCTCTAGTATCTTCGACATTATTTTTCTATAAATTCTTTTATTGTACTCACAGTAGAAGAAATTGTAAAAAACAATATTCTAGTACTTCCGGCTTGCACAATTCCAATAACTTGACCGGATGAATTAAAAATTGACGATCCTGAGCTTCCTGGAAAACTATAAATTGAAAAGATAGTTTTTTGAATAGATTCATTTGTATATGAGTTATAAGACATTCCGCTTACAATTCCACTGCAATAGCCAACATATTTATTAACCAAGTTTTTTAAATAAATACCGCCAGGATATCCCATTGTAAATGCTTTTTCTCCCCTTTTTGGTTCTTTAGAAGCAATCTCAACAGTTTGCATTGTTACAGGGATTTCTACTAAACATAGATCATTTTCTGAGTCTTTTTTTACAATAATACCTGGGTATTTTTCTCCATTTATGTTTGTTATTGTAACCTCTTTTTTTAGCACGGTCACAAAACTTGGAAATCCCTTTTCCATAGAACAAACATGTTCTGCTGTTAGTATTGTTGTTGTATTAATTTTTTGATTTTTAACAAAAATCGCCGCACCGCTACCAGATCCAGATACTTTTTTTATGTTTTCTCCAAGAGCTACCGGAGTTGATATTTTCATAAATGATTTTTTAGACATATCGTCAGATTCCATTTTTGACTTGTCAATTTCAACAGTTAATGTAACCTGTACATACACAATGCTGTTTTCTATTCTTTCTGGAATGTTTTGGTCTTGCACTTGTGGGATTGGCACGGATGCACATGAAAAAAGCGAAAAAAGAAGAATTACTAAGGAACTGTTAAAAAGTTTTTTCATGATACACCTCTCTTTTATTGAGCAAAATTGCTTTATAAAATAAATAGTTTTAAAAATGCATAAATATTTCATTTTTTGAATATTTATGTTATATTTATATTATAGGAACATTTGTCGAGAGAAATTTATTAAAATACGGGACACATAAATAATGATTTTTTCTGTAAATGAAACAGAAAATCAAAATCTAAAAAATTTTGAAAAAAAATGTAGTAAATGTGAACAGATTAAAAATATTTCTGATTTTAATAAAGATGCATCTAAAAAGTGTGGAATTAGATCTAATTGTAAACAATGTGAGGCAGAATACTATAAAAACAATAGAAATAAATATTTAGAAAATTGCAAAGAATATAGAAAAAATAATAAAGAAAAATGCGCAGAAATAAAGAAGAACTACAAAAAGAAGAAGTATCATTCTAGCCCCAAATTTAGACTACATGAACTAGTATCCAGAAGAGTGAGAAAGAGCCTTTCTTGTGTGGGTGGTAAAAATGGAAAAAGTACATTCGAAATTCTTGGATATTCTATCGAACAATTACAAAAACATTTAGAACAACAATTTGAATCATGGATGACATGGGAACAATATGGCAAGACATGGCATGTTGACCATATTGTTCCAGTGAGTTTTTTTGATTTTTCTTCCACAGAAGACCCAGTATTTATGTTGTGCTGGTCTCTAGATAATCTTAGGCCACTTGAGGCAAAAGAAAACATAATCAAGGGGAATACCATGGACACAGAAAATTTTACAGAAGAGATTAAAGAAAGAGCCAAAAACATAATTCTTGAATACAAAAAAATAAAAGGAGAAACTATTTTATGAAGAAAGTAACTGTATTGGACACATGCGTATTGGTACAAGACCCCGAGAGCTTATTTGGGTTTGAAAAGAGTGACATAGTAGTTCCAGAGCAAGTTCTTGAAGAGCTTGACAAGCACAAAACAAGGCAGGATTTGGTTGGGTATAACGCTAGAGTTTCAATACATATTTTAGATAATCTTATTCAGGACAATAAAATTGAAGGGGGGATTAAACTTGGGAAGGACTTGGGAAAACTTTTCTTTAAATCATATAATAGAGATTTAATAAAAGACGAAGGGTTAGATTTAAGCGTTCCAGACAATAAAATAATAGCAACTGCAATAACTTTAAAAAAAGAAAATCTAAAATCAAAAATATGTATAGCTACTAGAGATATTAATTTAAAAGTTAAATGTTGTTATTATGGAATTGAATCTATTAATTATAATAGGGAAGATGTAATACAAAAAAGGGAACAACTTTATTCTGGTTTTACAAAAGTAATCGTTAATGATGATTTAATAGATGAGCTATATGCTGGAAAGCAAGTTTCTCCAAAACAAATACACGAAGAATTATTATTATATCCGAATCAATTTGTGTTATTTGTATCGGATTTTAATGAAAAAAAATCGATTTTATGTAAGTATGATGGAAACTTACTTGTAAGGGTAAACGAGTTTAAAAAAGGCATATTTGGAATAAGGTCAAAAAACAAAGAACAATCTCTAGTATTAGAACTTTTGATGGATAAAACAATTCAACTTGTTTCCTTGACAGGAGGAAGTGGTTCTGGTAAAACTATATTATCACTTGCTGCTGGATTACAACAGGTTGTTGAAAGTAAAAATTATTCTAGGATTTTAATTGTAAGACCAATACAGCCTGTAGGTGCAGATATAGGATTTTTGCCTGGAGATGTTTCGGAGAAGATGGAACCTTGGATGGCACCTATTTCTGACAATTTTGTCACTCTTCTCGGTGGAACTAGAGAAGCGAAATTAACCTATGAACAATTTAGAGCAAATGGCACAATCGAGGTGCAACCACTTACATATATTCGAGGAAGAAGCATTAGTGATACGTATATGATTTTGGATGAAGCTCAAAATATGTCTTTGCATGAATTAAAAACAATTATCACACGAGCCGGGCAAAATACAAAAATTGTAATTACTGGAGACATAGAACAAATAGATAATAATAAACTTAATGAGTTCACTAACGGTTTAACTTTGGTTGTTGAAAAGATTAAATCAGAGAAGTTATCTGGTCACATTTCTTTGAGAAAATGTGAGAGAAGCGAACTCGCAGAATTAGGAATTAAATTATAGAATCGAGGTGTAAAAATACTAACAGCTGCCCTCTGATAAAAATTCACATCAATTTTTGAAGAAAATAAATTTTTTGCGGGTAAAGATTTCAGGTAACAAGATGCCAGCCAAAAAAGACCAAAAAGAAAGTATCTTTCAACTTTGCGGAGACGAGTATACAGTACTCGAATCTCCGCACGGATTTTATTCGTCCAAAAGAATGAAGCTTAGACACAATTTATGTGGAACTGAATATGATGTTCAAATTAAAGAATTTCTTTCTGGCAAAAGGTGTCCAAATAAAATATGTGTTAAAAATAAAACAAAGCAAACCTGTATTGATAAATATGGTGTTGAATGTAGTTTACATAACAAAGAAATTTCAAATAAAACAAAAAATACTTTATTATTAAAATATGGTGTTGAGAATGTTTTCGCAAATAAGCAGATACAAGAAAGAATTAAGCAAACCAACGTGCAAAAATATGGTGTTGAGTATACAATACAAAATGAAGAAATAAAACAAAAAACAAAGCAAACTATGTTACAAAAATATGGTGTTGAAAATTTATCACAAAGTAATCAAATCATAGAACGTATAAAACAAACTAACTTGCAGAAATATGGTGTTGAATATCCACTACAAAGCTCAGGGGTACGAGAAAAAGTAAAACAAACCAACTTTCAGAAATATGGTGTTGAATATCCTTTATACAATGAAGAAGTACGAGAAAAAATAAAACAAACCAGAATTCAGCAATTTTATAACAATTTACAAGATAAATTTCCATTATTAGAACCATGTTTTTCTCAAGGAGAGTATACAGGGGTTTATCACAGAAAATACCGTTTTCGTTGCAAAGAGTGCGGATATGAATTTGAGAGAGCCATCCACTGCAGGGAGCCAATCTGTCGCAAATGTAAACCTGTATTTGGTGGTCGTTCAAAACAAGAAGCTGATGTTTGTGAGTTTATTTCTCTCATTTTACAAGATAATCCCACTTCTAATACTAGAGAAATTATTCCGCCACAAGAACTCGATATATATTCCGAACAGCATCGAGTAGGGGTCGAATTCAATGGGTTATATTGGCACTCAGAGGAGTTCGTTGACAAGAAGTATCACTTCGAGAAGTCTAAGCTCGCACGTGAAGCTGGAATCAAATTATTTCATATCTTTTCGGACGAATGGGAGCAGAAGCAGGACATCGTTAAGAGCATGCTGTCCCATTCATTTGGAGTTACTCAACGAAAGCTCTTCGCACGCAAGTGTAGCATCGCAGAAGTCTCTACGCGCGATGCAAAACGTTTCTTCGAGTCAACGCACATCTCCGGCGGAGGGCGCTCTAAATCGGCTTTTGGGCTGTTTTACGATGGGCAGCTTGTTTCGTGCTTATCGCTAGGTGTTCCTATTAAGAATAAACGCTACTCAAACTGTATCGAAATCGTGCGTTTTGCTAACCAACTCAATACGCATGTTGTCGGTGGGTTTAGCAAATTATTCGCTGCTGCAAAAAGGTGGTCTATTGAGAATGGGTTCGAAAATATTTTGTCTTATGCTGACCTGCGCTTCGGAGATGGTAATGTGTACCGTAAGAACGGCTTTGAGTATCTCGGAGACACCGATGTAAACTATTGGTATACAGACGGACTCAATCGCTATAGTAGACAATCCTTTCGAGCTCGTGATGGCAAGACAGAGCGACAAATTGCAGAAGAGGCCAGTGTTTTCAAAATATATGGTTGCGGACATTCAATATTTATGTTAAATATAAAATAGAAACACAAGGAGATAAAATGGAAAATATTGTTATGGTTCCAAATTCAAAAACAATTTATGTAGAAGTTTTACTTCAAAAAAGGATTGGTAAAGAAAAAAAAATTAGCTATTTAACTTCCGATATTGAAAATATGGTTCTGCAAAAAAACCCAGGTGTAAAAATTATAAATGTTGTTACATCTGGATTTGCTTGCAATTATAATGATTTATTTCTTCATTCCTCATGGGAATTCGAAGTTGAATTTCCTTCTAAAAAAAGAACAAAAAAAGCGTAATAAAATATGCATCATATATCTTTCTCTTCTTTTAAGGACTGGAATAAGTGTCCTTTTTTATTTAAAGTTAAGCATATAGATAAAGTATTTTCTTTTACAGGTAATGTTTATACTTGCTATGGAACAGCAATGCATAAAATCTGTGAAAATTATATGAAACATGTATTTCCAAAAAATCAAGAATTATTTGAAAAAGAAAATGTTATTACTTTTTTTAACGAATATTATAAAAAGGAATGTCAGAAAAATATTTCATTACAGGAAGCACAGAAAGTTGAGTTATCTGAAAAAGATATTTTATTAACTGGTCAATCATATGAGGATTATTTACAATATATTAAAGAAAATTTTTCTAATACACATGAAGTTTTTAGTACCGAATATATGATAGAAAATGAAATAGATTTTTGTAATACAGATATTAAATTTAAAGGGATAATAGATTTAATTTTAAAAGAAAAACAAAATGATAAATATATTATTATAGATTATAAAACAACATTATATGGTTGGGATAAATACCAAAGGTCAGATAAGATAACGGCTTATCAACTTGTTATATATAAATATTTTTTTTCTAAGGCAAACAATATCCCTCTAGAAAATATAGATATATTTTTTATGCTTATTAAAAAGTCAGCAAAACCAGGCAATCATATAGAAATGTTAAAAATTACCTCCGGAAAAAAAAAGATACAGAACTGTATTGATTTGTTCAAGAGATTTCTCCTTTCTGTTAAAAATAAAAATTTTATTAAAAATAAGTTGAATTGTGAAAAGTGTGAATATAAAATAGAGTGTAGGAAGGTATAAAAGGTATGAGTGTACAAAAAAGACTTATTGAATTTTTCCAAGAAAATCAAGAGTTTCTATGTATTTCTGTTTTAGAAAAAGAATATAAAGTTCTTGATAAAATTGAGGTTAAGCATTTAGTTTGTGGAACTAGTTTTTTTGTTATGATAGATAGGTTTCTTAATAAAGGGACAAGGTGTCCAAACAAAGAATGTCGCATAGCAAGGACAAAACAGACTCATTTAAAAAAATATGGATATGAATGCATTTTTAGCAAGGGTAGCGGGTTTCGAAAGGAAAAAGAAAAAATTGATAGAAAAGAAGAAATAATACAATTATGTGGAGAAGAATATTCTATAAAAGAAACAAATAATAGTTTTTTTCAATCTGATAAAATTATTTTAATTCACAATATATGCAATAAAGAATATAATGTTAAGGTTAGTTCATTTTTACGAGGCAGTAGATGTTCAAATCCCAAATGTCTTATGGAAAGGTTTAAAAAGACTTGCATTGACAGATACGGAGTAGAAAATGTATTACAAATGCAGTCTATAAAAGATAAAGCAAAATTAACTTGTGTTAAAAAATATGGATTTGAGAATGTGTCTCAAAATAAACAGATACAAGATAAAAAAAGTGTAAATAGTTTAAATAAAGCCTATAATAGTTTACAAGATAAATTTCCCTTATTAGAAACATGTTTTCCTCAAGAGGAATATTCTGGTGTTCATGATAAAAGATATCGTTTCCGTTGTAAAGAATGCGGATATGAGTTTGATAGGACAATACATTGCAACATCCCGGTGTGTCGCAAATGTAACCCGTTATTACGAGGAACATCAAAATCTGAGATCGAGGTATATGATTTTATTATTTCCAATGTTGGAAGTATCATAAACTCAAACATTCGCTCCGTCATATCTCCTAAAGAAATTGACATTTACTCCGAACAACATCGTGTTGGTGTCGAATTCAATGGATTATATTGGCATTCGGAGGAATTCGTTGACAAGTTATATCACTTCGAGAAATCTAAGCTCGCTCGTGAAGCAGGAATCAAATTGTTTCATATCTTTTCGGATGAATGGGAGCAGAAACAGGACATCGTTAAGAGCATGTTGTCTCATGCTTTTGGTGTTACTCAACGAAAGCTGTTCGCACGCAAGTGTAGCATCGCAGAAGTCTCAACACGCGATGCAAAACACTTCTTCGAGTCAACACACATCTCCGGTGGAGGACTCTCCAAATCGGCTTTTGGGCTGTTTTACGATGGGCAGCTTGTGTCTTGCTTATCACTAGGTATTCCTATAAAGAATAAACGCTACTCAAACTGTATCGAAATCGTACGTTTCGCTAATCAACTTAATACGCACGTTGTTGGCGGGTTTAGTAAATTACTCACTGCTGCAAAAAGGTGGTCGCTTGAGAATGGGTTCGAAAATATTTTGTCTTATGCTGACCTGCGATTCGGTGATGGTAATGTGTACCGCAAGAACGGTTTTGAGTATCTCGGTGACACAGAAGTAAACTATTGGTATACAGATGGGCTCAATCGTTATAGTAGACAATCCTTTCGAGCTCGGGACGGGAAGACGGAGCGGCAAATCTCCGAAGAAGCCAGTGTTTTCAAAATATATGGTTGTGGACATGCAATCTTTATTAAAAAAATAGCTTGACATAAATTTTTTTTCTGGTAACTTGTAAGTTACAGTTACATGTTTGTTAATTACATGGAGGAAAAATGGATAAGAAAATCAAAGTGTTAATGTTAGGCGATCATGCTTTTTCGCCAAGTGGTTGTGGAAATCAAATTAGGTATATTTCTGAAGCATTAGTAAGGTCCGGAAAGTTTAAAATTGTTCAACTAGGTGGAGCTATTAAACATTCAAACTATAACCCTGTTAAAACGGAAGAATTTCAGGACGATTGGATTATATATCCTGTCGATGGGTATGGAAATAAAGATATTATTCGTTCCATGTTACGAATGGAAAGACCTGACATTCTTTGGATGATGACTGACCCGCGCTTTTTTACTTGGCTATGGGATATGGAAGACGAGATTAGAAAAGTGGTACCTCTGGTTTATTACCACGTTTGGGATAACCACCCATATCCAACTTTTAATAAATCATTTTATGAAAGCAATGATTGCATTGCAACAATTTCAAAGGTAACGGATGATATTGTGAGGACTGTTTCTCCTAGCGTGATGAGTAGATATTTACCACATGCAGTGGATACAAGTATTTTTAAGCCACTTGATGAAGAAGAAGTTAAAAAGTTTAGAAAGCAATCCTTGCTTATTAACGGCAAGCCAGATATGAATAGAGTTATTTTTTTCTGGAACAATAGGAACGCTAGGCGAAAACAAAGTGGAACATTGCTTTTTTGGTTTAAGGAATTTTTAAATATAGTAGGAAGCGATAAAGCTAGTTTAATTATGCATACTGATCCAAAAGATCCGAACGGGCAAGATCTTGAGGCAATTGTTGAGTCACTAGAAATGACAAATGGAGAGGTTTTATTTTCCAGGGATAAATTGCCCTTAAATCATCTTGCAATGATGTACAATATGGTAGATTGTACAATTAACATTTCCGATGCTGAGGGGTTTGGGCTTGCCACCCTTGAATCACTTGCGTGTGGAACTCCAATTATTGTAAATATGACCGGTGGACTTCAAGAACAGGTTACAGATGGAAGCGAATGGTTTGGTATAGGAATACAACCCTCTTCTAGGGCAGTTATTGGTTCGCAAGATATTCCTTGGATATATGAAGACAGGATTAACAAGGATGATTTTATTAATTCATTGTTAACCATTTTTCGCATGTCTAGAGAAGAGCGAAAAGCTCTTGGAAGCAAGGGAATGCAACATGTTTTAAAAAATTATAATTTTAAAGATTTTGAAGAAAGCTGGGTTTCACTAATGCAAGAAGTTCACGAAAAGTGTGGCAGTTGGGGTACAAGAGAGCGTATTAGTGGATATGAATTTATTGAGATAAAATAAAAAAATAGTTGACACAAATAAAAATATTTAGTATTCTCTAAATATGCTCAAATTATCTATTCTAAGTTTTTTCTTTTTAGCAAATTGTTCATTGTTTATCGAATCCAACGAACCAAAAGACAGTGATGTGTGTAGTCTTGATGGTTATTCTAAAATTTGGGGATGTGATAAAGATGAAATAGAAAATATCTTAATAGAAAGATATGATTCCGTCGACAAGTGTTCGAGTTGTTGGCTATATGCATCTTCATCTTTGATAGAAACAAGATATAGAATTGATAAACAAAACGTTAATGTTAGGGTTGATAAACAAGACGCCCTGTCAAAAACGAGACCAGGGTATGATTGCAGCGGTGGAAATCCACAAGATGTATTTGAGCTTGCAAAAGAAGGAATACAATCAAATATTGGAACATTACATGTTTCTGAACATAAATCATATTTTACTTTAAGTTATAAAAATATGATAAAAAAAATTAAGGACCTATTAGTTGATGGTCCATTTATATTGTATTCTGGAAGTTTTAATCTAGTATATTCTGATATTAGACTTAAAAAATGCGAAAAAAGAGAAGGTGCAGAAGCTCATGTTCTTATGGTTTTTGGGTACAAACAAGAAGGTGATAATCTTTTGTTATTAGTGAAAGATTCATATCATTACGCACAATTATATTCCATAGAGTTTAATGAACAGTCCTATGCGGATTGTGAATTTTATGGTATGTTTTATTTAGAAAAAGACAGTGTTTCTTTAAAAAACAATTAAGGAGTATTAGGAGAAAAACATGAAAAAAAAGGTTATTGTAAGAGCGCCAGTTTTAAGCGTAAGCGGGTACGGAACACATGCAAGGCTTGTTTTAAACTCTCTTCGACAATATGAAGAGTATTTTGATATCTATTTAATTAATATTAACTGGGGCCATACATCGTGGCTATCAGAAGAAAACGATGATAGGCGCTGGTATGATTCACTTATTATGAAAACAAATCAGCATTTGCAAGAAGGTAAAAAGTTTGACGTATCTGTGCAAGTTACAATTCCAAATGAATGGGAAAAAATAGCAGATTACAACATAGGTGTAACAGCTGGAATAGAGGTGGACAAAATATCTCCGCATTGGGTAGAAAAATCTTCGCTTGTTGACAAAATCATAGTTGTTTCGGAACATGCAAAAAGTGGGTTTGAAGATGCCGTCTGTCAAATTATTAATCGCAACACTAAAGAAGTTGTTAAATCAGCGAAAATTGATGCACCTATTACGGTCATAGGATACCCTGTAGAAAACACGGAACCAGAGGAACTTGATATTTCATTGAAAGATGATTTTAATTTTTTAACAATTGCACAATGGGGTCCAAGAAAGAATATTGAATCATTGCTTGTTGGGTTTTTAGAAGAATTTAAGGATCAGCAGGTAGGGCTTGTATTAAAATTATCGATTAGAAATAATACGAAAGTAGACAGAGAACACGCTCAGCGAAGAATAAAGACTGTTTTAGATCACTTTCCAAATAGAAAATGTAATGTTTATTTATTACATGGAAATTTGACAGATGGTCAAATGAAATCTTTGTATACTAATGAAAAGATCAAGTGTTTGATATCTCTTTCACATGGAGAAGGATTTGGAATTCCTCTTTTTGAAGCAGCCTATAACGGATTACCAATTATTACTACTAACTGGAGTGGTCAATGCGATTTTCTTAATTATGTAGAAAATGGTAGCAAGAAGCCGTTATTTTCTGTTGTTGATCATGAACTCAAAGAAGTTCAACAACAGGCAGTTTGGCAGGGCGTAATAGAAAGTGGAACTAAATGGGCATTTCCAATTAAAGATAGTTATAGAAAAAGACTTAGACAGATGTTATATGAATATCCAAGATTTTTATTGTTAGCCACAAAACTAAAAAAGCATATTTTAAACGATGAAAAATTTAGCGCAGATTTTATTCATAGAAAGTATGCAGAAGAGATTTATGGCGGAAGTTTAAGAAAGATTTCTTCTGATGATATTCCAATGGTATCTATTTTTACCTCTGTTTTTAATGGAGGAGAACATATCGAGGGATTTCTTAAAAACATTACTGAACAAAGTGTGTTTAGTAGTAAATGTGAACTAGTTTTGGTTCATCCAAAAACATCAAAGGATTTTCAAAAAGAAAAAGATTGCATAGAAAAATATATGTCTATTTATAAGGATAATATTAAGTATCAAATTTTAGAAGATGATCCTGGAATTTATGCTTGTTGGAATACAGCGATTTATGATTGTACAGGGGAATATATTTACAATGCAAATCTAGATGATAGGAGAAGCAAGAACTTTACAGAGAATATGGCAAAAAAACTTTTAACGAGTGGGGCCGACTTGGTGTATTGCGATGCATTTATAACAGATAAATATGGAGAAACATTTGAAAACAATACAAGCAATGGCAAGAGGTACTTTTTTCCAGAGCCAGGACTTGAAAATTTAAAAATGATTAATTATCCACACGCATCTCCAATGTATAAAAAAGAGCTTCATGCTAAAAACGGGTATTATGAAGAAAAATATAGATCAGCCGCAGATTGGGAATTTCACCTTAGGTGTTGTGTAAACGGAGCAAGTCACGTTAAACACGAAGAAATCTTATACTTGTATTGTTTTAATCCAGTAGGGATTTCTACAAATCCTGAGAACTTTTCTTGGAAAAGGGAAGAGGAAAGAGAAGTTTTTAATCAATATAAAGAAGCAAAGAACATGAAAGCCCTGTAAAAGGGCTTTTTTTATGGTGATAAATGAAAAAAATAATTTCTTTTTCGTTATGGGGTTCAAAAATGATGTATTGCCATGGAGCAATACAAAACGCAAGAATTGCGAAGAACATTTATCCTGATTTTGTTTGTAGATTTTATGTAGATGCTCTTGTTCCAATGCCAATTTTGTTACAACTAGAAGATCTCGGCTGTGAAATAGTTCATATGAATTGTGTAGGGAATAATACAGGGATGTTTTGGAGATTCAACGCAGTAAATGAAGCAGACATTGTTTTGATACGAGATGCAGATTCAAGAATTGGAGAAAGAGAAAAAAAATGTGTAGATGAATGGTTAAAAAGTAACAAGTTATTTCATTCGATTCATGATCACCCATTCCATGATTTTACAGTAATGCCTGGTCTTATGGGGTTTAAAAAAAGTGATATAGATTTTAATTCCCTTATTTCTTCTTTTTCTGGTGGTGATTATTATGGTGTTGATTATAATTTTTTCAAATCAATTTATGAAAAAATCAATAAAGACCTGCTTATACATGATTCCTTTTTAAATAAAGGACAACAGATACCAGTAAAAAGAAGTTGTCTTGACTTTTGTGGAAAGGTATATGATGAAAACGAAAATACGGTTGAACAGCACGAGGATGCTATAATAAAATTTTATAACTCTAAATATAAAAGTGTTTTTATATATCATCATATGGGACTTGGAGATCATATAGACTGTAATGCTCTTGTTAGAAGTTATTTAAAAAAATATGAAAAAGTTTTTTTATTTGCAAAAAAGAAATATAGTAATATGATTGATTATATGTATAGAGATGAACAAAATATTACAATAATACCAATTGATAGTTCCAAATATGATGATAATTATAAAAAAGAATATCAAACCATTTCTGATTTTGTTTTAAGAAATAATATTAGTAATTTTATAAAAATAGGTCACGAAAATTATCCATGGGGAAACGAAAAAACACTCCAAAAAGGATGCGCAGAACTATTTTATGAACAAATAAGTCTAGATCCACAAAGCAGGTTTACGAATTTCTATTTTCTAAGAGATTTAGAACAGGAAGAACGAGTATATTTAAAACTAAATCCAAATAATGAGCCATATATATTTGTTCATGATGACGATACCAGAGGATACAGTATCGCAGATGAAAAAATATTCAATATATGTGGAAAAGAGATTAAAATCATCAGAAATGATTTGTCTGAAAATATTTTTCATTTTTTTAAGATTTTAGAAAATGCGGAACAAATTCATTTAATGGAGTCAAGTTTTAAAAGTTTAGTTGAAATTTTAAATATGAAAAAAGAATGCTTTTTTCATAATTTTAGAAAGGAAGCTGCTTCTTCTTATCTTGGGAATACAAAACAAAAATGGAAGGAAATAAAATGTTAAAATTTATTTGTTACAATATTTTACCAACTATTTGTGACCATGCAATGGATTTTACGCAAGAGCATTATAAAAGTGCATGGGGTCTAAATAGGTTGCATAATTTACCAGAATTAAATCCATATAGCATAAAAAGCGGTGATTGCGTATTTGTTAAGACAGACTTTATTGTAAGTGGTGAATTTCAAAATAATATATTAAATAAAATTTGTTTTGATTTTAAATTGGTTACAGGAAATTCATCATATAAAATAGGCAGAGACGGTGGCGATTCTTATAAAAAAATTTTAAATGATCCTAGAGTTACGAAGTGGTTCTGCGTAAATCCACCAGATGTTGATAATGATAAAATAGTTCCAATATCAATTGGTTTTGAAGAACCAGACAGAGAGGGTGGTAACCAAGAATTATTAAATGACTTTAATATTAAAAAATGTTTTGAAAAAAAAGAAAATATTTTTCTTCCATTTCATACTGTTAGCACAAACAGTGAAAGGCAAGCGGAAATTCAAAAACTAAGTAAAGAAAACTTTATTAATTTTTCGTCTAATAAACAATCCTTTAGTAATTATATGCAATCTTTAGCAGAGCATAAGTTTGCCATAGGTCTAGAAGGATCAGGCCCAGATATTCATAGGGCATATGAAAGTCTTCTTGTTCATACTGTTCCTATCATGAAAAAAGGAAGCTTAAAGAAAGTGTTTGATTTTCATAATTTGCCTGGGATTTTTGTTGATTCTTGGAACGAAGTAAGTGAAGAATTCTTTGACAAAATAAAAAACATTACGTATAATTTTGATAGTAGCGATTTATATTTAAGTATTGAATATTACAAAAAACTAATAAGGAGCGCATAATGAAAGTAGAAGTTTCTATTGGGGAAATTTTTGATAAAGTATCAATTTTGCAAATTAAGAAAGAAAGAATTTTGGATAAAGTTAAACTTGGTTTTGTAAACAGCGAATTAGATTATTTACAAAAGTGTTTGTTTGAAGAGAACATAGAATGTCCACAAGATTTATTTTTAGAATTAAAAGAAATAAATGAAGAATTATGGGATATTGAAGATTTGTTAAGAGAAAAATATAATAAAAATCAACTAGATAATGAATATATGGAAAAGATGGTATATGATATAATTTTAAATGATAAAAGATTTTTGGTTAAGAAAAAAATAAATGACTTATTAGATTCTTCAATTAAAGAACAAAAATCATATAAAGGAATGTAATGATAACTCAATCGGATCCTTATATTGATATTAATGAGTTAAAAAATATAAAAAAAATTTTGAATTCTAAATCATTAATGAACAATGATTGTATAGAGGTGTTTGAAAAATCTATTTCAGAGTATACTGGAGCTAATTATTGTGTTGCTGTTAATAATGCGACCTCTGGAATTTTTTGTTGTTTACGGTCTCTTGGTGTTGGTTGTGGAGATGAAGTTATTATTCCAAATATGACATTTATTGCAACATCTAATGCAGTTATTCTTGCAAACGCTACACCTGTTTTTTGTGATGTATCTTTAGATAATTGTTGTATAGATCCCAATAAGATAGAAGAAAAAATTACAAGTAAAACCAAGGCAATAATAATTGTTCATTTGCTTGGAATGACATGTGATGTAGATGCTATACTTAAAATAGCAAAAAAGTATAATCTTAAAATAATTGAAGATATAGCACAATCTTTTGGTGTTTTTATTAATGGAACTCATACTGGCCTTTTTGGAGATGCTGGTGTTACCTCTTTTAATACCAATAAAATCATTACATGTGACAAGGGAGGGGCAATTATTACAAACGACAAACAAATACAGGTGTCATGTAGAAGACTAAGAAACCATGGCAGAGACACTCGGGGAGGGTTTGTACACGAACATGTTGGTTTTAATTTTATGATGACAGGATTACAGGCAGCTATTGGAATTTCTCAAATGGCTAAGCTTAAAAAAATAATAGATAAAAAGAAAAAAATATATGAAAGATATTGTAAATCATTTTCGAAGATAAAAAATATAGAATTTTTTAATATAGGAACAGAAGAAACATCAAATTATTGGTTTTCTTCTTTTATATTTGAAAGAAAAAATGAATTATGCGAATTTCTTAACAAAAACGGAGTTCAAACAAGAGATTTTTTTTACCCATTAAATATGCAGCCATGTTATAAGTCTTTTTCGGAAGATGGAAGTATTTATGAAAATAGTTTATTTCTTTATAATAATTCTTTATCACTGCCATCCTCTTTTTCGTTGACTTATGCACAACAGAAGTACATAATAGATAAAATATTATTATTTTATTCTGAGTAGAAGCTGATATAATGGAGAAATAATGCACAATATTAAACTCGCAAATGATACTGTAGACAAAAAAGATATTAAAAAACTAATATCATGGTTAAAACAAGGCAAAAATATAACCATGGGAGAACAAACAGAAAGGTTTGAAAGAATCTTTTCTGAATTTATGGGTGTTAATCATTCTGTATATGTTAACAGCGGAAGTTCTGCAAATTTATTAGCTGTTTATTCAATGATGCTGTCTAATTCTGACAATAGAAAAGATGTAATAGTTCCGGCAGTTTCTTGGGTCACAACAGTATCTCCAGTTATACAGCTTGGTCTTAATCCAATTTTGTGTGATTGTTCAATGGATAATTTAGGTATAGATACTGATATGCTTGAAATGCTTTGTGAAAAACATCGTCCGCTTGCATTAATATTAGTACATGTTCTTGGCTTACCATGTGATATGGAAAGAATATTAGAAATTTGCAATAAATATAATGTATTTTTAATAGAAGACACATGTGAGGCTATGGGATCTGAAGTTAAAGGGAAAAAGCTAGGAAGCTTCGGAAATATAAGCACATTTTCAATGTATTATGCCCACACAATTTCTAGCGGCGAGGGAGGGATTGTTAGTACAAATAGCGATGAACTATGTAGACTTCTTAAAATGACAAGGAGTCATGGCTGGGATAGAAACTTATCTATTGAAGATAAAGAAAAAATTAGAAAAGATAATTCAGTAGACAACTTCCACGCTAGTTTTACATTTTTTGTTCCAGGGTTTAATGTGAGACCAACCGATATACAAGCAACTATAGCAATTTCTCAGATGGAAAAAATCAACAAGATGGTAGATGTTAGAAATTCTAATTATTTATTATATGATTCACTTATAAAAAATAGCTTTTGGAAACCGTCATTGCACACTAATGCAACTATTTCCAATCATGCATATCCTGTAATAACTCCAAAATTAGATGAATTAGTTTGTGAATTAGAAAAGAATGGGATTGAAACTAGACCATTAGTTTGTGGTAGTATGGAGAAACAAGTTTTTTGGAAAAAACTATATGGAGATAAAATAACATGTCCAAATGCATCCATTGTTCATGATTTTGGGTGTTATTTGCCAAACAATCATGAAATTTCTAAAAAAGACATACAAAAAATATGCAAAATAGTTAATAAAGTGACAAAATGAGAACAGCAATTTGTTTTTCTGGAAAAGCTCGATTTATTGAGTATACCAATGAAAATATTTTACAAAACCTTATACTTCCAATGGAAAAATATGGTGACGTAGATATTTTTGTTCATACCTCCGATGATGCAGACGGGCAATATATTAAAAAAATATATTCCGACAGAATAAAAAAAATTGTTTTTGAAAATGATTCTCCAATAGAAGAAAAAAAAATACAACATATGCAAAGGAATTCATTGCAAAATCTTTTACAAATGTTCTATACTAGATATAGAGTTTCTCAAATTATGTCCGCGCATGCATCTGATAATAATATTGAATATACACATGTTATACATTCCAGGATGGATGTAAGATATTTTAATTCCATAGATTTATATAACATTGTTTTTGCAGATATGAGTTTTATTCACATTCCAGATTTTCATTGCTGGTCATGCGTGCAGGGAAAGGGCTATAATGATAGATTTTTTATATCAAATTTTGATAATGCAATGTATTATTTTGATTTATATAAAAAATATGAACAATATAGTAAAGAGGGACATATTTTACATGCAGAAAGCACATTATATTATCATTTAAATAAAATGAACATAGATGTTAAATTTTTTCCATTTAGATTTACAAGGGTAAGAGCTGGCGGTGTTGAAGAAGATAGTTTTATAGCCGATTTTATACCCAATGGACATGGAATATGAAATATTTAATATTAGGATCTGAAGGCCAGATTGGGAAGTCATTGTGTGATTTTTTAGTTAAGCACGGAAATGAAGTTTTTAGATATGATATACAAAATGATGATAGTCAAGACCTAAGAACAATTAACAAAAATAAAAATAATAAAAAAAATTTTTTATCAAAACTGGAACAAAGCGATTTTGTATATTTTTTAGCGTGGGATGTTGGTGGTAGTAAATATTTAGAAGCAAAAGAGGGCAGTTTTGATTTTTTAAACAACAATGTTCTTATAATGAATAACGTTTTTGAATCATTATATAAAATACAAAAACCATTTGTTTTTACATCATCTCAGATGGCATACATGAGTGATTCTGTATATGGAAACACAAAACTTTTAGGAGAAAAATACACTAAAGCAGCCAATGGTATTTGTGTTAAATTATGGAATGTTTATGGAGAACATGATAGTGATGGAGAAAAATCTCATGTAATTACTGATTTTGTAAAACAAGGTATACAAAAAAAACAAATAGACATGTTAACTGATGGAAACGAAAGCAGACAGTTACTACACGTAGATGACTGTTGCGCAGCTTTATATAGACTTTCTTTATTGAATAAATCCGACATAAACAACAAAGAACTTCATATTACAAGTTTTCAATGGATAAAGATAAAAGACGTTGCCATGGAGGTTGCAAAGCAATTGGGGTGTAATTTTTGTGCAGCAAAAAAGAAAGACAGAGTACAAAATGATAAGAGAATAGAACCGGATAAATTTATTCTTGATTTTTGGGAGCCACAAATATCCATTGAGGATGGAATAAAAAGGATTATAAAAAAACATTTAGACATGTGAGAACAAATGATAGAAAGAGATATTGATTTAGAAAATTATTTTACAGGGAAGCGCATTGCACTTGTTGCTCCATCTCCACACTTGGTTGGAAAAGGAATTGGAAAGATTATTGATAGTTATGACATAGTTTGCAGAGTTAATGATTTACCAAATAAGTCTTTTTTTGAGGATTATGGGAAAAGAACAGATATAGAGTTTTATAATTGTGCATCAATGTCAAATGATTGGATTATAGAAAAACTTAAACAAGAAGAAGAGTTGTATTCTTTAATTAAGTATATCTTTTGTCCATGTATTAGAGCTGATCACGAAGGAGTGGATAACATATTTGATAATTATAAAAAAATAAATTTATATAATATCCCATTTAAGTGGATAGGGTATAATAATTATAATTATATCTATAATAGGGTAGGTACAGAACCAAACGCAGGAATTACGGCACTAATTTATTTACTTAGTTATGACATAAAAGAATTATTTATTACTGGATTTTCTTTTTATGCACAGGGACAGAAATATGAACAATGTTATTATGCCGGAAGAGTTGAAGATAAATATAAAAAGGATGACTTTAACCCATTTCTAGGACATAATCAGAGTGTACAGGCGAATTATTTTGTGAATAATGTTTTAAAAAATAATTCAAGTAGATTAAAGATAGATTCTTTTTTAAGAGATTTATTTATGCTTCAATATAACAATGTTTTGGAGCTAACATGATAGACGTTATTATTCCTGCAAGGGGTGGTAGCAAAGGCATTCCTAGAAAAAATATCATTAACATTTGTGGATTTCCTTTGATTTCATATACAATACAATTTTGCAAGATGATCAAAAATATAAGAAACATCTATGTATCCACAGATGATGAAGAAATTGCAAATATATCATTACAATACGGAGCTACCATTATAAAAAGGCCACTTGAGTATTCTCTAGATACATCTTTGGATATAGAATTTTTAAATCATTTTTTTAGCATTATAAAATGCGATGAAATTGTATTTTTTAGACCTACAGTTCCAATCAGGAATAGACCCATTATAGAAAAGGCAATAAGATTATATTTTGAAAATAAACAAAATATTTCAAGCCTTAGAAGTGTACACAAGATTTTGGATAATCCGTATAAAACGGTTAAAATAATTAATGGCTTTTGTGAATCAATTGTTGAGACAGGAAACAAAATATCGGATATCCCAAGGCAAGCGATTCCGGATGCGTATAAGCCAAATGGTCAAATAGATATCGTTAAAAGAGATGTCGTTTTATCAGGGAGTGTTTATGGAGACAAAATTTTTCCAATTGTTTGTAAAAAAAATATTGACATAGATTCTCACAATGATATTCTAAAAACACAGAGAGTTTTAAAAAATAGGCCTGCTGTTATAAAAAAGCTTTTTTATAATGACGGAGGAGAGATTAATGAACAGATTTGATAGAGTTTTTATTATTGGAGAAATAGGAATTAATCACAATGGATCTATGGATTTGGCTAAAAAATTGATTTTTGAAGCGAAAAGATGTGGATGCGATGCGGTCAAGTTTCAAAAAAGAACTATTGATTTGGTTTATTCAAAAGAAGAATTAGATAAACAAAGGGAAAGCCCATGGGGAACAACAAATAGACAACAAAAACATGGACTTGAGTTTGAAAAAGAACAATATGATGAGATTGATAGATATTGTAATCAAGTAGGCATCAGTTGGTTTGCTTCTGCATGGGACGAAGAAAGTCAAAAATTTTTAAAACAATATGATTTGAGTCATAATAAAGTAGCTTCTGCAATGTTAACAGATTTATCATTGTTAAATATGATAGCAGCAGAAGGAAAATATACTTTCATTTCGACAGGTATGAGCACAATAGAACAGATAGAAGCTGCCGTAAATATTTTTAGAGCACATTCTTGCCCGTTTGAACTTATGCATTGCAACAGTAGCTATCCAATGGATGTTAAAGATGCAAACTTAAACGTTATAAAAACGCTTAGGGAGCGTTTTTTATGTGACGTAGGGTATAGTGGTCATGAGGTTGGAATAATCGTTTCTTGCGCGGCTGTGGCCCTCGGAGCAACATCAATTGAAAGGCACATAACTCTCGATAGGTCACTTTATGGCTCTGACCAATCCGCATCTCTAGAAATCACAGGTCTTGAAAAATTAGTAAAATATATTAGAGCTATTGAAGATTCTCTTGGGTCTCCAAACAAGATGGTTACACAAAAAGAGAAAGAAATATGCAAAAAATTAAGAAAAGCCTAGGTGGATTATCTACAATAAATATTGAATTAACGAATCGATGTAATAAAAACTGCTGGTTTTGTGGAAGGAGAGAACGAGAAAACAGAGATCCATCTATTATCGATACATATGGAGACATGGATCTTAAAATAGTTAAAAAAATATCCCAACAAATTCCAAATGGAGTGGTGGTACAATTTCATAATAACGGAGAATCTTTGTTGTATCCGTCTTTTGGAAAGGCTGTTTCATATTTTGATGGTAAAATCAAAAATGTTGTTACGAATGGAAAACTTTTGTTATACAAGTATGATGAAATAGTTGAGAATTTAGATACAATATCTATCTCTGTTATAGAAAACGATCCCGAAGCAGATGAACAATATAAAATAATAAAAGAATTTATAGATAAAAAGAAAGATAAACTGCCACAAGTTATTATTAGGTGTAATGGAGACGTGCAAGATATAGAAAGATATAAAAAACTTGGCGTTACAATAGCATATAGACAGTTGCATTCCCCACTAGGGTCTTTTAACTATGTAAAAAGACAACCAACAATACCGGAAGTCGGAATTTGCTGGGATTTTTTGCATCATCTTGCTATTAATAAAGATGGAGATGTATCTATTTGCGTCAGATTTGACCCAGAAAGGGCTGGTGTGCTAGGTAATATTAATGATTCATCATTATTGCAATTGTGGAATTCTGACAAAAGAACTGAATGGCTAAAATTACATATGTGTGGAAAAAGAAATCAAGTTCCCCTTTGTTCAAAGTGTGAATTTTTTGGAGTACCAACCGGAGCATAGCGTGTCATATATAGAAAATTTATTTTCAGTTAAAGGCAAAGTAATATTGATAACGGGAGCCTCAAGAGGAATAGGTTTATCTTTATCCAATTCATTTAAGCAGGCGGGGAGTGTTGTCTTAGGAAGTGCAAGAAATAAGCCAAAGATAGATAATGATATTTTTGATGATTTTTATGAACAAGATATTTCTGATGAAGATTCTATTCTTAAAATGATTGGTAATATAAAAAACAAAAATAAAAAAATTGATGTTTTGATAAATAATGCTGCTATTTCTATTGATGGATATTCTATGGATACATGGGATAAAACTTATGATATAAATATTAGAGCAATATTTTTTTTGATAAAAAATGTATTACCACACATGATTGATAATGGTGGTGGTTCAATAATAAATATAACAAGTATTAATTCTGTTCTAGCCTTCCCGGACAATCCCGCATATATTTCCGCAAAGGGAGCCCTTAAGCAATTGACAAAAGCTATTGCTTATGATAATGGTAAATATAACATACGTGCAAACAATATAGCTCCTGGATATGTCAAAACTGACATGACACAAAAAAGCTATAATGATTATAATAAGTTTATTGATAGAAAAAAAAGAACAGTTCTTGATAGGTGGGGGAATGTAGAAGATATTTCTGGAGCTGCTATTTTTTTGGCTTCTGATGCTTCTTCATATGTAACTGGTCAAGATTTATATATAGATGGTGGATGGACAATAAAAGGACTATAAATTATAGGAGATTTTATGTTAGACCTTATTGTATTTATAAAGGCAGATGGACCAAACATTAGACAAGATAACATGTATGAAACTCTTGTGTCGCTAAAACATACAATTGGCAATTGTAATTATGGATTTTATATTGTTACAAATCCTTTTCTTATTAATTCTATAAGAGCGGCAGCTATAGATGATAAGATTGTTGATATTAAACTTTCAAATCCAAATGTTTCTTGGGCATATGATTATAATATGTTTGTATCGGAATATAAAGATAAAACAAAATGGATTTTAATTTCCCATGATGATTTAATTGTAAGAACACCAAATTTTATTAACAAAACATTTGATGCTATCAAGGGAAAAGAAGACCAGATTGGCTGGATTACATTTACAAGTGATTATTATTATACAATAGAGGGACTTCCAATACCTTGCACAGCAAGAAGTGGATTAGCAATTGATAGAAACAATGCCCCATATTTATATGAGTGTCATAATTTAACAAGAGAACATTATGGTCAAACACAAAATTTTCTGCACCTTTTAGATATGCCAGAATCAGGTAAATTAGTTAAAATTCATGCACCAATGTCTAGTTTGTTTATGGTTAGTAGCAAAAATATGCAAAAAATTGGACCATGTGAAGATTGGACGTTGTATACTATGCTTATAGACGAAGATTGGGGTTTTGAATCCCTCAGAAACAATCTGATAAGTGTTTGGATTCCAGATATCTTTTATACACATCCATTAAGGAAGCCACAGAGACCAACTGGAAATAAATGGGAAGCAGAAGCGCATGCAGCATTTATAAAAAAATGGGGATTTGATATTCCCTTGTTTGATGATAATGTTATTAAGGAAATACAACAACAATATAAAGACAGTTTGATACCATGGTCTTCGTATTATAGAACATATGAGTGGCAATACCTATGAACATAAAACATATTATAAAAAATAAATTATGGGGATATGAAGAGTGGATTGTTAATAAAAAAGAATATTGTGGTAAAATTTTATTTTTTGATAGTGATTGTGCATGTTCTTATCATTATCATAAAATAAAAGATGAAACGTTTTATGTTTTAAGTGGGTCTTGTTCTATTAAGTATGGCACAACAGACGATATAAAAGAATCACAAATTAAACAGCTAAGCGAAGGTGATTCATTTTATGTAAGGCCAGGTCTTAGACATCAAGTAATTACAAAAGGAATTGAATGTAAAATTTTAGAAATATCTACACAACATTTTGAAGACGATAGTTACAGAATTCAACAAAGCGTTAGGAAACAATCATGACTATAAAAGAAGAAAATTATATATTTTGGAAAGATATTTGGGATAGGAAAGGAAGAGAAGATACAGACAATTTATTATATTTAGATGGTTATGAACATTTAAATATAGAATTTGACAGCAAAGAAATTTGTAAAAAAATTTCTAATATAATATCTCTCGAAGATAGTGACTATGTTTTGGAAGTTGGGTGCGGAGCAGGATTTTTATCTAGAGATTTTGGTGGTATTTATGAGGGAATAGATTATAGTCAATCTTTAATTGAAAAAAATAGACAATATCATAAAAAGAATGTATTTGTTTGTGAAGCAAACAAAATTTTTTATCCTGACAAAAGCTTTGATAAGGTTTTTTGTTTTGGACTTTTTCAATATTTTCCAACAAAAAAATATGCATTTAATGCATTAGAGGAAATGAAAAGAGTAGCAAGGAAGTGTGTTTTTTTAGGAGATCTTAAAACTTTTGGGCTAGATAAACATCAAAAATATTGCAAGGATGATTTTCCGGGGGCTACTTTTAGCGAGTGTTTACATGATCCCAATGACAAAAGAAGATTTAATGTTTTAATAGAGGTAAAATGAATAATTTTGACCTATCACACATTCCTTGCTGGTGCGGTGAACGTGAGTGTATAGAGAAAAAAATTGGAATATTTCCACATTTTAAAGAATACATTTTTTTTAATATAACAAAGTGCAAAAAATGTATGACAGAAAGAACATATGGTTGGGCTTGTGAAACAATCCCTCACAATGAACTTGAAGAAGATCCAAAAAAACAAAACTTCTTAACGTCTAATAGACACGTAGTTTCTTTAGAAAAGATTAAATATTATTTCAAGAAAGGTACAATATTAGATATAGGGTGTAGAGATGGAGCATATCTTGATTTTATACAAGAACAAACAAATGACATGTTTTCATTTTATAGCGGAATAGATATTAGAAAAAAATGGATAGAAGATAATAGTTGTTTTACAAAAAAAAAGTTAAAAAAAGAAGAAATTTTTTCGCACTTTGAGGTATATGACAACATATACTCGCTTCACACGCTCGAACATATTCAAGATATAAGTGATTTTTTAACAAGCTTACAGAAGAATACAAAAAGTGGAACGATGATATATTTTAGTGTTCCAAATTTTGAAAGCAGCGCTAGATACACGAAAGATATTTTTGCATCTGATGGAGAATTTATACATGTCAATGACTTCCCGGCGTTAGCCCCACATGAACATTTTTGGCATTTTTCTGTTGATACATTTAAAAATTTAATATTGACAAAACTAGACAACTGTAGAATAATACAAATTGATACGAACAGTATTTGGCAAGAAGATGAGCAAATAGATATTGTTTTGGAGATCATATGAAAAAAATACTTATTATTGCAGCTCATTTTGATGATGTTGAGCTCGCAGCAGGAGGTAGTATCTCTAGGTGGGTAAGAGAAGGAAAAGAAGTATATAAAATTGTTTTAACAGACAATATAACAAAGTTTAGAAAAAAAAATATTAATGTTGAATATGAAAAGTCTAAAGAAGAAAGCACTAAAGCTGCCAAAATTTTAGGTATCAAAGAAGTGTTGGATTTTCCAGTTGAAAGATGTTTAAATTTACAGTATAATAAAAAACAAATGAAAATAATAGAAAGTTTTATATTAGACAATAATATAGATACAGTTTTAATGCACCATATGTTTGATGTTCAACAGGACCATGTCCATGCATTTACGATATCTAATGTTGCTGCAAGATATTGCAATAGACTTTTAACATATCAAAGTAACAAATATATATTGCCAATAGATTTTTATCCAAGGTATTTCGTTGATATAACAAAAGATATAAATAAAAAAATAGAAGCTTTAAATTGCTATAGTTCAGAACACAATAGAAATAATAAGCTTTTTGACATGACAATACAACAAAATAAAGTTTTTGGATATCAAGCTAATTTAACAACAGATGATACTTATGCAGAAGCATTTCATATAATTAAGTTTTTAGAATAAACGAATGGAGACAATTATGAAAAAAGGAAAAAAAATAGGAATTATTGGAGGAGGATTTGTTGGGTCTGCGGCTGCTTTTGGGTTTGGATCTTCTAATATTGTAGATTTTGATATTAAAGTATACGATAAGGATCCACACAAATCTTCTCATTCCTTACAAGAAACAGTTCTTGATTCTGATTTTATTTTTTTATGTGTAGGAACGCCATCATTGAAAGATGGGACAATAGATTTAAGTCAAATAGACGAGGCATTTTCTGAGATCGTTAGCTTAGGAGATCTTTCTGAAAAGATTTTTATTATAAAATCAACAGTAGTTCCAGGCACATGTAGACATTTTTGTAAAAAATATCAGCTTCCTGTAGTATCAAATCCAGAGTTTTTAACTGAGAGAAGGGCCAAGTGGGACTTTATTAATGCAGCGCAGGTAGTAATTGGAAGCGATGATGGGTTGTCTGGAGATAGGGTTAGGGATTTATATAGGCAAAGATTTACAAACATGAAATATATTATGGTTGATACAATAACTTCTGAGTTTATAAAATATATGCTAAACTGTTATTTTTCTGTTAAGGTAAGCTTTATGAATGAAATGAGACAAATTAGTGACTCAATGGGAATCTCATGGGAAGATGCCGTAGGAGCATTTGTTTCTGATTCTCGAATAGGAGATTCACATGTTCAGGTACCAGGCCCAGATGGAAAGTTTGGGTTTGGAGGGCACTGTTTCCCAAAAGACATTAACGCCATGATTCATTTTGCAAAAAATTTAAACCTAAAACCAACAGTTTTAGAAGCAGCTTGGAGTAAAAACCTTGAAGTAAGAGAAAAGAGTAAAGTTTAAATTATTTATGCCCCTATTTAAAGATCAACAAGAGCGTATTTTGCAACTTTGTGGCGACGAGTATATTGTGCTCGAGGCTCCGGATGGGTTTTATTCCACAAAGAGGATGAAGCTTCGTCATAATATATGCGATATAGAATATGAGGTAAGTATCAAGAAATTTTTATTAGGCCAAAGATGTCCTAATAAAAGGTGTGTTAATGAAAGAATAAAACAGATATTTTTGAAAAAATATGGTGTTGAATATATAACACAAAATAAAGAAATAAAAGAAAAAGTAAAAAATACAATTATTCAAAGGGAAGGAACAGAATTACAGTGGGGAAAATCTCAAAGAGATTTATTCTTTTCTAATCTTTCAAACAAATTTCCATCATTGGAGCCACAATTTTCTTTAGAAGAATATAGAGGAGTTAACAGCAACAAGTATCGTTTTCGTTGTAAAGAGTGTGGCTATGAATTTGAAAGGACAATTCATAGCCACAAACCTATTTGTCGAAAGTGTAATCCTCCTTTGCGAGGAACTTCAAGACAAGAAGTACAAGTTTATGAATTTATTTCATCAATTTCTAAAGATTCTTTTGAACAAAGAGATAGAAAAACTATTCATCCCAAAGAAATTGACATTTACTCTGAGCAACATCGAGTTGGTGTTGAATTCAATGGTTTATATTGGCATTCGGAGAAGTTTGTTGATAAGAAGTATCATTCCGAGAAATCAAAATTCGCTCGTGAAGCTGGAATCAAATTATTTCATGTTTTCTCTGACGAATGGGAACAGAAGCAGGACATCGTTAAGAGCATGTTGTCCCATGCTTTTGGTGTTACTCGACAAAAGCTATTTGCACGCAAGTGTAGCATCGCAGAAGTCTCAACACGCGATGCAAAACGTTTCTTCGAGTCAACACACATCTCTGGTGGAGGACGCTCTAAATCGGCTTTTGGGCTGTTTTACGATGGGCAGCTTGTTTCGTGCTTATCGCTAGGTGTTCCTATAAAGAATAAACGCTATTCGAACTGTATCGAAATCGTACGTTTCGCCAATCAACTCAATACGCACGTTGTTGGTGGGTTTAGCAAATTACTCACTGCTGCAAAGAAATGGGCTCTTGAGAATGGGTTCGAAAATATTTTGTCTTATGCCGACTTACGCTTCGGAGATGGTAATGTGTATCATAAGAACGGCTTTGAGTATCTAGGAGACACCGATGTAAACTATTGGTATACAGATGGCATAAATCGCTACAGCAGGCAATCCTTTTGTGCTTGTGATGGAAAGACAGAGCGGCAAATCGCAGAAGAATCTGAAGTTTTCAAAATATATGGTTGCGGACATGCAATATTTATGTTAAATATAAAAAGTGGATTTTAAAAATGGAGATAAAGATGAATAAAAAGAGAATTCTGATTACAGGATCAAAAGGTGTTGTAGGTTCTAAACTATTAGAAGTATTAAAAAAAAGGGGTCATACTGTTTTTGGCGTAGACTTATATCACGTTAATGAAAGATATGGCCATGGTCTCGGAAAGGTCAAAGAAGATGAATATTTCAGGTGTGATATTGGAGAGTTTAGACAAATACAAGATGTAATAGAACATTTTAGACCAGATGTTGTTTATAATTGCGCCGCAGAGTTTGGAAGATGGAATGGGGAATTTTTTTATGAACAAGTTTGGAAAACAAATGCAATAGGGACTAAAAATATTATCAGGTTACAAGAAAAGCATGGATTTCAACTAATACACTGTTCATCTTCTGAAGTATATGGAGATCATGACGGAGTAATGTATGAAGATGTAATATCAAATTTTCCTATAGAACAATTGAACGACTATGCAATGACAAAACGTGTCAATGAGATGCAAGTGAGAAACTCTAGAATACAATATAACACAAAAACAGTATTGGTTAGAATTTTTAATACATACGGTCCTGGTGAATGGTATCATCCATTTCGAAGTGTTAATTGTGTTTTTACTTATAATCTGTTACATGGGTTGCCGATCACCGTATTTAAAGGACACACAAGGTCCAGTACATACATATATGATGCGGTTAATACGCTATCTAATATTGAAGAGAATTTTATTGATGGAGAAACCTATAATATAGCAAGTAATTGTAGACACTCCATAGAGGAACTTGTAGAATTAATTTGTAAATATGTAGGATATCCAAAAGATGGAAGCTTAATAACGTATGTTGACAAAAATGAAATTTTAACAACAAAGGATAAAATTGTTGATAATACAAAAGCAGTCAAGGATCTAAAACATGTTTCTTCTGTTTCGTTAGAGGATGGCGTTAAGAACACCGTTGAATGGATGAGAAAATATTATGGCCTATAAAAATCCAATACTTCTTATTGGTGGTGCAAGACCGAATTTTGTAAAAATTTTTCCAATTATAAAAGAATTAAAAAAAAATAATATAGAATATCTTTTTGTTCATACTGGACAACATTATGATTATGAAATGAGCAAGGTGTTTTTTGAAGAATTTGGGTTATTAGAAAATATTTATTGTTTAAACATTAAAGAAAATGTTGTTTCTCAAGTTATTGAAAAGCTTAGCTTGTTCTTAGTAGAAAATGAAATAAATCCAAAATATATGATAGTGGTTGGCGATGTAGACTCCTCTTTTGCAGCATCTTATGTTGCAAAAAAGAATTGCATAAAACTTATACACGTAGAAGCTGGTCTTCGTTCTTTTGACGACAGAATGCCAGAGGAGATTAATAGAAGGCTCATTGATTCTGTTTCTGATATTTTGTTTGTAAGTGAAAAGAGTGGGTTAAAAAATTTAATAAAAGAAGGGAAGAAAGATAGGTCTGTATTTGTAGGAAATGTAATGCTTGATTCTATAAGACATTTTTTGCCAAAAATAAAAAAAGAAAAAGAGAAAAAATATATTTTCGCAACATTACATCGGCCATCAAATGTAGATGAAAAGGAAAATTTAGTAAAAATTTGTGAGATATTTTCTGAAATTTCTGCTATAAATAAAATTATTTTTTGTGTTCATCCTAGAACAAGAAAAAAAATAGAACAATTTAATTTATATTCTTTGTTAGAAAATGTTGATTTAATAAATCCTTTGGGGTATATTGAAAATATATCTATGATTTATAATTCTATTTGTGTACTAACAGATTCTGGTGGTATTCAAGAAGAAACCACGTACTTAAATGTCCCATGTTTAACAATCAGAGACAACACAGAAAGGCCAATTACTATTGAAAGAGGCACAAATACACTAATAAAATCAAATGAATATCATGAAATACCAAAATATATAAACCTGATAACAAGTGGAAAATATAAAAAGAGTAAAAAAATTAAATATTGGGATGGAATGGCTGCAGAAAGGATTGTAGACACCATATTAAAACAGCAAACAGGTAATAAATGAAAGAAAAAATATTAGTCACAGGCGGAACTGGAATGATAGGTAAGGCAATACAGGGGTGTGTCGATCATTCCTTGAACAAAGAGTATGTTTTTATGTCATCAAAAGACTGTGATTTAAAAAACGAACAAGACGTAAGGGATTATTTTTCTTCAGTATGTCCTACGACAGTTATTCATTTAGCAGCAAGAGTTGGTGGAATTAAAGCAAACTACGATTTTGTTGCAGACTTTTTTGTAGAAAATGTAAAAATAAATACCAATGTTCTTGAAACCTGTAAAAATATAGGTGTAAAAAAAGTACTTTCAGTTTTGAGCACATGTATTTATCCGGATAAAGTTAGTTATCCAATAACTGAGGAACAGCTTTATCTTGGGTTTCCTCATGAATCAAATTTTGGGTATGCATATTCAAAAAGAATGTTAGATGTTTATTCTAAAGCTTTAAATAGACAATATGGATGCAATTATTATACGGTTGTAGCAAATAATTTATTTGGAAAATATGATAATTTTCATTATAATGATTCGCATGTGATACCTGCAATTATAAGAAAAATATATGAGGCAAAAATTAATAACGAAAAAGAAATAATGTTTTGGGGGGATGGTTCTCCTAAGCGAGAATTTACTTATTCTATAGATTTTGCAAAAGCAATATTATTTACTTTACAAAACTATAGCGGAACAGATACAATAAATTTAGGAAATACAGAGGAATATACTATAAAAGAAGTCGTTTATAAAATAAAAGAACTTATTGGGTATGAAGGTGATATTTTGTGGGATAGCTCTTATATGAATGGACAAATGAAAAAAAACTCTTCAAATAAAAAGTTTTTAAGCCTTGGTTGGAAAACAGAAAATTATACTAACTTTGATATTGCATTGGAACAAACTATAAACTGGTTTAAGGTACAATACCCAAATTTACGAGGTGTATTATGAGTTTAAAGCGCGCCATGATATGGGGTGTAACTGGACAAGACGGGAGCTTTCTTTCGGAGCTTCTTTTGAAAAATGGTTATAAAGTGATAGGTGTTAAAAGAAGAACGTCTACAATAAACACGTCCAGAATTGACCACTTATATCATGATCCAAATTTTAAATTAGAATATGGAGAAATGAATGATGTAGGATCAATGTATAGGCTTTTAAGACAATATGCTCCTGATGAAATTTATAATCTTGCGGCACAAAGCCATGTTAGAGTTTCTTTCGAAAACCCAGAGGCAACCGTCGATACAGTTGCGATGGGAACTCTTAGGTTATTAGAGGCAATTAGAGAGGTTGTCCCGGATTCTAAATTTTATCAAGCTTCTTCTTCTGAGATGTTTGGAGATAATCCAATACTACCATTGAATGAAGAATCAAAATTACAACCATGTTCTCCATATGCATGTGCTAAAGTGTTTTCTCATAATATTGTTAATAACTATAGAGAATCATATGGGATGTTTGCGTGTTCTGGTATCTTGATGAATCACGAATGTTTCTATGAAGATACTCCTGTTATTATAAAAAATATAAATGACAATATTGATATTGTTTATATTTCTTCACTTGTGCCAAGAAGAAAAAATGTTGATAAAGATAACAATTATTTAGAAAAAGATTACAACAATTCAGGTATTAAAGTATGGGATGGGGAAGATTTTGTGGACCTCTTGATGATTTCAAGAAAGAAAATTTCTTTTTTGGAAGAACAAAATAGAAAGAGAGTTATTAGTAATGCAAGAAATGGATGTGTATCTACTACGCCAAATCATAAGTTTGTAGATGAAAACGAACAAAAAATAGAAAATAGATTTTGTACTTTAGAAAAAACTAAATTAAAATCTGGAATTTATCCAAAAAATTTTGTATCTAACAATGCTTTTTCTAATGATTTTTGTAAATTGGTTGGTTTATTGTGTGGGGATGGTTTTATAGGTGAAAAAAGTTTTAGATTAATAAATTCTAATAGTGCAATTATTGAAGAATTTAAAAAATTATGTAATCGTTGTTTTTGCAATGTTAGTTTTAATGTTAAAGAATATAAATCTGGATTTGGTGGCATTACTACTAACGTCGGAGTTTCCTCCGTCCCAGTTGAGATAGTTTCTTATTTAAGAAAAGAATTATATGAACTTAAAACAAAACATAAGAAAGTTCCATCTTTTATTCTTAATTCTTCTATTGAAAATAAACATAATTTTCTTTCTGGTTATTACCTTGCTGATGGTTTAAAAAGAGGAAGGACAGATTATGAATTTGAATCATTTACAACAAACTCTCCTATATTGGCACAAGGCATTTTATATTTAGTAACATGTGTTACTAAACAGGATTTTAATATAAATGTTGAATTTAGAGATGATAAGCGATATTATCATGTTAATCTTTTGTCTCCAAACAGCAATGATAAGGTTGGAAATGCTTTTAAGAATAGAAATGTTTTGAAAAAAAAGCAAGAATTCGAGGTAAAGAATCAGCATGTTTATGATATTGAAACAAAAAGTGGGATAGTGATGGCAGGTATAGGAAATCTTGTTGTTGGAAATTCTCAAAGAAGAGGTGAGACATTTGTTAGTAAAAAGATAACAACGGCTGCTGCAATGATAAAACATAATTTACAAGACAAGCTTTTTTTAGGTAATCTTGAAGCAAAGAGAGATTGGGGATATGCAAAGGAATTCGCCTCAGCAATGCACCTTATGCTTCAGCAAGAGATTCCAGAGGATTTTGTAATTGCAACAGGAGAATCACATTCTGTAAGAGAGTTCTGTGAGGTGACATTTGATTATTTGGGTCTTGGTGATTATAACAAATACATTGAAATAGATCCAAGACTTTTTAGGCCACAAGAAGTTCCTCATTTATTAGGTGATTTTTCAAAAGCAAAACAAAAATTAGGGTGGGAACCAAAAGTTAAATTTGAACAACTTGTAAAAATTATGGTTGATTATGATTTAACACAAATTAAAGAAAAATTTAAAATTAAATAAATGTTGCATTTATTTTCATAATAATGTATTTTAAAATAAAAGGAGAAAAAAAATGAAAGAATTTAAACTTAGCAATCAAGCAGTTGGCGCATTTATGATGGCACTTCAAAAATGTATTTTAGAGCAATCAGATATTACGGACATCATGAAATCAATGGTTCTGACAGAGGTAGAAGATGGGGTTCTTCAGGTATTAAACCCAGAGACAATTGAGGTATTTAAACAATAATGCCTCAATATTCATATTTTTGTACTTTTTGTAATCAAGAGTTTCAAAAAAGACACTCAATGAAAGAAAAACAAGAAAAATGCATTTTATGTAATGAGGTTGGATATGTTGAAAAAAAATTTTTTAATGACTTGGATGTTTTAGAAAAAACAATAAAGGACAAAAAGGAAAAGACCGGAGATAAAATAAAAAAGTATATTAATGAATTACAACAAGAAATAAATGATATTAAAAAAGAAAGGAAAGAATAAATGATTTTAATGTTATCCATTATTGTTTTATTATTATTCTGTTTGTTTTTAGTGTCTTGGTATTGTAAACAAAACATAAATAAACTCATGATCCAAGAGCAACATATACAAGAACTTATTGAAGAGGCAGAATTAGTTGACAGCAATTTAAATAGGATATGCGCAGAAATGGTTTCTTATTCTGAACATCTTATAAAGGTTGTACAAAAAAACATGTACTATTCTGATGATTACTTAGATGGCATGATTAATCATACTAAGTACATCATTGCTCTTTTAGAAGAATACAAAACAAAAGAAGAATTTAATTCTATATTAGTGGAGAACTTACGTGATACAAAATAGTGATAAAAAAACAAACATTTATTTTGGAGAAGATGAAGAAAACGCAATTAAAGAATATATTTCTTGTAAAGATAGAACAAAAAGAGAAGAGCTATATGTTAAATACATTAAAAAAGCATTCTCTGAAATGGTTGATAAAATAGTATATACATATAGATTCACGGTTTTACCAGACATTGATTCTTTAAGAGAAGAGTGCAAAATATGGCTGATGACAATAATTGGCGAATATGATATAGAAAAGGGGAAAAAAGCTTTTTCATATTTTAGTACTATAACAAAGAATTGGTTTTTATATCATATAAAAAAGATGAACAAAACCTCTTCGATAGAGGTAGATAGTGATTTTATATATAATTTATATAATAATGACTTCTTAATATCAAATGCTGGGCTTGCAACGGATCCAGAAGCGGAAAGGGTTGATTTAGAGATGTGGAAGTGCTTTGTTGGGGAACTTGAAAAATGGAAAGATTGCGATTTGAAAGAGACCGAAAGAAGGGTTTTAGATGCAATAATTATAATAACAAAATCTATAGATGATATAGAGATTTTCAATAAAAAAGCATTTTATTTTTATATTAGGGAGATTACTGGTTATAATACAAAACAAATAGTAACTGGATTAAATAGATTAAGAAAAAAATATACTTTATTTAAAATTGAGTGGGCCTCCAACGGATTTATCCTTTAAATTCTTTCCTCTTTAAGTATTCTAAACTCTTTAAAAATTACATTTAGTTCTATATATTATAGCAATAAGTCTATTTTGGAGCTAAAAAATGGCAAGTTCAAAAAGAAAAGATGAAAATAATAATTATTTTCAAAAAGCAATAGATAATATAACGGAAGATAGAAACAAGGCTTCTGTTTTATTAGAAGAAATAATGAACTATATTATAAAATCTCCAGAAAGGTCGAAAGAAGTTGGAATTGTTGCGGCAAAGTATTTGGAGGTTTTGCAAAGAAGCAATGAACAGCTTGTTAAAATTGCTTATTATGTTAACAAAGCAACTCCAGAGGACGGCTCTTTTTCTTTAGACGAGAAAGAAGACATATACGAAGAGATAAAAAAAACAAAGGGAAAGTGAATATATGCCTCCAAGGTATCCAATTTATGGAATTCTTAATGATATAGAAGCTCCTAAAATAGTAGACAGAATCGATATTGAAAAAGATTCAAGTTCTAATATATTACGAACGGTTTTAGATAAAACCTATTCTTCTAATTCCATACAAAATACAGGTCCATATAAGGGAATAGTTCTAAGAATTGAAAAAACAGCAGAACCAGGGTCGTGGATAGAACAATATTATAGCTTGTTTTCGTCTACAGATAAAAAGCCAAAATTCATAGCCATAAGAGTAAGGATACCAGAGTTACACGCAATGTACCCCATTCCAGAGACCCTGGGAGCTGATTCTACACAACCAAGTGTAATAGACCTATATCCAATATTTTATTCTCAAGATGACTCTAGACAGGTATTGCCAAAAGTAGGGACATTGGTTTGGGTTGATTTTGGAAACAAAACGAACTTTACAGACCCAATTTATATAAGGCCGGTAGACATAAACCAAACAGCTCCCGCAATTGGTTCAAATATTAGTGCAAAAAAAACACACAACTGTATTAAGCCACTGGAGTCGGATAGCTATTTAGGAGATCGCGCAGCTTATGTGAATAAGCCGTCTTCTGTTACTGGAATTCCAATAGAAGTAAGAGTTAATCAAGTTGAGGAAGAAAATGCTGTTATTAAATCTTCACAGGTATCTAGCGAGACTTATTATAGATGGAAAAAGTCATTAGACAAAAACAATGTGAAAGGAAAAACATATATATGGGTAAGCAAAAATAACTCTTTAGATGATACTACTCATTTATATAACAAGAGAGAAAACATTATTTTTGCCCCACACAACGTACAGTATGATAATGAGCTGGAAGTTATTGTTTTTTTTCATGATTTAGATGGTTTCCACGGAAGTACAGACTTTTCACATATATATACCCGTATTTTTTCAGAACTTATTGAACAAAACAGAAATTTTATTTTTATTCTTCCTGAACTTTCTTGGTCTTATAACTCCTATGATAAGAATTCAAACATTTTAAACGAAAAGGTCTTTAATAAAGGGTTTAATGTTTTTTATAATGAATGTTTAGATGTAATTAAAAAAAATTATTATAATAAAGAATTAAAGATTAAATATACTTCATTTATTTTTCATGGAGCTGGTGGGGCTTCTTGTATTGGAAAATTCATAAAAACAAATATTTTTAACTTATTATCTCCAAATAGAATTATATTATCATCTTCTTCATATAAAAAATATCTTGAAGAGTTATATGATAATTATCTTGTAAATAAAAAAGATGTTATATCGTTTTCGTGTATAACACAGAAAGATAGTATATGTTATAATAATATGCAGCAGTTTTTAAAAAACAAAATAGAAGCTTCTGGATTAGATAATTTTTTGTTTGATAGTATAGAAGAGGCAGATTTATATAAAATAGCAATATATTCTACTCTATTAAAAAACAAATCTTTATCCAAAGAAATAACAGATAATGATACTGAAAATTATATTTCCGAGAAAGAGATTACAACTTCACAAGATTTTGATTTACAAGAAGGGGAGGGCGCAGAAAAAGATATAAAAAATACATACAAAAATTCCATGCCAGAAAGAAGCCCCGGGGAGAGACCATTACAAGTAAACTTAGCCACCTCTTCTGACATATATGTAAAGACATCCAAAACAAATGCAGCACAGGGGGTAAAGATTTCCGAAGCACAGATATACAAAGAAGCAAGAATCAGCGTGTCTGATTTTGGAGTTCTTACTTCAGCATCTAGCTTATTAGTTGCAGTTCCAAGTGTTGATGGAAGACAAGAGCGTCTACACAGATTGGCAGCCAGAAGGTTTATGCAATTAAATGCAGCATGGACGCAAGAAAATCCAGGGTATCCGCCAATTTTGATTGTTTCTGGATGGAGGGAACATAGGTGGTCATCTGAAAAACAATATACTGATTTTTTGATAAAACAATATGGAACAGTAGAAGAAGGAAGAAAATATTTAGCATTTAATTCTCCACATGAAACAGGACTTGCTTTAGACATAGGAAACAATGGACTATACCCCGGCCCAGCTTCTTCTAATCAAGCACAGAGAAAAACAAAGTTATATAATTGGTTATATTTAAATGCACACAAATATGGATTTACTCCATATAAGCAAGAGGCGTGGCACTGGGAATGTAGAGTTCCAAAACAATCTTGGGTTACTGGAGATGAATTTACAAATAATTTTGCAATTAGGGTAGAAAACGTTGGAAACTCGAATAATGCTGCCCCACTAATACAAACAAATAATAATTGTGTAGAATTATTGTCTAATGTTATAAATATTGGTGATAATTTTTTTATAGATGACACAAAAATAAAAGCAGGAGATAGTGCAATGTTAAATAATAGCGATAAAAAATCATTAATAGTCCAGCTAGCAAATAGTCTTGGGATAGAACCAGAGGTTGCCTATTCGTTTTTTTCAGTTGAAAGTGGAGGGAAAAGTGGCATCTGTGAAAGTGGGAGACCATTAATAAGGTTTGAGCCCCATGTTTTTGCAAATCCACAAAGAATGAAAAAATACGGAGTTTCAGAGGATTCTATTCCGTGGTTTTCTAATGGCAATTCAAAATTGGCAATACAAAAGTGGGAAGAAATGGGGTTTAAACATGGAAGCATATGCTCCACGAATTATTTAGAATATAAGTCCTTAACATATGCAATAAAAATTAATGAAATGCTTGCTTATGATAGCATTAGTATAGGCGCTGCTCAAATAATGGGATATAATTGTTCAATGGTTGGATTTCGTAATTCTAAAGAGATGTTTTTGGCATATTCAAAGGGAGAAGAAGAACAAATAAAAGGTTTTTTTAGATATGTACAAAAAAGGGGCGGAGGAGAACTTTTATCAGCATTAAAACAAAAAGATTTTGTCAAAGCTGCAAAACTATATAACGGAATTGGCAAAGAACAGCAATATGCTTCAAAGTTAGATAATTATTATAATATTTATAAATCAAAAGGACTTCCGGCATAATGTTTAAAAAAGCTATAGACATAAGTGGACTTTCAATAAAGACCAAAAAGTACCTAAATGAAAATGACAGTGTGTCGTCTTTAGAGGAAAAAGGTATTTTTGGTGACAAATTATATGAACCAGTCCCCGCATATATTGCGTCTCCTTGTGAAACAGTATTTCAGGGGGAAAACAATTCCTGGGTTGTATTGGGCAGAGACAGGCCATCTTCAAGAATGTCTGGATATGGTGGAAAGGGAGACACACAGTGTGGAAGCATCGACCTGGTGGCTGGTAGAGCCTCGTGGATGGCTTCTCAGGTAGATAGCGAAGACGAACAGGTTTGGGTAGATCCAAACTTTAAAATAGACGCAGCCAGAATAAATATTAGTCAAAAAACAGACGTAGACGATAATTTTAAAATAGTAGATGGTTTTGTTGGAAATGCAAAATCAAAATCTGCAATAGGAATTAAAGCTGATAACGTTAGGATTGTTGCAAGAGAAGGGATAAAGCTTGTAACTGGGACAGATACAAAAAATTCTCAAGGAGCAAATTTATATTCTATTTTGGGAATAGACTTAATTGCTGGAAACGACGATACAGATTTGCAACCAATGGTTAAGGGAAATAATCTTATTAAAGCATTAGAAAAGATAGTTTTTAATGTCGACAAGTTAAATGGAATTGTTGATTCTTTTTTGATGACACAAATGAAATTTAACGAGGCATTGACTCATCATTATCATTATTCTCCATTTTTTGCATTACCAACAACACCAGCAATAGATGTAGTTGTTCCAACGGGTATTAAAACAATGGTAGAACAATTAATAAAAGTTAAGCGTGGATTAATTAATCACAAAATAAATTTAGCAGGATTCAAGATTAATTATTTGTCTTCTGCTGGAGTTGAATACATAAATTCAAGGTGGAATAATGTCAACTGATAAATATTATGATATCTCAAAACTTCCAAGTAAAAAAGGAGACCCGGCGATACCACCTGGTGCGAATGGGCCTGCCATACAAGAAGTACAAAAAATATTGCAGAAGACAAAGCAAGAGGTAGATAGGCAGAAATATTTATCAGATTTTGGAAAGGGATATTCTCTTTTAGATGAAAAGCACTATTCATTTTTTGACATTGAGACATCAAGAGCCCTAAAAGATTTTCAAGAAGAAAATAAAACAGAAATAATGTCTTATGGACAATTAGATCCATCTGGTTTTACAAAAGAGCTAAACACAATTGGATATCCTACTTGGAAAGCTCTTTTAAGATTTAACGACGGAATTCAGTATGGAGTAAAAGAAGTTGTTCCTCAAAATAATGTTTCTAACAATCCCAAAAACATTGAAGATCACAGATGTACTCATTTTGTAAGGACAAAAAATAAGGAACATAGACTAGCCGTTAGGGACTCTTTTTCAAACGAATATGTTAGTGTAGATTCAGATAAAGATGTTGATAAAAAAGGTGCTTTAATAGATTTTTTGGAAAATGGAGTAGAAGTGCAGGTTGTTGATCCATATATAGGCTATGATGGTCAGTGGTCAGAGATTATTGTTTTATCGCAAGATGTAGAAAGATATAAAAAAGTATTAGATTTTCAAAAACAAAATAAAATATTTTGTTTTATGGAATTCTTAGAAAAAGCAAACGATAACATTAAAATATTGCCATTCGTTAATGTAAAAAAGAAAAAATTTTCTTTTGATAATGACAGTGATTCAAAGTGGCAAACATTATCTGAATGTGAGCCATATTATAATTCCAGTGATGATTCATATAATATTTGTATATCTTTGGAAGATACAAAAATTAATAAGGAACAAGTAGACGATAAGAAAAAAAATGTATTATTAATAGGTATAGATAAGCTACTTGCATATTATAATAAACAGAGGTATTTAGGAGATTTTACAGAATATTCTCAGGCAATAGGTTTTGCAAAGATCCCAGAGGACGGCATCTTTTTGTCAGATAGACCTGGGTCTACTGTAAAGATGTTGGTTAAGGTTTATGCAAAATTTTTTGATGCTATTGCAAAGAACAACGATATAATTAGTGATGTTGGGGATGTTTCGAAATTAAAAATATTATCAATATCAAACTTACAATTAAAGAAAAATATAGATATTTTTTGCAATGAATTAAAAAAATGTCAACAAGAATATAAAGATAGTTCTATTGTTATAGACGGATTAGACTTTGAAAGAGAAATAAGTAGAATATATGATTTTTATAACAAGTTACAGACATTTTTTAATGTAAATGAATATGATTTTGACGAAACAGATGATGAACAAATAGAAATAGGTTTTAACGGCGATACCTTTACTATTTTATATATTCTTTTAAACAAAGGATATGGTTCTTTTAGGCTTTCATGTGGAGAAAGGTGTTTTTTTGATACATCTCCGATGAAATATTCTAGAACAATGGGTTTTATCTTTTATCTTCCTGAATCTGTTAAGGAAATAAAAAAAGGTAGAAGACCATGGGTAGATTTTTTACAATCTTATAGTACTCCATTGTTTAATATTAGTCCTTCGAAAAACAAAAAGACTAATATTGATAATATTAGCACAACAAATGATATTTACAAAACATCTTCTCAAAAGAGTAGAGAAGATTTGTACGTTAATAATTTAGAAAACAAAAGAGCAGTAAGAAATAATAATTCGCAAAGAGTTGATTTTGTTGGAGATTCTTTATTAAATTGTGATAATATTAAAACTCTTTTAGTTAGACTAAGAAATTTTGACGATATTTATAAAAATGTTTTAGGAAAAATAGGAATAGAAGATTTATCTCTATTTGTAATTAGATGTATTGCATCTAAATTGTTACCATTAGATTTGGCAGAGGCAATTTGTAAAGATATATTAAACAAGCTACCATTAGTAGAACTTGAGCAATTATTAGACCTCTTTACAGAGGAGAATGCCCTAGTAATTCAACAAAGGTTTGCAGAGAACTTAACTTCTCATAAATTTAGAAATACACAGGACGCTAGAAGAAGAGCTCTTGTTAATGCATATGAAATTTCTGTAGCAAAGGAAGAACTATGTAGTGCAATAAGAAAGCTTAACCCACGTGCATTTCTTGCAGCCTTTGAAAGGCTCATGTCTGTTTATACGAAGAAGAAATATAAAACCCCAACAGTAAGAGTCCCGGACAATCTAAACATCGAAGACATAATGGAGAGCATAGCTTCAGAGATAGAGCGTGCACTTAAGGCAATATTAAACAATATCTTTGTATCCTTAATAAAAGAAGCCTTGTCTGTAATTTGTGATTTTTGTTATAACAAACAAGATTCTCGATTTAATGAGAAATATGGTGATAGAAATTTAAATAATGATATAAGAAAGGGCGGTTATGACCCGAGAGAAGTATATAGAAAAAATCTTTCAAAGTTTCCATTTACAGATAGAGGTCTACGAGTTTCTGAAAATGATTTAAAAGATTTTATCGATGATTTAAGCGCCTTACTTCTCCCAAGAGAATTTTGCTTATTATTAGAGGGTAATATAGATACAGAACTAAGGGACATTATTTTCAATTTATTAAAGAGAAAATATACTGTATTATATAATATCTTTATAAAAGATGAAACATTGCTATATGATTTTTTTGCTTCTTTATATAATTTTATAGATAAGTCTATTTGTAATGATTTAATAAATACTGATAGATTTTACGAAGATTTATGTTCTCTTGAAGAATATAATGAAAATAATTTAAGAGAAAATTTATTAAACGACAAGTTACCAGCAGATCAAGTAAAAAAACAACTTGATTTGCAAAAAGAAAAAGATAAGCAAAAAATGAGCAAATTTATTGATTTGCTTGATGATGATTTTGTACAAAATTTATTTCCCAATATAGATGGTGTTTGTATTAATGGTAGCAAGGTTTCTTCTATAATTCCAAAGACACATCCTTCTTATGATTATTTAAAAGACAGGGTTTATCAGAGCATATTCGATGGAATTAAATCTTCCTTTAATATTGATATAGAGGGATTTGTAAATGCCTTGACAATATTTGGAAAAGATTCTGGTAGGAATCTTTTAGATGATGAAAAAGTTAGTAAAGAAGAGTTTACTACAATACACAATATTTTATATAAAAAAGAATTATCTTCTAGAACCGATGATGACAGAAAGAGGTTATTGGAAAATCCAGATGGAACAACATTTAGAAAAAAAGATGAATATAAAAAAGTTCTTCCTGATTTAGTAAAAATTATAGAAAATGGAGATGTTATTCGACATATTTCATATCCATTATCTTATACTTTTGAAAATGCATATTTTTTTAATAATAAGATTATTAAAGATAGTGGATTAAGCGCAATATCAAAGGTTGTAGAAGCATTACAAGAACAATCTGTTGATGTTGCAAATAAATTATTTTGTGAAATTTCTGGTGGAAAATATGAAAAAGATACAAAAGAAAGATTTAAGGAAAATATTAATATTATATATGAAATAACAAGAGGAGATGTTTATAGAAACGATGTTGCAGAAAAGGTTAGGTTTTCTTTTGGTAATAAGAAAAGAGAAGAAAGTATAGAAGTTATTGATTTATTTTCTGATAATTTTAAGAATTTTTTTCAAAGGTATTCAACAGATTTTTCTGATGTTGGGCTGAGTATAAATCAGATAGCGTTTTATTCCATAATAAAAAAGATATGGTCTCCTGTTGTAAATAACAAGGAAATGTTTGAACAAGGAACTATATTTTATAATTATTTTAATGGTGAGCTTTTTCATAAAATTAATGAACTTTTATATCGAAAGATGTTTCGACAGATAGCAAAATCAGAGTATTTTTATACAAAAAATTTAAAAGAATTATTTTATGGATCTTCAATCCTTAACAAATCTAACGCGTCTTGTTTACCAAATGGAATTGTTAATTTTCTTGGATTAGATGAAATATTTTCCACTGAATCAAGGAAGACGGAAAGCAATTCCACGGCTTGCCCATCCATGGAAGATACATTTAAGGATTCTGTTTTAAATTCATGTACCGCAGCATATATAAGGGTTTATATAGTTGAAAATATATTGAAGGGAATTTTTTCATATAGTCTTTATGGTATTAATGGTCTGATGGGTGATGTTGTTTTTGTTAATTTTATTATAAATAAAATAAAAAGCTCCATAAAGGGATCCGGAGGGTGGTTTTATGATAATTTATGTTTAAAAATAAAAGATATTTATGGAAAAGATGCACATCTAACAGATCCATTGTTAGATGTTTTTGGAGAAAACGGTGAATTTAGCAAAAGATTAAAGAATCAAAAGTCATCCGAATTTCAAAGCGGCGAAATTTATCTTGAATATATGATAAGGGACCAACTAAAAGGACTCGAGAAGAATATAGATTCAATTTTACGAAAAAAAACAGAAGATATTGGCTTGAGTTTTTGCTTAGATGTATTTTCTGATGTGGAAGAAATAGGACTTAGAACTCTCTCAAGGGAGTCTGGCTCAAGAATAGAGAGAGAGTCTGGAGGTTTTTTTATTTATGTACTTGGAATAAGGGTGCTAATGAGGGCTGATTTATTAATAAAAGAATATTATAGGGGAAACTTTTATTTTGAAAAATATGTCCATGTTTTATCAGAGAATGGTAAAGATGTAGATTATTACGAAAGCATTGATGAATTTAAAAATGGAAAAATTATTTATAGCTCCATAGACAGTGCAACATTCAGAGAGACAATTGAAAAGTGCGGGAAAGTTGGATTAAGGCTTATGTATTTTCCTCCAACAGGATTTGAAGAAGAAAATAAAGATTTTGTTAAATTTATGAAGGAAAATGTTAAATATAACTCTGATGTTATATCGAAATCTCATACATATGTTTTAGATAATGGTGATACCCACCCATTTCCAATTTGTTTTGAAGAATATGATGAAACAATTTCAACGATAGGGATTAATAATGTTGATTTTGAATCAATAATTTTGTCATTAAAATATAAAACAGCAGTTAATGATACATATAAGGCTGTTTTTGAATATATATATCCCCTGAATAGAATTTTCTCTGTTTCTTCTATTTATATAATAGAAGCATTTGATAATATGGTTGCTAATTCTGGCTTTTTATTTGGGAACACAAAGTCAATGCTTAGAAATATTATATTAAACTTCCTACCATCATCCGAGGAATGGTGGAAGGGAGATGATAAAACGGTTGGAATTGATGGTGGAAATGTAAATAAAAGAGAAGAGTTAATGAAAAATGTAACAACAAACGGAGTAAATCCAAATCTTTTCAATATTGCAGCAATGACGGTTCCAATAATTGTAAAAGGTCTGGCCGAAAGATTTGATTCTTCATATGGTTTGATGAAAAGATTATATGATGCTGGAGCAATAGATGAGATTGGGTGGTCACAGATTTACAAAGTAGCACCAGTTAATTTGTTTTTTCCAGTTGGGTTTGGACCACCAATTACCGCCCTTGGAGGATATGCACTTAGTGTAGATATGCTTCCTGGAGAATATAAAACGGGCAAAGAAAGAGAAGAAAACGAAAAACAGAAGCAAATAAGGGACGGAAAAGAGGTTTGTAAAAAGGAGAATAAGTAATGTCCGGTTTTTCTGCAAAACTTCCGCTGTCATTTGATTCCGATGACGGCTTTTATACGATGAATAAAACAATAGAAGATACTGTTAGACAAAATTTAAAAATGCTTTTATTAACATGCCCAGGCGAAAGAATAATGGACCCAATTTTTGGTGTTGGGGTGAGAAATTTTTTGTTTAATCAAAATTCTGAAATATCGAAAATAGATATTAAAAATAAAATCTATGAACAAGTTTCTAAATATTTACCATTTCTAGAACTTACCGAAGTATCTATTTCCGGTCAGGAAGAAAAAATAAACATAAAGATAGTTTATAAAATTTTACCAATTAGTGCAGAAGATATTTTGTCGTTAAATTTCGATAAAAAAATAAATCAATTTTAAATAGGAATTTATATTTATGAAAAATAAAAAGATCAGAATTAATTATACAGATAGAGATTTTAATAGTATTAAAAATAGCTTGATTGAGTATGCTAAAAAATATTATTCTAATACATATAAAGACTTTAATGAAGCAAGCTTTGGTTCTTTAATGCTTGACAGTGTTTCTTATATAGGTGATATTTTATCTTTTTATTTAGATTATTCTGTTAATGAACTTTTTTTAAATACATCAGTTGAATACGATAATGTAATTAAACTTGGAAATTCCCTTGGTTATAAGTTCAGGGCAAACCCTACTTCTTATGGAGTTGCAGTTTTTTATTTAATAGTTCCATCGAACACAGTAGGGCTAGGACCAGACACAAGATATCTTCCTGTTCTTGCGCGAGGAAGCGAATTTTCTTCAAATGGCGGCAATAATTTCATATTAAATGAAAACATAGATTTTTCAGATTCAAAAAATGAAGTTGTTGTAGCACAAATAAATGAAGATAATGGAATGCCAATTTCTTATGCAATTAAGGCATACGGCACAGTAATTTCTGGAGAATTAAAAAAACAAACTGTTACTGTTGGTGCATATGAAAAGTTTTTAAAAATAGAAATTCAAGATGAAAATGTCGCAGAGATTATTTCAGTTGTAGACTCAGATGGTCATGAATATTATGAAGTTGAATATTTGTCTCAAGATATAATTTACAAAGAAGTTAAAAACAATAATTCAGACAGAAAATATTGTCCAAACATTTTAAAGCCAGTATCTGTTCCTAGGCGCTTTATTTTATCCCAAGAAAGAGCGAGGTCTTTTATTCAATTCGGCTATGGAACTGAAGAAGAAATAACGAATACAAGTTTGGTCGATCCTTCGACAGTTGTTATGAAGTTTTATGGAAAAGATTATGTTTCTGATACATCTTTTGATCCTAACAAAATGATTTCTACAGATAAATTTGGTGTTGCTCCGTCTAACACTGTACTTACTATCGTATATAGAGCTAATTCTTCTGATAATGTTAATGTTTCCTCCAATTCTTTAACGACCGTTGTTAATCCTATTTTTGAATTTTCAAATATTGTATCTTTAGATTTAAATGTTGTTAATAATATAATTTCAACACTTGAAGTTTCTAATGAGAGTCCAATAGTTGGAGACATAACTTTTCCAAACTCTGAAGAATTAAAACACAAGATTTTAGATACCTATGCAACACAAAATAGAGCAGTAACATCAAAAGACTATGAAAGTATTGTGTATAATATGCCACCTAATTTTGGGGCAGTAAAGAGATGTAAAATTGTTCAAGATAACGATTCTTTTAAAAGAAATTTAAACATGTATGTTATCTCGGAAAACGAAAACTCTACTTTAATTCAAACACCAGATACAATAAAAACAAATATAAAGACATGGATACAAAACAAAAAGATGGTAAATGATACAGTCGACATATTAGATGCTTATATTTATAATATAGGGATAACTTTTTCTTTAGTTTCAGAAGAAGGGTACAATAAGTATTCCGTTTTGCAAGCATGTATAGAAGCTCTAAAACAAGAATATCAGATTCCACAAGAAATAGGTGAAAAATTTAGTATATCAAACGTATATCACGTATTAAAACAGGTTGATGGTGTTTTGGATGTGGAGTCGGTAAAAGTAATTTCTAAAAATGGAGGAAATTATAGCGATAACACATTTAACATTAGAACAAACCTAACTCCAGACGGTCGATATTTGTTGTGCCCTGAAAGAGGTATTTTTGAGATTAAATTTCCATATGTGGATATAGTGGGGACTATTAAGTAAATATCTTAGCTTATCTTATCAAAAAATTGTTTTTCTTTCTATTTAAAATATATCTAATTTTAAATGGAGAAGAAAATATATGGCTTTTAAAAGATATAAGTGTGTTGCAGATAATTCTATTACAAATGCATATTACCCAAATATGCTGTATAGAGCTACTGGTTCTAATTGCGGCGGAGCGGATAGTTTGCAAGTTTTTCATATATTTGGCCAACAATCAACTTCGAGCCATGAAGTTTCTAGAATTTTGTTGAAATTTCCAATAGAAAGCATTAGCAATGATGTTAGTTTAGGGAAAGTCCCATCAAGCGGATCATGTAAATATTTTCTAAAATTATACAATGCAGTACATCCATTCACGTTGCCGAGAAACTTTACACTAAATATACAACCAGTGTCTAGTTCTTGGGATGAGGGGGAAGGGATGGATATGGATGATTTTATAGATTATGGATATTGCAATTGGAACAACAGACAGTCTTCGTCTTATGGTGTTTTTGATTGGAACTCCCCCGGGGGAGATTTCTTGACGAGTAATACAGCTTCCGTATTTTTTGAAAAAGGAAATGAAGATATAGAGGTAGATATTACAGATTTAGTTGAAAAATGGAAGTCACAAACAATTGATAATAATGGAATAACAATTAAATTAACAGATCATCTTGAAACTGCATTTAGTAGTTCTTATATAAAGAAATTTTATTCAAGAAGTTCAGAGTACTTTTTTTTACAACCAACGTTAGAAGCAAGATGGGATGATTGTATTAAAGATAAAAGAAGTTCATTTTTTGCTAGTAGTTCCCTTGCGACAGAACAAGATAATAAAAATACATTAGTTTTTTATAATAGAATAAGAGGGAAATTAGTCGATATACCTGGATATTCTTCTGGTAGCAATATATTTTTGAAGATTTATACTGATAGAGCAGCTGGCGTTTGTTTGACAAATACCCCAATATCTGCTTCTTGGGTTAAAGCCGGAATATATACAGCATCATTTGCTCTAGATACGTCAGCTTCTTGCGTATACGACAGATGGTATAATAGTAATTTGTTGACATGTTTTTATACTGGAAGCGAAATTCAAGTTTTAACTCAAGAAAACTATGAATATAATAATAATAGTGATTATAAGATTTCGATGCCTGGTTTAAAAGATGAATACGACAAAAAAGAAACGGTTTTGTTTAGGATTTTTACTCAAAAAGATGACAGGAATTATAATTTATATAATGTCATGACAGAAGAACAGGATATCGACGTCGTAGAAGATATGTTTTATTCAGTTAGGAGAGTTATAGATAATTTTGAAGTAATACCATACGGAACTGGAAGTTTAGAATATACAAAATGTTCATATGATAAAAGTGGAAGTTACTTTTATTTAGATATGAGTAATTTTGAAAGTGATTATATGTATGAATTCAGTTTTTTAGCAAAACAAGAACAGAATAATTATAAAGAATTTACTGATAGATTTAAATTTAGAGTTAGGAAATAACATAATGCCCATTAAAGATTATTTTTCTAGAAAGGGAAGCATAATTTCTTCTTCAAGTCTCGAAAGCCTTGGTGGCGAGATAGAAACCTATGAATTCATAAAGAGCTATGACAAAGAAAGTAATAGAATTATTCCGCCATTAGATTTTTCTAATATTTCAAATTTTTGCAAATTTGGATCTGCACAAAAGTATTATGATGATTCAATAAAAAGAATTTATAATAATTATCCATATGATGGAAGTTTAAGGGAAAAAACAGAGTTTATAAATTCATCATCATACTTAGAGAAGTATATTTTAGAAAAAGAATATCCAAGGTCTACCGGATATGCTATTTTATCTGCTGTGTCCTGGGGAACAAATGTTGGCTCTTCTTCTCTTGGGTTTGGATTACCATCCTCAGTAGAATATATTCAGATATCTGGAACAATGAATCTTGGGCCCAATATGGACAAAGAAGGGGCCAATATTTATTCTATTAATGAAAATAGAACATATAATCTAAAATTAGACGGAGACTCAGGGAATACGGTTGAGTTTTGGCTAAAAAAGACACCTCTTTCAACCACGCTAACATCAAAGGAGGTAGTTTTTGATTTATGGAACGGAGAAGTCCCGGCGTTTTCCACATCTAGTTCATATGGAAGATATACTATAATATTAGACAATACTACATCTTCTGTTGGTTCTTGTATAAAGTTAACATATGTGTCTGGAAATGTTAGCACATGCAGCGAATATGCTATTGGAGATACAGAGGCAACATTATCATCTATAATGGATAATAATTGGCATCATATTGCAATATCTACAAAAAACACATCATCTGATTTGAGCATAAAGTTATTTGTTGATGGACAACTTAAGAAAAGTCATATTTTATCAAGTGCTGCCATGAGAGAGATTTCTGGCCCACTGGTTGCGAATATTGGGTGTCTTCGTACAAAATCATCCCCTACAGA
>SXGU01329758.1_pt1 | contig 63669 bp, 46 predicted proteins | sample 3174531 | NCBI WGS metagenome assembly SXGU01 (sample SAMN11356863, study PRJNA531348) | freshwater metagenome | isolation source: freshwater sample F1-140 | place: China: Fuxian Lake, Yuxi | collected 2017-12-25 | reverse complement strand
TCGAACGGCTGATCGACAGCCCCATACCCAGTCCTTGCTCCTTGGTCGTGAAGAACGGCTCGAACAGCCGGTTGAGGTTCTGTGCCTCGCAGCCCTTGCCCTGATCAATGACGCTGACCGCGACGCACTCGTGATCGATCACTCGCGATTCGACCGACAGCCGCCGCTCCTCGGCAGGGATGTCGTGCATCGCCTCGAAACTATTGCGGACGAGGTTGAGCATCACCTGCTGCAACTGGATGCGGTCGGCTCGGACGCGCGGTAACTCATCGGGCAACTCCAGCCGCACATGTACCTCGCGACCTGCGGCCTCGGTACGAACCATCTCCAGCACGTCGCGGATCGTGTCGTTCAAATCGGTCGCGGTTTGCTCCGGCGGACGCCTGGTGACCAGCCGCCGCAACCGTTTGATGATCTCGCCTGCCAACAACGCTTGCTGCGACGTCTTCTCCAGGCACGGCACTAATTCTTCGGGCGACCACTCGTTCGACCGCACGCGGCGCAACGCCGCCTGAGCGTAATTCGCGACCGCTGTCAGCGGCTGATTCAGTTCGTGAGCAATCCCGGTCGCCAGCTCGCCAAGCATCGTCTGCCGCGACACGCAGACCAACTGCTCTTGCTGCTGCCGAGCATGCTCTTCCGCCTCCTTGCGATCGGTGACGTCGTTCGCGGCCACCAGCACTAAGCGAGGTGTTCCCTCCGGCGTCCGGCGGAAAATCACCGTCCGAAAATGTAGCCACCGCCAACTGCCATCCGCATGGCGAAATCGAGCATCCAATTCATGAATCTCGTCGTCACGAATCGTGATCGAGTCCGCCATCGCCTGCTTGGCATGCGGCAAGTCGTCCGGGTGGATCGTCGCTGTGAGAAACTCATCGGTCCAATCGCGCACATCATCGAGTTCGTATCCCAACAGCGTGCGGAGTTGCTGATTGGCATACACCAGTCGCCGGGTAACAACATCGCGAATGTAAACCATGCTGGGTGTCGCATCGGTGATTCGCTCGACGAACCGCCGACTCTCTTCCAACGCGTCTTCTACACGCCTGCGGTCGGCAATCTCACGCTGCAAGCCTTCGTTCGCGGTGGAGAGTTCGGCGGTACGTTCTCGCACACGCTGTTCCAGTTCATCACGCCATTCCAACTCCAGGCTTTTGCGTTCGATCGCGTAACGCAGCGACTTTCGCAGCAGGTCGCCACTCAGTGAATTCTTGCAGAGGTAGTCCTGGGCTCCCAGATGGACTGCTTCCAGCCCAGTTTCGTCGTTGTCATGACCCGTCAGCACCACCATCGGCAGCCATGGAGCAAGTTGTCGAACCGAGTCGCAGGCCTGCAAGCCATGGCTGTCCGGCAACGACAAATCGAGCAGCACGGCTGCGAACGGTGACGTGGAATCAGACGATCGCAACAGTCCGAGTCCCTCGGCCAGTGTGCCGCGCGCGACGACACGCCATTCGTTATCCGGCCGCTCTGCGAGCATCGCGCCTATGAGCACGCGATCTGCTTCGCTGTCTTCGATCAAAAGGATGTCATGTGAAGAAGGAACCATGCTGCCGCCGCGAACGCTCGCTTTCGACCGCGTGGAGTCCGTTCCAGACGACGAGCTTTCCCATCAACCACGGGAGCCTGTTGACCCGATGCAACAGGGTTCGACAAACCCGGCCAGACTGCTCGCGCCTCGTGGCGGCAATTCAGGCTCAGCCATGATGTTCACGCCTCTCGGCGAACGTAAGCAGGCGTTTCGCCTTTGTGCGCTTTCGCAACCGACACCATTTGCCGCCGCGGCATGACCGACAGACTCGGCACAACCGGCCGTGGGCAAATCTCCAAAATCCAAGGCGACCGTTCCCAACGGCACCGCAGTTTCCGACCCCTTCACGCCCGCCTTGGATCAGTCACGGAAATGATCTCGTTGATCCCGCTCTGATTGAAACCCTTGTAGCCGTCGTCACGCTGCAAGATTTCCAAGTGCGAGCCGATCGCGCCGTTGCTCAAGAAATGCTGAGCTTGCTCCGCCGTGATTTGCTTCGTCCCCAAAAGACGTTCGACACGCTCCGGCTTCACCGGCCAGATCTCACCTTTCGTGAATGCCTGGCGGAGATACGGCAAGTTCGTAAACGGTGGCATCGTCAAGATGCCCGCTTCATCCAGCTGATCGCGCGTCGCGTTGAAATCGAACTGGCATTCAAGGTGATGTAAGCCCGCCTGCAAGAACGCCTCGCCGTGCAACTCGCACCACAAGCCGACGGTGCCGAGTTCTGCTCGCGGCGGCAGCGGTTCGTGCGAGAAGTCTTGCGAGACTTCGTCTGGCGACATATCCACGTCCGCGAAAATCGTCACGCCGGTCACCGAATGTTCGATGACTTGCGCTCCCCAACCTGCCTCGCGTCCGGCGTAAAAGCGCTCGCGAAGTTGAAAGCCTAACTTTTCGAGGAACGCGATCAGTCGCGTGAACTGAGCGCGGCTCGACCGATAGGTGTGATGATCGTGATTTGCCCAGCCGAGACCGAGAGCTTCCTGCCGCGCCCGTTGCTTCTGACCCGCACGATTACGACGTTGCCAGTAATCCCTCTCGGCCGCGAAAAACAACTCGCAAGTGCGGTCCCTCCCGAGTTCGGCGATCGCCACATCCGCCAATCGACCAGCCAATGCGAACCCCTCCGCTGAGTCATCAAACTCCCGCTGCCGCAGTCGCATCGCTTCCGCGTGCTTGGCGATTGCATCGAGCGGCACCACTTTGTCGAGAGCCGGTTCGAAAGCCAGCGAACCATGCCGCTCCAACACCCACACCTCGACTCCGTTTTCGTGAGCGACTCGCGCTCGGCGAACCGACGCGAGATAACCACCTTGAATAGCCACGTTGCTCAGCTTGTGTGCGGCGAGAAAATCAGCAACGGCTTCCACCTTCAGTAAGACTTGGCGAGTCTTGCCCACATGAATTCGGACTCGTGGGAACAGACCAAGCGAATGCTTCCAGGCTCGGATCTTCGGGACGGACGTGTCTGGCTCGTAGCCGATCCGGCTGAGATCGTTCAAAGCCTCGTCGTCCACCGGCAGCGCGAAGTGATCGATCCAATCGACCAGCCGCGTCCCCGTTTGTTCCAGCATCTGACGGCGGAGCGTCGCGAGAAACGAGTTCTTCTGAACGGCCTCATCCAACACACCATGCACCCATTTGGCAGGAGCAGGTTGTGGACTCCAAGTGTGAGCCGTGAGCGCAGAAATCCGTTCGTCGTTCGTTCGTGATTCAACAGCCATGAGCAACTCCCTTCAGCTTGAGGCCAAAGGAAGTTTAGCGGTCGCGTCACGGCAGGGAACCGAGCAAAGTCGACGAACCACGCCGTGACACGAAGCATTTCACCGCGATAGGTCAGGCCTTCCAGGCTGCCCCGAATGGCTACATCGCCTCGAAGATTCATCGACTCAGCCTGGAAAGGCTGACCTACGTGGGCACATAAAAAAAACTCGGCCGTTTCCGGCCGAGTTCATTCGCTTTCGCGCTGATCAGGCTTATTTGTCTGGGAACCGACTGCCGCGGAGCCTTCCTTGGCGCCTAACACTTAGCTCCGGCGGTGGGTTCCTGTGACATCTGCGAAGTATTAAGCGAGTTGCTTCTTGCGACCCACCAGAGTCCGAACTCGTTCCGCCAACAAAGCCACGTCAAATGGCTTGCGGAACGTTTCGTTGAAGATCGTGCGGTCAAAACCGCTGGCGTTGTCTTCATCGCTGAGCAGGCCAATCAAGACCGTCTCGGCGTACTCGGGATTCTTCCGCAGGTTGCCAGCGATCATCAAGGCGTCGCTGCGGCCCATTGCGAAGTCGATGACGACGCAATCGGGATGCAGACTTTCCGCCTGGATGCCGGCCTCGAATCCGCTCTGAGCCGTTTCGAGTTTGAACTCATCTGAGCCCATCATCTCGTTCAGGCTGCCACGGATTACGGGGTCGGTGCCGACAATCAAGACCTTGCCCATCGCTTCATCTTCCAACTCCCCCAAGGGCATACCATGCTCTTTGAGGAAGCGAATCAGATGTTCGCGAGGAATGCGACGGTCTTGCGAGCCGGGAATTCGGTAGCCGCGGAGGCGTCCCGAATCAAACCACTTGCTCACCGTACGGGGTGCTACTTTGCAGATCTTTGCTACCTGACCAGTAGTGAAGATCGTTTTCATCGCGGGCTCCAATCACTAACTGTGCCCAGCAGAGATGGTCATCTCCGCTGCGGCACCCCCCGATGCGATGGCAGTTCTAATAGCCAACAGGTCCTAATCGAGAACCATCGCCAGTTTGGGTTGGGGCTGTCTCAGGGTTTGTTCCAGTGGAGATGGCTCCGCCACCGCCAGTACGACTGAACGCAGAATCTGGTTCTGACTCCGTTCCGATCCTGCTGAAAACTCCCTTACGACATCCAGAGGGGTAAGCAGCTCGCGCCACCAAACCGTAATCGCCTACGGCTGGTCGCGACGGGACTATGAGGCTCGCGTTTTCACGCGGGCACAAAGTCCCAAGCAACAAGCCCCCCTAGTGTCGGCGTTTGTTTCAGGAGTCGCATGACAATCGCTTCATGCGGCTCGGTGAATCGTTCCGTCGCCAACTGTCTGAACATCATTTTCGGCATACCGGGGCGATGTCCTTTAAGTCCTTTGTCCTCTTCGATCAGCGAATCGCTGCGAGCGGTGCTTTCGCTGGACGCCATGCCATGAGACCGAGGCGATCCACCCGCAAAGGTGGCAAGCTGCGTAGAACGATCAGCATCGTTACGTGCAATACAACCAGAACCCTGGCAAGCTTGGTGGAACGGTAAAGCTGCGGTGATTATTTGGCTCGTAAGAAAGTTGCCGGAAATTCCGTGAGATGCGGTGCTCGAAAATCAGAGAACTGATGCGACTCATGGGACGTATTCGCCGTGTGCGACTCATTCGTCCCATAGCTCGCATCAGTCCCATCAACGCCTGCGGTTGACCGAGTCTTCGCAGGCTGCCAGCCTACTTGCCGTCAAACTTCTCTTCCGAAGGCGTCCTTTGTGAATCCAGCCGACCAGCCAACCAGTAATCCGCGCGAGCAACCGATCTCGTGCTACGAACTCTGGGCCGTCGTCGTCATCACGTTCCTCGGAGCCGCCGTCCGCTTCGCGTTCCCCTCGGCAATGGCCATCGAGCACTTCGACGAAGGGGTCTACGCCTCAAACCTCTTATTCCCCGACCAAGACTACCGCTACCCCGATCGCCACCTCTACGCCCCATCGCTGGTCCCAGCGCTGATTGAGTGGCCGATCATCCTCTTCGGCGACAAGGGCATCGCCCCGATGTTGCCGTCACTGCTATTCGGCACGCTAACGATCCCTCTAATCTGGTGGGCTGGCCGCCAATGGTTTGGCACGCTCGCCGGGATCGCCGCCGCGACACTGCTAAGTCTCAGCGACTTCCACATCGCTTTCAGCCGCAGCGCCATGACGGACGTGCCGCTCTGCTTCTGGCTGCTGCTCGCCGTCTATTTGTTCGAGCGATCCTTCCGCGATCTCTCTTGGCCCACCGCCATCGCCGCCGGCCTCACCACCGGCCTCGCCTGGTGGACCAAGTACAACGGCTGGCTCCCGCTCGCGATCAGCCTCAGTGGCTTGCTCGCATGGTCATTTTTCGCCTCGCGTGAAGAGCGACATTTCAAGCAACGGTTGGCTCTCTGGGGAATTGCCGGCCTGACGGCATTGGCTGTCTGGATTCCTTTTTGGTGGTCGCTCCCACACGGCTATGGCGAGGTAGCCGGCAATCATCGCCAGTACGTTGTGGGCTTTTCCGGCTGGTGGACCGGATTCGTCCGACAGATCGAATGTCAGCTTTTCGGTGTTCGGGTCGCGACCGGAGCATCCTGGATCGCGGTCTTTGTGATGGTCACTCGCACCGCACCGCGTCGCTCACGAGTCTGGATTGAGCAACACGCTCCGCCGCCACCTCTGAGTCCCAGCGATCTTCGGTTGACGCAGGCCGAGTGGCTGATGGCCGCGTGGTTTATTGGGCTGACACTCACGACTCCTCTATATCGTCCTTACCCACGTCTGGCCTTTCCCTGGACGATGTCGGCCTGGCTCCTCCTCGCCTGGTTGTTTTTCGGTGCCGCGCGGTTTGAAAACCTTCGCATTCCCCGAACGTTCGGAGTCGTCTTGTGGTTCGTCATCGCGACGGGATCGGTCGGCCTCGAGTTCATGGACCTTCCGTTGCCGCGCGAGGGTCTGTGGGTTTCCGGCTGGCAACCGCGAGCCACACTGGCTGATTTGGCTCCGAAAGTTCAGCAAGCGATTCGCCGGGATGTCGCCAAGAGTGGCGGTCGCGAAGTCGGAGGAAAGCGAGCGATCGTGTATGTCTTTGCCGAGCCGGGTCTCTTCTTTCATCTGCCCGCCGATGACCTCGCGATTGCTCCGGTTGGAAATCTGAGATTCGTGGATCCAGGGACTCCTTCTGCCAACCTGCCGACATTTCTTTTGACTGGGCCTCAGGCAGAACGCAATCAAGAATTCGCGGATGAGTTCGCGAAGTACGCGGCGAGTATTCGTTCGGTCCAAAGTTGGCCGTATGCCGCGAGCGACTTTGTGTTGCTTGACCAGGTCTCGCCATCGCTACTCGACGCTGAACGGCGAAAGTGCGAAGTGCGACTCTATCGTGTGCGAGTCCCGGAGTGAGTGGAGACCGTTCCACGTGGAACACGTCTTGCCTCATTCGCCCGAAGCCGGGTAACAATCCCGCCCGCTTTGGGAAGTTCGTAGTTCCGCCTTCAGGCGGCTCCGAATAGCTCTGCAAGACAACCGCCTAAAGGCGGAACTACGAACGAGAGGAACCAGCCATGGACGGCATGGATGAACAAGTACAGATTCGGCGACGACTCGGACGCGGTTTGAATGCGCTACTCGGCGATGACGTCGCAGCGACGGATATGCCGGTCTCAACCGGCAGCGGTGAGTCAACCGCTCCGCAGGGCGAACTGCGGCAGATGCCGGTCAATTCCATCGAGCGAAACCCATATCAGCCGCGCACCGAATTTGAAGCATCGTCCCTCCGCGAACTCAGCGACAGCATCCAGCAGCACGGCGTACTTCAGCCGCTACTGGTCCGAGCGTTGCCGAACGGCGGCTGGCAACTGATCGCTGGCGAGCGGCGATTGATGGCGGCCAAGCAGGCGGGACTAGCAACGGTCCCTTGCCGAATCCTCGAACTCGAAGAGCAGCAAGTCTGCGAAGTCGCGCTGGAAGAGAACCTCAAGCGAAAAGATTTGAACGTCCTGGAAAAGGCCCAAGCGTTCGCCAACTACCTCCAGCAATTCGGCCGGACGATCGAAGAGTTGTCGAAGCAACTCAGCCTCGATCGCTCGACCGTCTCGAATCTGCTCCGCCTGCTCGACCTCGCCGAGCCGGTCAAGCAATCACTCCGTTCCGACAAGATCACTGGCGGTCACGCGCGAGCGCTTCTGTCATTACCGGCCGAGCAGCAGATCGGTCTGTGTCAGCGCATCGAATCGGAATCCCTCTCCGTACGTGCGACGGAGGCGGCCGTGCGCGAGTTGCTCGCCGAAACAAAATCCAGCACCGAGACCGTCGCCTTCGATCCGCAACACAAGGCAAAGCCGGCGGCGACCCAGCACGTTTTATCTCTGCAAGGACAACTGCGCGATCTATTGGGAGTCCCGGTCGAGATCAAACTGCGCGGCAAAGAGTCCGGCCAGATCCTGATCACGTTCGGCTCGAACGACGACTTTGAGCGTGTGCTGCGAGTGCTTCGTCGAGCCGCGTGACGATGTTCGTTCCACGTGAAACGGCTCGTTGACGGTCACATACGCCCCACCTAGACTCCGCCGCACTTTCCACATTCGCATATCTCGGGATGTAGCTCAGCCTGGCTAGAGCGCCTGGTTTGGGACCAGGAAGTCGCAGGTTCAAATCCTGTCATCCCGACTTCTCTTTCAGAACGAGACGCCCGCTGGCGTTCGTTCAAAACAGCTCGGCGATTGGTTTGCCGTTGTCGAGCATGTTGGTTGGACGCCCCGCTTGATTCGTGTACTGCAAGTCGAGCGGCATGCCGAGGAACTGGAAGAGCGTGGCGAGCAGATCGTTCGGCGAGACGGGATTGGAGAGCGGTACGTCTCCCTTGGCGGTCGATTCGCCGATGAGTTTCCCCATCTGCATCCCGCCGCCAGCCAGGACTTGATTGCCGAGCTGTGGCCAGTGTTCGCGGCCGCCGTCCTTGTTGATGTGCGGCGATCGACCGAACTCGCCTACGATGGCCAGCAGAACTTTTTGGTCCAACCCGCGAGCGTACAGGTCTTCCAAGAAGACGGAGACCGCGTGGTCGAACTCTGGAGCCAGCTTCCGCATCTCTTCTTCGATGGTGCCGTGGTTGACTGCCGGATTGGTGCCGTGCGAATCCCAGCCGCCGTACCAGACGGTAATCATTCCGGTGTTGGCCTCGGCAAGACGCCGCGCGAGCAACAGATTCTCTCCCAGCTTCTTGTCTCCCTTGCCGTATCGCTCGCGTAGTTTGGGATCTTCTCGCGATAGATCAAATGCCTCGCGAGCTTTGCCTCGAATGAGTTCGAGGGCTCGGCCTTCGTGCTCATCCATCGTGTGCATCATGCCGCTTTGGTCGATGGCTCGATCCATCTGGTCGAATGTCTTGAGCAGCGAGCGGCGATCCTGCAGGCGGTCGAGCGTCAGCCGAGGCATCATGTTGGCCAACGAATTCCCGCGCGCGTCGAACGGCGTGTAGGAGCCTCCCAGCCACGCCGGGCCTTCCGCGTAAAGATGATCGAGGCCGACGTAGGTGGGCATTCCGCTGGCGGGATGATTCGGGCCACGAAACCGAGACAGGATCGAACCGATGCTCGGCTGAATGGGAGGAGCACCGTTGCCGGCCGGCGGATGATCGTGTCCGGTCGAGAGCCAGTGCGTTGCGGCCGTATGGTCCGCAGCGGTGTGTGCGAACGAACGAATGATCGAATACTTGTCGGCAAGCTGCGCGAGGTTCGGGAACAGTCCACCGATGTGCGTTCCCGGCACGTTTGTCTTGAGCGTGCCGACGGTGCTGCGATACGGCAACGCATTGTCCGGTTTTGGATCAAACGTCTCGAATTGAGTAGGACCTCCAGAAAGGAACAGCCACACGATCGTTGTGTCCTTGAGGCTCTCGCTGGTCTTACCCAACGCGGCGCGTGCTCGCAGCAGATCGGGCAGCATCAGTCCGGTCGCGCCCAGCGTGCCGACTTTGAGAACATCTCGGCGGCTGGTGCCGTTGCAGCATCGTGACCGTTGTGGACCCCAAACATTGAGCATTGAAGGCACCTCGAAGGAATGTGGTCGTTCACATCTTAGGCCGAATTTTCTCGGCCGAACAATCAGAGCTTCGTCAAAGCCACTTCGCGAGGATCACTTGGCATCGGGCAACGAAAGGTCTCGATCGGTGACGGGAACCGGGAGTCCGGTTTTTGGGATGTCGCGTTTCAGAGTCCACAGCACGGCTTGTGCGATGAAGCGGCGATACGACTCGTGCTTCCAATTGTCGTGGAAGTGCAGTCCCGTGAATCCGAATGAGCGGCCGCTGTCGGGACGCTCCCAGCACCAAGCGACGGTGCCTGAGGTCGCGTCGGCCGGGATGCGCAGAAGCGTGGTGATCGGCGAGTCTTTCTCGGACAGCGTCACCGGTGCGGCGGCATCGCGCGAGGTCATCTTCAATGCGAAGTAGAACTCTTCGCGCACGGCGACCGGACGAACGCCGCGCAGGATGGGATGCTCGGCGTTGACCAGTTGCGGAGTAATCTCCTCGAACTCTTTGAAGCGGCGATCGGGACCTCCGTGGCAGGCACCAAAGAGCTGCACATAGGGTGCGATCGGCTCGGCAGCTTTGGTGCCGGTCGCCCAGTGCAGCGCGCCGAGTCCTCCACCGCGCTTGGCCAGATCGCGGAAGGCGGTGAGTCGGGCCGCGTCCGCTGACAGCCACTTGGCTCCCTCAGAAACGAAGAGCACGGCGGCGTCGGCGCGTGCGAGCAGTTGCGGGCCGTCGCGCCAGTCGCCATCGGCGTTGACGACGATGACCTCCAGTGTTGGCTGACCGCGCAACAATCGAGCCAGTAGGTTGACTCCGGCGAAGTACTCGTGCGTCGTCGGCTTGTGCGAGCCGTCCGGGCCTTGTCCGATCAGCAGCAATCGCTGCGGACGAGACTGGGCTTCGGCATCGTCGGCGAATGCCAAACTCAGAGGAGTGGCGACCAGCATCAACACAGTCACAACGGACAATTGGCGAAGGATCGGCATCATGGTTGTCCCGGAATGGAGAAGGAGTTTTCGAGTTGTTGAGGATTCTTGTACGAAACTTGAGCGAGATTGCCACTATTCAGGGTGAGTTTGGGATGTGGGGCAGGTTTTCAATCTGCCTGTGTTTCTGGCAGGTTGAAAACCTGCCCCACGAAAAGGGTCGATCATGCGACTGACATTGCGAACACTTATTGCCTACCTTGATGACGAACTGCAGCCGGACCAGGCGAAGGAGATCGGGCAGAAGCTGACCGAGAGCAGCTATGCGACAGCGCTCGTGGACCGGATCAAAGAGGTGATGCGTCGGCGACGATTGTCGGCTCCGGAATTGTTCGGCAAGGGGGCGGGACTCGATCCGAATCTTGTCGCCGAGTACCTCGACAGCGAACTGACTCCGGCGGAAGTCGTGGATGTCGAGAAGATTTGTCTCGACTCGGACATGCATTTGGCGGAGGTGGCGGCCTGCCATCAAATCCTCACGCTGGTGCTGGGCGATCCGGTGGAGGTGCGGCAGGAGACTCGGTCGCGCATGTATGGCTTGGGGCCGGTCGCGGCGGACGATGTTGTCCGAGCCAATGATTTCATGAGCGCGATGCCGGCCCGTGAGTCCCGCTCGATTCCGATGATCGCATCGGCCGAGCATTTGTCTCACAGTGGTTCAACCGATGCCGCGCTGCCGGAATACTTGCAGCCGCAGACTTCTTGGAAACGCTCTGGAATGTTGGCGCTGGTGCTGTTGATCGGCGTCGGCTGGATCAACCTCTTGATGCGCGATCCGACCATGACTGGCCAACTGCGATCCAGCCCTCAGCCGGAAGGGGAGCGATTGAGTCCCGACAAAGCTGCTTCGACGGAGGTTGACCAACCAGGAAAGAGCGTGGCCAATCCGGCTGTCAGACCTGAGTCGTCGAATGATCCGCAGATCGCACAAGTGGACCCGGTCCTCACGAACAAGCCGCGCAACGTCCGCGTCGCCGAGCCGAAAGAGCTTCCCGAGATTGAACCGGAACTGCCACCAGTCAAGCCGGTCAAACCGTTGCCGACTCCGCCACAACCTGTTGAGCCGGTGAATAAGCCGGTCGTGGAACCAGAAGAAGCGCCGCTCGCGAAAATGCTGCCGGCACAGAAGCTGGCTCGTGTTTCCAAAGAGGGGATCTTGTTGCGGTTCGATGCCACTGCCAACGACTTCATCGTGCTTCCCCGCGGTGCGGAGTTGAAGACGGGAGATCGGCTCGCGTGTCCGGAACCGTTTCGCGCCGACCTGGCGGCTGGCGACGATCTGTGTCTGATCGCGCTCAACGGCGGGACCGCCGTGCGGACGCTTGGTCCGGACGAGCACGTGGGATTCGGTTTAGACATCGACCAGGGAACGCTGGTGTTTGAAGCTCACGGCCTGCAATCAACGGATGAGGACGCCGTTGCCGCGAAACCACAAAAGCCATCGCTGCCAATCACGCTGCTGCTGCACGGCCAGAAAACTCGATTGGAGCTAGCCAGCGACGACGCGGTCTGTGGAATTGAGGTGCATCGCCACGAGCCCACGCGATTCGAGACCGATCTGATGGCACCGGGCTTCACAGCCTCGTTGCACGTCGCACGCGGTACGATTCGCTTCATCAACGCAGATGGCAAAGCCGCGACGATCGAAGGTCCGGGCTTCTTGTCGATCACCTCCGATGCCGCCGCCAACGTGAAGAACAGCGAAATCGGTCGCGCGAGCCAACTGGTCCTCCCCGATTGGTTGGAGCCAGATCCGAAGCGAGCGGCCGCCAAGCTCAAGCGTCCCTACCTGATTCCGTTCGAAAAAGAATTTGATGCCGATCAACCGCTACTGCTGAGCATGCCGGCGGTCATCAATAATCCGCGGCCGGCGATTTCCGAATTGGCCGTGAAGTGCCTGGCCCTGACCGATAGCCACGAGCCGCTCGTCAAAGCCTTGTCGCGAGGGGACCATCGCGAGGCACGCTTGGCGGCGATCACCGGACTCCGCCAGTGGCTGCCGCTCGACCCGCGCAACCGAGTCTTGTTGAAAGCGGAGCTCTCTAAACACTACCTGCCCAGCGATGCCGAGGCCGTGTATCGCCTGCTGTGGGGCTTCGATCAAACCGACGCCAAGGCCCCGGTCATCTCGCGCACGCTGGTCGGCTGGCTGGAGAGCGAGCATCTCGCCATCCGCGAATTGGCGTTCTTCCACATCCAACGTCTGACGGGCCTGAAACACGAATACTCGCCAATCAATCCCCCCGGCCAACGCCGAGCCGCCGTCGATCGCTGGTACAGCCATCTGGAGAAGAAGGGTGGGGCGCTCGTGCAGGACTGACCTTGGTGAATTGCCAGAACAACGGTCGTCGATAACATTGTGGCCCACTTTGTCGGTGCGATTTGATCGCGGGGAGCTTCTTCATGCTCGACATCGTTGGTCGTCCGGTTCGATTGTGTGACGGCATCAGCCGCCGCGGTTTCTTGCGAGTCGGATCGCTCGGCGCGGGACTGACACTCCCCAGCGTGTTTAGGTCGCGGCAAGCGAATGCGGCGACGGCCGATCGCAACGACACGGCGATCATTCTGCTGTTTCAAGCCGGCGGCGCTTCGCATATCGACCTGTATGACATGAAGCCCGCGATGCCTGCCGAGGTGCGCGGCCCGTTCAATCCGATTGCCACCAACCAGCCCGGCCTCGATGTCTGCGAGTTGATGCCGGGACATGCACGCATCGCCGACAAGCTGGCGGTCATTCGTTCGATCAAGCACAACCTCGCCGTTCATGACGATGGGACACACTGGCTGCAAACCGGATGGCCGCTCCTGAATGCTCGGCAGATGGGACAGCAGAATCCGTCGCAAGGCTCGGTCATCTCCGCATTGGCTGGCCCGCGCAAGAGCGGGATGCCGGCTTACGTCGCGATCCCGGAAGACTACCGCCGTCATGCCGGCTACTACGAAGGTCCGGCATTTCTGAGTTCTCGTCATGCCGCGCTCGATGCCGGTGGCGATCCGAGCCTTGGGAACTATCGGCCACCCGAATTCAAACTGCCGGCCGATGTCGTGATGTCACGGCTCGACGAACGTCGCGGACTGATGCGCGAATTCGATTCCCTCTCGCGAAAACTCGATCGCGAGCCGGCGTTCCGCAATCTCGATGACGTGCAGCGACAAGCCCTCGAACTGGTCAGCGGCTCGACCGTGCGGCAAGCGTTCGATCTCTCGCAAGAGTCCACCGAACTGCGCGACAAATACGGCCGGCACGCTTATGGCCAATCAGCGTTGCTCGCCCGGCGGCTGGTCGAAGCGGGTGTGACGTTTGTTGTCATTAACCTCTATGAAAAAGATGTCGATTGGTGGGACGACCATTACGTCATCGAAAAGAACCTCCGCAAGCGGCTCCCCGTCTACGACCAAGCCATCACCGCGCTGATCGAAGACCTGACGCAGCGCGGCCAAATCGACCGAGTCCTCGTCGCCGCGTTCGGTGAGTTCGGTCGTGCCCCGCGCATCGACCAACATGCCGGCCGAGGCCACTGGCCCGGAGCCGCGTCAGCGTTGCTTGCCGGCGGCGGCATTCGAGGCGGCCAAGTCATTGGCTCGACCGTCTCCAACGGAGCCGAACCCAAAGACCGCCCGCTCGGTCCCGGCGATCTGTTGGCCAGCCTCTACCGCGTCGTCGGCCTCGACCACCACGCCACCGTCCGCGACCGCCAACAACGCCCGGTCCCGATCATCGAATCGGGCGAACCCATCGCAGAACTCTTCTGACTTCCATGATTTTGTCGACAAAATCATGTTTCACAAAATCATGAACCGCAGAGGTCAGTCTTCAATCGCCAGCTTGATCTCGTCCGAATTCGCCTTCAGTTCTGGTGCGTACATCGCGGATGCTTTTGTCGGCAACGCACTGAAACGACCTGGAATCTCGGCGCGCAAGCGGTACGACAAGCTGTGTTGGCCGCGGGCTAATGCTCGGACGAAGAACGCGACACGCTCGTCGCGGAATTCGACGTAGGCGTGCATTTCGTTGCCGTTGTAGCCGCTGCGGACTTCGACCGGCTCGAAGCCGCTGGCCTTCGGGTCTTCAAACAGCAGGTACTCGTAGTCGTTCTTGCTGTCGATCTCCAATTCGACTTCGACCAGGTCGCCGCTCTTGAGCTTGTCGAGATTCGCCAGTTCGGTGCGTTCGTACTTCTCAACCTTCTGGCTGACGACTTGGCCGCGCGAGCCGGCGACGTTTACCTTCTTCTCGACCGGCGTGAGCTTGTAGTACTTGCGATTCACCTTCACTTCGAGGCCCGCCTTCGTGATGAAGTCTTCGAGCGTGAAGTTGGTGAGGTAGGCGTTGAAGTAGAGGGGATTTGAAATTTGAGATTTCAAATTTGAGATATCAGATTTGCCGAGCGGCTTCTTTCGCAACTCAACGACATGCTCACCAGTGGTCAGCCCCTCGCCTTCAATCACGAACTTGTTGTTGAAGCCGAAGAGCGTGTCGGGCGTGATCTCGACGGTTTGTTTGACTTCGCCGTCGATCAGCACTTCGACCAGCAGATTGGGTTTGTCCTCGCCGCTGGCTTTGAGGTACTCGGCCATCGCTTCGATGCAGATCGCGCTGTCGCGGGTGCTGTTCCAGTAGGTCGCGTGCTTTCGGTTGTTGAGCAGGTATTTCACGAGGCGTGACGCTCGTTCGTCTTTCGCATCCACTCGCGAGAGCAGCTTCAGATAGTAGGCGTTGGCTTCGATGTCGCTGCCGTACCAGGACCACCAGTAATTGTTCTCCGGCAGCTTGAGGTACGCGGTTTGATTCTCGTCATCTTGGACGAGGAACTGTTCGATGTTCTTGAGGATCATCGCCAGCTTGTCGGCTTGCTTCTGCTTGTGCAGAGCGAGGCCGAACAGCGACTTGGCATAGACCGGCAGGTGCGTGCGGTCGCGGTAGAGGAACTCCAGCATGTCCGTATTCGCGTGGTCGGCATCGACGAGCACCATGTAGACGAAGGCGTCGAGCGCGTCGGCGTGTTCTTTCCACGGGCTTGTCTTGCTCGGAGCGTTCTTGAGCTTGGCGACTTCACCGGCCTGATGCCGCTTGAGCCATTCGACTCCGCGTTCCATCACGCCCGGCACGATCGCGACGTCGTTTTCGCGAGCGATCTGCAAGCCATGCACGACCACGGCCGTTGTGTGCGGGTACGAGTGCTCGCCCCAGCCGGAGAACCAGCCCCAGCCGCCGTCGCTGACTTGCATCTCGGTCAGACGTTCGAGGCCGCTCTTCACCATCGTGGTGACTTCGGCCTCGTCGAAGACCGGGTTGCGATCGAAACGTTTCCAGCCTTTCGCCCGTTCCACGTCGTCGCCGATCTCCTGTGCGTTCAAGTTCGTCCGCTTCTGCTGGATCGCTTTCAGATCGAGGCCCATGTTCCGCAGGATGCGTTGCGTGACGACGGTCGGTAGGAAGCGGTTGAGCGTTTGCTCGGTGCAGCCATACGGGTAGTCGACGAGATACGGCAGCGCATCGACCATCGCGCCGGCCAGCGTCGGCGAGTATCGCACTTCGAGTCGCGACTGATTCGCTCGGCGTTCTTTCGGGACGTTGATCGTGAGCTTGCCGGAGTTCTTGTCTGGCCGAATGACGCCCGACCAACTCTCGGTCTTGAGCATCCCGTGGACGAAGACCGGGAACTTCATCTCCATCGCGTCGGACTCTTCGTCGGTGAGCGCGGACATGCGGACGACGGCTTCGCCTTCGTCGATGATGGAGACTCGCCAATCGACACGTTCTTCGCCGCCGGCTTTGACTTTGATTCGCTTGACGTGGCGGACGTTGCCAGCGTCCGTTCCGACGCTAGCAGCGTCGGCTACGAGCCGCATCAACCTCCCGTCGATCTCCAGCACCGCTTCGACCTCCTTGTCGATCTTCAAATAGTTGTGGACGTTCGCCGACAGCACGACTTCGTCTTTCTGGACGAAGAACCGCGGCGCTTGCAGGCGCACGAGCAGATTCTTCTTCGTTGTAATCTCGGCTTCGCCCTGACCGACGCGCGTGCCGGGTCCCATGGCCCAGCACTTCACTTTCCAGCCGGTGAGCTGTTCGGGCATTGTCAGCGCGATTTCGGCGAGCCCCTCTTTGTTCGTCGTGACCGATGTGGCCCAGAACGCGGTGTCGGCGAAGTTGCTGCGGACGGTTGGCTGTATGGCGTTCGGCAGCGGGCCAACATCGCCGGGGGCCGCGCCTTCGGCAGCTTTGTCCGATGCCACGTCGCCGAGTGACATTTCCTTGGCAAGAGCGCCTGCGGGAGCAGCAGCCATTGGACCACCGCCGCCGAAGCCTCCGGCGCGTGTGGCTGCCATCTTGCTGCGGCCGAGCGTGTTGAAGTTGCGACCGGACCCGCGCATGCCGGCTTGGAGCATCTCCATCTCTTCGACGACCGCGCCGCCGAAGACGCCGAGGTCGCTCATCCCTTGTTCGTTTTGTTTCAAGAGCTGGTAAGTGTATCGGCCGAGGCTCGATTCGGTTTGCGGCTGATGATGACGTCGCCACTTCCAGAAGAACTCTTTGATCTCCGGCACGTTCGAGCCGCCGGAGATGTACTCGACCGACTTGTCGTAGATGCTCAGCACGGTTGAGCCGACGAACGGTTTGCCGGTTGAGTCGGTCAGCTTCACCTGCACCTTCGCAGGCGAGCCGGGTTTGTATTCGTCCTGGCTGGGAGTGACCGCAACGTTGAGCACGCGCTTCTCAGGCGGCACGACGATCTCACGCATCTCCTGATGCACTTTCGCGTCGGCGACCGTGACCGCTTCGACGAAGAAGTTCGGCATGTCGCGCTGCACGACGTCGATCTCTTCGACGTGGCTCTTGCCGTCGAGCCGAATCAGTTTCGGCGGCAGATAAACGCCATTGGTCGGCCGCAGGAACAGTAACACCGCGCCGCCCGCTTTGTTCGTGTTGATCATCAGCCGAACTTTTTCACCGGCTGCGTACTCGCGTTTCTCGGTGACGAGTTCAATGTCGTTGAAGCGGAACTCCTTGCCGTCGAAGCCATCGCCGCGCACGACGAACAAGTAGCCCCCTTCGATCCAGTTCGTAGTTCCGCCTTTAGGCGGTGCCTTCGCATCCGTTTTGATTTCAGTTCCGCCTAAAGGCGGGACTACGAACGGGAGCTTGTAGCTCAACCGATACTGCCCGGCCTTCGCCGCCTTCATCTGTTGGCGGGCATAGCCCTCTGCGTTCGTGTCGAGCTTCCAAGTCTGCACCGCCTTCTCGACCGGCTCGCCCTTCTCGTTGTAGGTGATGGCAAACAGAGTCAGCTCGCCCGCACCGGAGACCGGCTTCTGATCGACCGTCTGAGCACGGAACTCGGCGAGGATATCGTCGCCGGTGCGGTAATGGCCGCGGTTGACCCACGCGAAGACTCGGAACGGTTCGCGAGCGACCAGCACGTTGCCGGTGCCGACGATCGTGCGGCGTGATTGATCGACGACCTCGGCCGTGATCGAGTACGAGTGATCGGTGTCCCCATGCACGGCTTTCGCCAGCGACGTTTCGATCTCGACGGCGACGGTGCCGTCCTCGCCGATTTCGGTTTCGCGTTCGATGACGACTTCCGGTTGTTCGGCTCCGCGACCCCACCAAATTGGATACGGTCGAGCGCAGCCCCAATGACGCCAGCCGGGATACCAAGCGTAATCGCCGCAGAACCACCAGTAGCCTCGGCCGTAGAACCAATCCCAACTCGCGGACGGATACCAAGTGCTGCTGTGATTGGTCCGCAGGACTTTGTATTTGACCTTCGCCTTCGTGACTGCTCCGCCGAAGTAGTAGTTGGCTTTGATCGTCGCGGTGATCTTGTCGCCGAGCGCGACCGGGTCTTTGGTGGCCTCGACCTTCACCTCGAACTCAGGCTTCTTGTATTCCTCGACGCGAAACGAGCCGATGCCGTAGCTGGTGGCGATGAGATGCCACACGCCCAGCGGCGCGTCCTTCGGCAATTCGTAATCACCGGCGAGGCCACCAAACGCATCGGCGTCCATCGAACGGGTGAAGACCACTTCCCCTTTCGGATTTCGCAGCTCGACAGCGAATCCTTTCGCGTTGGCGAACGTGTTGCTGTCGGGCTGATCGTACTTGGCGTCGCCAATCCACATCTTGAATTGCACCTTCTGAGCCGGCCGATAGACCGGTCGATCGGTGATCGTGAAGGCTTTGCGAGCGTGATACTCCGGGTCGTGCCGGTTCTGGAACCAGACGTGCGAGAAGCCGTGATACGCCAGCCGCCCGCTATCCGTGCGAGCGATCGCGACCCACTGAAACTCCTGCGGCTGCTGATTCGCGCCGAGCATCAACTGGCCGTCGGCGTTCGTAAACTCGGCGAATTGGCGGTTGATGATCTTCCATTGTGGCTTGCCTTGAGCGACCGCTTCTTGTCTCCAACCGAAGAACTCGACGTTGGCCTTCGCGATCGGCTGGCCGCTGACGGCGTCGGCCACGAAGTAGAACGACTTCGCTTCGAGGCTCTTCTTGACGATGACCGTGTCGGCGACCCACAGGATGACTCGGCTGCTGTTGCCGTCGGGCATCTTGGATTCGACGAGATACGCTCCCGGCCTCTGCAACGGTGTCGTGACGGTGACGCGGTCATCGACGTGATTGGCTCGCGGAGTCAGTTTCAACGTCCACTCGGCCGCCTTCGCGCCGACGTACTGCTGCTGATTCTCGACCACGATGCGATGGCCGATGTCTTGCAGGTTCATCTCTTGCCAGTTGATCTGCGCCGGGCTGCTCTTGAGATACTTCTTCACGTCGTCGATCAGTTTCGACACGTTCAACTCGTGAGCGGTGAACGTGACCGAGTTGCCGTTGCGGAATCGGAAATCGACGGTCGCACCTCGGCCTGATGGCTGCGTCGGTGACGGCTCGAAGCGACCCCAATTCTTGACGATCTGATTGAGGGCGACTTGCCGATGCGGACCATGCTCCGTCGGGTTGCCGGGACCGTATTCGGCAATCGCCGCTCTCCATGCCTCAACCGCTTTCGGGTATTGGCGGCGGTTTTCATAGAAATGCGCAACTAACTCGCGAGCCTGCTGGCCTTCGTTGCTCTTGCCGCTGGCGATGACGGTCTGCCAGATGCGGTAGGGATTGAATTCGTCCGGCAGCTTGAACCGTTTCACGCCGGTCGCCAGGTTTGCGATCGTCTCATCCTCACCCAGTGTGTGAACCGCGAACGATCCGGTCTTCGCTTGCCCCTTGTCCTGAGAGTCATCCGCGAATCGCGACCACCAACCGAAGTGGGCCATCGTCTCGACCCCGAACTGGCTTTGTAGAAACGCCGCGTGAGCCAGCAGCACTTCGTTCTTGCGAGCGGCATTCAATTCGACGGTCTGCGTGAGCATCCACCGCCAGCGTTCGCCGTCGGACTTCGCGTCGGCGTAACTCTTAGGCACCGAGTAGTAAATCGGATTCCCTTCAGCATCGACCGGAGCACCGCGTGCCGACTGTTGCTGACCGCGCCACCACCATTGCCAGTATCCGTCTTCGTAGTCAGGCAACGTCGCAAGGTCCGTCAGCACCTGCAGCTTCCAAGGCTCCGAATGCCCCATGCCGTTCAACAACACCTGAGCGAAGACCCAATGAAACTCCGCCGCGTCTGCCTTGTTGTCGTCCTTCAGAGCCAGTGGCATCGCTTGAGTAAGTAACTGCAACGCTCGGACGCGATCTCGTTCGGACGCATGGACTTGTCGTCCATCACCGCCCCGATGCGGCCCGCGCTGGAACTTGCCGGCGATGATGACACCGTTGTGTTCAAGCGTCAGATACGACCGCGCTGCCGCTTGCAGCAACCGCCAGTTGTCCTTGTGGACTTCGACGATCTTCTCGCGAAACTCGTCGATCTCGTTGATGCGGCCAAGCTGTTGCAGGCATTGAATCGCCTGATTGAGCGTCTCCGACATCTCGCGCGCGGGAGACTTTGGGTCGAGTCCGATCTTGCGGAACTCCTCGAACGCTTCCTTGAAGTTGCCCGCCTGCATTTTCTTGGTTGCCTCATTGAAGCTCGGCGGCTTGGCCTCTTCGCCGATCGCCCAAAAACCCATCGCCATCACGGCCAAACAGCCACACATCATCCAAACCGACCAACGCATGATGAATCCTATCGTGGGGCAGGTTTTCAACCTGTCCGTGTATCAATGAGCCACCGCGAGACGGGCAGGTTGAAAACCTGCCCCACGGAACGAGGGCCGTTCGACAGATCGCTTGGCGAGAAAGTTCCTGCGACTTGTGGACGAATGCTAGTCCAACTGCCGAGCTCTAAAAGTGCCGCCGCTCGTTTCGGAACGGGTGGGATATGCGACGGGTCGTGGTCGCGAAGTTGCCGATGGCGATCAGGTCAGCCAGGTCATTGCCACGAGAAACACAAAAAGGCGCAAAAAAAGACGTGACGCGCCACGTCCGAATCTCTTGCAGCGAATTCTTTTCGTGACTTCTTGTGTTCTTTGTGGCCAATCTCATGACCAAAGCCAAGCGAGTTGACGGTCAGCGATTTCAGTTTTGGTGACCAAAGTGCCGAATGCCCCTGCTCACGTCGTAGGCACCGCTCGTCGCTTCTCGCGGTTGCGATGCAGCGCGGTCTCACGTTCGGCTTGCGTCGATTTGAAGACGTACCGCAGCAGCCGCTCTTGAGCGGGGGTGAAGACTTGCTTGCGGCGACCGAGCACAGCGCGGGCGGTTTCCAACCCGGACGCCAGATCAATCTGATCGTCGAGCACGCCGTGCCAGATGCGGCAGAATGACGGAACATGCTTCGGCAACAGCTCGCCGCCTGGGAGCAACATGCACATCACACCGATCGAACTGCCGGTGTTGAAGAGCGTGGCGAGCGCGGCCTTGGTGTGATCGCCGATAAAACTGCCAACCTTCGTGCTGCCGGTGTTGATCGAGAAACCTTCCAGCGGCACGCTGACGTTCGAGTAGTCGTTCTTCAGATCGCTGTTGGTCGTCAGCGCGCCGAGATTCACCCACGGGCAGACGTAGCTATGGCCGAGGAATCCGTCGTGATACTTGTTGACGAAGCCATGCAGGATCGACTCTTCGACCTCGCCGCCGACGCGGCAATCGGGACCGATCGTGGTTCCTTCGCGCACGTTGGCTCGAAAGAGTTGCGCACCGGCTCCGATATGACACGGACCTTCGATGCGTGTGAAGGGTTGAATCATCGCACCCGCGTCGATGCTGATCGGCCCGTGCCGCGTGTCGAGCACCACGAACGGATCCAGCCGCGCGGTCGGATCGACTTCAAGATTGGCCACATCACCAACCACCGCGACGTTCGCGCCGAGCGAGTGTGCTCCGCGCAGCCGCGGCGATCGCAACGTCCCGCTGCGTCGTAGTTGAAAGTCGATTCGCAACTGGTTGCCGTTGTGCAACACCAAGTCCCACGGCCGAGTTGCCATCCGGCCGGTGGCCGCAGTGAGTTGTCGAGTACGAGCTAACGACAGCAGCGCTTCGTCCCAGTTCTCCAAAGAGAGCAGCGGCACTTCATCGGGATGCAGTCGCATCCAGACCAGCGATTGGTCGATCACCCCCGCTTCTTCAAGCCGCACATGTTCCAACCGATGCAGCCCGGCGACATCGGGAAGCCACCGCGCGTTGACCAGCAGCGTGGGCTCATGCGTCAGCCACTCCAAAGTGTTGATGGCCGCTTGTGGCTGAGCTTCCCGGTAGGTCTCGGCCAGGAAGGGTCGCACATACGCTCCCCATTCCGCGACCGAGAGATGTTTCAACAAACGTTCTCGCAACGAGGACTGCCCACAGAGCAGCTCGCACACCGGACGCATCCAGGCGATCGGAGCGAAACCGCTCGCCGCCTGATCTTCAAACAACGCGAGACGCATGAGTGTGATTGGTTAAGTGCGACCTGTGCCGCCGCGCGCACCACCGCGACAAAGCCCGCTGGAAGGGGATCAGAAGGGCGGGCTTCTAGCCCAGATCCCCAAACGCGCGAAGAGCGATTGGCTCAAAACGACCTGTCCCAGCGGTCCCATCTTCCGCCCTTCATTTTTCGCCAGCTCGCTCCCGCGTGGTGGGCAGGGCGGCGGAAAATGAAGGCAAGAATCCTCTTGAACAGAAGGCCGCGAAGTTCGCTAAGAATGAAACGCTCTGGCGAGCGGGGCGGCGTCTGCCCCCCGGTGCGTTGATCGCGGAACCGGGGGGCTGACGTCGCCCCGCTCGCCAAATTCATCCGCGATCCTGCCCGGCGGTTTGCCATCCAGTCGCAGAGATTCCGGAGCGAGCCCCAGCCCCCATGCGGTGGTTAATGCGGCAAGCAAGCCGAGATCAGGAATCTCTGTCGGTACGACAAGCATCTCGTGCCGACCTTCCGATAACACGATCATGTCACCACGCACGCACGCAGATCGCCAACCACGTTCGCGTGCATTGATGACCTGGAGGTTGTCGACATCTTTTGAAATCGGAATCGCGCGATCGCCCATCTCCTCAACGAGCTTCGCCAAGTGCGGATCGTCCGCGTTGACGACAACAAACCCGCGCGAGGCACCGACTTGAGCCAGCAACCGCTCGGCAGAGAGTGGCTGCGTCTGCTCTTCACCCCACTGGGCTTGCCCCAGTGGCTCGCGGGTTTCGGCACTACGCAACTCGCCATCGACGTCCCGTAGTGCAGAGGCCAACGAGCCACCCTGACAAGCAGGGTGGGGTTTGTGTGATGTGTTGCTCAACAATACCGCCGCGGCACAGCGATCGAACGGTAAGCCCTCGCGCCGAATGCTCTGGGCAGACAACTGACAGGCAACCGAGTCCACGCGCGGATGCAGCAGCAGCGATCGAACTCGAAACGCATTGTCGCTCGGCTCGGCACATAAGCGGCGTTGACCGAGCCAGGTTCCGTCGCGCGACGCACGGCCGACACGCTCACTACCACATTGCAACCATCGACTCAGCCATCGACAGACATCATCAGTGCTCGAATCGCTCAGCATCGCAATGATCGGAACGTGAGCCTCGTCCGGCCGAGGGAACAAATGCGAGACGATCGCTTCCGGAATCGGCCGCGAGGGTTCGCAGACCGGCCGCATGTGAACTCGGATTGCCGGCTCGGCGTTGATCTCCAAAATGCCTCCGTGTTGTTCGTCCAACGGGTGAAGTAAGTCGGTCGCGATCAAGTCCACGCCTGCGATATCCAGCCCGACCAGGCGCACCGCGTCGATGAGTGACTCGGCGACATCAGGGTGAATCTCGTCTGTTGCGTCGAACATGCCGTCCCCAAGCCAATCACAGCTTTGCCAGCGTAGGTCGATCACTCGGTCAGCGGCGGGAATGGATTGCCAATCGCAACCTTGATGAGCCAACGCGGTTCGCAAATTGTCGTCTGTTGGCACGAAGAACCACGGCCGAGTCTTATCCTCCGCGAGACCACGGCGCAGATCGCTGTTCAATTCCTCGATCAGTTCTAGCACGGTTCGCCGCCCGTCGCCGATGATCCGCGCAGGTTCGCGCCGCACCGCTCCGATGATCCGCTCGCCGACGATCAGCACTCGATAAGGGAAGCCTTCCAACTGTTGCTCGACGAGGACCGCTTCACTGAACTGCCTGGCGTTGCGATACGCGGCGGCCACTTCGTCGCGCGTCCGCAGTCGCAGTGAGACCCCGTTGCCGAAGTCCGCGTCTCGCGGCTTCACGACGACCGGCCAACCGACTTCCGTGGCGGCGGCCCACGCATCGTCCTCGCTGGCCACCGTGCGACCGATCGGCACCGGCAACCCCAGTTGTGCCAGCAGATTCTTCGTGAGCTGCTTGTCCCGCGCGATCGCCTCGGCAATGAACCCCGTTTGATCGGTCACAGCGGTGCGGACTCGGCGTTGCCGCGAGCCTTGCCCGAACTGCACCAAGCTCTCCGCGTCCAACCGATAGGCCGGAATCCCACGCGCCTGCGCGGCGGCAACGATCGGCCCGGTGATGCGACCCAACCGGCGATCATCCGCGAAATCTCGCAGGTCGCTGACCAGTTCCGCGAGCGGCAGAGATTCTTCGCATTCGGCCGCCGCATACCAACGTTGAGCAAGCTCCAGGCAACGCCGCGCAATGAGTTCATCGCCGCATTCGACCGCGCACTGAATGCTGTCGGCGAATTCTGCAAAACGAATCCAACCACGTTGCGTTGGCTCTCCGACCACTCGCAGCAGCGAAAGCCATAACTCGTGCAGAACCTGGCACGGATTCTCATCGGCCCATCCCGCGGTTGTTTGGCCGAGCGACGAAGTTTCCACCGCCAGGCGTTCGTGGATCGCCGACCGCTTGAGCGAGTCGATCTCCACCTCGTCATCAGCGGGAATCCAAACTTCCAACACTGGTGAGTTCGACCAAACATTCGGTCCCGACAAACTCAGCACTCGTTCCGCGCGCATGACGTTTCCCTGTTCTGAACGGCGTGGCTTACGCGGACAGGCGAGCGGGGTGGCGTCAGCCCCGCTCGGCGATCTCAGTCGCGGTCGCGCGACGCTTTGTCCGGCATACGGAGTCAGGCGTCTCGGAATCCAAAACAGGGCGCGCTTTCCGAAAGTCTCTTCGGCGCGGCCGAACGTAGGACCGTTCGGTTGAAATACACTTCGCGTCCTTTGCGACCTTCTGTTCAAAACAAAACCGTGTTTGGACAGAAGGTCGCAAAGGACGCGAAGTAGAACAAACCGTGGCGGAGCAACTTGTGAAACAGTCGTCTCAGAATGCGACTCGATCCGCACCCTTCAAGGCCAGCATCCGCCGGACATCGGTCGGAGTCGCAATCTCCAGCGACAGCTCTTCGATGAGATGTCGAATCTTGCGAACCTGGTCGGCATTCGATTTCGCCAGTTCGCCTTTGTTGAGATAAAGATTGTCTTCCAGTCCGACTCGAACGTTCCCACCCATGATCGCGCCGGTGGTGACGAAGTTGGTTTGATGCTTGCCGGCCGCCAGGATCGACCAGACATAGTCGCTGCCGAAGAGCTTGTCGGCGATCCGCCGCATGTGCAGCAGGTTCTCGGCATCGCAGCCGATGCCACCCAGAATGCCGAAGATCGTCTGCACGAAGAACGGCGGTTTCGCCAAGCCTCGATCGACGAAGTGAGCCAAGTTGTAGAGATGGCCGACGTCGTAGCATTCGAACTCGAACCGGGTGCCGCAGCCTTCGCCGAGCTTTTTCAGAATCGTTTCGATGTCGGCGAACGTGTTCTTGAAGATGAAGTCGCGAGTTCGTTCGAGGTACTGCGGCTCCCAGTCGTGCTGCCAGTTGGGGAATCGGTCGAGCAAGGGAAACAACCCAAAGTTCATCGAGCCCATGTTGCACGAGCACCTCTCCGGCTGCAGCCGCAGCGGCGCGGCGAGTCGCTGCTCGACGGTCATGTTGTGTCCGCCGCCGGTGGTGATGTTGATGATCGCGTCAGTCTGCGCTTTGATCTGCGGCAAGAAATCTAAGAAGACCTCGGCCTTGGGAGTCGGGCATCCGGTCTGCGGATCGCGAGCATGGAGATGCAGAATCGCCGCACCCGCCTCGGCGGCATCAATGGCGCTGGTCGCGATTTGATCGGGAGTGATCGGCAAGTGCGGCGACATCGTCGGCGTATGAATCGCTCCCGTAACCGCGCAGGTGATGATGACTTTTCTGGTCGCCGCCATATTGTGCCTCGTTGTTGCTTGAGTTCGTAACGCCATTCCCAAAAAGTAACCCGAAGCGTCAGCGAGGGCGAGCGCTCCGAACGATGTCGTTTTGCAATTAAGGCTTGGTGAGGCGTTCTCCCTCGCTGGCGCTTCGGGTCGGTGTGACTCGCCCCCAAAGGATCAACGCATGACCGATTCAACTTCATTGGAGGGCCGAGCGGCTCTGATTACGGGTGCCGGCATGGGTATTGGCCGCGCAGTCGCTGAATTGCTGGCGGAGGCGGGTGCCTTTGTTGGGCTGCATTGTCATCACAGCGTGGACGGTGCGAACGAAGCGCTGGCGGCGATTCAGCAGCGGGGTGGCGGTGGCGTCGTCTTGCAGGCCGACCTCTGCGATGCCGCCCAAGCGACGCGGATGGTTGATCGTTTCGTCGATACTGCAGGTCGGCTCGACATCTTGGTCAACAACGCCGGCAGTCCGATCGAGCGGCGGAAGATTGAGGATTGCCCGCTCGAATTGTGGCGACAGATCATCGACACCAATCTGACGAGCGCGTTCGTGGTGACCCAACGAGCGATCCCGCATTTGAAGCGGAGCGGTCACGGAGCGATCGTCAACAACTTATCGCTATCTGTTCAAACTGGCGGAGCTAACGGAGCCGGAGCCTACGCGGCCGCGAAGGGCGGGTTGCAAGTGCTGACGCGAACGCTGGCCCGCGAATTGGCTCCGGACGTGCGAGCCAACGCGATCATGCCAGGGGTGATCGAGACTCGGCATCACGAAGTCTTCTCGTCGCCGGAGCGAATGGAGCAATACCGCCGCGAGACTCCGCTGGGCCGCAATGGGACGGCAGATGAAGTCGCAGAGGCGGTGCGGTTTTTGGTGAGCGATGCGGCTCGGTTCATCAACGGTGCGGTGCTCGATATCAACGGCGGGCGGTTTTTGAGGTAGTAGCCCGGACGCGTACGTCCGGGCACCCATTGTTCGGACGTAGGCGTCCGAGCTACTTCGCCGTCTGCCCTTTGAAGAGTTTGCGGTCGATGCGGGCGAGGAACGGGGTCCAGCTTGCGCCGGTGTTGGGATCGTCGGCGATGGTGCGTGCGAACTCGTGGACCTTGGCGTCGAGGTTATCGAGGTGATGCAGCGCGATCGCTTCCGGCGTCATTGGGAGGCGGACGGCTCCGTGCTCATAGGTGCCGTGATGGCTGGCGATCATGTGCTTGAGTCGCAACGCGATCTCGGTGGAGAAAGGCTCGTTGGTCAGTTTCTCGAATTCGGCGATCTTCTGGCTGAGCATCTCGATGCCGATGATGAGATGGCCGAGCAGTTGCCCCTCGTCGGTGTAGACGAAGGCGTTGTCGAGGCTCATCTCACGGACCTTGCCCAGGTCGTGGAGGAAGATGCCGGCCAGGAGGACGTCGAAGTTGACGGCCGGGTACAGATCGCGAATTCGCTTGGCGGTTTCGAGCATGTTGACGATGTGCTCGATCAGTCCGCCGCGGTAGGCGTGATGCGTCTTCACGCCGGCGGCGGCTTTCGCGAGATCGTCCATCAGTGCGTCATCGACAAGGAAGCATTCCATCAGCGTGCGGAGTTGCGGGTGCTCGATCGACATCAGCAAGTCCCGCAGCCGTTTCAGCAGCGCTTCGACGTCGGCGTTGGGACGCTGCTCGAAGTCTTCCGGGTTGAGGATGCTGGTGGGGACGGGCCGGATCTGCGTCAGAATCATTTGCAGGTTGCCCTGATGAAGCTGCACTCGGCCGTGGACTTTGACGAAGTCCCCCGCGTTGACGTTGGCGAGCGATTCCTCGACGACGTTCCACATCAGGCCGGACATGGCTCCCGTGCGGTCTCGCAGCGAGGCGAGCAGAAAGAGGTTCGCTTGCCGGTTGGCTCGAAGCTGCTTGTCTGCGAGTAAGTAGACCTCTTCGACGGTGTCCCCGTCCTTCAACTCTTTCAAAAACTGCCGAGCCATTCGATGAGCCTTCTAAGGCGGCTCAGCGAATTGCGAGCAGCCGACGGGGGATGTTAGGGGCGGGCCGAAAGCGAAAGAAGGGCGGGGACGCTCGCCGCTTGTCGTGACCCGATTCATCGGGTCCGAGTCTCGCGTTCGACCCCATAAATGGGGTCACTACAAGCGGAGGGGCGCTCGCCCTCGCTGACGCTTCGGGTTAGTGTTTCGGTGGCGTTGACCTTCGGAATTCTTTCGCTCGTGAAATTCGCTGGGACGTGCAGTGGCAGGCATGGTTGGCACAAACAGTGGCTCCGCTCGCGCCGACAAGGTCACACGTCGGAGTAGACGCTCGCTGGCTCGATGGGGCGCACTGGTGTTGTTCGCGATTGCCGTTGTCGGCGGAGTATTGGTGTCGATGGCTCGACAACAGGAACAGGCGCTGGGGGCCGTGGAAGAATTACTGACGGCTGGTGACTTGCGCGACGCTCATCGCGAAGTCGCCGCGTACCAGCGGAAGTATCCGGATGACGGTCGTATGAATGGCCTGCGCGCACGCATTCTTTTGAAAGAGGGACAGCCGCGCGAGGCGGCTCAACTCTTTGAACGATATGGAGCGGCTTCCGCGGTCGATCTGCACGCTTGGGCGCAGGCCTGCATGATGCAGTCACAATGGTCGCTGGCGGCTCCGATTCTGACTCGGTTCTTGCAATTGGCTCCCAACGACACGAACGGTTTGTACGAGTTGATGGTCTGCAACATCCGCATGAGTCGGCTGACGGAAGCGCTCGAACTGGCGGACCAGCTCGCTCGGCTTCCTGGCCAGGAAGTGTTAGGGCACTTGTATCTTGGGACGGTTCAGGACGATTTGAAGAATGAGCAGCAGGCGGTCGAGGAATTCAAACAGGTGCTGCGACTCGACCCTGAGTTGCGGAAGTTGACGGTCCCTGCCGAGGACTTTCTCTCGGAGTACGGTGGCACGCTCGTCAGTTTGGGACGGAGCGATGAGGCGGTCAGCCTGTTGCAGCGTAGTTTGAAAATCCGGCGAACACCGGCTGCGGCGGTCTCGCTGGGCCAGGCGCAGTTGCAGCTTGGAGATGCGCAGCAGGCGGTCGTTCACTGGAAGCTGGCGGTGGAGTTGGACCCGCAGTCTCATCGGGCTCGCGAAGGACTGGCCGATGTCGCGCTGCGCGAGGGGGATGTTAAAGAGGCTCTGGAGTGGCTGCGGCCTTTGGAAGAGAGTCCTCGCCTGGAGCCAGCTACCACCTATTTGTTTCAGCGGATCTATCAACGCTTGGGTGACACATCGCAGGCCGCGATCTGGCAGGCTCGGACGGCGGACCTGCGACAGCAACGCGAGATCGAGTCGGCGGTGGATCGCTTGTTGATTGAAGCTCCCAGTTCCTATTGGGCGCAGGTAGCTCGAGCTTATCGCTTCGCGGAAACGGGAAATTGGCCGGAAGCTCAAAGGGCGCTGCAACAGCTTCGTGATGCCGACCCTCAGCACGCGTTCGTGGAGCAATTCCGAAATGCCGTGAGGACTCGCGGAACGTTGCCGCCCCTGCGCGAGATTCCAATTCGGTTGTTCTGAGGGGAGGTTCCTTTTGAAGAGCTCTGCACAATCTGAGCAATGCGCTCTGGTCTGCCTCCGGCTAGTGATGCTGATGATGTTGTTCGCGTTGGGCTGTCAGGATTCGACGGCATCGAAACCTGCCGCGAGCGCGAGCGCGACCGGTCCCACAGTGGCGGAAGCGGTGCCAATTGCATCGGTGCCCGAACAGCATTCCGCCGACTCCGCTTGGTTCGACGACGTGACTCCCGCGACTGGCATCAATTTCGTTCACGTCTCCGGAGACTCGCCGGAGAAGCCGTTTCCAGCAGCGAATGGGAGCGGATTGGGAATGCTCGATTTCGATCTCGACGGGCTTCAGGACTTACTGTTTCTCACCGGCTCGGCGATTCCGGTGGACGTGAATCGCAAGGAGCCGCGCAATCGCCTGTTTCGGAATCGCGGAGCTTTGCAATTTGAGGACGTCACGTCCGAGTCGGGACTGCGCCATACGGGCTTCAGCGCCGGGCTGGCTGTCGGCGACTTCAACAGCGATGGATTTCCCGATGTGTATGTGACGAGCTACGGCGTCAACCCGCTGTTTCTCAATCGTGGCGACGGTACGTTTGAGGAAGTGGGGGCCTCGTCGGGTGTGGCTCTCAATTCGTGGGGAGCCAGTGCGGCCTGTTTGGACTTCGACAACGACGGTCTGCTGGACTTGTATGTCTGCAACTACGGCAAATGGTCCCCCGAGACGAACCCCTATTGCGGCGACAAAGCTCGCGGCGTGCGAGTGTTTTGCAGTCCGCGCTCGATCGAACCGGTTCACGATGTCTTGTATCGGAACCTGGGAGACGGCCGGTTCGAGAATGTCACTGAAGCAATGGGCTTGGCCAAAGTCACGGGCCGTGCTCAGGGAGTTGTCGCCGCGGATTTCAACAATGACGGCTGGACCGACCTGTATGTCGGCAATGATCTGCACGCGAACTTCCTGTACCTGAATCGCGACGGAGTTCAGTTTGAAAGCGCGGGCGAACGGATGGGTGCCGCCTACGATTACGTCGGCAACATGCAGGCCAGCATGGGAGTCGACGCGGCAGATGTGAATGGCGACGGCTGGCTGGATCTGTTCGTGACCAATTTCGAGGACGAGCACAACGCGTACTACGAAAATCTGCACGGCGAGTTCTTCGATGAAGTGGCTCATCAACGAGGCTTGGCTCGCGAGTCTCTGCCGTGGGTCGGTTGGGGGACTCTGTTCGCGGACTTTGATTTGGATCGGCGACTGGATCTGATCGTCGTCAATGGCCACGTCGATAATAACCGCCGCGAACTGGGACAGGACTCACCGTATCAACAGCCGCCACTCGTCTGGAAGAACACAGGGAGACGTTTTGAATTCCTCGGAGCGGCCGCGGGAAAATACTTTGGGTCGCGATGGTGTGCTCGCGGCCTGTCGGTCGGCGACCTGGACAACGACGGTGCCGTAGACATCGTGATCGGCCACCAGGATGCGGCACCCGCCATCTTGCGAAATCGGAATGGGACGCGAACAGGTGCCGCATCGCGCCTTGTGCAACTGCGGTTGGTGGGAACACGCTCGAATCGTGATGCGGTCGGCTCCCGATTGGCGGCCGGGGGATCGAGCGATGCTCCGCAAGTCCGCATCATTCGAGGAGGTGGCAGTTACCTCTCGGCTCACGATCTTCGGCAGGTGCTCGTCACCGATGGGAACGAACAGATCAACGTCGAAGTCACTTGGGCGAATGGTTTCCACCAAAGACTTGAGGCGCTGCGGCCCGGCTATCAGTATGTTGTCATCGAACCCAACTTGAACGAGTCGACGCCGCGAGTGATCCAGCAAGGGAAACTGCCATGACCGACCTGAATTCTTCCGCGAATGACGTCCCTCTTGCAGATTCCAAGCCCGTGCAAGCTCCTCCCCGCTTGGGCCTATTGCTGGCGCTGGCGATTGGCCTGGTGGTTGTCGGAGCCGGCGGGGTTTATTGGTGGACTTTCGCGGGAGGCGAAAAATGGGTCCACGATCTCGGGATGCCTTCCAAGGCGGCCTATCGTGGAAAGGTCACCTTGGACGGCGCTCCGCTGCGCGGCGGACAATTGACCGCGTGGCCCGATCGAGCAGGTGTGCCCCAGTCAGTCGGTTTCATCCAGCAAAATGGTGAGTTCATTCTGCGCATCGACATTGGCGGCAAGTTCCACGAGGAAGCTTACGTCGGTCGCCACCGAGTCTCTGTCACACAGTTTGAAAAGCAGCAGGGGCCTTCCGCCCCGCGAATGACAACGCCGGTGAAGTACTCCAGTCCGGACACTTCCGGGTTGGTCATCGTGGTCGATCGCAACCCCGCCAAGAATGTTGTGGAACTGAATTTGGTTTCGGATGTACCGCCGCCGGGTGACTCAACACCGAAAACGGAACCTGGCGAATCGGACAAGTCACCGCCTCGCTCACCGGCAAAACCCAATGCAGACACTCCCTGACACCGATTCGCGTCCGAGTCGGCTGCGACCGTTGGTTTGCGCGGGGATCGTCCTGTGCCTGATTGCTGGCGGAGTGTTCCTGGCGACACGCGACGCGACGCTCATGACTTTGCCGGATGAACCGCCACTGGATCCGCTCGCCTCAAAACGGGAGTTGGATTGGGGATATCAGGGAAGTCGAGTGTGCGGTGAGTGCCACGCCGAGATCGCACAAAAGTATGCGACACATCCGATGTCGCGATCGCTGACGAACGTGCTCGATGCGGAGGTTGTCGAAGACTATGAATCCGCGACTCACGTTCGTCCGAAAAACTCCCGTCGCCACTATCGCGTCGAGCAAACCAGCGACTTGGTTGCACATCACGAACTCATCGTGAACCAGGACGACCGCGTGCTCTCCGAATTCGCGGTGGAAATTCATCTGGCACTGGGATCGGGACAACGTGGCCGCAGCTACCTGATCGATCACTCGAATGCGTGGCTGATTTCACCCGTCGCGTGGTACTCCAGCCGAAAACGGTGGGACTTGTCTCCGGGTTACGCTCCGGAGAATCACAAGCGTTTCTCACGCGAGGCGACCGAACGTTGCATCAATTGCCATTCGGGTGGCCTGCGCGGAGATTCCACGTGGCAAGAGCGACCGTTGCGTGAGCGACTGATCGAACTCTCCATCGGGTGCGAGCGCTGTCATGGCCCTGGCGAAAAACACGTCACGTTTCGTCGCGAAATGCAGGACCACCAAACCGGCCGTGATCCAATCCTGCGAATTTCCGATCTCGACCCCGCACGTCGCGACGCGGTCTGCAATCAATGCCATTTGCAAGGTGATGCTGAAGTCCTGCGATCGGGTCGTGATCACGGCGACTTTCGGCCAGGGATGCACCTTGGAGAGGTGTGGGCGATCTTCGTGACGAAGGCCGACACCGCGGGTGATCAGACCGCCTCCGTCAGTCAGGTGATGCAGATGAAGTCCAGTGAGTGTTTCCAAAGGAGCAACTCTCGGCTGGGCTGCATCTCCTGTCACGATCCACATAGTACTCCACCCGACGCGACTCGTGTCGCTTGGTTTCGTTCACGCTGCCTGACCTGTCATACGGAACCTGATTGCAGCGAAACGCTCGCGAATCGGCAAAAGCCCGGAATCGGCGACTCGTGCATTCATTGTCACATGCCTCCATTGAACGCGGACGACGTGCCGCACACGACTCAGACCGATCATCGCATTCTGCGATTCCGGCAGCCCCGCGTCGCTAAGCCACAATTCGCTCCACGACTGAGCGCACTGGAAGTCATCGACCAGGCCGAGTGCGCGGTCCCGAAAGCGGAGTCCGCTCGCGCCGATGCACTCATGCGCGCCGAGCAAGCTTGGCTGTCAGAAAACGTACTTGTCGCACAAAGGGCGAAGACTTCCCTGGAATCGGTCGTCCGAACCAGGCCCGCCGACCTGTTGTCTCACGCACGACTGGGACAGCTCTGCCTGATGTTGGATGAACCGGATTCGGCGGTTGACCACTGGTACAGAGCGTTGGAGACCAAATCTGCCTCGGCGGATTCGACGGAAGTTCTGCAAAATCTCAGTCGGTTGCATTGGTCCCGAGGAGAAATTGCCAAAGCTCTTGATGGCTATCAGAAACTGGCCGATCAACGCCCTTGGGATCCACAAACTCTGCTGTCCTTATCCAAAATCCTGGCGGAATCTGAAGAGACTCAAAAGGCAGTCGTGGTTGCTCAGAAAGCGATTTCCGTGGACCAACACGCGGTCGAGGCTTTTCGATGGCTAGCGGAGCTTTGTCGCAGGACGGGGAACCTGTCCGATCAGAATCGATATTTGCTGCGTGCAGAACTGATCAAGTAGTGTTTCAGTCCGGTCACGAGCATCAAAGCCATCGCCTAACGAACCTGAAGGATTCCTGAATAATTGACGCAAGCCTTTGACAAGGAAGCTCTATTTTGGCAGGCTGTGTCAGAGAAGCGGTGAACATTACTCCGCAATAATTGAGTGTGGTTTTATTACCAAATGGACTTCGGCAGTTGGTCTCTGACACGCCGCGTGTCATGATGAGTTTTGCCATTAAGATCCTTTACGAACTCTTTTTGCAAAGGGGTTGCCATGTCCCGATTGCGCTTTCGGTTCGGTTTCACCTTGATTGAGTTGCTGGTCGTCATTGCCATCATCGCTGTTTTGATCGCCCTCTTGTTGCCGGCTGTGCAACAGGCACGCGAGGCGGCTCGGCGGTCTCAGTGCAAGAATAATCTCAAACAGATCGCACTGGCTTTCCACAATTACCACGATGCCGCGAAAATGTTCCCCGTCAGCATCTCCTGGAGTGGCAGTGATGACTTCCGTGGTGCCTTCTCGGACAAAGTTTTCCTTCTGCCTTACTTGGATATGAAACCCGCGTACCAAAAAACGGACTTTGTGACCGGCTGCGGAGCTTTTGATGCGGGCGGCTGGAACTGTGGCGGTGGGAATCCCAACATCGCCACTCAGAGCTTGCGATTGCCCGTCTTTATTTGCCCCTCCGAACCGAATGCGGTTTCTAGCGGACAGGGCAATTTCAATTACGCGATCAATCATGGGACGTCACACCGCAATCACACGGGAACGCAAGATGCTCGCGCGGTGAATGGCAATCACAACGGCGTCGCGTCGTTCGTGCAGGGGGCGGGAGCACCAAGTTCCCATTGGCTTAGAAGTGACCAGTATGTGAATACCGCCAGAGTCACCGACGGCACCAGTACCACGGCGCTATACGCCGAAACCCAAATCGACTGGCTTGCCAATCAGCCTGGTCCCGATCCCGATCCCGCCCGCCGCCGCACTCAAGTCCATTCCTGGGCTGATTCGTCTCCCAGCACGTCTGCGACTCGCCAACAGTGCATTGGTCAAACCGGGCTGAGCGGGCGGCCAAACATGCGTGGCCGGTCCTGGGCTTGGTCCTTCATGGGAGTTGGCTCGGCCTACAACCACACGATGATGCCGAATGAGAAAACCTGCCACTCTTACACCGACGATTGGGGCGGCTCGAACCTGATGGCGGCGGGCAGCCAGCACTCAGGAATCGCCAACGTCGCCATGGCGGACGGAGGGGTGCGATCAGTCAATCAGACAGTCGCCAACGAAATTTGGTGGGCCATCGGCACACGTAATGGAGTCGAGACCGTCACCGAATTCTGAGCTGTAGATCGGACGTAGCCGCGTTCGCCAGGCCGCATTTTTTTCGGCGTTCACCCGCACTCAGGCGAGTGCGGCTACAGTTCTGAAATCGCTTCAAGTGAAAGGGTCGTGTGCGTTTCGCCTCGACCCTTTTTTCGTGGTAGCCGGGAAGGTTGGTCGGGATTGTGCGAGGCCTGATTGGGACCGTGATCTGCGCCGTCGTGGCCATCGGTGGTTGTGGCGGAGACTCTGCGCCGCAGGCTGTGCTGCCGTCTCAATCTGAATTGAGCGGCGTGCGCAATTCACGTTCCGCGTCGGCTCAAAAAACTCGTCAGGAATTGGATGCGGTGTTGTCGCGGCGTGACGCGGTGGTTGCCGAGTTTCCGCCACGATTCACCGAGGTCTCCGCTGAGCAAGGGCTCGAATTCACGTTTCACACGGACGCCGTTCCGGAACGTTATTTCCTGCCTGAAATCATGGGGGGCGGGGCGGCTTGGTTTGATTTTGATCGTGACGGCTGGCTCGATCTCTTTCTCGTGAATGGGGACGAACTGGAATCGGAGTCTCGGCGACCAAAGCCGCACTCGGATGCCTTGTTTCAGAATCGGGGCGGCGAGTCCTTCGCGGAGATTTCGGGAGTCGCGGGTGCGACCACCATCGGTTACGGGCAAGGCTGTGCCGTCGGCGATCTTGATGGCGATGGGTTTGAAGACCTCTATTTGACCGGTTATCGAACCAGCACGTTGCTGCGTAATCTTGGCGACGGAACCTTCGCGGATCAAACTCTCGAATCGGGTACGCGAAATGATCGCTGGGGATCGGGCGTCGTTTGGCTGGATATTAATGACGATCGACTGCTCGATCTCTTCGTGGTGAATTACCTAAATGTCACGCCTCAAAACCGCGAGCAATGCCGCTTCAGCGGAGTCCCCGGTTATTGTGGACCGGGTCACTATGAGGCGGTTGACGATCGGCTCTTTTTGAATCTCGGCGACGGACGGTTTCGTGATGTCTCTGAAGAGGTGGGGGTGACGATTCCCGACGGCAAAGGTTTGGGAGTGGCGGTCCTCGACTTTGATTTGGATGGGCAGAATGAAATCTACGTCGCCAACGACATGACGCCGAATTTCCTGTTTCAGCGCCAAACGGTTCCTGATACCGGAACCGATCACCCCACTGCGATGGACGTGCTTCCCAAATTCCGTGACGTCGCTCCGATCGCCGGTTGCGCCGTTAGCGACATGGGACTCAATGAAGCGAGCATGGGAGTCGCTTGCGCTGATTTCGACAACAACGGGTATTGCGACATCTTCCTGACTCATTTCTACGCGCAGAAAAACACGCTGTATCGCAACTTGGGAGGGCTGCAATTTGAAGACGACAGTCGCCGTTCCCGCTTGGTGGCGATCAGCCACGATCGGCTCGGCTTTGGGACCGTGGCCTTCGATTACGACCGTGACGGAGCGACGGACTTGTTGATCGCGAATGGTCATGTCTTGGGACCGGAGCACAAGCCGTTCGCAATGTTGCCGCAGATCATGCGCAATGATGGCATGGCGCGATTCGAGGACGTCGGGCCTCAATCCGGGGATTACTTTCGACAACTCAGCGTTGGGCGCGGTGCCGCTGGAACAGATTTCGATAATGACGGCGACCTGGACCTGCTCGTCACGCATCTTGATCGGCCCGTGGCATTGCTGCGCAACGACACGGTCACTCCCCATCATTTTCTGGGAATTGAGTTGCGGCGAGCGGATCGAATTCCCGCTCAGGGAACGCAGGTCATCATCGAAGCAGGCACGCGACGAATCACGAGTATGAGCATCGGTGGCGGAAGCTATCTCTGTGTCAGTGACCCGCGCCTGCTGATGGGGCTTAAAGATTGGAGCGAACCCGTGACGCTGGAGATTCGCTGGCAATCCGGCACTGTCGCTCGTTACGAGAACGTCGCCGTGGATCGTTATTGGCTGGCTATAGAAGGCCGCGAATTGCTGCCGACATTTTCAGGAGCTTCGCCACCGTGAGAGTTCGCGCTGCGCGGTTGCTGTTGGTCGGAGTGCTCGGAATCGGAGCCTACTTCGGTATCACTCGCATTGTCGCGCAACGGTCGCTGCAACGTGCGAAAACCGCGTTCGGATTGCAGGACTGGCGAACCGCACGCGGCGAACTGCACTCCCACCTGAAGGTGTACCCGTCGAATGAGGAAGCGCGCCTGCGATTGGCGGAGGCTTACTTCAAGGACTCCGCGTTGAACTCAGAGCGGGCCGTCAGTTCGGCGATTCAGCAATTGGGTTTCATCCGCCGCGAGTCGCCGCTGTGGCCAGCCGCTCGCGTTCAAGAGGCGCGTATGTGCTTGTTCGTCCGAATGCAGACTCACCGGTCCGAACGTCTGCTCCGCGAATCGCTGGCGGCAGATCCTGAAAATGTGGAAGCCCATTATGTGCTTTGGAAACTCTTGGACCTCACGGGCCGATCGCATCTGGCAGAGCCGCACTTTCGAAAAGTCCTGGAATCAACGCCTCTCGAAAAGCGCGCCTTTTGTTTGCGCGAGTGGTACATGAGTCAGTTCTATCCCGCCACGGCGAATCCTGAGATTGATCGACTCATGGGCTTTCTCGAACCAGGCGCGGCCCATGACGCCTCCACAGAGTCCCGCCGCTTGGTGAGGTTTCGCGAACAAGAACCGCGAGCGGCACTGAACCATGCGGATGTCGCACGGTGGTTTTCTCTCGAAGGCGATCCCAAGGCGGCGCTGGAGTTATTGCAAAAAGCATTGGACACAACCGACGCGCCACTCGAAGAGCCATTCTTCGTGGCGACCTTGGCCCAGGTTCTGTACGACCTCGGAGAATTCGACCGCGCCCTCAAGATCTACAAAGCCTGGCCAGGCGAGCGATCAGGCTATGAATACTTCCGCCTGGAAGCCATTTTTTCCGACGAGGTCGATCGGAATTACGAACAGGCTATCGTCGGTTATCGCAAAGTGATCGCGATCTGGCCCGGTCAGGCGGACTGGCGAATCCAAAATCGACTGGCGCGTTGCTTGGCGAAAGCGGGGGACGAAACCGCCGCCGAGGAGATGCGGAGTCAGGCCAAGTCCGTCGAATTACTCATGGAGACGAAGGTCCATTCTCCATTACGGAAGGCGTTGGCCACTCCGGATCAACTTGAAAATTGTCAGCAAATGTCGCAATTCTACGAGCAACTGGGATTGGCCTTTGAAACGCAGCACTGGCGAGAACAAGCCCAACGATTGGAGTCCGTGCCAAATCCAAGTCACTGACGATTCGCCAACGAATCAGCGTCCAACGATTGGAGATGAGTGTTCCTGGTTGGCACGCAACGCGTGTGGAATCGGATTGAGTCGCGAACTTGTTTTGGAGTTTTCGTAGCCCATTCACAAAAAGTGGAGATCGAGAAATGATGACTTTTCAGCGCTCCGTTGTTGCCAGCGGTTTATGCCTTGGCTTTCTGTTTGTTTCTGGCTGCGGAAGCTCGGAGCTTGGTCCGGCCGATCCGAGCAAGGTGCCGGTCGTCGATCCCGCCGTCGTCGAGAAGGCGATGAATCAAGAAGAGGCCAAGAAGCACTTGCCGAAAGGGGCGAAGCCGTTCAAGCCCGGTGTGATGCCTGAGTCTGCGCCTAGCAAGTAATCCGATTGAGCACCTTCGTTCGTAGTGGTCCGATTGATGAGATCGAGACCGACCTCATCAATCGGATCACTTCAAGCCATCATTATTTCGTGGCGCAGTTCGGGCCGGGTTGTCCTGCCGTGCAAGTCGGGCAGGTCGGCTGAGGGCAGACCGGGGTGCAGACCGTGTAGGGCACCTGACGGCAGACGACTCGCGGCACGCAGTAGCTTTGCTTCACCGGCACTTGGCGAGCCACGCAGCGAGTGCGAGTCTCCATGCGGGTGTAAGGCACTTGCTTGCAGACCGTGTAGGGAACCTTGCGAGTGCGAGTCTCGGTGACCGTGGTGCAAGTCGTGTAGGGCACCTTTTTCGTGTAGCACTTCTCCGTCCACGAGCAGGTGACATACGGCACTTTGCGAGTGCGGCATTCCTGTCGAGTCGAGCAGGTCGTGTACGGCACTTTGCGAGTGCGCGTCTCAGTGGTCATCGTGCAGGTCGTGTAAGGAACTCGGCAGGTGCGAGTCTCTTGAGTCATCGAGCAAGTCGTGTACGGCACTTTGCGAGTGCAGGTCTTTGGCACCGTGCGGCAGACTTGGTAAGGGACTCGGCAAGTGCGAGTCTCCGGCACCCACTTGGTGCAGCAGACCGCTTGTTTGACGACTTTCGGGCACCAGACTTTGCGACAGCAGACGGTCGGCGGGCATTGAACTTGAACTGTTCGGCAGCAGCCCGGCTTGTAGGTGCAGCAGCCGGTGCAGGAGTCTTGGCTCCAGGCTCCGGGGTCTTGCACGCACTTGTTGATGACTGGGCCGGGGACGCACTCGCTGACCGTCTTCCATTCGCCGCAGCAGACATCGACGTACTTTGTCTCGGTGCAGGGGCGGCAAACGGTGTAGCAGACGTCCTTGTAGCACGTCTCGGAAACCACTTCGCAGGTCGTGTAGCACTCGTCGCGCCAGCACGTTTGCGTCACCGGTTTGCAGACGGTGTAACAGACATCGCGGTAGCAGGTTTGATAGCAGGGCTTGCAGACGTTGTAGCACTCATCACGCCAGCACGTTTGCACGCAGGGGACGCATACGGTGTAGCACTCGTCGCGGTAGCAGGTTTGATAGCAGGGAACGCGCATCGTGCAGGTCTCGTCGCGCCAGCAGGTTTGAGTCACTGGGCGGCAGACGGTATAGCACTCGTCGCGATAGCAGGTTTCGTAGCAGGTCCGAGTGCAGCAGACGGGAACCTGTTCGCACTGCTGATCGTAGACCGTCTGGTAGCAGATCTTTTCGCAGCGATCCCACACGACGTCCTGAACCGTCTTGTAGCAAGTCGTGCAACACTGCTGAGCTTGGCAGAGATCACCACACGGAGCGCAGGTTGAAGTCGGGCAACAGTTGTAGCTGGCTGCTCCACAATATCCGGCTTGAGCGACTTGCGTCCCCGCCAACAGCAGGAACAAAACGCTTGCCATGACGCACGTCTGGCGTTTCATCGCACGCACTCCTCTGACCTTGTCTGATGCTTGATCGTGATGGCGGTCCACTCCGTGGGCCGATGCCCACTCCGTGGACTCACCGGGAGCCTTCTCACTTGTCGTCATCGTCCATCGGCACTCGGCCGCTGAAGACTGTGCCCAAAGCCGATCGCTGTTGGCGGATGGCAGCCGAAAATGTCGGCGCAGCTTTACAGACCGCTACAACTCACCTAGTTGTCGCGGTCGAGCGGCAAGAATTGCCATTGGGAGGGGGATCAAAGTAGACGAGTCACTCTGTAACTCGATTCGAGTCACGGAGTGGCTCGTCTACTTTGCTCACTTCGGCTCATCGACCACCGTCTCGGCCGCAAGCCGGCTGAGCAATATGTCGGGCCGTTCCTCGATGACTAGCAAGCCGCGATGTTTCGGCTTGATGAATCCTTCTTGCACCGCGTGATCGACCAACCGCACGAGCGGATCGTAGTAGCCGCCGACGTTCAGCAACCCGGTCAGCTTGGAATGCAGTTTCAACTGCGACCACGTCACGACCTCAAAGAATTCCTCGAACGTCCCGAATCCGCCCGGCATCGCGATGAAGGCATCCGACAACTCGGCCATCAACGCCTTGCGAGCGTGCATCGAACCGACCACCCGCATGTCGGCGACGCAGGGATGCAAGAGTTCTTCGGTCGCCAGCGATTCGGGAATGACGCCGATCACTTCGCCTCCCTCGGCCAGGACCGCGTCTGCGATCACCCCCATCAGTCCGATGCTGCCTCCGCCGTAGACTAGACCGATCCTCTCGCGGACCAACAGTCGTCCCAATTCGACAGCCGCTGCTCGGTATCGTTCGTCGGTTCCGACCTTCGATCCACAGAACACACACAGACGCCGCAGTCTCATGATCTTTCCTTCGCTTCTACGAACTCATCGAGGTCGCGGAGTTTGAAAACTCGCGTGCCACTCTGCAAACTGCCGTCACCTTTCTGGAAACGTCGAACCTCTTCCGCTTGCTCAAGGAATTCCCGCCATGTCTCGCCGCCTCAGCCGTCGTCAGTTTCTGGGAACCTCCGCCGCCGCGACCGCGTGGTGGGTGGGGATGTCCGATCGCAGCTTTGCTCAATCGAAGTCGCCGAATGAAAAGCTGAATCTCGCGATCGTCGGCGTTGCCGGCAAAGGGGGCGACAACGTCAACAATCTCGTCAGCGAGAACATGGTCGCGCTGTGTGACGTCGATCGAAATAATCTCGGCAAAGCGGGCGAGCGATTCCCGGACGCGACGAAGTTCGAGGACTATCGCGAGATGTTCGACAAGATGTCCGGCAAGATCGACGCGGTCGTCGTCTCGACCGCCGATCACACGCACGCTCCCCCCAGCGCGCTGGCGATGACGCTGGGCAAGCACGTCTATTGCGAGAAGCCGCTGGCTCACACGGTGCGTGAGGCTCGCGTGTTGGCGGGGTTGGCCAAGAAGCACAAAGTCGCCACGCAGATGGGGACTCAGATTCACGCCGGCGACAACTACCGCCGAGTCGTCGAGGTCATTCAAAGCGGCGCGATCGGGCCGGTTCGCGAGGTCTACAACTGGTGCAACAAAGGTTGGTCCGACGGTCGCTTCGGAGCACCGAAGCCGGCCCCCGCGCATCTGAATTGGGATGTGTGGCTCGGTCCGGCCAAGCAGCGCGAGTTCTGCGACGGCATTCATCCGGCCAACTGGCGACGCTTCTGGGAATACGGCTCCGGGACGTTTGGCGACATGGCCTGTCACGTCATGGACTTGCCGTTCTGGGCGTTGAATCTGCGATACCCGACCTCCGCCGCGTGCGAAGGTCCGGAGCTGCATCCCGACGGAGCACCCGCCTGGACTAAGTGCGATTTCGATTTTCCCGCTCGCGGTGATATGCCAGCCGTGAAGTTTCATTGGTCGGATGGCGGCGCGCATCACGATCTCGTCAAGAACACGAAAGACCCCAGCGGCCGGTCGCTCAGCGAATGGGGACTCGGTGCGCTGTTCGTTGGCGACAAGGGAATGCTCGTTGCCGACTACGGTCGATACATCTTGCTTCCGCAAGACAAGTTCGTGGACTTCAAAGCTCCAGAGAAGTCGATCCCCGCTTCGGTCGGGCATTGGCGCGAGTGGGTCCAAGCCTGCAAGACTGGCTCGCCGACGACTTGCAACTTCGATTACTCCGGTGCATTGACGGAGACCGTGCTGCTCGGCATTGTCGCGTTCCGTGCCGGAGAAAAGCTCGATTGGGATTCCGCCGCGCTGAAGGCACGCAACTCATCAAAGGCGGATTCGTTCGTGACCAAGGATTATCGCAAAGGCTTTGAGGTCGCCGGACTGTAGGACGGGCACTCCTGCCCGTCTCATCTCTCACCCAGGACGGGTAGAAGTGCCCGTCCTAATCACTTCAACGAAAGACCGAACCATGCTCAACATCTCGAAAACTGGTGCGTTGGATTTCCTGTCTCTGGGTGCTCTCGTGCATCGGCTCGACACCGGCATCATCCCGTTCCGCAAGGCGACAAAGTGTGACATCCACGTCAGCGGCGGCGAATTCAACGTCGCGGCAAATCTCTCGGACTGCTTCAAGCTGAACACCGGCATTGCCAGCGCGATGGTCAATTACCCGGTCGGCGACCTGATTGCCGAACGAGTTCGCGCGATGGGGGTGAAGCCGTTCTACAAACAATTCAAGCATGACGGCGTGACGGGTCCGAACATGGCGACGGTTTACAGCGATCAAGGTTTGGGAGTCCGTGCTCCCGTCGTGTTCTACAACCGCTGCAACGAGGCGGCCGCTCAGCTCAAGAAGGGAGACTTCGATTGGAAGTCGATCATGGCTGGCGGCGTGCGCTGGTTCCACAGCGGTGGCATCTTCGCGGCGCTGTCGTCCACGACTCCCGATCTGATCATCGAAGGGATGCAGGCGGCAAAGGCGGCGGGAGCGATTGTCTCGTTTGATCTCAACTTCCGCGCGAAGCTCTGGCAGATCTCCGGTGGCCTGGAGACGGCTCAAGCGACGCTGCGACGAATCTGCGAGAACGTCGATGTCGTCGTCGGCAACGAAGAGGACTTGCAGAAAGGTCTCGGCTTGAAGGGGCAAGACGTCGAGACCAAAGGCAAGCTCGACCCCGCCGCGTTCTTCGGCATGATGGACGACGTCGTCAAGCAACTGCCGAACGTCAAAGGCGTCGCCACCACGCTCCGTGAAGTCCACACGACCAACAAGCACGATTGGAGCGCCGTCTGCTGGCTCGAAGGGAAGACGTATCAGGCTCCAACATGTGAACTCGGCGTGTATGACCGTGTCGGCGGTGGCGACGGCTACGCGGCCGGCTTCATCTATGGCCTGTTGACCGGCCGCCCGCCGGAAGAGGCAATCCGGCTCGGCTGGGCTCACGGCGCGCTGCTCACGACCTTCCCCGGCGACACCACGATGGCGACCGTCGATCAAGTCGAAGCCTTCGCGAAGGGTGGCTCGGCGCGGATTCAGCGGTAGCACTATGTAGCCATCGCGCTCCCGCGTGATGAGCCGAACGCTTCACACGGCTGGCATCACTGAAAAAAGTCGCCGCCAGGAAGCGCTCGGCTCGTCACGCGGAGCGATGACGGCTACGGAGATCAGCATGGGCTTCATCAATATCTCCGAGTTTCAGCCGATTGAACCGGTCCCCGGTTGTCGGATGCGGACTCCGTTCGGCAAGAACTTGATGCTCTCACATCTCGAAATGGATGAAGGGGCCGAGGTGCCGCTGCACTCGCATCCGCACGAGCAAGGTGGGATGTTGATTCGCGGCACGCTGGAGTTGACGATCGGCGATGAGACTCGACTCTGCCAACCCGGTTCGATGTTTTTGATTCCGCCAAACGTCAAACATCGAGCGGTGGCCGTTGGCGGCCCCTGCTTGGTGCTGGACGTCTTTAGTCCCGTGCGCGAGGACTACGCCGAATTGGTGAATCACTACATCCCACCCGTCGGCAAGACGGAGTCGTGATGCAGGAAGGGGATCGGTAACAGAAAGATGGAGGACAGAAAAATGCAGAGATTCCAGCGCCGCTTGTCTTATCTTTCTGTCCTAACTTTTTCTGTTCTTAGCATCTGCCTCTCGGTCTCAAACGCTTGGTGCGATGAACTCCCAACACCGCGTCTGCCGCGCGACAAGCTGCTGCTCTATCGCGGCCCCAACAACGAGCAACAGCCGGTCAAGACGCCGGCCGATTGGCTCAAACGCCGCGCGGAGATCGTCCAAGGGGCACAGGCCGTCATGGGCAAGCTCCCCGGCAAGGAGAAACGCTGTCCGCTCGACGTGAAGATCGACGAGCAAGTCGATTGTGGCACCTACATGCGACGGCTTGTGACGTATTCTTCGGAGCCAGATTCGCGCGTGCCGGCGTATCTCTGCATTCCGAAAGCCGTGCTGGATGACAGCGGCAAAAAAGCTCCTGCCGTGCTCTGTCTTCACGGAACGGACAACGTCGTCGGTCACGGAGTGGTCGTCGGATTGGGCGGTCGACCGAACCGGCAATATGCCAGCGAACTCGCCGAGCGCGGCTATGTCACGCTCGCGCCCAATTACCCACTGCTCGCGAAGTATCAGCCGGATGTGAATGCACTGGGTTGGCAGAGCGGGACGCTCAAAGCCGTGTGGGACAACATGCGCGGACTCGATCTGCTCGAATCGCTGCCGTACGTGAAAGCGGGAGCGTTTGGCACGATCGGGCACTCGCTCGGCGGACACAATTCGGTCTACACGGCGTTCTTTGACGATCGCATTCAAGCGGTCGTGTCGAGCTGTGGACTCGATTCGTACCTCGATTACTACGATGGGAATGAGAAGAACTGGTTTCCCGAAAAGGGTTGGTGTCAGACACGGTACATGCTCAAGTTAGGCGAGTATCGTGGTCGCTTGCAGGACATCCCGTTCGACTTTCACGAGCTGGTGGGAGCGTTGGCTCCGCGCCACGTGTTGATCGTTGCGCCGCTGAAGGACTCGAACTTCCGAGCCGCCAGCGTGGACCGCGTGGCGGCGGCTGCTCGCGAGGTTTTCAAGCTGCACGGCCACGAAGACCGCTTGCGCGTCGAGCACCCCGACTGCGATCACGATTTTCCGAACGAGATGCGGCAGCAGGCTTATGAACTGTTCGACCGCGTGTTGCGATAATCCACGCTCTTGGCGAGCGTGGCTACCAATTTTCGATGCCCCAAAGGAAACGATCATGCCGTTCTCACGCCGCCAATTCCTCACCACCACCGCCGCCGCGATCGTTGCCGCTCCGGCTGTCGTCGCCGCCAGCAAGACTGATAAGCCGCTGATCGTCGGCGAAGGGGAGCATCGCTTCGAGGTCCAGCACGAGTGGCCGCAGCTTCCCGAAAAATACACTTGGCAGACGACGCACAACGTGGCCGTCGACAAGTCAGGCAATCTCTACGTCATCCACGAAGGGCGAGCCGACCTGAAAGATCACCCATCGATCTTCGTGTTCGATCCCGAAGGAAAGTTCATCCGCGCGTTCGGTGCTCAATTTCAGGGTGGCGGTCACGGGATCGAGATTCGCCAAGAAGGGAGCGAAGAGTTTCTTTATGTCTGCGCGTATCAGCATCTCAAGACGTTCGCCAAGATGGATCTCAAGGGTGGGATTGTCTGGCAGCAATACGCCCCGATGGAGTCCGGCGTGTACGCGCCGGGTGAGAACACTCGGCCGGAAGATCGCCCGGAACGGGACAAAGTCTGGGGGCCGAATCGGTTCTTACCGACGAACTTTGCGTTTCTCGATGACGGCGGTTTCCTGTTGATCGACGGCTACGGAGCGTCCTACTGCCACCGCTACAACAAAGACGGCAAGTGGATCAGTTGCTTCGGGGGCGTCGGCGACAGCGAAGGAAAGTTTCGGACTCCGCACGGAGTGTGGGTCGACAAGCGCGAGGGCCGCACGCCGTCGATCGTCGTCTGCGATCGAGCTCATCACACGCTGCAATACTTCTCGATGGACGGCAAGTACCTCGAAACGATCAAAGGTTTCGGCCTGCCGGCCAATGCCGAGACTTGGAAAAACCTGCTCTGCATTCCCGAACTGCACGCGCGCGTCACGCTGCTTAACGAGAAGAATGAAGTGGTCGCTCGGTTGGGTTCGGATGTGGAACGTGTCACGGCCAAGGACGGCGGTCAGATTCGCGGCGACAGGTCGAAGTGGGTCGACGGCAAGTTCGTGCATCCGCATGACGCATGCTTCGCGGCGGACGGCAGCATCTTTGTCGCCGAGTGGGTTGGGACCGGACGCGTGTCGAAGCTGAAAAAGTTGGGATAACAGCCATCAGCTTTCAGCCGACAGCCGGCTGAAAGCTGTGGGCTGTCGGCTGTTATCACAAAACCAAAAGGCCAATCATGCGAAACCACAAGAATCTCATGTTCTGGGAGGAACTCATCCGCGTGTTGGTTCGCAGCTATCGGTTCGCGACGTCGCTTCCCGGCAATGACCAGTTCGCGCTCGGAACCGAGATCAAACGGCAGGCAGTTCGGGTGCGGACGAAAGTGGTCGCGGCCGGGTCGATTGAATCCCCCGTGGAATCCGTCAATGCATTGGATGCCGCTTATCAAGCTCTTAAAGAGATCGGCTCAAGCATTGAGTTTGCGGTGGAACTCGGCAGGACGAAGCCGGAACTCGTCGCGGATCTCTTGGAAAGTTTGGACCGTCTCGCCGGAGCCGTGTTTTCATATCGCCGGTCGATGTCGTAGCGTTGCACTCGGCGGCGAGGTCAACACAATACCACGACGCGCTTCACGACACACAACAACCGCAACCGGAGATGACGACTATGTCCAATCTTGTGCAGAAGACCGCTCCCGATTTCACCGCCACCGCGCTCGATGGCGGTAAATTCCGCCCGATCACGATGTCCGAGTACCGCGGCAAGTACGTCTTGCTGTTTTTCTACCCGCTCGATTTCACGTTCGTGTGCCCGACCGAGATCACCGCGTTCAGCGACAAGGCGGACGAATTCGCCAAGCGTGGTTGCCAAGTGCTCGGCGCGTCGGTCGATAGCCACTACACGCACCTGGCTTGGACGGATGTGCCGCGCGACAAAGGTGGCCTTGGTGAGATCAATTATCCGCTGGTCGCCGACTTGACCAAGTCGATCGCTCGCGATTATGGCGTACTGATCGAAGAAGCGGGGATTGCGCTGCGGGGCCTGTTCCTGATTGACAAGGCGGGCGTTGTGCGACACGCACTCGTTAATGATTTGCCACTGGGCCGCAGCGTGGACGAGGCGCTCCGAATGCTCGACGCGTTACAATTCTTCGAGACCAACGGCGAGGTCTGCCCGGCCAACTGGAAGCCCGGTTCCGCGTCGATGAAGCCGGACCCGAAGGGAAGCCAAGAGTATTTCTCAAAGTGCGCGAAGTAGTCTCGCAAAGCACTCAGGCGACCGGGGGGGGCTGACGCCTCCCCGCTCGCCAAAGGCAGGTGCGCCATGCAAAACGTCGAAGTCGCGCGCATCTTTGAAGAACTCGCCGACCTGTTGGAACTCAACGGCGCGAACCCCTTCCGCGTGCGAGCGTACCGCAACGCCGCTCGCACGATCGAAGCGTTCTCCGCCGACGTGTCGGCGATGGTCGAACGCGACCCGGGCGAACTGCTGCAATTGGAAGGAATCGGCAAAGATCTTGCTGACAAGATCGTCGTCATCATTCGCACCGACCAGCTGCCGCAGTTGGAAGAGTTGAAAGCGAAGATTCCGCCCGGCGTCGTACAGATGCTGCGCATTCCGGGACTCGGCCCAAAGAAAGTCGCCGCGCTCTTCAAAGAGTTGGGCCTCGAAACGCTCGACGCGCTCAAGCAAGCTGCCGAGCAAGGTCGCATCGCGGCGCTCAAGGGTTTCGGCAAGAAGACCGAGCAATCGATTCTCGAAGGACTCGCCCTCGCGACCGAAGCGAGCCAGCGTGTCTTTCTCGCCGATGCGAAGACTGAGGCGGACGCGATCGTCGCCGACCTGCAGCAGCTCAGCAGCATCACGCAAGCAACGGTCGCGGGAAGTTGCCGGCGTCGGAAGGAAACGGTCGGCGATCTCGATGTGCTCGTGACGTCGTCCGATCACAACGCCGCGATGGATCGACTGGCGGCGAATTCGCTGGTGGTGAAAGTGCTGGCTCGTGGAGACACGAAGCAGCGCGTGCGGTTGCGATCGGGATTGGAACTCGACCTGCGAGTCGTCCCCGACGAATCATTCGGAGCCGCATCGCAGTACTTCACCGGCTCGAAAGAACACAACATCGTCATCCGCAGGCGAGCGCAAGAACGTGGCTTGAAGCTCAATGAATACGGCCTGTTTCGCGGCGACGAACTGGTCGCAAGTCGTACTGAGGAAGATGTCTACGGCGCCGTCGGTCTGCCGTGGATTCCTCCCGAACTGCGTGAGAATCGCGGCGAGATCGAACTGGCCGAACAAGGCAAGCTGCCGAAGCTGATCGAGCTCGAAGACATTTGCGGTGACCTGCACATGCACACGACGGCGACCGACGGCATGAACTCAATCCGCGAAATGGCCGAAGCAGCCAAGGCTCGCGGGCTGAAGTACATCGCGATCACCGATCACTCGAAGCGAGTCACGATGGCCAACGGTCTCGATTCCGAACGACTGCGAGCACACTGGAAAGCCATCGACAAAGTTCGCGGAGAAATCAGCGGCATCGAAATCCTGAAAGGGATCGAATGCGACATCCTCGAAGACGCGACGATGGATTTGCCGGATGACGTACTGGCCGAAGCCGACTGGGTGCTGGCCGTTTTGCACTACGGCTTGAAACAACCGCGCGAGCAAATCGACAAACGACTGCTCAGCGCGATCCGCAATCCGCACGTCGATGCGATCGGACATCTTTCCGGCCGCCTGGTCAATCAGCGACCGGGAGCCGATCTGACGTTTGAAGACGTCCTCAAAGCCGCCGCCGATCACGGCACGTGGTTGGAGATCAACGCGCATCCCAGCCGACTCGACCTGGACGACATCCACGCCGCCGCCGCGAAGGACCGAGGCATCCCAATCGTCATCAACACCGACGCTCACAGCACCGCCGGCTTCGATGTACTGCGGTACGGAATCTTTCAAGCACGCCGTGCGGGGCTAGAAGCGAACGATGTTGCAAACACACGAATATTCAAAGACTTTCAAAAGCTGCTAGGTTGAGATGCCGGCTCACGGCTTTCGGCCGGGTGCCGTGAGCCGAATGCCGACAGCCGTTATCACACTTGTTATTTCTCTCGTCGGAGACATTCCAATGGACTCGCGATATCACATCGCCGACACCAGCCAGATCATCTCTCCAGCATTGGTCGTGTTTCGCGAACTGCTCGAAGACAACTTGCGGCGGATGGTCGAGATCGCCAAACGGCCCGATCGGCTGCGTCCGCACTGCAAAACACACAAGACGCGCGAGATTGCTCGGATGGAGTTGGAACTCGGCATCGTCAACCACAAATGCGCGACGTTTGCCGAAGCCGAGATGCTCGCCAGTGTTGGCATCAAAGACATTTTGCTGGCGTACAACCTTGTCGGTCCGAACCTGCGGCGTGCCGTCGAATTCGTAAAGCAGTTTCCCGACGTGACGTTGTCCGTCACTGCCGATCATCCGCGCGGTATCGCGTCTCTGGGTGAGGCGATGGATACCGTCGGACGACGAATCGACGTACTGCTCGACATCGACGTCGGTCAGCATCGCACGGGGGTTCCAGTCGGCTCGCACGCGGCGGAGTTGTATCGGCAGATCGCCGCGACCCGCGGGTTGAAGCCGGGAGGCTTTCATGTCTACGACGGACATCAACATCAACTCTCGCGAGATGATCGCCGAGTCGCCGTGCTCGCGGAATTCGACAAGGTGCGAGTGTTCCGCGACACCTTGGTCGCATCGGGGCAATCGGTGCCGCGCATGGTCTGCGGCGGTACCGCGTCGTTCCCGATCTATGCCGAGATGGACGATCCGACGATTGAACTCAGCCCCGGCACCTGCGTATTGAATGATGTCGGATACTCCGAGCACTTCCCCGATCTCGTCTTCCCTCCCGCTGCCGTGATGCTGACACGAGTCGTCAGCCGGCCGTCCGCCGACCGCATCACGCTGGACCTCGGTTACAAAGCGGTCGCGTCTGATCCGCCAGCCGGGCAGCGTGTGATGTTTCCCGACCTTCCCGATGCCAAACAGGTTTTGCAAAACGAAGAGCACCTCGTGTTGCAAACGTCCCGCGCGAACGAGTTTCAGCCGGGAGACGAATTGATGGCGATCCCACGACACGTCTGTCCGACGTGTGCGTTGCATCGAGCGATCTTCGTCATCGCGGGCGGAGAACTCGTCGATCAATGGGAGGTCGCTTCGCGCGATCGTTGGCTGACGATTTGAATCGAGTCGCTGGTGACCTTCAGCGCGATTTGAACTTTCGACCGACGGTCAGGTTGTTGGGTATGCCGTCCGGGTATTGTTTGAGAAGCCAGGCTTCAATCTGCTCGGCGCGATGCTCCGGGTGTGGGTGTGAGCCGAGCCATTCGGGTTGGCGATTGCCGTGAGAGACTTCGGAGAGGATCTTCATCACGCCCAACATCTGCGAAGGATCGAAGCCGGCGGCGGTCATCGCTTCCAAGCCGAATTCATCCGACTGGGTTTCGTCTCCTCGGCTGTAGCTCAGGCTCACCATCGAATTGACCATCGCCGCCACCTGCTGATTGGCGCGGCCGGAGTGGCGGCCATCGCTGCTGCCGACGCCGACGGCCGTTACGAGGGTCTGTCCGAACTGGCCTTGGGCCATGTGCTGCGCGCCGTGACGATGAATGACATGCCCGATCTCGTGGCCGAGCACTCCCGCCAACTGCGCTTCGTTCTGCAGGCGTTTGAGCAAGCCGTTCGTGATAAAGATCTGCCCGCCCGGCAAGGCGAAGGCGTTGACCATGTTTGAGTCGCGCAGCAGATGGAACTGAAATTTGTATTGGCTCTTTGAGGCGACGCTCTCCGCAACCAATCGCTCGCCGACTTCGCGAACCAGCGTGGCGGATTGCGAGTGGGGATCAACTTCGCCTCCCATTTGAGCCGCCATCGAGGGAGCCGACTGCATGCCCAGTGCGATCTCCTGCGAAACCGACATCGCGACGTGCTGCTTCTCTCCGGTGACTGGATTGACTTGCGTGCTGGCCAGAAACCGGAACGCTCCGAAGAGTACCAGCACGCCCGCAATGATCCACTGTGGTGGGATGCGAAATCCGCCTCGATCGGAACGATAGCCGTAGGACATGACGCTGCACCTTGTTGAAGGGGAAACTCAAACTGACCAGTTCGTTGCACAACTTTCCGTGAGATGCGCAGGCGAACGGGGCGGCGTCAGCCCCCCGGTGTATTGGTTGCCAGACCGGGGGGCTGACGCCGCCCCGCTTGCCTAGCTCGTTTCTGGCTGTGCGAAGTATCGCAAGCCAGTGCTGCGAGAGAACAGCAAACGTCTGGTCCTCTCCGCAAACGCATCTTCACTTTCTGACGGCCGGTGAGAGAATCCCAGCATCATTTCGGTCGGCGTTATCGGTGCCGGCTTCGGGCTGTTCGGCCCATTCCTGTCTTTCTCGTTTTTCATTTCTCTTCTTCAGGGAGACTGGCCATGTCAGAGCCAAGTCCGCGTTCGTCGTTGGTGCGTTGGCTGTACACGCACAATCCGTTTTATGCCATCAGCGCGGCACTCATGCTGTATGCCGTGCGGGCGGGGTATGGAAAACTCCAGATTGGGTCCATCAACTGCTGGGTGATGATGGGCGTGTTGGCGGCGTACACGCTGCTGCTGGCGGGAGTCGGCGTGTGCATTGTGCGGTTGGGCCGAGTCTGGGAGGACGCTCGATCGATTCTGTTGTTGCTGCTGTTGTTCTTCTTGGCCGTGTCGATCAGCGCGGATGATTTGTTTGTGAAGGCAGCGACGCCGGGGGAGGGGACTGCGCTGCTCGTCAGCGGCTTCTTGTTCTCGGTGGCAGTCTCGGCCGGAGTGATTTGGGGATCGCGCATCCGAATCGGTTGGGAATATGCGGTGCCATTTGTTTTGTATCTGGCGTTGTTCTTCGCGATGCCGTGGTGGTGTTCGCCAGAGTTGCATCCCCGCGCGACTCGGCTGTTGAACTGGACCGTGTTTCTGTTTCCGCAGGTGGCCGCGTTGCTGAATCTCACGCTGTTGCAGGCCGTGCGACGCGGCGCGAAGGGAGTCGCGAACAACGGGACGCCCTGGCCTTGGCCGTGGTTTCCCTGGACTGCGTTTGGCGTGATCGCGGTCGCGGTGGTGATTCGGTCGTTCGCGCTGGCGATGACGTTCGGTCAGACCGGGCCGATTTGGGGAGATATCAAAGCTCGATCGGGGATCGTGTTCGATACGATCTGGGGTCCCTACTTCCTGATTCCATTCGGGCTATCGGTCTTGTTGCTTCTGTTCGAGGGAGCGCTCGCAGCCGGCAATCAGGTTGTGGCTCGCAAGACGATGTTGTTCTCGCCGAGTTTGCTGTTGCTCGCGCTGCCGTGGAGTAGCGGCGGGGCGTTTCAGTCATTCCTGATCGGCAAGGTGACGGCCACGATCGGCTCGCCGTTGTGGTGGACGACGCTGTTGCTGCTGGTCTTCTTCGGCTGGGCCTTGTTGCGAAAGGTCGCCGGCGCGAGCGTCGGCTTCGTGTCGATGATCGCGCTGCTGGCGTTTGTCGGAGCCGACACGATCAGCCTGCGAACGATCGGTGTAGCGCATCCCGCACCGTTGTTCGTGGCCGGCACGTTGCTGGCGATTACGGCTGCGATCCGAAAGTCGTCTGCCGGCTGCTTTGCGGCGTCAGCGGTTTTGATTTCCGCGTTGTGGTTGGTGTTGCCAGCGACACCAATCGCCGCGTTTCGCATGACGACCTGTTATCACCTGTTGCTGCTGTGCTGCGTCCTGTTCGGTCTGATCTTTCGTGACCGCTTCTCAACACTGCTGCGCTTGACCGGTGCCGCGTGGTTGCCGCTGACATCGCTGGCGATGATGAGCGGCTACTTGGCGGGAGACGTGCCGATCTCTTGGAAGCTGTTGTATGTCTTTGGAGCAACGGCGATCTGTTTCAACTGCGCAATGCTGAGCCACAGCAAGTGGTATCTGTATGCCTCGACGATCTCGACGGCGGTGTTGGGATACGGCCTGATGATGCTGGGCTTTCGCAGAGCGGCGTCTCTGGTTGGCAGCGAGGCGATGACCGCGTTGTCGTGGAGCGTCGCGACGTTGCTCATCGGTGTGCTCATCAGCGCTCACAAGGCACAGTGGTTGCCGAAGTGGCTCTCTCCGAATTGGTCGAACGGCCACGGCCGCAAGCTGGCCCCGGCTGGCGATTCGCTCGAAGGTGGCGGCAACCAGCCGACGCTTTCGCTGGCCGAAGCGGATGATTCTGAATGAGTCCGCTGACGCATCGGCCAGATCCAAGTGAAGCGACGTAGGGCTAGCCGCGAGTTGATTCCATTGACCCGCGGCTAGCGCCTCGCGGCTCACGAATTTGATTTGGCTCGCCATGCCACGTTTGGATTGCGACGGATACCAGCGATAGACTCCTGCCCCCACCTAGCCAGGTCGGCCGGCAATTCATCTCAGCCCGAGGAACTTGGAGATGGTGACCTCATGAAACAACTTGTCTTCGCGACCAGTTTGGTCTGCACAGTTTTCGTTGTCGGCTGTGGAGATGCGACCGAGCCGACGACCAAGATGCCTCAACCATCGGTTGCGACTCCGATCCTCAATGCCGAGAAACCGGAGACCTCGCCACCAACAATCGCTGCTGCTGCTGACTCGGAGTTGAAGACCCGGCAATTCACGTTTCATTACCGCTTCAAGGTCAAAGACCTGAAGCCGGTCGAGGACTCGGAACAGAACCTCGTGCGTGTGTGGCTGCCGTCGGCGTCGGACAGCGACGAGCAAAAGGTGCGACGGCTGGACGCGATCGCTCCTGTCGAGATCTCTGAAAACAGCGATCCTCAGATTGGGAATCGCATCTTGTTTTTCGAGACCAAAGTTCCGGAGTCCGGCGAATTCAGTGTCGATGTTCCGTATGAGGTCACTCGCCGAGAAGTGCTGCGCGGCTCGGCACAAGCTGTTGCTCCGCTCAACGAAAAGCTGGATGGCACCAAACGCGAATTCTTTTTGCGGGCGGACACGATGGTCCCGACGTCGGGTAAGCCGCTGAAGCTGCTCGATATGGTCGAGTTGTTGCAGGACAAGTTCGCTTGTGCTCGGCAGATCTACGACCTCGTTGACAACCACGTCGCCTACAAGAAAGAGGGGACCGGCTGGGGACGCGGCGACACGAACTGGGTGTGCGATAGCCGCTACGGCAATTGCACCGACTTCCACAGCTTGTTCATCTCGCTGGCTCGGTCGCAGGGCTTGCCTTCGCGATTCGAAATCGGCTTTTCGATTCCGACGGACAAACCAGAAGGCCCGATCGCCGGCTATCACTGCTGGGCCTGGTTCTACACGGACGAGCGCGGCTGGGTGCCGGTCGATATCTCGGAAGCGGACAAGAACCCGATGATGAAGGACTATTACTTCGGTGGGCTGACTCCCGATCGCGTGACCTTCTCCGTCGGCCGGGATATCTCGCTGACTCCGAAGTCCGCCAGTCAGCCGTTGAACTTCTTCGTCTATCCGCACATCGAAGTCGGCGGCAAAGTGCTGCCGAGAGAGAACGTCGAACTACAATTCGCGTTCAAGGACAAAGCCTGATCGCGTCTGTAGCCAAATTCGTGAGAATTCGGATCTGATCACCGACCGTCCGAACTCTCACGAGTTCGGCTACACCCCGGCTCGTGAGCGGCGAGGTCGTACAGTTCTCGAATCGCATCGCGCAGGTTGCCGTGATGTTTCTGGAACAATCTGTCGAGCGTGTCGGGAGCCAACGTCGTCGGTTCGTGCAGGCGGCCGACAAGCTCTATGAATAATTCGCGAGTAGTCCGACATTCGATCAACGTCGGCAAGCGGCCGGCGCGATGTTTCGTAATGATCATTCCGCCGGCTCGGCGAGTTTCCCAGCGGAAGCGCCACCAGGCGGGCAGGCTCAGTTGCTCGCAGCCATCGAACAGGATGATGTCGTGTTCGCCGAGCGAATCGCGCAGGTTCTGAACGAAGTGTGTGGGATAGGCTCGACTTTGCTCGTTGAGAAACAGTCTATGAACTCGGAAACCGCGGGCTTTGAGTCGCTCGGCGAGATCTTCGAGCAGAGTCGTCTTGCCAGAACCCTTCGGGCCGACGATCGTGGCGAGGTAGTTCAGAGATTGCAGTCGTTGCAACAACGAGGACCAGTCGTTGTTGCAGAACTGATATCTCAGCCGCAGGACTCGTTCGACCGCGAAGGGATTGTCGCGTGCTCGCAACACAAGACGGCTCTCATTCGTCGACAGTTTGTTTATTGGGCTCGCGATACAGCAGCACTTCGCATTGACCAGGGGCGATCGTGATTTCAGTGCGGCAGGAATCTTCCGACGGCTTCGCGACCAGTTCCAACGCCCAGATCAACGAGACAAGTTTGCCGGAAAAGCTGTACGGCGCGGCGGGAAGGTCTACCTCGAGCCGGCGCGAACCGGACATGCCGGGCGCGTCGAGCGGTATAACTTTCTCAACGCCGATGTCAGTCTGTCCTTTTCCAGACGTGTTCCATACGAGACGTAGTTCGAGCGATTCCGGTTCGTCGGCAAGTTCCCATTGCACATCAACTGCGATGGTCTCCGCCGGGGCAAACGTTGTGCGGCCGTCGCAGGTTTGGATCGCCAGCGAATTCATGCGACCTCCTCAAGCCGCTTCGGCAGGATTGTGATCGGAAACGAGGCCGCCACATCGGGCCACAGCGTGATGTCGCCATGCACCTCCAGCGTCCATTGAATCTTATTGTTTGACGCATCGAACGAGTGCATCGTGTCGCCGGGGACGTGGATCTCGGTCAAGCCTTCGGCCATCTCGAACATCTCCGTGGTCTCGAAGATCGTGATCTCGGCGAATGTCTCGGTGTCGGTAGTGGTGTCGGTGCCGCGGCGGTAGGTCGCCTTTTCAACTCCCTTCAGCGAAATCGTGAATCGGTTGATCGAACTCAGACGGCCGGCGAGGTTCCAAGTCAGCCGCAGCGACTCTCCCAGTGGGATGGCTGCCGAGTCGATCGTCAACGTCGGCCGAGGATTGAACAGCACCAGCAGTGAGTAGAACACGAAACCGATGAGGCCAACTCCGATCAACACGAAAGGTGTTAAGAACAAAACCTCGAACCATTGCCAACCAACAATCTGGCCCTGACGAATTCTGTCAATCATCTCCCAAACAAAGATCGACACGATTCCGTTCCAAAACGCTGCGATGAAGATTGCTCCAGCCAAAGTGGCGCGCGGTGTCGAGGCCGGCTTCAACATCACTGGCCCATCAACAATCTCATCCTGGTCGCTGTCAGCGAGGCTGGCCGTTGAGACAGGACTCACACTGCGGGGCGGTTGCCAATGGCTCGTGGCATTTGATTGTGGAACGCGAATCACTCCCAACGCGAACAACAGCGCCGCTCCACCAACCAACAGGAAAGGGATCGGAAAGAATCCCCACCACATGTCGGGAACCCAGCCGCGCTCGATCACCGCTTCCTCCGGGTTGCTCGGATTGACGAAGCAAGTGGTTTGCTTGCCGGCCGGATGATCTCGGACCACTCGCCGCTTCCAATTGTTGGCGGTGTTCGAGCCCATCGAACTGAAGCAGTAGGTGTCCGATTGGTAGTCCTGCTGAGCCACCGAGTATTTGAAGACGACGGAAAGGTGCAATGAGTCCTCATCAGCCTTCACGTCGCTGGAGATCACCGTGCAAGGAGTCGCCACCCAACTTCGAGCTTGCAGCATGCCGACCCACGGCCGCAGCGCCATGAAGAAAAACATCGCGCAGCCGCCACCGAAGAACATCAGGGCGAAGATCCACGCGACGCACCCACTGCAACCTCGCGCATCACGCTGCTGCCGAGCGGACAACGCAGGGCTCTGACCGGCCGATTTCGCGAGCTTCTTCGTCAACGCCTGGATTCCTTTGATCTCGCGGTCGACCTCATTCATGCCATCCGATTGGCGACAGGGCTATGGCAAGTATCGCTCGGCCGACCTGACAACCTCGGGGTCTTGTTGACGCAAATTCGCCAAGTTGGCTTTGGCTTGCTCGGACGACTTACCGTTGGCCTTCGAGGCGACGATCATGTAACGGACGACCGCGCGCTTTACCGCTGGCTGCGAATAGTCCCCTTTTTAGTAAGCCTTCATCAGTCGGTCCAGCACGGACCAATCTTCCCAGCGAGCGAGATCCGCGATCACCAGATCCGCCAGATCGGGATGATCTAGCAGCCCTCGCATCGACTGCCGCAAGCGGTCCTGGCTGACGCGTCCGTCGCCGTAGGTCCACATGAATCGCAACGCCTGCGCCGCGGCATAGATCTCACTGAAATCCGCCTGTTTGTTTTGGAGTTTGCTCTTGTCGATCGCGTCCAATCCTTTTTCGCCCGCCAGCACCAGATAGCCGGAGATCAGTCCATCGAGACCCAACGGAAATCCGGCGGCCGGCTGATTGATCTTTGCCAGCATCATCCGCGAGTCCTCCTCGTTGCCGCACAGTCCGAGCAACAAGCCATACAGCGCCAGCCGATTCGGCAACGTGTCTGGATTGGCGAGCCACCTGCCAATCTTCACGCGGTCCAGCTTGCGCTTGATCTTCACGATGTCCTCGTAAGGAGCGTTCGCGAACTCACCAAAGGCATCGTTCGAGACGAGCTGATCGGAGGACTCCAAAAACTTCACAAAGTATTCCAACCGCTTGGGGGTCGGCGCTTTGAGCGACGGAGCCTGCACGATGTATTGATAGGTGGTCTCGCTGACTTCCAGCGGACTGTTCCATTCGATCTCTTTCCCTTGCGTGCCGAAGAGCAGAAACAAATCCCCCTTCTTGCCGGTTTGGTACTTAGTGATCTTGATCTGCTCGTCCTTCTTCAAGGCATCCTTGGGACCGCGAGCAATCTCAACGACCGAGAAGGTGGTGCTCCCCAACATCCCGGTGGGGGCTCGGCCAGCTTTCCACTGCACGAGCGCGACGACATCCGCGCCAGCGAATTCCTCGGAGAGCGTCTTTTGGGGACCGCCGCAGTACGGACACGCGGCGACAGGATTCGACACTGTCACGAATAGAGCGGCTGCAAGCGCGCAGGCGATGAGTCGGCGGAACAGCATGATAGATCTCCGAGGGTCTGCCGTATCCCGACTCTCTGAGTCGGGGCTTCCTCGAAAACATCCCGACTCGGAGAGTCAGGCTACTGTAGGAAGAAAAACCGTTCCGCTTCTTTGACCGTCTTCAGGTCTTTCTCGCGGAGCTTTTCCAGGTTCGCGCGGGCCTGCACGGCTGAGGCCGGAAGTTCGACTGGTTTCGGATCAGCGCTGCTGGCGACTTCCGTTTTCGTGTCGTCGGTCTTGGGGGGCTGGACCTTCGCGGCGGTCAAGAAGTAGCGCACGATCGCGCGCTTGATCGACGGCAGCGAGTACTCACCTTCGCCGTAGAGCTTCATCAGGCGGTCTTGCACAGACCAGTCTTCCCAACGAGCGAGGTCAGCGACGACGAGGTCGGCGAGTTCGGGGCGGTCGAGCAATTCGCGCATCGACTTCCGCATCCGTTCCTTGCTGATGCGGCCGTTGCCGTAGGTCCACATTTGACGCAGAGCTTGCATGCCGGCGTAGGTCTCGCTGAACGGAGCCTTCTTGTCTTGAAACTTGCTGCGGTCGATTCGATCCAATCCCTTTTCGCCGGTCAGCAGCAGATAGCCGAAGATCAAGCCGTCGATGCCGAGTCGGAAGTCTTGGGTTTGCTCTTCAATCTTTTTCTCCATCACGGCCGCGTCTTCCTCGTCGCCGCACAGGCCGAGCAACAGGCCATACAAACCCAGCCGAGTCGGCGAGGTCTCTTTGTTGGTGACCCAACGGAGGATCTTCTTGTGGTCCATCTTGTCTTTGATTTTGACGATGTCCTCGTAAGGAGCGTTCGCGAATTCGCCATAGGCGTCGTTCGAGACAAGCTGATCGGGGTACTCCATGAACTTGAGGAAGTATTCCAGCCGCTTGGTGGTCGGTGACTCTGGCGATGGAGCTTGCTTGATGTATTGGTACGTCACCTCGGTGACTTCCAGCGGGCTGGACCAGTCGATCTCTTTGTCTTTGGTCCCGAAGAGCAGAAAGAGGTCGTCCTTCTTGCCGGCTCGAAAACGGGGCACGGTGATCTTGTCGTCCTTCTTCAAGGACTCCTTCGGCCCGCGCGCGAGTTCAATGATGGAATACGTCGTGGACCCGACAGGAGATTTCTCCGTGGGAGGTTTGCCATCAACCCACTTTACGAGCACTGCCGCATCGGCCTGAGTCAATTGCTCGCTGAGCGTCAGAGAGGGAGCCGCACAGAACGGGCAGCAGAAGTACGTCGTCTTCGTGTGCTTCTCAGCACGAGCGGCTTGCGGAACCAACAGCGCGGCGGCCGCGAGAACGATGAGCAGGCGGGATTTCATGGCGAGGCTCCTTTGTTTCAACTCTCCCGCCACCGACCTTGTGTCGGTGGTTCCCGCGCTTCTGCACTACGGCGCGATTCGTTTGAACCCAAGTGTCCGTAGTGCAGAAGCGCGGGAACCACCGGGGCAAGCCCGGTGGCGGGCAATTGTTTCTTACTTCTCAATCACGATCGCGTCTTCCAATTCGTACATCGCGGTGTATTTCTCAATTTCCGACTTGATGTGGAAGACGCCCACCACGTCGAACGGGCGGCCTTGAATGTAATGAGTCGTCACCCCTTTGCGCATGAAGGTGTCGATCAGGTCGTATTCTTTGGGGGTTCGTCCGAAGCAGCAGATCTGATTGTCGCGAGCCAGCACGAACCCGCGAATGTCCGTGTCTTGAAACGGCGGGAACATGAACCCCCGGACTCGAATCCGTTTGCCGTCGAGCGCCTTCAGCCACTTCGGCAATCGTTCGGGTGCATCTGCCGGGACCGGGTCGAGGTTCAGCACCTTAAGCAGATCGATGTCATCGAAGCTGACGCGAATCGCTTGATCCGGCCCTTCAACTTTGAACGATCGCGATTCATCGGCCGAAGTTGAGTTCGTCGCAGGACTCGCGTCAGCAGTTGCAGCAGCCGTGGACGATTTGGTCTCGGTGGGTTGATCGTTTGCCGCGATGACTTCACTGGCAGCCGGCTGGCTGGCCGACGCGGGTTGGACGTTCGTCGGCTCGGCCATCGAGGCTGGCTCATCGGCTGGCAAACCGAGCGTCACCGTCGCGGTGGAATTGGAGTTCGCCGCTTCCCCTTCCACATGCCCGCATCCCGCAAGCGTTCCGATCGCGATCACTCCCGCCGCCAGCATCCATTCCAATTTGGGGCAAAGAGTCATCGCGAGGCTCCGTGGACGAAATCAATAGGACGTCTTGGCGAGTCCGAAATGAGTGGCTTCCAACTCAAAGGCCGGTTCTAGGTTGCCGGCTTTTCGCAAATCTCGCAACCGGAAAACTCCGGCCACCGAGACCAGGTGTTGCATGTGGTAGGCTCGCAAGTCACCCGTCATCTTCACCTTGATCATATCGGTTAGTTTCGGCTGTCCTCCGAAACAACAGTCGCCATTGTCTCGACAGAGCAGGAACGTCGACAGGTCATCCAACTGAGTTCCGGGGTACATGTAACCTTTTAAGAACAGTTGCTTCCCCTCCAGCGCGGCGATGTCCGGATGGACTCGCCCCTGACCGTCTTCGTTGATGAACCCCTTCCTCGAGATGTCCAATCCAAAGCTGATTCGCTGATAACCCGGAGGGACTTCCGTCTGATACCAATAGACATGCAGCGAAGTGCAACTGACGAGCAACACTGCCGAGGTCACGACTCCTGCCATCGCCAGCTTGCGGCCGCTCAGACCGCCGTCCGATTGATCAATCTGTCGCAGAGCCAAAAAGCCCAGCACAAAACCAAACACAGCAAAGACCATCCCCAACGGACTGAGCAGCCCCGACAAAGCACAGATCCCCAACAGGGCCGAGACCGGAGCCAGCGGGGGAATGGGCTTGTAAGCGAATTCGTCAAAGTTCTGCTCGGCAGATGAAGGTCGCACAGCGGAAGGTTCCAATTGATCGAGAGTCTGAGACATGCTGCACCTGCTGGCGAAAAGAGAGTTGGCGAGAATAAGTGCCAATACGTCGGTTCGCCAAAAAACGACGGAAACCGCCGACCATGATACCACTCGGCCGAGTTGTGGCCACTCCCGACCGGTTCCGCGTCACTCACCACCCGCTAATCGGGGCGGTAATATCGGTTCGCCTTTGAAAGCCGTACCGCGACCGTCAGGGAGCGGCCCTCCACCGTTCAGGCCGCTCCCTGACGGTCGCGGTACGGCGTCGCTTTCACGAAAGCCTCCACGATGACCGCATTCAGCGCGAACCTCAACAAAGTCGCCTTGCTGCGAAACACCCGCGACAACGGCCTGCCCGATGTGTGCAAATTCGCTCGGCTGTGCGTCGCCTGCGGGGCGGCCGGGATCACCGTCCATCCCCGCCCCGACGAACGCCACACGAGACCCAGCGACGTCCATGAACTGCGGCAACTCACCCGCGAACTTCACGTCGAGTTCAACATCGAAGGCTACCCGACGGACGAATTTCTGAGCCTCGTCCGCACCGTCCGCCCAGAGCAATGCACGCTGGTCCCCGACGCGCCAGATCAACGCACCTCGGACCACGGTTGGGACGTCGTCGCTCAAGCCGACCTGCTGAAGCGAGTCGTCCCGCCGCTGCGAGACGCCGGCATCCGCGTCTCGATCTTCATGGACCCAACGCCAGAAGCCATGCCCCTCGTCCCCGCGACCGGAGCACATCGCATCGAGCTTTACACCGAACCCTACGCTCGCGACTTCACAACCGCCCAACGAGACGCATCACTCGCGCAGTACGCGGTGACAGCGCGAGCCGCTCAGCAAGTTGGTCTCGGCGTGAATGCCGGACACGATCTGAACCTCGACAACCTCGGCTCATTCCTGCGAGCGGTGCCGCACGTCGAAGAAGTTTCGATCGGTCACGCTCTCATCGCCGACGCACTGGAGTTGGGCATCTCAGAAGCCGTGCGGCGATACGTGGCAATCTGCCAGTCAAACTGATTTCGCACCTTTAGAAGCAGAGAGATTCGTTCGCGACCATCGTTCAACGACGACAGTGAATTGCCACGAGAAACACAAAAAGGCACAAAAAGGAAGAATCGGACTGCGGTCGAAGTTTGCCCATAGGATTCTTTTTGTGGCTTCTCGTGTTTTTTGTGGCCAAGCCTTTGAATGGAATGCGTTACCCGTCGAGAAACGAAAGATGCCCGACACAAACACTCGTCGTGATTGGTTGAAAACATCCGGCCTCGGCTTCGGAGCCACCGCACTCGCAGCGATGATGGCCGATGACGGGTTCGCCGCGCAGCCGCATCGAACTCCGAAAGCTCGCAGCATCATTTCGCTCTTCATGCACGGCGGTCCTTCGCAAGTGGACCTGCTGGATTACAAACCGAAGCTCCGCGAATGGCACGGCCAAGAATTGCCAGCGTCGGTGAGAGGTACTCAGCGACTGACCGGCATGACGTCGGGACAAGCGAGCCTGCCGCTCACCGCGTCGGCATTTCGATTCGCTCAACACGGCGACTGCGGCACATGGATCAGTGAGTTGCTGCCGCACACGGCTGGAGTCGTCGATGACCTATGTGTGATTCGCAGCGTCACGACAGAGGCGATCAATCACGATCCGGCCGTGACGTACTTGCAGACCGGACATCAACAGCCGGGCCGGCCCAGCTTCGGAGCGTGGATCAGTCACGGACTCGGCCGAGCCAACGACAACTTGCCGGCGTTCATCGTGCTGCTGTCGCGAGGCAGTGCCGCTCGGCCAGCCGATCCGTTGTACGCGCGGTTGTGGGGCGCGGAGTTCCTGCCGTCGCAGCATCAAGGGGTGCAGTTCCGCACCGACGGAGAGCCGGTCTTGTTCCTCAAGAACCCGCCCGGACTGTCGGCCGATTCGCGGCGACGGATGCTCGACACGCTCGCCGAACTCAATCAACGGCGATTGGAAAAACTCGGCGACACCGAGATTGAAACGCGCATCGCGCAGTACGAGACCGCGTTTCGGATGCAGACCGCCGTCCCGGAACTGACCGACCTGTCTCGCGAGAGCGAATCCACGTTTGAGTTGTACGGCAAAGACGCTCGCCGGCCCGGATCGTTCGCGGCGAATTGTCTGCTGGCTCGGCGGCTGGTCGAGCGGGGCGTGCGGTTCGTGCAGCTTTATCATCGCGGTTGGGATCAGCATTACGACTTGCCGTCGGACCTGCGTCTGCAATGCGGCGACGTCGATCAAGCGTGTGCCGCGCTGGTCCGAGACCTCAAGCAGCGCGGCCTGCTCGACGAGACGCTGGTCGTCTGGGG
>SXGU01063245.1_pt1 | contig 63688 bp, 79 predicted proteins | sample 3174531 | NCBI WGS metagenome assembly SXGU01 (sample SAMN11356863, study PRJNA531348) | freshwater metagenome | isolation source: freshwater sample F1-140 | place: China: Fuxian Lake, Yuxi | collected 2017-12-25 | reverse complement strand
TCAATGACTTTTTGCATTGCTTCAAACCCTGGAGAACCATTGACTTCAAGAAGAATGATGTCATCTCCGTCGATAATGTAATCGACTGCGGCAAGGCTAATACCTAATGTTTCAGCTGCTTTGACACATGCTTCTATCTCTTTATCACTTGGTTCATGTTCTTTAAGTTCAGCACCTTGATGTGCATTACTTCTAAAGTCACCATCAGGAATACTTCTCATAACCGCTGCTAATACTTTACCATCCAACAATAGAACACGAGCACTTTCGGAGTGTTCAATGAATTCTTGTAACATGAACTGTTCTCCAGACTTCAAAAGAAGCTGAATGATTGATACAAGACTCGCTTTACTATCTGCTCTTACAACACCAACACCATGTGTTCCAAATAAGGTTTTGACAATGACAGGAAACTTATTGTCAATTGCATCTAATGCAGCATCAATTTGTTCTTCGTTAGTGAATACCGCAGTCTTTGGTGTTTTTAGCCCAGCATCATTGAGTAGAATTTGTGTCTCTACTTTGTTGCTCGCAATCCTCATTGACTTGCCAGTGTTCAATACTTTGATATCCATCTTTTCAAGATGATTGATGATAGCACACTTATAGTCAAGGTTATCTTCAGATAAACGAGGAATGACTATGTCAGCACCAGTAAATCGCTTTCCTTCATGTGCAATGAATGGGTCTTGTGCAAGCGAGATGAAGCAAGTATCAGGGTTGATAGTTTGAACGTTGAACCCTTTCCCTTGTGCAACTTTGTCAAGCTCTTTAGGAACCCAGTTCTCTGGTTCAGTTGTCAATATAATGAGAGTTTTTGTCATATTGAATGCTCTTTATAGAACGTAATTCTTTGGATGGTTAATACCCGCAAGTTCAAGCATGCGTTGTGTTTGTGACTTGGTTTCTGGTGCTGCTAAAGACTCCACATGAGTTGCTACTGAATTGAGCATTGCATCTTTACAATTGGCTTCTTTAGCCAATGATTGTTTGCAGAACTTGATACGTTTAGTTATCTTAACCGTTTTACCAGGACAATTTACCATAACTTCAACATCAACATACATGTCGTTACTTACTGTATGTTCATCACTTCCATCATATGCAACTGGGCTATCGTAATTGACTTGACGAGTTTCCCCAACATAGAATGAATAGTTTGAAATGTCTAATGCAGAAGTATCAACTTCTGGTTCTTGTGGTCCAAGTGGGAATTCGCTTTGTCCATCAATAGGTGGGTTAGATGTAAATGATACTTCAGTTGGTTCAGGTGTTTGTTGAGTATCAACAAAAGGATAAGAGAACATAATAGATTACTCCAGTATATGAAAGTGATTGTTATACTATTTAGCTAAAGTTTGGAATAGAAGTTATCTACTCTTTCAACTAACTTATCTAACTGTTCAGATAATCTAAACGTAAATTCTTGTGGAAATCCTGTTTGAGAACTCATCAAGATAACTCCTTGGTCAATATCAGTACCATGCTTTTCATTCATAGCAATACCATAGAAGCAACACTGTAACTTATAGTCAGCAATGTCTTTTTCTGACTTGATACGACATGATGTCTTGAAGTCAATGATTGACGGGATACCTTTGTAAGTACCAATGCAATCAGTTGTTCCTGCAAGTTGTAGAAGGTCAGAATAAAGAGGTGCTTCTAATCCAATGACATCAGTAATTCGATTGAGTTTTAGTTTGAGAGCGTTGAACACATTGACATCTTCATGACTAAACGAAGATGTTTGTAAGTCCTGTTTGAGAAGATAACGTTCAATCAATGTATGAACGTTAGTTCCTTTAGAAGCCGCTGCTTTTGTGTATGCATCAGCTTTTGCAGCACCTAACGAGTTTTGCCAGCTCGTTAGTGTTGCCTTCTTCTCTTCACTTACAGTATGTCCAAGAACGGTTGTAATAGAAGGATAAAAGTTACCTTCAGGAGTTTCATATAAACGATACCCACTTTCTTCTACGCGTTTCAACTTTGGGAATGAATACATGCAGATTTACCACAAATTCAAGAATGCTTCAACTGACTTTTTGCCAAACTTGATGCCATCTTTATGGAACTCATTGTCAGAGTCAAGTGGAGTTACTACGTATTCAATACCGTGTGTAACAGGTTTGAAATTGAAGTGTTCATTACCTGAACGAACAGTTGTTTCAAATCCATTATCGATAGCATGATGTAAAGTCTTAGCTTCAGTTGAACTTAACTTTATTTCAAGACTGTCAATTGCTAAACGAACTCGTTCTCCTGTTTTTCCAATACTCCATGCACCAAGATCGACTGCATTATCTCGTAAGTGACGAGATGCTTCTTCATACATAAACTCCTCATTCATATTTTCACCGCTTGCTAAAGCTTTTGCTAATGCTGCAGCTCGAACTCTAACTGCAGGTAAGTTAAGTTGTTGTTTACGTTGACGTAATGATTGAATAAGTACTGACCTTTTATAGTTCAAGTTCTCATCAGGAATTCCAAGTGACGAAGCTAAAGTTGATACTAATGATAAGTAAGTATCATTACCCAAATCAACTGCTTCTTTGACTACATCAGAGTCTTCATCTTTTTTATCATCATCTTTATGAAGATGAACAGGTTTGATACCTAATGCTTTAGACAACCCTGCGATATAGTTACGTAATTTACCATGTTTGATAAGATGCACAATAGTTGGTTTCAATGCCTGTCTCAACAATGATTTACGAGTATGAAGCAATTGATGTGGAACTCCTAACGCTTGTAATAATTCAAGAATATGTTCAAACATTACATTTGTTCCTTGACCAGCTGACTCATCGATTTTTTCTTTATCATCATCTTTCTTTTTAGTAGCAAGTTCTTTTTCAGCTTTATCAGCATTACCTGTACCTAAGATATCTTCCAACTCTAATAACGAACGATGAAGAAAGATACGACCTTTTGGGTTATTCACCATTCCTAATGCAGCTTCTCGCACACCGTGACGAAGCAATGATTTACCCTGGGATAAACGTAATGCTGGCATTCCAAGAAGAATGATAAGACGGATAATCTTACGTTGCATTGCAGTTTTGAATAAGTCTTCAATCTTTTCTTCTGCTTCATCTTCTTTTTTACTTTCTTCTGAAATTATTCCAAAGTCCGGTTCTTCTTTTAGAAATGATGAGAATAGCCATGAAGAACTTGGTTGTTGAATACTATCAACCAGTTTCTCATCACTTTTCTTTTTAGCAGGAGCAGGTTTCTTTTTCTTTTTAGCCGGTTTCTTTTTAGTATCTTCTGGCTCTTCTGCTTCATCTTCTTCAGGAGAAGCCAATGCTTCATCCTCTTCAGGTTTTTCTTCATCATCTTTATTACCGAAATCTAATCCACCAAACGCGTCGTCCTCTTCTTTATCTTTATCATCATCTGGAGCTTCAAGATTATCTTCATCTTTGTCAGCATTATCATCTTTCTCATCTTCTTCTTTTGATTGGTTGAGGTCAAAGCCAAGTTTCGTTTTCTTCTCTTTCTTATCGGCTAAGTCATCTACATTCCCATCACCTTCTTCTCCAGACATTGCATTATCAGCAGCATCACCTACATCAGAAGATGAACCGTCACCTGTCATATCATCTTCTGGCCATTCAACTGATACAATGTCAAACTCGCTGGCTAAGTCATTGATAGCTGTTTCAATATCATCTTCTTTACCCAACAATTCACTCATTGCTTTTTCAAAAGCTTCAGCATCTGAAGTTGCAACATAGACTTTTACAATTTCACCATCGTTTAGTTCAAGACCAAAAGCAATCGTATCAACTTCTTCTGCTTTATCTTGTGCTTGTTGTATAAGGTTAGATGCTTCACGTTGCGATAGCTTTTGATTAGAGTCAAATGAAATGCCTTTAGGTAAAGTAAAATGGTCTTTAGGAGCAGCTTCAGTATTTTGGTCTTTAGGAGCACTAAAAGTATTTCCTTTTTCAACTTCAGATAATATGTCGTTTAGAAAATCTAGATTATTCTTCATTGATTGTTTACTCCCCAATCATTGGTGTGATTGCAGAAGCTATGAATGTTGCATCTGCTTGATAGTCTTTAGATAAGAATGTTGTTAGATGTTCTTTCGTTCCAATTAGTTTGACTGAAGGCCATTTTTGATTTTTATCACCTTCTTTTTCATTAGCAACTAATGATGCAAGCAAATATCTTTCTTCTTTTAAGAATTTGAAACCTTCATCTGTAGATGGATCGCCAGTAAAATCTTCGTCAGTCCATTCTACAATAGCGTAATATAAATCGCTAAACATAGCAACAGGGTTATTTACTTCGTCTATTGCTGTAAGATGTTTGAACCCCGGAATTACTCGTTTCAAAATTCTTTTTTTCTTTTTGGAAGATGGAGTTTTAGTAAGATTAGTTTGACCTTTCTTTTTATCGGAAGTATCAAATAATCTTGAAGGAAATGTAGCAATTGCACCTGAACTAATATCACCAGCTTCAGCTCCACCTTCGCCACCACCTTCGCCATCTTCTCTAACAATTTGATCTGTATTGCGAGTAAACTTTGGTTTTTTAATAAAGTCTCGCTTTCTTCTAACTATTGGTTTTCCATTCATAAATTTGACTAATAAGTGATTATTTGATAAAGATTTATTTCCAAGACTGGCTTTATTTTGTTTTGTTTGACCATCTGAAGATGGGTCAGTTGCTACACCAAAGTCAGCCCAGGCAGGAATATTAGCCCCATTGCTGATTGCTGTTTGAGCAGCATTAGCTCCCATTTCCGCTTCACTTACTAAAGAAGATAACTCTTGTATCATTGAAAGCGATTCGCCAATTTCTGGTAATGAAGTATGTTTCTTCTTATCTGTAGTCAAGTCTGTTCCCTCTTTATTTTGTGTTTTATTTGCATCAACTGCAGCATGGATCAATGTGTTTGATGCCAACTGTCGTAAAGGTCCTAACAATGGAGAACCGTGAACATGCTGTTGTAAATAGTAAAATACTTTTGCAATGACAGTATTTTTGTCACTAAGTTCAATATCATCCCAATGTCTTATACCTGCAATTGCAGTATTTATTGATTGGCTACGGGTTTCTAAACGCATAGCAATCATTTTAGCATTATCTTCTTGTAAATCCCAATCTTGAACAAAACTTCCAGATGATAGTGTCTTATGGATTTTTTCTACTCGTTGTTTTGTTATTCGACCTGATAACTTTTTAAGTTCACTTGTGGTTTCTGGAGAAATGCTATCTTTCATTGCTGCAATATACGGGCTAAAAACCATAGTTCCCCAAAAGTTCAATTGACTCATTGTCGCATCAGGTTTATGCTTTAGTGTTGAATGTTTCATATCTTTGATTAGAGGAACTGCACCTTTAGTTTGAGTACGAAGTAATAACATTGATGCAAGTAACGTAGCAGTATAAGCACTACATATATCATGACCGTGCATATGTTTGATTTGGTCTAATGATACATTTTGTAACTTACTACCTTCTTCGATAATACTTTCTGCCATTCGTTGTCCATGTAACGAATAGATTGCATTTCCATATAAAGCCAAGATGAGGTCAGTAAAGCTTTTGCTTCTTCCAACTTCAGCCATTCTATCATCATAACCATTGATGGCTTGAGCATAAAATCCTAAGTTATCTTTGATTTCATCTTGAGTATATGTAATCTCTGACTCACCTGTAACTTGTTTGAAATCGTTACTTGTATCTTTGAACTCTTGTAACTTTTTCTCAGCTTGTTCTTTTGAATACTTTAGCACAGCAAGAACTTTAGTCTTGACACCATTGAAACTCATCTCTTTGAATTGTTGAGCAAAAGCTGCGGCAGTATCACGAGGGCTAGTTCCTCTAAAGGTTTTGAATACTTTCCCAACTGATTGAGGACGTTGAAGTTCAGGAACACCAAACAATCCTGCCATTCTTTGTTGAAAGACACCTTCTATACCACCTCTATCTTCAAGTGTTGCTTTCTTATCAGTAGTACGTATCATTCCACTTAGCTCACGTTTAGGAATAGTATCAAATCTTCCATCAGCTTTGAACTCACTTGATGCTATCCATGTACTATCAGAACCTTTATGTAGTAATGCAGCTTGAGAACCAACACTATCTTCAATTGACTTCAACAGTTCAGTCTTGATAGGAAACTTGTACTTAGTTAGTATGAGCTTATTTAGCTTGTCTCGTTCGGTTTCAATGACATCACGATACTTCATTGGAACTTGTGTAAGATTGATTGAAGCAACATCATAGTTGCTAAACTCCATGCCATGATGATGTGCTACTTCATTGTCCTTTGATAAGAAGTCTTGTAACTTTGACAAGATGCTTTTCATTTTGCTTGACGATAACATACCATCACCTTTGACAGACTTGGTCTTTGTAACTTTCCAAGTTGTGATGACTTCTTGTTCTTCTAAGTCTTCACCATTGATTGATGTAACCTGTTTGACTTTTACTTGAGCTTTCTTATCACCGATAGCATCATACAACGTATCGATAACTTTTGCATCAGCTATGGTTGCTTCGCCAATGACTGGTCTGACAAGAATGATTTTGCTAAAAGTGTTTCCAAATTGAGTTTCTGCATGAGCTTCAAGTTGGCATTCAATTACTTGACCATTATCAAGAATACCTTTGATATCATCACTGAACTTTGATATTGCTTTATGAGCTGCACGAAACTGATTGTTCTCAACTTTGAGTTGATAGTCAGTTACTTTATACGAAAACTTTGTTCGCTTGTTTGGAGAATAAGCACTTGTATAGAATTGACCATCAGAGTCAATACCGAAGTAGAAAGTAAGTCCATCTGCTTGAGCTGAAATAGTGTAAGAACCTATTGATTTCAACTGAGCAATAAACTTCTTTATAGGTAAATCTTCAAATGTTGTTGCCGTCGTCATATAGTGTGTATAAGTGTCTATAAGGTGTTAGATAATAACTATTTATCTACTTACTGATAAACAAAAGGACCAAATACTTTCATATTTGGTCCCCCTTCTTATTACTACTTTAGAACTTATACTGCTGCTTCAACCGGAGTTGCAGCTTCTTCAGCTTTAGGTTCTAATTCTGATTTCAATTTAGCAATCAATTCGGCATTCAAATCGCGAACAGCAGCACGAGCACGAGCATGTTCAAGCTCAGCTTCGATAACTTTTTGTTCCCAGATTTGATGAATTTGTACTAAACGTTGTACTTCAACTGAAAATTTTGCAAGTTCATGTTGTTCGCCATCAATAGTGATAGTTTGAACTTGTTCATTTGTTTCTGCCATTTTGATTTCCTCTTTTGTGGTTGTGGTTATAAAAATTATTACTTTTTCCCAATCAAATCTAAAAGATTTGACTTATTACCGTTAGAACCTTGAATAATCTTGTTCCCGGTAGTATTTAGAATAGTATTTATAGTTTCAGTTTTAGGCTTTATTCGTAACCCTTGATTACCTTCTTCCCAATTAGAAACTCGTAATGCGATAGGGTCCCATTTCAATAATGAATGAGTACCTGTACCTGATGCATTACGTACTTTAGTATATTCAAATTGATATTCACCAGCAGCTCGCATCAAATCAGATTGAATAATAGCTATCATTATATCACAAGTTTGAACTTTTGAATATCCCCCTTGAATATGTTGTTGTCCAACTTTCTCTGCTTCCAGAGAACCCCTTCCCAATTGTGATGCAGTAATTACAGCACAATCAAATTCTAATCCTAATGCACGAAGTTCTTCAGCTTTATACTTATCAGCTAACCAAATGTTCTCGTTACTAATACCTCTATTAGTTGCCATCAAATCAAGATAATCAACTATAATGAAGTCAGGAGTATATCCATAAGTTTGTTGAAACTCTTTCAGATAAGCTCGTAAATCATTTGCAGTCGTAACACTTTCAGGAAAACGTTTGACAAATAACTTTGCATCATGTTTTCCTCTAAAGTTTTCTACTTTAGACTCAACTGCAGAGATATTCTTTAGAATATCTGCTTGTCCAATACCAGTTACCATACTATCAAATCTCTTACATACAATTCGGTCAGCAAGTTCAAGTGAGAAATAAATCCCACTATATCCCTGCTCAACTAAATTGATACCCAAGTTTGACATACAGATACTTTTACCAATACCTGATGCGGCAGTTAGTAATAGTAGTTCTTGTCTATTGATACCACCGCCGATAGCTTCATCAACTTCAGCCCAACCTGTTGATATTGTTGGAGAATTATTCAATAAGTCTCGTAACCTATCTCCAACATTCTCAAAGTAATTGATACCTAAATCTCGATTTAGAGAGATAGCATCAGCTTCTTTTATAAGTTGCCAAATAGCACCGAAATCACCTTTATCATGTAAAGCAGGAGCTTTCATAATCGCAGCCCAAACAGCAGAGTTACGACAAAAAGTTTCTATTTGAGTTGCAGTAAAATCTTGGTCTGCCTTGTTTAGAACTTCAGAGGTATCGAATTGAAACCCAGTAGTAGCTTGAATGGTTTTAGCATTTGGAACTGTTCTGTATTCTTCAAAGTAATCACGAATAAACTTAACAGGTCTATTTAGAGCCGGGTCAAAGTATTCGTGAGAAAGTATCTTATTACAACGAGCAAACAGTTCCGGATTACTCAATAAGTTTTCAACTAAAAGTTTCTGAACATCAAGATTATATTCTATTTGTTCTTCTATCATTTATTCCTTTATGGGTTGGTAAAAAGTTTATGTAGAGTTTTGCTTTCTTTTCATCGTATATCCTATTTTGAAGGAGTTCATACATCGTCCAGATTTTGCCAGTTTCAACAATCCTGGACGAAATGTCAGCTTTTGATTTTGTTGTAGAAGCACTTGTCACGAATGTGATACAACCTAGCTTCTCTTTCAACACATGTTTTGCTAATGATTGCCCATTAGCATCTTTGTCAATCACGAAGATTAGTTCTCGTCGTGATTTTTGGAGTAGCTCTATCTTAGCGTCAGTGAGCTTACTACCTAAAAGACTGATACCATTGACATGAATAGCATCGAAGACACCTTCACAGATAAACAATGGCTTGTTTGAATAGCGAAAGATTTCGTCATGATTGAAAATGACAGCATCTTTCTTGACTTCACAATTTCTATATCTTGGTTGTTCGTCAGGAAGAATGGTTCTTGCTTGCCAATAGATAAGTTTTTGTTGTTTGTAAAAAGGTATTATAACACGATTTTGAAATGTGGTGCTAACAAAAAAAGGATAATCATGAATTGTCAATCGATATTTGTTCCACAGAAATTCGCATTCTTTCTTATGTAATTGATTGTCCAATCGAACAGTGTCTTTTGGAAATGGTACTTCAGGTGTAAAGAGATTGACTTTTGTCAATGTCTCTAAGGTTATGACTTTTTCTTCAACAGGTGGCTTATTGAAAAATAGCTGACTTTTGACTTCATTCAGGTCTAATTCAGGAACACCAAAGTCTTTAAGAATTCGTTGGAACTCTTTTGACAATCTTTCATCACCTAACTTCCAACTTCCAGCCGCTCCACAATTGAAGCAATGATACATGATTTCCGTAGGTTCAATTCGCCAACCTCCACGCGGAGAATGGTCATTGCAACAAGCACATCTTATCTGTTGAAAACCTTTAGCTGATACTTTCCCACTTAGCGGAATATGAGTGTTGATTAGATTTTGAAGCTTTACTGCAAAAGGTTCTACTGAACTTGATGACATATAAATCTTTGAAAAGTGACATACACGAGAATATGTATATTATAACACATATTCTCGTGTATGTTCTGTTGTTATAGATCTAATCTGGCAATGTGTTTATTGACAGACTTAACATAAGGCAACTTGCTGGGATTACGTAGTTTTTTAACACCACCTTCTCCCATATTATAACTGGCGATGAGTTCATCGCCTTTATACATAGTACTCAAATAAACAAGATACTTACTGGCAATTGCAACATTGAACTTATCATTATGTGCAAGTGCTGTACCTACTTGACTATCTGGTATTCCAAACTTCTGTTTTAATTCAGGAAATCTCTTCAAAACTGATTTTGCAGTTTTTGTTTTGATTTGCCCTAAACCAACAGTTTGGTCACAAGCCTTTTTATGTTTTGAGGTTCTAAACTTAGCCGCCTCACCGGCTTTGCTTTCCTGGTAAATTATACCAGCTAGAACTTCTGGTTGTCGAAGACCATCTGCTTTTGCCGTATTATAAGCTAAAGTTAAGATGTTCTTTTGATTAACAGAAAGCGGTTCATTCTTATACGATGACTTTCCACTTTCACCCCTTCCATGCCTTACTTTTACTTCGTTACTATTATCAGGTTCAAACGAATTTGAATGATGTTGGTGACGATGATAAACATGGTGCACTTTTGCGGAAGCATTTTCAGAATAAGACATACTTGCCATACTCCAAAGTGCTGCCACTAAGGTTAGTGTGTATTTCATTTGTTCCCTCTCTAAATGTTTGTTCGCATCAAGCACTCCATAAAAAGTCTCATCAGATAAATCAACGTTATTCTTTATGTTGCCCAACGGGGTGCAAGCCTTCGGTTTTTTGGCTTTTGAGCACCGTTACCTTAATTGACATGAAATAGAACAGTAGATGTTCTGTCAATTAAGGCCATACGATAAGACCCTCATACAAGTAGTATGAGTATAAATGGCTAATCAGGTAGCCGCCTTATATGGTCATTATATTATACACCAACTTTTTACGGCTGGTCTATTATTTATAGCTTACATTTTCAGAAGTTCATTTACTTTGGGTTTATACATTGAAACTCGGCAGTTGCTCGAGTATGATTACATTCTCCAAATCCATTTATTTGAAGACACGTATTAATTACTGCGCCAAATTCTTCTGCATCAGCATATCCCCATTTTTCACATTTTGATTTAGCTAATGCTAAAGCCTGTTCACGAGTAGCAATTGGAGGATTAAAACGAGAATATTCATGTAAAAGCTTTACTGTTCCATCAGCCTTACTACCGCCTTCAGCTATCCAAGGAGTTGGTGGTGGGAAACAACCAGCTAAAAATACTATAGACAATAATATTAAAGGTTTCATCTTAAACTACTCGCAGAAACACCATGCATAACTAAATCAAACCATGATACAATAGTAACTATAAGTGTTAAAATTGCAAATATATCTACCATAGCTTTTTTATCCTGTTGAATTAATATTTCTAAGCAGCGTAAAATAATATAAGCTGCAATCATTGTTCCAATATCAGGTAACATAAAATTTTCCTCTCTTTTAAAATTAATTATAATCCAAACTTAGATCTTATTTCACTGCAACATTGTTGTCGCCAAATATTTTCAGCCATAGAACTCATACTTCCATTACCGTCATCAATAGTAGCAACTGCTTGTCGTGCTACTTCTTTTACGAAAGACATCAATTCTCCTTCAGTAAAGATAAGTTTAGATGATAACCCAAGTTCTAATTGAGCTCCACACTGTTCAGCTAATAATGTTATGTCAGATATGGTTTTCATAAACGGGCGTGCCTCCTTTGAATAATACTTCAACTTTGTTTGAAATCTGTGTTAGCCTTGGCATTTCTAACATAACTACACGATTTCTTGATACTGTTCCAGCAGGTCTATGTTGAGCTGGGATTTTTTCCAATTGTTCTTCTGATAAGAACTCCATAAAACAACGTTTTTGCCAATAAGACCCACGTTTCTTATAGTCTGGTAATTCAGTCCAATCATAGCCATGCTGATATAACATTTCAAGTCGGTCTTTAGAAGAAACACTTTTCAACATATTATCAGAGAAAATGTGATGAGCACACATGCTAATACTATTTTTAGTAGCATCCCATTCACGCCACATCAAATTATCTGCAGCAATTTCTAAACTAGCAACTTGCCAAATACGACAATCAAATGTCGGAAATTCAACATGATATAAGAATTTATTTTCGTCGACAGCTTTAATGAATACTGCAGTGGCATATGAAGCAAGAACAGATACCATCTTCTGTACTTTACCATCAAACATATCCAATGATTTCCATACCAATGTAATCTCATCAGATTGTTGATAACCAATTTCTGCATTAAATTCTTCTACAAGTTTAGAAGTTACGAACATCATAGAACGAATTAGTGCTTCATCAAACGGCTTATTTGCATGTTTTGTTAGTGTATGAAATGCGCGACCGTCAAGTCTTGCAATCACCGGAACTCCAGGTATTAACCTAACCCCAGCAGAAATACTTTCATACTTCTTCTGCTCGTTTCCAAGAGCTTCAAAATCTATACTTGCCATCTTATTAATTTGCCTCTTCTTTTAAAATTACATTATACTTTCTAATAAGCACATTTCAAGTGCATCAAAAGTTGTTCCTTCTAATTTGATTATACGATGACCATGATTATCTTCTTTCAATACTATTATGTTTGAAAGGTCTTCTGTCAACAATGCATAATGAATAACTTCATTAATAGCAGAAGTTCTAAACATTGTGTCTGATACTAAATTGATTACTCGATAAATTGGATATTGATTATTTGTCATGGATAGCTTTTACTGAAAGTGAGTAAAAAGAACGGTAATCATCACAAAGAGCTTCACCTGGTCCCATCCATTCAAGCTTTTTCAAAAGATGAGCATCAGTTCCCATATGAATATGATTGCCATCTACATCAATCATCCACATCAGTTCTTTGGCAATATCATCATCCATGAAATTAGGAATAAGAGGATTGATTGTATGGAAATTTGTTCTTGAAACGTTCAAGGTTTTTATCGCATGAATTAATTCATCGACTGCATTATCAATCAGATAATTTTTATTTTCCATAAAGCCAATAAAAAGATCATCAACTGACATTGAATTTTCTGGTTTACGACCAAAGTACAACCGAACAGCTCTTTCATCAGACATAAAATTGGACCTTGTGATAGTATAAATTTTAGTTTATTATACCACAAGGTCCAATCAAATGTAAACGGTTTTCTTTATGCGAAGGTTTTAGTGTTCTGGTCTAACAAAGCTTCTGCAGGGTTGACAAAGTCAGCACCAATCATATGGTCAGCATCTTTGAAAATGCTGGTTGACAAGATTGAGTTAGAAGTCATTGATGTACCTTTTGGACGTTTGATTTTCACAAAGTTAGTGTGAACATAATCAAGCGCATTTAGTCCGTTCGAGAACTTAGCTTGTGATAAAAGTTCAAAAAGCGGATACTTGTCAGCATGAATGCTGGTAACAACTTTTTTCAAACGTGCTTTATCGATAGGATGAAGGGTATCAATTTGAACATAAGCAATTGAACCATCATCAAATAACTTTACAACAGCACATTCACGAAACATTCCTGAGTCGTCAATATCAATCATAAAGATATGAGGGATGTTGGTTGCTTTCATTTCAATTTTACCAGTCTCAACAGAAGAAGAAACAGAAGCTGCGGTTTTTGGTGTTGATGCCATATTAGATTTCTCCGGTATTTACAAGATTATTAGTATTCGTTATAATATAACTCTACAACATAAATCAATATTATGTCTAATCTTATTTATCAACGTCAAAAACCGCTATATTTTGTCAAAAAGTCAATATCCCCTTCTTCATTGGAGTTCCTGCTTGAGTTCCTGGTGGTTTGCAACTCAATAAGTTCACAAACTTTTGAGAGTTATCACCAATTTGCTTTAGACCGTGTTGACCTAAAAACTTAGTAAATGCAAACAAAGAAAACTTTCCATGTGTTGCAAAACCATGTTCGATAGTTTCGTTGATGATTTGTTTAATATCATCGGGTTGTTTTTCTAAGTTCATGAGTAATTGATTTTCTTCAAATAAATCACGAACTAAAAAGGTTCTTTCTTCACCGGATACAGGATCTTTCATAGACCAAGTTTCATTCATAAGTAACGTCATTTCATACTCATCCTTGAAGGCTTTTTCTAATCGAGTAGCTCTAACACGCGGAAACGCAGACCTTACATTATCCCCAGTATCACCACGAATTGCTTTTTCAAACATGAAGTATTCAGGATTATCACAAGTACGAGGTTTGCCATCATCAGGGTTGATAAGTGATACATTTGAATGTTTGAGCAATTGCTTGAAGTCTTTATCACCCGATAAGATGACTACTTCATCACCCTGCGAAGCAAACTTTTGAGTAACCCCTGCAATCAGGTCATCACCCTCTAACTCTGGAGCAGAAAGACAGACAATTGAAGTATGCTCTCGTGCAAGTTTTTCAAAGTCATTGATGACCTCAAATAAGTGTTCCATACTGGGGTCTTTAACACGATTACCTTTATAGAGGGTCTTCGAATGACACTCTTTACTTGAGGTATATGTCTTTCGCCAGTTCTTAGCACCTTCAAACACAACCGCAACTTGGTCAGGCTTGATACTATTGTACCACTTATTCATGCCAATAAGACAGCTGTGTAATGCCAAACCTGCCTTATCTTCAACAGTTCCACCATACTTATTTGAATGTGCCGCTACTGTACGATAGAAAAGATTGGGAACGTCAATTACGAGAATTTTCATATATGTTATAAATGTATGTTATGAGGATAGACCACGTAAAAGTCTATCTACTTTATAAGGTTTGAACTTTATTCCTAACTGTAGTTTAGCTTCTTCTAAAAATATTGTCCAATGAGGTAACATTTCACGTACTGAAAAAGTACATCTCAAATAACCTATGGTTATTATAACAGGTTGAACTCTTATTAGAGGTATTGCCACCTCTAATAAAATATCCAACTTTCCAAGAATGGTTGTCAGCTCATCAACAGAAGTTTTAGGATGTCCAATTTTCGACATCAATTGAAAGATAGGACCAACAAAGTCCTTATATGCGATGCCGTCAATTGTATCAAGCATTTGATTGATTACCGTTTCTGAAACGGAAACCCTTCATTGTTTCAGTTACTTCAGTTGAAAGATTTGGGTGTGCATCTGATGCAACCCCACCATTTTCATCTAACGACATGAATTCATCCATAATTGATTTTGGTGCCATGAAAGTTCCAAACAAAAAGTTTTGAACAGTTTCATCATCATTAGCACCAGTCAAACCTTGCTTATCAAGATTACGAATGAATGCTTTATTATAAGCAACATCAAATCTTACTTCATTATTGTGGTCAATGCCACTTACAATCAACCTTGCCCATGGTTTCTTGCTTCGTGTCATTAATTTTTCAGCCAACCAGTTTAGAAATTTTACCATATGCCTTGACCTCTAAACTGTTGAATGTTTTTATCAGCTTTTACTAAAAGCGGAGTAATTTGTTCAACAACATATTGCTTGAAAATTTTTGTCAATTCATCAGCAAAAATTTGAGCTTTATTATTGGAGTCATGATAATCAACATCGGTTTGGGACATAGTAACTACCATAGTAGTTCCTAATTGAGAAATCTTAGCGGTGATAGATTTCTCATCAGTATTGATTGACAATAAGATTTCAGGTTTGAATTTAGTTAGTTCTTCTCTAACAGCAACCAATTCGTTTTGCATAGCATTAAGCTGTTCAGTAAGAACAGCATAATCATTCATGCTTGCTGAAGAAATAGATGTAGGTTTATCAAATGCCATATAGCAATCCTTTGTTTAGATGTCGACAGGTGAAATCATAGTCAACACATATCCATTGACTGCTATTTTTGCAGAAGCTTCATACAAATCAATTGAAACAATTTCGTTCTCGACTGCAGACGCACGTACTAATGGAGAAAATCCATCGGTATGGAAGTATGAAATAACTGATGCTTCTGCTTCATCACCAATATCTTCAGCAGGAATTGATAATGGAATAGAAAACAAATCATTACTTCCATCAGATAATTCAACACTTACGTTAGTGCCTTTCTTTACGGCAATAGTAATTTTTTTAGAACCCATTGCTTTTTCTGCATTTAGTATCAATGCAACTTCTTCACGAGTCATTTTGATTGTTTTTAGCGGAGTATCTTCAATGCTTTTTGGACATTGAACACTATTCACAGGTGATGTTCTATATTGAGAACTTGCTTTTGAACCTTTGATAACCAATTCGGAAATATCTCCGTTAGGTTTCTTTTTCAATTCAACAGAAAGTTGAGGGTCAGTTTTGAACAAGTCCAAACGTTGTTTCAAAACTTTTAGTTTTTTCAACGCCAACTTAGAACCTGTTTCAAGAACTGGGATATTGGTATCAGTGATGATAACACAAGTTCTGTCTGAATTGATACCTGATAACATTGGTGCATCAGTAGAAGCGTCAAGTAACAACATATCAATGCCAACTAAAGCACATACGTTGATGACATTGTTTAGGTTGGTTAGGTCAGTAGTTGTTAGTTTCATATTCTTTGTTATCCTATGTATGTTATGTAAGAAAGTTATAAAATGATAATTATATCACAAAATTAAAAGATGTTTTGGTTTCATATGTAATACGCATATGTATTAGAAGACCATAAGTTTATTGACGCGAGCACTAAATGGGGTTGGAACCTCCTTACCTAAAGCAGAAAAGATACCTTCAAGTTTAGCAGTAATCAGTTTTTCTTCAGTCTTTTTGAAGTCAATTTCAAGTTCTTCTTCAAGCCAATATGGGAATTCTTCAGCTTCGGCAGGAATAGCAATACTTGTAAACTCATGTTCATTTGGCTTCAAGTCAAAGATTTTCACCTTATCACCAGAACTTATTTGAGCCCCATCAGGACCTTCAAACATTGTTGATAGCTTGTTGAAGTTGATTGCCGCACGACAATGACCAGGGATTGTCATCTTACCTTTTCCCTTTGCATTGAGCATTGGTTTCCCCGCAAGTTCAGCATCATATGCACGTGTCATTAGTTCAAGATTGTTTGCTGCTTTAGAAATACCAAACAACAACTTATCTTCAGGTTCAATATGGCCTTTGAATAATCGAGACCTTTCATTATTGACAAACTCAACAAGAGCTTCATAATCATCACCATTGAGTATCATATCAACGGTATGTTTGAGAAACTTTTGAATGATTTTTGGAGTATCAGACTTTTTGATTTCTGAACCCATTGCCTTCATCTTATTAGTATCAAAACCATCAAGATTGACAACTTTGAGCATATACTTTTTGCGAGCTTGAAACAATCCACGTTCAGCTACTACTTCTCGCCCAGCTGCAATCAAAGTATCAAATCCCGGTTGACAACAGAACGAATCCCTCATAAACTGAGGAAAGCTATTATTGATTTCATCAGCAACTGCATCAGCTATTTCTACTGCTTCATCTTTAGAATTTGCAAACGTTTTGAAATAACACGAGTCAGTATCTCCATAGATAATAGCTTCATTATCAGTTGTATAGATGTTAGAGATACGAGCTTTATCCCCTCCTCCATCAACTTCATACGATTTATTTAGGATGACTTCATTATCAGTTAGTAAGTGACCTGCAAAACATATCATATGTGAAGTAATAGCACGACCACAATATGTAGTAGAAGCACCAAGCCATTCTTTGAATGCCCAGCGGAAACCTTTCGCTAACAATGCACCATATAGTGAGTTGAGTGAGATTTTCTTAGTTAGCTGAAGCAATTCATATTGAGCTTCTTGTATCTTAGCTTCATTATACTCAAGTGTTCCGTCTTGTAATTCTTTGAGAAGTTTAGTCCACTTTTTCTTTTCAGCTTGCATCTTCTTACGTTCAACATACCATGACTCAAGTAGTTGGGGAACAATACCTTGACCTGAAGATTGGTCAAATACAGTACCATAAGCAGAGATGGCCCATTTACGTTCACGAAGTTCGGCTTTCCATTCTTTACCTGTCAGAGTAATAGGTTCATCTTCATATCCTACAAGGTACAATGTATGAGGATAATCATCTTCATCACGAATACCTCGCCAATCAGCTTCTTTAGCAGTCGATTTGATGAATGAAATTGTGTCAATTCCGGCACGTTCAGCTTTTTCAACGGCTTCAGCGAATGCAGCATTATCACGAAATAACCTATCAGCAGTCTCTTCAGTATCAAACTGACCTATCACTTTTTCAGGAGACATGTTGAGACTTCGAATAGTAGATGGATATAGTGAATTGATATCCACACTTCCAACCCATTCATGTAGGCCAGTGCGAGGTGTCATAACAATTGCACCTTCAACTTTACCTGTTACTACGTAAGCATCCTTATCTTTGACACGAACTTGATTGTTGTTGATAGCAAAGTTACAGATACCCATATCAACATACTTAGTTGTACCAAGTATGGCTTCAAACGGAACGGTGTTCTCATGTGCCATTTGGTTCACAAGTTCTACAAATCGGAACTTTTCATTTAGCAACTTGAGTAGTACAACGTCGATAATGTTGTAATGTACAAACTTGACAAAGTCTAATCGGTATAACTTTTCTAAACCTTCATGGTGTAACTTAGAAGCACCTACTTCTTCGGAGGCGATCGCTTCTAATGAATAGCTTTCACGACCTTCGAATGTAAACTTCTTGAACATATCTTGATAGTCAAGATGGGTTCTACCTTGTAATTGAACAGTCAGCTCTTCCTTACCAAAACGTTCAACCATTTTTTCACGAGGTCTACCTGCTCCAGGGAAGCATAACCTAAGTGTTGCTTTCTCGCCGAATAGTAGCTCTATTCGCTTATAGATGTAAGGTAAGTCATAAAACTCGGAGTTCCATCCAGAGATGAAGTCTATGTCTTCTAATTCATCTAAAAAGATACTTAGAAGTTCTACTTCAGACTCGACAAGTATCAATTCGCAATCAATGTCATCATAGCCATACTGCTTGACATCAATAGCAAACTTAGTTAGACCTTCAGTCCAATTAGTTTCAAGTCGTGAAGTATCAGGCGGAACTGCAATACAAACAAACTTATCAAGCCATTGTTTGTAAATGGTAATTGCATTGACTGGAGCAAAAGGATTGACAGGTTTAGAAAATCCTTTACCTTTAATAACTTCTGACTCGATGTCAAAAAATGAAAAATGAATTTTAGGAACAGGACGTCCATAATATTCATCCATCATAATTCGTTGAACTGGAGTTATATCACTTTCAAATTTTTTCTTGAAGATACGTTTAGCCGCTTCATATTCTTCTTTATTGTCAAAGGATAGTTTTTTGAGCGAAGTGCCATACATTGAACGATACTTGAAATCTTCGTCATCAGTATCTTCAACAAAAAAGTATCGCGGAGGGTCATAAGAAACGGTGGTCCTAGGACCACCTATTTCAGTTCTTTCCCATGCAACAACTTTATCACTTCGATAATCATTACATACGCCAATATAAGATGGTGTATAATTAAGTGTTGAGGTTGTTGTCATAAATGAGTATCTTAAGAATCAGATTCAGGGAATAAGATTTCGATTGCACTTTCTAGTGCAGAGATTTCAGCTTTAGTTTCGCTGTAAGAATTATTGAATGATACTTTGACTAATTGATTGAACAATTTTGACTCAAGACCGAGTTTTTCAGTAGCTTCTTCACGAAGTCCTTTGATAGCTTCCATTTCGTCCGCAATACGAAGTTTGCATCTTACTGCTTCTTCCAAAAATGTAACAAGTTTTGACTTGTCGCTAGGGTTAGCTAAGATTGCTTCAATGGAAACTATTTGTTTTTTCTCTTGTTTTGCCATATAGGTATGCCTCTCTCTTTATTAAAAATTACAAATTACACAAAAATTATTATATCACAAAAATGTTAGTTGAGTGTTGTTACATCTCGTTCTCCGGTAAAAACTGAACCACTTGCCACAGACTTCAATGTCTCTCGTGTAATGTTAGTTTTCTGTCCACATGTTAGATACATTCTAACTAATTCTCCTTCAAGCCAATCTTCTTTTGGAGTGATATGAGGAGCCGTTGGATTTACTTTAGGATTAGTTTCCCATGCAATGAAGTGCTTCTCTTTAGAAGAGAAGTCAATCATTTGGTCAAGGTCATGTGCAAGGTCAACAAAAAACTGATTACACGAAGCTACACATGTTTTATGGTCATCAAAACCATTACTATCAATGACAACATTGATAGCATTGAAAATTGTTTTGAATTCATGCTTGGCTAAAGATTGATGTTCCAAGTTGAGATTGATTGAATACATATAAAACGTTTGTTTTTTACTCATATGAAACTCACCTTTTTCAATGGACTGTCGTATTAGTTTCAAAATTCATGTACTCTGCTTCGTCAGGAGAAATCATAATGTTTATTCTAACCTGAAGAGCTTCCATTTCTCTATCACCTAATGTATAAGATGATTGAATATAATCTTGAATAGTCATATCACGTTCAATTCTCGGAAGACCATCAAATGAAATTTCATAAGGCTCATCATCAGGAAATTCTTCTAATAATTTTGCTGTTGAAGTATCTTCATCTAACTCTTCTTCCAAATCTTCATCATAGCATAATGACATAGGGAAGAAGTCTTCGTTGAATTCAATTGCTATAAGTTCCTGCTCATCATCAGTCAATATTTCATAGATGACGTCTTGTACTGCATGATGTGCCTCAATATCAAACTTGTAGTTATCAGAGATAACTGTAACTTTGAAAATATCTTCGCAAGAAACTCCAGGCAATAACCGTTCAAGAAAGGGTTGAAAAACCTCAACTGTATAGAAATGCATTTTATAATGGGCCGATGATATAAGGGTTATTAGGAACTAACGAAGTATCATCCGTGATAACATCCGCAGATGATAGCCATTCTAAACTATCATCTGCGACATGTATTAAAGGTGCAAAACTAACATAGGAAATAGAACTTTTAGAAACTTCTAAAGTAATAGAACCTTTATTTGAATAAAGTCGTAAATGGTTATCCACATCTGAAAGATTATCAAAATCAACAAAAGCTGAATAAATTCTATCAATAACTGAATATGGAGGATATGCTAATAAAAATCTAAAATTAGTCAAATCAGTAGAAACTATATTAGATGAAAAATGATTTCCGTTTGGATACAAATTCAAAATTTGATTAGCGGGTAAAGATAAAGTATCTAAACAAGTATAAACATCATAAGTATCATTTTCAAATTCAATAGTAGAAACATTTGTCCATGCAGTTTGATTTTCTAAACTTGAAACTAATAAAGTATTACGAGTAAAAGTTATTGGATTAGATAAAACTATATTTTGATTTTGATAAACTATTACTTTTACAGTTGAACTAATTGAATAGGAAGTATTGAAAACTACTTGATACCCATTTTGACCATTATAGTTCAATCTATAATCATTGATTAGTGTTCCTTCATTTAGTTCAAGACCATTCAAAAAAACTTTTACAATATCTGAAGAAGTAAATCGCAAAACTTTTTTACTTGATGTAGAGTCAGGGCCGGAAACTGAATTAAAATTAGAAGAAATAAAGTATGTAAACTCATCAAAAGAACTTACTTCAGATTGTTGAGTTGCAAACGAAACAGTAAAAGAAGATGGGTTATTGTTTATCGAGGGATTTTGACGTTTGACTGCTAAAGATAAAGCCAAAGAACTTGAAGATGCTAAAGTAACATAAAGATTTTGTTCAGAACTATTTATAGTCGAAGATGTTTGATTTCCACTAATTTCAAAACGAGAAATCCAATCTGGAACTCCATCAACTGGAGCAGAAGCCAAAACATTACGTAAACTCTTAGTAGCAATAGGCAATAACTTCCCACTGCAGTTCAGAGTAATAGAACATAAGTTAATAAAGCTATGAAGTTTTGATGCTTCATAATCTTTCGTTCTATTACACGTAGTACATTTATAAGTTACTATTTTCTTGTTATTAGCCATTGTTCGTTATTATAAAAAGGTCTTCAGGTCTAACCCATTTTGTCCAAGTACAGGATTGGTCAATAGGAGTAATTTCCACCAATTGAATTGGATTATGTCTATGACTTGTTGAAGTCTTTGTTGCGACTCGTCCTGTCTTCTTTACCTCAGCTCCATCATGTACAAACGTTTGAGTATCAGTCATTGGTTTCTGATGCTAATAAAGCAGACTCAACCAAATCTCGCATAAACTTTGCAGCACCGATTGTCATATAGACATCAGCTAAAGCATTATGAGTATCTCTTTCGCCAACACCTGTTAGTTCAAACAAGTGGTCAGACTTATACGTAATGAAATTGACAAAGCTAACTCCAGCAGTATCAATTTTCACATTATGAACATGAAACATCATATCATGTGGTTCCAACAATTGTCTCATGAACAGTAAGTCATAATCAACATTATGACCCATGACCATAATTGTTGGATTAGGACCAAAGTATTTCAACAAGAACTCTGCTACTGCAACTACTGCATCTTCATTAGACAATCCATATTGTTCTAAGTATTCACGAGTCAATCCATGAATAGCTTCTGCTTCTGCAGACCATTGGTACTTAGAAGCATCAAACTTCATTTCAATGTACAGGTCATCAATGATATCAAATGTTCTGGTATCAAACACAACCATTCCAAGACTTAATGCTTGATAGTCAATAGAACTATCCTTACCCCAAGAACTACCAGAAGTTTCAAAGTCGAAGCATAAGCCTAATTTTGGTGCAAGTGATTTGTATAGTGTTAGCATATAATGTCTTTACTTGTAAATTGTAAGGTTCATTATATCACTAATCACTACGAATGTAAATGGTTCAAAAAGTCTGTTACAAGTTGTACACGTTCTTCTTTGCCTTCACAAAAGACATCCAACTTAGCATAAAAATTCTTAGTTGGAATGCGACGAATACCATCTCCGTGTAAAGTTGAATATGAAACTAATAAGTTTTCAAATTGAGAACGAGATTTTTCATCTGCTCGATTTGGATCGGCTTCAAATGGGATATTAGGGTGAGCATGAACAATAACTAAACCATTGTAAATGCTTTGAGCTTGAATACATTTTGCTTTGTAATTTTCCCACCACATTTGCTGATCAGCTGATAATCTTTTGTATCTTGATAACCAGACTTCAGTATAAGCCGCAATGTCAAAGAAAGAACGTTCAACTAAAATGATGTGGTCATCTAAACCATTTGTTGCTAAAGCACTATCATGAGCCCATTTGTATTCAAATACTTTATCTTGATAAGCTTTCATCTTATAAAAAGATGTCACTAATTCCTGTAAGTTTTCAACATCTAACTCTGCTTGAACAGCACGAGACACTTTATAGTCATCAACAATAAACTTCGAATTAGCTTCTAAACCTTTGAGGACTGTTGATTTTCCAGAACCATGGGTCCCACTTATAGCGACTAAAATTGACATGTGATAACTTTCCTATCGAATACGATTACATTAAAAGGGCTAAGTATAATAAGCTCTCATCAATTGCAGTAACCCATTTGGAAGTACCAGCACTAGTTCCTGTCTGCACCATCAACATACTTGTTGTAGTATTATACCACATTTGACCTTTTGCAATAAAGGTTGGAGGTGTTGCACTTACAGTACATGCACAAGACTGTGAAAGTATCCAATCAGTTCCATCAAAAATTTTGATAACACTAAGTGTTGAGTCAAACCACTGTTGTCCTTTGACAGGGTGTGCTGGTGCAATTGGACTTGAAAAGTGTTCTAAAATCTTTAGAAAGTTTGTTTGATGAATTTGTCCATGATTTGGAACCCCACGACCAACAAACTCAATGTCATACGTGGACCCAGTCGTTTGAAGTGGATTGACACTGATTGGAGGAAGAGTTCCATCAGCATGAGAAATATTATACGCCATGTTAGTTTAGCTCCATCTATTGAAAGCGAGTATTTGATTATTGTTAGTATTTATCAATGTTGAGACTTCGTTACAAGGCTTATCCATTTATTCAACGCCATTTCTGGGTTATGATAAAGTTCCAAGTCTTCATTTGCTTCAATAATTGCAAGTTGACGTAATAACCATTCTGCTAATTTCACCTGTTCTTCGTCTTTTAGCCCTTTGATATCATCAATCAGTTCCTTAGGAGTAGGGTTCTCATAAACATAACGAGGTTTCATTGCACTATGAGCTTGCTGAAACTGAAGTATGTCATTTTGTGGATTGACTGGGGAAAATTTGAACAATTGAACAAGTTGTGCAATCAAAATAGTTTGTGCAGTATTAGTAATTTTCCCAGCATTTCGTACTTCGTCAAGAAGCATAGTCATATGTATAGGAGTGCTTGACTCGCTGATAACATGAGGTTTGATGTCGATAAGTTTCATGATAGATGTTCTCTCTCTTTATATAAATGTTTGATTTACTATTTACACCTAAGCCATAATCTATGCAAGCTAAAAACTGACAGACTATATAATGGAAATGATGTGTGTCTAAGTAGTTGATTTTATTACCCGAAAAACTGACAGACTAAGGGTATATATTATATTCAGTTTCTCCCTCTCTCCTCTTCATTATCATATCAATTTCGTCTTTACTAGAAGTTGATGTTTTTCTAAGTAGTTGATTTTATTACTAAATTATTTACACTCATTTATCGTAACTTATTGATTTTATTACTAATTTTCAAAACATCATTTTTCTGTGACTGATTAGCCGAGAATTTTTTATGAAAAATGATGTTTTCTTCATCAAAGCACCATAAAGGGTATTGCTTCATCAGTTTCATCTAATGGAGTGTCAGGTCCAAAGTTAGTTACAGGGCTGTAATCTTCTGCATTATATTCATAAAGCAGCTTACGAGCACTATCATCGAACTCACTTACATGTTTTAGCAAACGAACAATTAGCAAAAGTGCAGACACACTATCATCAGTTGCACCAATCTTAGCAGCATATGAACCACCACTTGATATAAAGTTCTTAAGTTCAAAGATGTTGATTTCTGACCTAATCTCTAACCCGTTTCGTATCTTTTCAATCATAGACTTCAGTTGAAGACATGCAAGGATTTTGTTACGATTTGTAGTTTGCATTCCAAGTTTTCCTGGAACATCATTGATAAGTTCTGCAAACTCTGGTGGATGTTCATCAGTATTATAGAGAGCTCCAATAGCTTCACCAACTCCATTACGTTCAAATGTCCAAAAGACTTCAGGTCGCTTGTTATTGACCATATGTCCAGATAGTTTGTTGAGAACCCACTTGAGTCTGTCATACAAGTCTGGGATATTCAAGTTGTTCGTTCTAAGTTCTCCAACCTGAATTAACGACGGGAACTCAAAGATTTCGACAACGCTAAAATCTCGCCCAGACCCTGTTGCAATGTCCACACCCACAAGATATGCAACGTCATGTTTGATTTGTTCCCAGAATGAAAAGCCTCTATCGGTAAACGAAGGAGTAGTTGGTTTTAGTTCAATCAATCGTTGTGAATTGACAAGCAGAGCATCTGATGATAAGAACTCACAATCAAGTTCAACACGTACCTGAAGTTCTCCAAGTTTAGCAAGCATGTCTTCTCGATACCCAGACTCAGGTCCTCTATCAGGATGTCTTGAATAGTGAGCAAAGACATGATTGAAATTGTTGAGACCTGCAATGCATTCTCTCCATAATCTGGCAAATAAGTCAGTATCACCATTAGGAGTTGTTGTCATCACCAACTTACCACCTGTTGACAATGATGGAGCAATAGAAGCCCAAATCTTATCTTGGATACGAGTTGAAATAAAGCTAATCTCGTCAAGCATTAGAATAGAAGGTGAGTTACCTCGACCAGTTTTTTCAGTTGTTGCTTGAGATTTGATGATTGACCCATTGTCAAATTCGATTGAAGTTCTATTGTAGAACTTACAGCCTGGCTTCAACCAAAATGGTAACTCTTCATAAGCAAACTTGATTTTACCCATGATGTCAGTAGCATGGTCCATGTTCTTAGAAGCAATGATACATGTTTGACTTTCAGTAAAGCTACCTAACCATAATATGTAAATTGCTGCAGTTGTTGTCTTACCGAGTTGGCGAGACATTAGAGCCAGTGTATCTTTGTTATTATGGATAGCATGAATGAACTCTTCTTGGTAATCGAAGAGTTCAAATAGAACAGTTCCTTTAGTAGGATGTTGAATTTTGACGTAGTTCTTTATGAAGTAGATTGGATCGTTTGCACACTTTTCGAGTTCGAGTAATTGCCAAGGTTCGAATTCATCAGTTGCATTTGCCCTTTTAATATAAGGATTTGCCATATAATATAGATATTAGAATAGTAATTAATATCTATATTTATATTCTTATAATTCAGCAAACTCGTCTAAATCACTTTCAATTAATTCTCGTTGACATGATACTACATCATAATGTCTTTGTTTCAAATGCTTATTCATAATAGTCATCCAAGGCAAATCATTGAAATCTGATGTTGATAAATTGATTTTACCTTTCTTAGCTAACTTGATAATACTTAATACATTCCCTGTAACATTTTCACATTTATGAAAATGTAAGTATCTAAAAGAAGATATGATTTTGTCAATTCCAGATAATGAAGACTTATCTTCTAGAGTGACATAAAGTCTATCATATGAAATTGGAATTGGAAGTTTAGGAACATTATGTGAAAAGAATAGTTCAACATAATGGCCTTCAATGTTTTCTGTATAACCAGAACCATCTGCAAATTCATTTAATACATCTAAAACATTTTCACGATAATTATCAAAAGCATCAACATTTTTATCTTCAACGAATACTGAAACAGAAAATGAACCAAAACCAACCGATACAATACTTTTAGCTCCAGTCTTTTCATTAATAAATTGTTTCAATTGCTCTAAATCTCGTTTCATCTTCTTACAAAGGTCAGTAGCGTCGCAAAATTCTAATGTAAGTTCGATTAAATGATTTTGTTTTAGTTTCGGTGTAACTTCATTTTCGAATAGTTCTTTTATTTTCATTAAAATTCCGCGTATTCGTCTAAGTCATTTTCAATTAGTTCACGTTGACATGCAATCTTGTCACGTCCGCCAAATATATGTTTAGTTAGTATCTTACCTAAGTCAGATTGAATTTCTGATGGTGGTTTAGTTTGTTGAACACCTTGTTCTAATCCTTTAATTTTTAAAATAGGAAGAACATCACTTTTGATAGTGAAATCAAATCGTAACATGGTACCTATTCTTTTTATAAATTTATCTAAATTATAAAAAGAAGTAATTTTTGCATTACGATAAATTTGAAGATTGCCATCAATATCAGAAGCAATATGTTCTAATGATGATAAGTTCTTATTATCTCGTATGTCTAAATGTTTTAATTTAGATGGACAGCCTTCTAAAGTTATTAGATTTGGATTTTCATGTATCATTAAAGTAGCAATTGTCGATGGACAACCTTTCAATGATTGGATTGAAGATTTAAGAATAGTAAGATAAATTGTGTCATCCGGGAATTCAATTTGTGTTAGGTCAGGTCCTATATCACCGGATAATATGAGAGTTCGATTATCTTCTTTCTTAGCTAATTTTCTATCAATGATATCTTTCAACCGTTTCAAGCAATTGATATAACGAACATATAAATCAGGAACTGGAATGGGTGAAACCATTTTAGTTGCTCTATCTGCATGAGCCGCTTGAGCTCTTATTTGACCATTGGAATAAATCGAATAGTCCATAGTCCCATTTTTCAATTTGAATGTTAGGGTTCCGTTTTTCAGTTTTATCGCAGAACTAACATCAATAGTTTTTGAAAGTATTTCTTTATATTCACTTGATTGTTTTACTTTATCTAAAGCATCAGCTAAATCAGCCGGGTCAATAGGAGGCAAGTCCTTAACAGCCGGTATGGAAGCTCCTGCTTCTTTTAGTAAAGGAAATAGTTCTTGTAATTTCATTAAAACTCCGCGTATTCGTCTAAGTCGTTTTCTATTAGTTCTCGTTGGCATGCAATAGTATCTTTAGTTGCAGCCAAATGGCTATTTACAATATTGACTGCGGTTATTAGTTCTTTACTAACTGCTTTCCCTTGATGTTGAACCACTGTTGATAATCTTAATTCTTGTAAGCCCGGGATTTTTAAAAATCCTAATAAAGCACTTTCAGTACTAGAAGGCAACATAATAAATCCTTCAGAAGTTGATGTCACTCTTTTGATAACTTTATTAATACCAGAAAAAGATTTAATACTTGTATTTCGAAGTATGTAAGAACCCGCTTGTTCTGGCAAATATTCAATCGAAGTAATTGCATAGTTATTTGAAATACTATATCTTCCACCAACTATTTTTGGAGAACCTTTCAAAGAGCCAAGATCACATCTAACAACAAAAAAACTTCCATCTACTTTTCCAAATTGACATGGAAAATGTCTAAACTCTGTTTCATTAATTTTTGGCAAACATTCTGCACAATCAACAAGATTAACAGATCGCGGATTGACTATTCCATTAGCATCAGGCCATCCTTCAGCAATAGCTCCAATTTGAAAGTCACTGATATTATACTTCTTTAAAACTCTATGCCCGTTTTTTGCTACCCAATCAAGTATATCTCTACGTGGCCAAAATTCAAAGTTATCTTTCCATGAACCTTCTTTTAGTAAGTATTCTTTAAAACTCTGCATAATCGTCCAAGTCGTTTTCAATTAGTTCACGTTGACATTTAATAGCACTTCGTTCATCCGATGATAAATGCCAATTTACAATGATTGATACTTGGTCAAATTCACTTTTATCATTATGTGCTCTCCAATATGCAATAGATTGACAATTCTTTATTTTGAAGAAAGATAATACTCCAGTTTTTACCGTTGGTAAAGTAAATCCGCTACAGGACTTGACATGTTTATGAACATCTGAGAAAGATGTAAATGGGTTGTCATATAAGTGAATAAAGTTAGCTTCAGAAGGAAATCCTTCAAAAGTTGTCAATTTATTACCTTGAGCCGAAAATATCCTACACTTATTTGGAGTATTAGTTAGTGGTGAAGTTAGCTCATTATACGAGCAGTCAAAATCACCTGACTCCGGAATAGATGGAGCACCTTCAAGCGAAGTCAAATGATTATGCGAACAGTTGAATTTTTCAATTGTCGCTGGATAAGTACGACCAACTAATGTTTTTAGATTGAGATTAGATAAGTCATTTTTGGCATTCTTCATCCTTTTGACATGCCAATTAACAAAATGGTCATGAACTGCTTTAAGACAGTTCTTATACATTTCTAACGAACCGTCTGGGCCAGCACCATAACCAGCTTTAGCCCATATTGAAGCATACCCATTCTTAACTTTGATAGTTCCAGAATAATTGACAAAGAATTCTCGAGGCTCTTTTAGAATATTAGGTTTAGTTGATATCTGCAAAGATCCGTTCTTTCTTTGAATTTTTGTAGAGTTGAGGTCGAATACTTTTGAGAATTCTTTGAACTCTGGAGTCTGTTCCAATTCATCAATGATTGCAGAATAATCTTTACCTGGTGCTTCATTTAATAATTCTGATATTTTCATAGTTCTGCGTACTCGTCCAAGTCGTTTTCAATTAGTTCACGTTGACATCCGATGATATCTCGGTCCCCAGATTTTCTATACTTAGTAATGATTTTAACCCATTCTACAGTTTTAAACTTATTACTCCAATCCCAATTATCCAAAATGACTTTACCTTTGATTTTTAATAATCCCAAAACACTATCACTAATTGTATTAGCATAATCAACTCTAAATAATTTATCTGCTTTGATAAGGTCGCCGACACCTGCAAATGACATGACATCATTGCTATTTGAATTCAAATAGATAACAGGCCATTCAATTGGACTACTTGGTAAAGCTCCAATAGAAACGATTGGCACTGTTGAACCTTCAGACATTACTGTATCATCAATTTTGTTAAAGCTTTCAACTATCTCCTTAACTTTGTCTAATTGATGTTCAATATTATTTTTGTTGAATGGAAGTTTACCATTCAAATTTACTCGTAATAGGTTACCATCTGATTGTTTAATAACACTTTTAACTTTTAATCCGATGAAATTAGTTTTGACTAAAGCATCTCGAATAGCAATCTCTTTTGGCGCAAAATGAGTATTGAATTCTAACTTTATTTCAAAAGTATCCGTTCTTTTATTTGTTGCTTCATTTAATAATTCTGATATTTTCATAGTTCTGCATACTCGTCTAAGTCGTTTTCAATTAGTTCACGTTGACATGCAATAATGTCATTAGATGTTTGATATTTATTTATGATAGACACTGCTTTTAAAAGAATTGGATAGTTCGTATTTTTTCTATCAACTGATGCAGTAGATAATAATGGAGGTTTTTTGATTTTCAATACTCCTAATAAGCAGGAAGATACTGAAGTAGGAACGTATATTTTTGATACTTCAGTTATCATAGTATGAATATTATGAAATGAAGTAATAGGATTATCAATTAAATCTAAACTTCCATCAATTATTTTGGGTATTCCTTCAAGAGAAGTAATTTTATTGTTCCATAGAGAAAGATTACCACGAACAGTATAAGGAAAGTTTTTAAAAGAAATTAGTTGACACTGATTAACATCTAATTCGCCTGAAACTAAACTTATTGGATACTTAAGTTCATAACCTCCAGCAACTTTTTCTAATAATGCTTTTTTAAGTTGTGGACGCGAACCTATCAATAATTGAGATTGAGCAATCAAATCTCCAACAAAGTTCTTTTTGATAGTTCCTTGAGTAACATCATAGAGTTCTTTGACTATTTCATCGGTTAGCCAACTACTGGTATCATCTCTATCATAATCCCCTTCACGTAAAAATAATTCTGATATTTTCATAATTCTGCGTACTCGTCCATGTCGTTTTCAATTAGTTCTCGTTGACATGCAATAATGTCACGTGAAGAACTTGCTAAATGTTTATTTAGTATTTGTGTATATGAATTAGGATGGTTTAAAACAGATTTTAAACCAGGTATCTTTAGTAATGAAAGAACTGGACCTTTATACTTAAGTGGTAGTGTTAATCTATCAACATGCGTAATATGTTTATGAGCATTAGAAAAAGAAATATTTTCAAAATTTGTAAAGTTAGCATTCCCTCGAATAAATTTTGGAACTCCTTCTAATGAAGTAACGCCATGATTTACGTATGATGCATAAAATGATGGAGGATATAAATCATCAGAGTTAAGGTTCAAGATTAGTTCTGGGAAGTTCTTGAATGACTTAACATTAGCTCCACTAATTCTGAGTAAATTACATGAGATGAACTTTAGTTCTAATTCTCCATTGTTATCAAACATCCATTCATGTAATGTAAGAACTTTACCCGTATGAACAATTCCATACCCTCCACGTTCATCAGGTTCAATAGTAAAGTTACCAAATGGCTTTATGTCAGTAGACATAAAACGGTTTCTGTCATCTTTGATACGATTACGCCATTCGGTTATCTTAGCCCTTATACGTTTTACTTCAGGATTATTATTTGGTGCTTCTGATAAGAGTTCTTGTATTTTCATTATAGTTCTGCGTACTCATCCAAGTCATTTTCAATTAGTTCACGCTGACATTCAATAATATCTTTATTTCCTTGAAGATATTTAGTCACTATCGCATAAGCACGTTGTTGTGGAGTTTTAGCATTAGCAAATATCGGACAATTTATTTTTGATAGATTTGGTATTTTCAAAAAACTGAGTAACGGACCGACATAATCACGTGGAAGTGCAATAATCGAACATGACTTGATGTAAGTATTGACGTGAGAAAAGTTAACTTTTTCCAACATGCTAAAGTCGGCACCTCCCGCAATTTCTGGAGTAATCCCATTTAGCGAAGTAATATGGTCATATCGTTCGTCATTAGAATGAACACCACCGAAACTTAAAATCCATCCAACATTTCTATTCCATCGAGTCTCTCGATAATCAGCAAGTATCTTATCAGGAAAGTTCTTGAATGATTTGAGTTTAGGTGTTGCTACTAAAAGTTTATAACAAGAATGTATCTTGACTGGCAATTCTCCATTCTCATCTAACATATAATCTCGAAGTATGATAGATCGCCCTTTATGAATAAGCTCATTATTTGGAGTAAGTTCATAATGTCCAAAAGAACTCTCAGCATATTGAGGATTAGCTTTTATCCATTCTCGCCAAGATTTGATAATATCGCGAACTCGTTTAGTTTCTTCGCTTACTTTAGGTGCTTCTGATAATAGTTCTTTTATTTTCATAATTCTGCAAATTCGTCCAAATCGTTTTCAATTAGTTCTCGTTGACATGCAATGACGTCTTTAGATTTCATATGTTTATTGATAATATCCACAGCTTTGTTTAATGGTTCTGAAGGATTATCCCATAGCCACCCTGCAAATGTATTAATTGTTATTTTTTTTAAATTTTTAATTTTTAAAAAATATAATAATCCAGAATTAATTTTTTGTGAAATAGCAATAGCTTCTGCTGATTTTATATGTTTATCTATATTAGTAAAATCTTTTATCTCGGTGCCATACAAACAGTATTGTTTTGCTTTTTGTGGAATGTGTTCAAGATTAGTTATATTATGACAATTTCTTACTCTAAATACCCCATCTACTTCAAATGGACATCCAAGTAATGTATTAAAATGTTGGTTACCTACTATAGTAAAATCGCCATGACATTTAGAAAATTGTGCCAGAAGAAATGGTCTCATTTCTGAAGGTTTGAATTCTATTTCAAAATCTCTAAAAAGTTCAACTGTTAAATCATTAGGATTTACTAAACCTACTGAATCGTCAAATGGTTCATGTAATATATTTGATAACCATTGTTCTATATGATTTGCATATTGGAACATATAATTTGGTCGTGCATTAGTATTTTCAAATAGTTCTCTTATTTTCATAGTTCTGCATACTCGTCTAAGTCGTTTTCAATTAGTTCACGTTGACATGCAATGATGTCTTTATTACCTTCAAAATGTCTCTGAACAATATCCCAAGCCTGAGCTAATTGGGGAAATATCTTTCGAGAACGTCCAAACATTACTCTAACTGTAATTGTTTGTTTAAGTTTCAATAAACTTAATAATCCCCCACCCTTAAATTTTTCAAAGCGCATTAATTGTAGTTGAAGACAATTTAATACTTTATGTATTCCAGTCAATTTTAAATCTGGAGTTACTGTCAATCTAAAAAATTCGCATTCAACTGGAAAGGTTGGAATATAGTTAGTATAGATATTACAATAGCATTGAAATAATTGATTATTAATGACATCAATATAATTTTCACCAATAGCATCACCAACCGCTTTCATTACTTTTTCATGAAACTTAATTTGATTTGATTTTGATTTTAATAAATTACTATCAGGATTATCTATTAGAATATTGAAAGATTGATCGCTAACATTCTCTATTGAATAACTAAATCCTTTTAGAATATTATATACCGCTTTTTTGATCAGCGTTTTATTAAGGTTGTCATATCCTCTAACGGTAAATGGAAAATAGTAAACACATTCTAATGTGCATTCTTTAGAGGTTTCTTCTAATAAGTATTGTTTAAAATTCTGCATATTCGTCTAAGTCGTTTTCAATTAGTTCTCGTTGACATTTTACAACGTCGCCTTTTGGTAAATACTTGTTGATAATTTCTGCAGCTTCATGAAAGTTTCCTTTATCTGCAAACAAATATCTAATTTCTTTCAGATTTTCAATCTTTAAAAATCCTAACATCGGTCCAACATAATATGGATTGACTGTAATCTCTTCAGCAGCAAAAATATGTTTATGAACATTAGTAAATGATAAATTCTTTGCCATTGACAATCTGACATGTCCTTTACAATACTTTGGAAACCCTTCTAAAGAAGTCAGATGCGGAAAGTTTGGAGCTAACATATCAAATACTAAGAAATTAAGAGGAAGTCGCTCAAGAACTTCAGGAAAGTTCTTGAATGACGATAGCTTATTCGCTCTTACCTTCATAACGTTAGCTCGGGTTAGCTTGAATGGGAATGTTCCATCAGGGTTCAACATTTCATTGACTAATTCAAACTTTTGAAGATGAACTTCTACATTACCCATACTATCAACTTGAAATCCATGAACGCTCATACCATATGAATGACCTTTTGCTATCCATTCTTTTTCAGCCCAATAGTTTATCATATCAACAACTTCTAACGAAGTCAGCTTCTTTTCTTCTTCACGTAGAAACAATTCACTTACTTTCATATCACCCCTTCAATTTGGTTGGCAGCTTCCTTATTCTTATTACGTAACATTTCTAATATCTCGTTTCTACTTGCTACAACAACATTACTTCCTGAGATGTTTGTATTATTGAACGGAACAAATTGAGATGAACGTCTTTTGTCATTTTTAGTTCTGGCTTTTAGAGCAGTTGCATTTAGTGCAGTATTCAAGTATTGTGCTGCAACTTCAGCATTCCTTGCGGCATATCGGGGTTCAACAATTTCTGTCAATGCAGTTTGGTTCTCATAAGCATCCATAGCAGCTTCAAAGATGGTTTCAATCTTTTCATTGATGTCTCTATCTTCAGCATCATCTTGATAAGTTGGAGCTACAGCTTGTTCAGGAACTGCAATCATTTCGTTATCATCATCTATCCTGGCAATATCGTAAGTAGAACCTGGTTCAATGTTGAAGATATCTTCAAGCGGATGTTTTTTTAGATTTTCTTTTACCATTTGTTGGTGCTCTCGTTATAGAAGTTTTACTACTTGTTCTCGGTTTCTTTGGTGCTACAGGTTTCTTAGCTCCGTTGGCAGTTAGCTTTTTGACTTTTGGTGTTTTCTTCTTAGCGGTTCGTGGCATCATTCGATAGATATCAACTTCAGTGATGACTTTGAACTTCATTCCATTGGCACGGCAAAACCTTTCAGCTGCAACCCATTTAGCTTCATTGACCATAAGTGCTACCCTATCATAAGCAGATTTAGCATGGTCAGCACTTGCTTCTTTCAAAGGTTTGACTTCAACAATCCATCTTTCAACTTCTTGATTTGTATTTATCATCTCAAACATAAAGTCAGGATAATACCGATGTACTCTTCCATCTTTTGGAGAAATATAAGGTATTGCTACTTCTTCACTATTCCATCTTGTAACACTTATGGAACTATCAAAGAACTTCATGACAGTCAATTCCCACGAAGAACGAAAGAAGATTTGAGTAGCATTTCCAAAGTACTTTTGTGGATTGCGAGGTATAAAGCGACCTTGTGCCATAAATTGTTATTCTTCTCTTATCTTCCTAAACATTTCGTCAGATGTTTGCGTTCCTACTGGAGGTGAGGTTCTTCCCATGTTAGAAACTGAGTCACTTATCCATCGTCCAGCACTTGATGCTGAATTGGAAATAGCTGAACCTAATCCGTTAGTTACGCCAAATAAGGTATTACGTGTAGTATTAGTAATCTGTCGTGAAGCACCAAAGACTACATTTCGTGCAGCTTGTCCAAGAATTGGTACTTTGATGTTACCGACTATCCCACTTGCTACTTGATTGACTGCTCCACCTACAACACCTGATAATACATTTCCTAACCAACCACCGCCCCCAAATCCCCCAGGACCAGCACTATCACCATACCAATGCGGTGAAGGAAAGCCAATGTTTTGAACTGGTATTTCTGGGCTAAACATGTCTGTACCGCCAGGTACAGCATACTCTGAACGACCAGTGACTTGAGTTGGTTGACCGATTGACAAAGCATCGTAATCAAATCTTATAGTGGCATGGTTACCAACATCTCCACCTTCATGGTCAGCAGAGTCATAAGAAATGTCAAGAATACGCGGATTGACAAACCAAAACGTATTCATTTGGGTAGCATGTCCAAAGTATTGGATAAGACGAATTGAACGAAATGGATTGATAGCATCATCAGGTAAAACACCTCGCGCAGCGGAGTCAATTTGTGTTCCGTCACGTGATTTGGAAAAAGACATACCACTACTTTCCATCATTGCTAACGACTTTTCTGGTGTCCATGAACGAGCCGCTGGTGAGTGAGCTCGAAGATAAGCGGCAAAGAAAGCATGAAAGGTATCTGCAATATCGTCAATCAACGTCATAGACAAAGGTTCATGATTGATTGTCTTTAGAACCTTTGTCTTATAATTATACATATTGACAGCTTCATAATCAAAATTCAACTTTGGTCTATCAATATTCTTGATGACATATTGAAATACATCTTTTCTTCCGCCTATTAGTTCAGTAAAATTAGGATTCATCTCGAACAATACACGAAACATAAATCTATGTTTCGGTTGATACGTAATCAAATCCTGTGCATAGTTAACAGGTCGCCAAATACCTTCTTGGTCTGGTCTAAAATGCGGGTCTAAACCACCAAAACTCGAAGTGCGTCCATTAATCATATCAGAAAATGGAGCACGAGTAAATTGATCAACTGCTGCACCAAATTTATTATAAGCTGCTTGTTCGAGTTGTATCCCTGCTCCGCTGACGATTTTACTAAAATCAATTGCTGACATTTATATAAGTTCCTTATTCATAATAACAGATGCTAATTATATTTATCTTTATATGGAAAACTAATATTTGCTAATAATAAAAACAAAGAAGGGGAGAATACTTTATCAGTATTCTCCCCTCTATTATAAGAAAGAAACTTACAACAAGAAACCGGCTGTAGCGTTTATACCATCGGTTCCAACTACGCCATTATTCAATTCTTGCCATGCATGATCATACTTGATTGACAATTGAATTTGAACTTGGTCCGCTGAAGAATAGTCAAGGTCACCATAAGTTGCTTCTTTTATCCAAGCACCTTCCATTTTCCATTGTTCCGCAATAGCTTCATTACCATCGAGCATTTGAAGAACTACACCAAACTTGTAACCTGATGCAGTTGCTGCAGTGTTCAAGAATTGACCTGATGCATGGTCAGCACCAATCAAACGTTGTTGTCTTTCTAATTGAGCTTGAACAGCAGAAGATGCTAAACCTGTCAAATCATCTTCCAATGTTACCTGGAAATCTGACCAAGTATGTTTTCCTGCTACAAATGAAATTGAATTATAACGATGCAATGGTACTTCGTCAAATGTCAAAGTTGGACGGTTGCATGTAACAACTTGTCGTGTCAAGTTTGTTCCATCATTCAACATACCTACGAATTGAACTTGAAATCTATTACGATGTTTAGGATGAAGAATACCATTACCAGATAATGGTATCCCTGTTTGTGATAAAGTTGCCATGAGTAAGCTCTCCTTTGAAATTGAATTATATACGTAAAGAATAGTATTTCTATATAAGATTATTTATCATTATGACTTACAATTTCTTAATTTATGTATGTAACCCTACGTATAAATAGAGTATATGGAAATCAAATCTCAAATAGAACAATCATTACTAACATCTAATAAGAATAAGTTGAACTCAAGAAAGACTGAGTATCTTGAGTCTATGAACCCTGAATTATTTGAAAGCATTCTACGTGAGACACTTTTCCTACCAAAAGAAGCAACACTACACGAACGAATTTATTGTGTAATGAATAATATTGATGATATACCATTATGTCCGTTTTGTAGCGATAAACGTTCATATGTATTATATAGAGGCTATAGAGCAACTTGCGGAAAAGCAAGGTGCGGATTACATTTAAGATATCAAAAAGAGGAACAGCATGAATAATTTTTCAACAGAAAATTTAGAAAAACTAAAACAAGATTATGAGTTCGTTGCAAAATCATTAGGATTTATGAAAGAAAATTATAACTTTTATGCACGAGTAAATGGTCTTGACGTTATCAATAATACTATGTCAAAAATGGAAGCAGAGAAATTTGAACTTGCAATCAAGATAGACTTTTTGACTAACTTTCTTTTATCTTAGAATTCTGCATATTCGTCTAAGTCATTTTCGATTAGTTCTCGTTGACATGCAATAATGTCTCGTGATTTTGCATACTTACTTAGTATTTTGCATACTGAGTTAAATTCTTTAGTTTTAGAACCGTCTGGATCTGACTTCCATTGGTCAAAACTAGCTCTTTGCTCTATTGAAACCCATGGTCCTTTGACTTTGAATATTGATAAGACCGGTTTTCTATAAGCAGCATCAAATCCGAGATAGATAGTATGAGTTACTTCAAAGTGATGTTGAACTTCTTTAAGAGGAACATCGCCAATATCATACAGAACTAAGTCAAGACTTTTTGCTTTTGCATCTCCAAATGTTTTGAGATTAGGACATTGGATACTAAGTTTCCAGTGAACTTGAGTATAAAGATAATCTAATGTAGTTAAGTTCTTTGAGTCAATGACCATTTCATGTCTTACTTTATCAGGACAACCCTGAAGTGTGGTAAGACCGTTTTCAACACCGGAAATTGTTTCAAAGTAACTCATAGTTGAAAACTTGACAGGTAGTACGTATTGCTTACCATCATCTAACCTTAGAACAGAAATAAAATTACCACGAAGAGCAGAAGTTGAATAAGTTCCATTCTTATTCCTCTTGACAGGACCTCTAAAGTAATCACTTACGTCAATATCGACATAAGCCGGATTAGATGGGTCTTGCCAAGGAGCAATGTTTTTGACAGCTGCTTCAGTTAAGTAACTTTTAAAGTTCTGCATATTCATCCAAGTCGTTTTCAATTAGTTCTCGTTGACATGCAATAACGTCGTGAGACTTCAAATGTTTTTCTAAAATAGTCAAAGCCTTTTTAGCTTGAGGTGGAACAAGGTCATATATCAGTTCATTGATAAATTCACACTTTAATAAACTAAGTATATTACTTTCTATTGGATTACCACCTAAGTCTAATTGAAAGAAGCTTCTTTTATTATGTCCTAAGCCAGATAGAGACCTTATCTTATTACTTCTCAAGTTCAGCAAATCGACATGATTAGGTAAATGTTCAAACCCACCAGCAATTTGATTACCTGATAAATTTAGTGCATGCATAACCGGTGCTAACCCAGACGGAATAGATGTAAGAGATGAATACTCAAAAGATTTGAACTTAGGGTCATCAAATGGTTTTGATGCTTTCTTAAAATAGATTGCTTCAAAATCTTCTTCACTATCATTTTCATCACCATCAACACATAGAAAGTTCCAATCTCTATTAGCACGTAATCTACGAGAAGTCATAATACGATGGGAAACTTTTATCTCATCGCCTCGCATAATAACTTGTCTTAGCGTAGTGTAATCATTATCATTATCATCTAACCACATTGATGTAGCAGTACCAAAAAGCTGGTCAAATGCACCTAAGAACTCTTCACCAAAGTTTGCATATGCATATGATAACATATGCACGTCGTGTGGAAGTTTAGCTTCTGATAAGTATTGTTTAAAACTCTGCATATTCATCCAAGTCGTTTTCAATTAGTTCTCGCTGAAATCCGATAACATCCTGTGTAGGTCGATACTTTAACAATATGTCTTCAATTTGATGTTGAAGGTCTATTGCTCTTCTTGCTCCGCTAGACTCAAGAAACAATTCATGACATTTTACTTTAGCTAATGAAAGAATGTTTCCTTTAAGTTTTTGAAAATTAGAAATCAATAAAGCTTCAACTTTAGGTCCAATGATTTTATCTAACCCGGATAATCCATAAGTATCATTTGCACATTTTATTGTAACTTGCATTCCTCCATGATTGATAGAGAATGATGGGACTCCTTCAAAAATTAAATACACTTGACCATGAGCAATGATTTCATCATAATCATTTCCAGTTGAAGAAGATATGGTTTCTTCAACTGTTTGAATGACGTTGTTATATAAATCATCTATTTCATGTAAATGAGACTCGCGAATATCTTCAAATATTGTAGAAATAGAACCGGTGCTGTCAAATAAAACTTTTGCTTTTGGAAAAACAAATTTTATATTTTTTTCAACTTTTCGTTGAAGATTGGCACCTGGGTTAATTTCAAGGTCTAACTCTATTGATAATGTACCTGAAGATACTCGTGCTTGATGTTGTTGGTTTTCTTCACGTAAAAAGAGTTCTTTTATTTTCATAATTCTGCGTACTCGTCTAAGTCGTTTTCAATTAGTTCACGTTGACATTCTATAATAGTAGAACTATTATATTTATTTAGTATTTTTAGTACTTCTACTATTTCATGTAGCTCAGTATCAACAGGTAGGAATGAACCCCAATTCAGCTTAGCATTACATTTCAATAATGATAGCAATGGTTTTCGTTCAAGTAATTTTAGACTAGAATTATAGAAACGAATTTCAGGAACTTGGAAATGTTTATGCAAGTCACTTAGCGGAGCTTTCCCAATACTTCCTATTTTTAGTTCGTGCGCGATGGAAACTTTTCCACAATTAAAACTTTTCAAGTTAGGAGTATAAAGATATAATGCGTCTTTGATAACCGGAGTACAATGTTCTAATGTTTCAAGTGACGGAATACTTAGACCTAACCAATCGCACACATCAGGAATTCCCCAAAGTGATTTGAAGTTTGAACCGTCGGCAACATTCATTTCAAACTTCTTAGCAGTTCTATACTTTACCATGAGTGCAGTTTCACCATGACCATATCCTCCGATGTCACCATACGCTCCGTTAGGAGCATAGTCCCACTTAGTAACAGACACAGTCCCATCTTTATTCACTTTCCAACCAGACATTATAGCATAATTTTTCATATAGTACTGGACTTTTTCAGGGTCAGTAATATGCCAGGGAGCAAAGTTAGGTGCTAATTTTTCAGCAAGATAAGATTTAAAACTCTGCATATTCGTCCAAGTCATTTTCAATTAGTTCACGTTGACAAGCAATAATGTCTATACTACTATTATAGTGTTTATATAAAATGTCATTCACTTTTCTAAGGTCATTAAGTAATTCATCTGGTCCATTTATCACTAAGCTATCAAATCCTTTTACTTTTAGAAGAGACAGTACTCCAACAGATTTAGCAGGTGCTTCAAAATGAATATCTAACTGATATGCACTTGAACCTTCTATTAGTTTTTCGATACCTTTAAGAGACTCTTGATTAGTATAGATAGTAGTCAAATGATTATATATGACCATCTTGTAAGCAGGTGGCCAACGACATTCATTATGAGTATATGCATCATCAGGATTTTCGTAAAAGTCTAATACAATGTCATGGATATCACCTAAAAAATCTGTATTATCAAAAAGCTGTTGCGGAATATCATGTACGGTGACTAGTAAAGTCTGATTATGTTTTACGTTGATTTCAAATCTTGTAAGTTTGTATTCTTCTTTAATATACTTACTAATTCTAAATTGTAAAGCATTAAAATTACCTTTAGTAATTTTAGTTCCTACCTCTACATAGACATTGACTGTTGGCAAGTGTCCAACACTTTCTAATAAGTATTTTTTAAAACTCTGCATATTCGTCCAGGTCGTTTTCAATTAGTTCACGTTGACATGCAATAATATCTGGTGCACGTGATGCTAAGTATTTATTGACTATTTCAGTTGCTTGAACTAATTCTTTATTGACACTTGATTTATCCGAAAAGTAAAGTTGAATACCAAACATATTAGCCGTAGGTTTTTTGACTTTAAACAAACTAAGTAATCCTTTACCGACTAAAGTTTTTGCAGCATTAGGATATAATGTTATGTTACTTACTATTTTGAGATGTTGTCCAATAGTTCTAAATAATTCGTAATCAAATTCATAATCAATGACTAATGCACGACATGTAATCTGACATCCTTGACCCCATTCTTTCAACTTAAAACACTCATGTAATATCAAGCCTTCCCGCATTTCACAGACAAATCCTTTGAATGAAGTAATTTGCGAAAGTTCAATTTGTAACCCTCCCCTAAATTTAGTAGGACCACCTTCTAATGTGGTCAATTTACCAGCATTCATATCTTTCAGGTAAGCTCTATTTGAAGCACCAATGTTGTTATACTTTATAAGTATACCGACTTCACCATTATCAACTGGTCCGACTTCACGAATAGTAAAGAACTGTTCTCCTCTAACAGAAACACTTCCATTCTTTAGTAATAACAGTTCCGATGGTAGATACTTATTACCATAATGCTCAAGATAGAACTTATGAAGAACTTCTTTAGTTGCTTCTGGAGATGTTGGTTGCCATGGAGCAAACGAACTTTGCTTTGCTTCAGTAAATAGTTCGCTAATTTTCATTAAAACTCCGCATATTCGTCCAAGTCGTTTTCAATTAGTTCACGTTGACATCCAATGACGTCATGAGACTTTGCGTATTTATTCAATATTTGAATCCATTGTCGTCCTTTTCCTAATACTGAATGAAGTGACTTTATCTTCAGTAAACTCAAAACATTAGTTACTTCTCCAGTTATATGTTCAATCCTGAATACTTGAGTATCAGGAAAATACTTGTTAAAGTTACTAAGGGAGATACTTTTATTACGTTTCAATTCAAATACTATGACAGGATAATGTATGATAACATTAGGATTGACCGGACCAAAGAACCATACACTTGGATTGACTTCATCCAATGTCAATGCACCACTTAGTTCATCATTAGAATATCTCATTGCTTCAGTCGCTATTTCTTCTAATTCATCTTGTACATAATGTCGATTGTTTAGTTTGATTTCAACTTGTAGATTGTCATCTCTATTGAAACTCCAATCAATTTCTTTCATACCTAAATGACTTTTCAATCCATTCACAAACTTATCAACTTCATTATCGAAAGAATTAAGATATCTAGGGTTTGAAGAAACTCCCATAGCTTCGCCGAAGGTTTCTTTATTTTCTAACTCTAAAACTAGCCATGGAAACTCAAACGGAGAGTCTTCTTTTAGTAAGTATTGTTTAAAGCTCTGCATATTCGTCTAAATCCTTTTCAATCAGTTCACGTTGACATGCTACAAGATCTTTTTCACCTTCAAAGTGTTTATGAACAATGTTAAACCATTCTGGAACTGGGTCCATGATATACATCAAATTCTGCAATCTTGGCATCTTCAATAATCCTAATACTGAACTAGTAATTTTATGTGAAGAATGTACACAAATTCTTAAGTCTTTAGTATCAATTGCCTTATGAATATCGTGAAATGAATTCTCTTTATCACCACTTATAGAAAAGTTAAGAGCTATATTATCATGCACAACTTTGAACGGTGGAATAGCATCATAGATAGCTACAAAATCTTCTCGAAGTTTTAGAGGTTTCGTAATGATATCTTTATAATAATCATTGAGCAGTTCAAGTATCTTATCATCCACGGCTTTTATTCCAGCAGCACTTCCTTCTTGACCGTTTCGTAACGGCATAATAAAAGTAAGTTCACCATCACGATACTCTATTGATAATACCCTATCATCAAATTGTCTATGAAAAACTTCACCAATAGCATTCTCAATTTGTTCAGGAGTAGCATGACCCTCTACTCCTGGTAATTGATTTTTAGGGATTTTACAAAATGTATAGTAATTTATTCGTTTCATTATAGTTCCGCATATTCGTCCAAGTCGTTTTCAATTAGTTCTCGTTGACATTTTATCATGTCTTTATCACCATTGAAATGTTTCTCAATTATATCAAACCAAGGTGTAGTTTTAACATCATATATTTTTATTTCTTTTAATGATTTAATTTTTAGTAATCCTAATACATTACTTTTTATTTCTCTTACACTATGATTGAAAATTAAAATTTTGCAATCAGGTATCTTTTGATTAATTTGTTCTAACGAAATTAATGATGGAGACTCTGAAAAATCAAATTGAATATAAGGCCAATCAGTTTTTACGTTAGGTCCAAGTTCTCGTCTAAAAGTCAAAAAGAAGTTATCGATATTTCTATTTTCTAATTTAGTATCTAATAAATCATCAGTTATTTTAAGTATTGCTTTAGAAGTATTTTTAATATGGAAATGCGATAAATTTGAATTATCATTACCTAATTCGACAATAATTATTAATTCTCCACCTCCATCAAAATAAACTTTAGTTTCATTATTTGTAAAGTGTTCTCGTAAATAAGCACTTGCTTTTTGTTCAAATGCTTTCTCACTCCATTCATTACCTTTTTCTCTTTCGATTTGAGCAACATCAGGAGCAAACACACCAGTTAAAATTTCAATATATGGATTAGATGAAGTTGTATCTTCTTTTAGTAAGTATTGTTTAAAGCTCTGCATATTCGTCCAAATCATTTTCAATTAGTTCACGTTGACAAGCAATAATATCTCTTGTCCCTCTTAAATGTTTTCCCAATATCTTCATCATTGTTGATTGCTCGTCTGTCATATCGAAAGATTTATGATAAAAGACTAAATGCAATTTTGGTATTTTTAATGCCCATAACATTGGACCATTATATTGGTTTGAAATAGTTACAGAACCATCAATATATTCAAAATACTTATGAGCATTTGACCAATCAATTTTATGACACATTCCTAATCGTAAATCACCTTTTATTCTTTTTGATATTCCTTCTAAAGAAGTTAGACGTTCATTAATAGTAATTGCTATAATTGCGGCCATACCATAATCTGTGCTTCCGCGAGCCGAAATATCTTCAGGAAAACCGTCAAATGAAGAAAGTAATGCAGTATTAATCAAGATTTGTCCGCAACGTTTGAAACGAAACGGAAGTTTTCCTTCACTTGTAATTGTTAATGATGTTAATTTCCATGGAAGACTTGATAAATCATCAATGCATACCATTCCATTTTCAATCTTATAGTTCCCAAATCTTACCTTTGTTGGGTGTGATGCATATTTGCCTTTACGAATAGCTTTGATTTCAAGGTCAACTGCTTTATCTTCAGGTGATAGTATTGCTTCATTTAGTAACAGTTCTTTTATTTTCATTAAAGCTCCGCATATTCGTCTAAGTCGTTTTCAATTAGTTCTCGCTGACATTCAATGATGTCTTTCCCCGCCCTAAAATGTTTCTCTATAATATCAAACCATCTCGATTTTACAGAAGCCAATAATTTAGCAGTATTCTTTATCTTTAGTAATCCTAATACATTTTGCATTACATAAGAAGAGTCACCCATAGAAATCTGTTTAGCAGATAATATGACTTTATGAATATCTTGTAATGATTTAACACTTTCTTCAATTATCACAGTATTTACTTCAACTGTTGTTGTTTTATCAAAGTTATCTTCTAAGATAACAACTGGCATTTCAGGAGCTACAAATTCAAAATCATTCTTATAAACTTCATACTTATCTATAATCTTGATAAACTTTGTTGCTATAGTATCAAGTTGTAGTTTAGTATAATGAGTATTCGGTTCAAGAACTAAATGAAACGTTACTCTATCAACTCCAAAATGATAAACTTCTTTTACTTTTGGAAGATTTGCTTTTTCACAAAGTTCAGACAATTCGCGAATGATTATCTTGCTTCGTTGGAATAGCTGTTCTCTATTATACATTGGAGAAATGTAATCATCACCGCGTACTTTTATTTGTAGAAGTAAAGGACGAACTGGTTCTACCCAATGATCATTACTTTCTGATAAGTATTCTTTAAAACTCTGCATACTCGTCTAAATCCTTTTCAATAAGTTTACGTTGACAAGCTACAACATCTTTACTTTCATAGTACATTTTGATTATTGTGATTGCTTGATCAAGAGGTTGTCTTTCACCTCTACTCCAACCTAATGTAGTTCCAAAATACTCAACACCTTGTATCTTTAGTAACCCTAAAATAGAATGTGTGACATCACCATTGACATAGAACATTCCGTTGCATTTTTTGATTAGTTTATGAATACCTGAAAAAGATGTAATCTTTGGAAGTGCATATAGATAGACATCTTTCATTGATGAAGGTATTCCTTGAAGCGATACGAGTTCAGGACATTCTTTGATAGACATTCTTCCGGATATTCTTGATGGTAATCCTTCAATAGAAGTTAACTTTGGGCAATTCTCTAAATCAATAGAACCGGTGCAATGTTTTGGAAATCCAGATAAGTCTTTTAGATACTTGTTATTTCTAATAGTAACCGAAGACACTTTTTCAGGAAACTCAAATTCTTCAAGTGAGGTAATGTAGTCAGGTATTACCACTTCTCTGGTTTTACCTTCACGTCGCTTTTTATACTTTTTCAGTATTTCTTCTAATGAATTGACATAACGAGTATATAGGTCAGGGTCAGGTGGAAGTGGCGATGATAATCGTGTATGAGACGGAGTGTTTATAGAGTTATTGGTTATTCGTATTTGACCGCTGCGATTGACTTTATAGAAACCTTGATGCATTTGATGAGGATTTTCACCTTTAGGTTCAAAAGTTAACGTACCATTACGTAAAGCAATCGGACGAGATACATCAATAAACAATTCCATCATTCGGTGATAAACATCCGATTGTTTTAGCTTATCAATAGCTTTTTTGACGTTAGCTATTTCGTCAGTAGTAATTTTGCCAGGTGGTTCAGGAAAAACCCTGTTGGCTTCAGTAAATAGTTCGCTAATTTTCATTAAAACTCCGCATATTCGTCTAAGTCGTTTTCAATCAGTTCTCGTTGACATGCTATGATGTCTTTAGAAACAAAATGTTTATTGATAATATCTAACCATTCAATTGACACACTAGGATAATTCCATATAGTCTTCAATGACTTTAGTTTTAGTAACCCTAACACATTACCAACAATAATATTCCCAGCATGGTATAACATTATAGCTTCTGCTTTTGGAATTTGCTTATCAATTCCTTCTAATGTAAATGTTTCAGTTGAATTATACCCAGTAAACATTATACGTTTCCATTCAGTTGAAACACCTTTAGGTATTTGTTCTCTAAAGCATAAGAAAGCACAATCTTCATAATCAACTATTGTCCATTTATCACCTAATGTCTTTTCATAACATTGTTCACATTGTTTTATCCAATGTAATATGTTATTATGATCAATGATGTTATAATCTAATTCGATAGTAATAATTAGTTCATTATCTTCATCAAAATAAACATCAAAATTATCATTATTGAAATAATCATTGAACTCTTTTGATACCCATTTTCCAAAAGCAGTTTTATCATAATCAAATTGCTGACCTATTTCAGACTCATCAAATTCATATGACCAATAGTTCGACGAAATCGATAGAAATGGTTTTTTATTAGTACTTTCTTTTAAGATATAGGATTTGAATGATATTTTTTTATTCACTGGTTCCTTCTTTAAGAATAGGTATCAAGAAACTTTCGCCAACTCGTGGAGCTCGCAAGCCATTGATTTCATTGAACTTATTCATTAGCTCTTTTAGAATTAAACCATGAACATACTTATTCTTCATTCGAATAGCTGCTTCAATAGTCATCCCCGGCATAAAGAGGAATGGTTCATATTTGTCAATATACACGATTATTTGTTCCATTTATTGAAGCTCGTAATATCAATAGTATCAACTACAATAGAAGACTTGACCATTTTCATATATACTTTGATTGAAGAAGGAACTCTAAACTTTTCCATTGCTACTTCTAATGCTTCTTCATCATCTGGGTATTCTTCTCTAATCTTTTTACGATATTCACCTAATGCTACCCAGTATTTGTGATACTCATCACTTTGCGAGTCTAACGAGTATTCAATATAACTTCTTTGGTATTCAGGAATTTGTTTAGCACGAAGGTAATCAAAGTCTAAACGTTTGTACTTTAGAACATATGGAAGACTATTGATTTTGATTTTATCCAGAAAACCTTCATTCTGTATCAGGTTAAGGAATTCTTCTGGAGTATTTGCTTCCGGTGCTCTATGCTCTTTGTAAGTATCTAAACGAACATTCAACTTGTTTTTCAATTGGTCTCTCCAAGCTTTTCTACCTTTCTCAGTAGATAAATCTTCTTTAGGAGGAGTTATTAGATGAGCAAATTTTGCATCAATTTCACGAGCTTTTTGACGTTTAGCATTTAGAGCAGTTCGTTCTTCATCAGCTCTAATAACTTTTACTTTGATTGAACCTGTCTTTCCATAGATTTCTTTTTGTCCTTTCATTAGTGCAATAAGTGCTTTATACAGTTTCCCCTCAGGACCTTCAGTAGTTTTGAGGTCCATAAGATCAGATTTTTTGAAAGCCGCCATAATCTCAGAAGATTGGTTCATCAAGTCATGGTCATCTTTGAAAAAGTTTTGCCAAGAACATGTCCAAATGTAAAGCTCTTTATCGTCATGACCAGGATGTGGTGGAAGTTTCAAAAGTGCTAATACTTGTCTATCGTCAAATAATATCACAACACCTCTGAGTGTTGCATCATCTTTGATTAGACGATGGAGTTCAGCTGCACTTTTCACATTAGAAACTTCTTCTATCTTTGCATGCTGACCTAAGAATGGCGGCAACTTATGTTTAGTAGTACTAGAATAAGTGGTTTTACCCTTATAGTAAGACCCTCTTGAATATTCAATTGTTGTTTTTAGAACTTTCAATAAATCAGGTTCAATAAAAGAAAGGTTCTTCAAATCTTCAAAAAGGAGTTCAAAGAAATTAGTGATATTGTTATCTTCTATAATAACTTTATTAGGATGAATAGAAAAGAGTTCGAATAGTTTCATGTATATAAACCGATGTTAGATTATAGTGATAAGTTATTTATTGATAAATAGTTTATACATGTATCGTAAACTAACATAATGGACACATTCCTATATGACATCAATCAATGATAATAACGAATTTTCAACAGCTGAACTTTGGGCTGAAGGACGAGCAGTTGGGCTTACTCTGGCTCGTCCAACTCCAACTACTGTTCAATTGAGTTGGACAATTCCAACTGAGACTACTGCATATAAAGGTCAAGTCGTATTACTTTCAACTTCACCATTAGAAGTTGCTCAACAACCTGTTGATGGTGTTCGTTATACCGGTTCTACTGACTTATTAGCTCCTGCAGATACTGTTGGAGGTGCTCAAGTTGTATCTGCAAACTATTGGATATTCCAAGACCCACTTACTACTCAATCGATTACAATTACTAATGCTGACCCTAATGAAGTATATTATGCATCTATTCATATATGCACTAATGTCATTCAGTATTATCCATTTGGTTCAAAATCATATGCGTTAGACGGGTCTCGAGCTGAACATAATGTTGATGGCTATACAGGTTCAATACCCCAATCGTCAACACCTCCACTCAATCCAACCGTTGGACAAGTTTTCTACAATCCTGCATCAAACTCAGTATCAATGTGGAATGGTGCAGCATGGATGCCTGCAAGTACTGGTACTGTCAAAACAGGTCATGCTTTCCCAACTTCTCCAGTTGCTGGTGAGTTCTTCTATAACTTGAATACACATATCTTATATGTATGGAATGCAGTTCAGTGGATACAAGCAAATGTTGACCAAGTAGGAACTCCTTCATATGATAAAGTGCCAATTGGTTCAACGGGTTCTTTAGATGAACGTGTTCGATTAGTCAATGTATTGAAAGCACAACTTGGTTGGCCTTCAGTATGTGTGGAGTTGAAAGAAGAAAACTTTGAGACTGCTATTGACATTGCACTGTCCGAGTTTAGAAGACGAGCTGATAATGCATATGAAAGAAGACATATTTTCTTCACTGTCAAAGCAGACCAAAATGCATACTATATGAATGACCCGACGGTTGGAACCGATAGAATAGTTGATGTCTATAAAGTTCATCGTGTTAGCACTATTGGTTTGAATGTATTAGGTGGAGACAATGGTATCTATTCACAAATCTTTTACAATCAGTTCTTCTATGGAAGTCAAATTGACATTCTTTCAATTCACTTAGCACAACAACTTGCAGAAGAGTATGGCAAAATCTTTGCTGCTGATTGGCCATTTGAATGGAATGAAGCTAAGCGAGAGTTTCGAATACTTCGCAAAATCTATAAAGAAGAAAAGGTTGTCATAGAATGCTTTATGGAACGTTCTGAGCAAGAGCTATTGACAGATAGATGGGCTAAGAACTGGATACGTGACTGGGCATTAGCGAAGTGTTGGGAGATGTTAGGGATGAACCGTTCTAAGTTTGGTACATTGCCTGGAGCTGGTGGTGGATTGACATTGAATGGTGACATGCTACTTCAGAAATCAGAAACTATGTATACCGAACTTATGAGACAGATGAACGATTTTGAGGTGGGCAATAACGTAGGTGGTGGTAATGTCGCCTTCTTGTTAGGCTAAAACAACTTATAAGTAAAACCAATTGAACCTGATACATTAGACCATTCGTACGGAGTAGAAGCTTGTATTCCGATATATGGTCTAAGATTATCGAAAACCTTTCTAAAAGATACGGATGACATAATTCCTGACAGGCTATTGTCACTACTATAAAAGTCTATTGACGCTGAAGTATACTCATTTCTATAAGTTGTGCCAATATGGAAATTGATTACATCGTTATATGTTGCCACCATAGTATGATTAGCATATAGTAATCCCATACGAACATTCCACTTATCGCTTAGATTTGAAGATAAGTCTAAGTAATGTGACATATGAAGCTGTTTGGGATTTCCATCGAAGTTTGTTCCGATTGCAGTTCCAATAGATAAATCAATTTTGTCAAAAAGTAAGTCTTCAAATGATTTGCTTATGGTCAGATAACTATCTTTCTCAAATGTTTGAAAATCAATACCTGAAAGATGATGATTTAGAGATTGAAGTCCAACCTCTAAATTACTGGATGAATACCAAGTAAGAGCATATGATTGATAGAAAGCATTATAATAGATGCTGTTTTCTAATTGAAGAATTAGTTTATCAGAAGAATTAGATGCTGATGATACATTTCTAATTTGATTTGGGGAATCCGCATAACAAATTGTTATGCTAAAGAGTAGCGTACTCGTCAAAATCGTTTTCAATAAGTTCACGTTGGCACGCAATTACATTTTTCTCTTGTTCTGATAAATGATTATTGATTATTTCTTTTAGTTTACCTAAGTTTACAACCGTTCGAGCTATAGTATTAGAACTAAATGTTCCATCTGGTAAATATGGTTGATTTGCAAATTTTGTATCAAACATTTCTTTGAATTCGTCATGAAATGAAATGCCCTTCAATCCTTTAATTTTCAACACACCTAAAATATCTGCACTGATTGAATTAGGTAATACTAATCTTTCAGTGATGTATTCAAAATGTTTATCAATACCATGTAATGAAGTCATTTCATTAGTTCCGCTAATATCCAATCGACCATTTATTCTTTTGGGCACACCATCAAAACTATAAAGTGTTCCAGAAATAATAATATCCCCATGAACTTCTGAAAACATACCTTGCCATATCTGTTTTATTTTTTCAGCATCATCATATCTTACTCCTTCGTATATACTCCCTGGAACATTTTCAAATCTAACAATACGATTTTGAAAAGTTTCAATATCATCCCACCATGCATATCCTGATTTTATTGGAAGTTGGGATATTGTTTCTTCTATTGAAAGAACCATTCCAGTTTGAAATGTATAAGAATTAACGTGTTTGTTTCTACCGTATGGAGAAGCCATAGATTCAAAATCCCCAAGATATTGATTTCTAAAATCAGACATTTATTTTTCTACAACTTCTTCAGCCGCATATTCACAATCATTATTTTCGGTTGGTTCTGCAACAAGAATAGCACCAATTTTACCTGAAGGTGGAAGTACTAACGTGACTCCATCTAAATCCCAATATTTTTGTTTAAACTTTGCATAATCCATAAGTGTTTCTTTAGGATGCAAGTAAATGTAAGTGGAATGGTCGGTAATCAAATCAAAATCCATAAGTTGCCATTGAATAGCAACACATTTTGGTTCATCATTACTGTTATAAATGACACCATGCCAGCTTTGTAATCTATCTCCAGTTTGAGGATGAATATCATCAATACCACGAGCAAGAGTAACCTTTACTCCATCTTCATCTGCAGCTTCTACGACTGTACCAGTTGGAGCAGCATACAATGGATCAGAAGCTGCAGGAACACCATATTTTCGAATATAATCTGCTTCTTCTTTTTCAAAATCCCTATCTTGAACTGTAAAGGCAGTACATCCTGTCACTAATAACATTGCACTAAGTGTCATCATTTTTTTCATTTTAAGATTTCCTCTTTTTAATATAGACCAGCAGCTCCGGCAGCACCGGCAGCCATTTCATCTACCGAAACTAATGGAGCTTCGGTGGTAGTAGTTTTTACTTCGTTATAAATGACAGGAATGACAGGTTTTACATTAGTCAAAAAATCAGTTCCAGAAACATCATCTTCTAACACTTCATTTTCCATCAATACCTTTACAGTAGTTCCACTTTTTATTTTGTCTATTATATCATAATAGAAAGTCTTTGGAACGTTTATGCACCCGTTAGTAATGCGATTATCTTCAGGTTCTGGGCTTGCTAATCTTTGAGGCCTACGTTGAGCTGGAGTTCCAGTCCAAACAGGATGTATAGCAAATAATGACTTTCCTCTTTTCAAAAAAGCAGTCACATCTTCGTTGAGATGTGTGCTAAATGCTTTAGAAGAAGTAAAAGAACCAGATGGGGTTATAGTTGAACGGTCATTATCAGAAGAGAATTCATCAGCAATAGTTTTGCCATATAATGCAGGTGATGATTTGATTTCTTTTGAAGCTGCATTATAAGTATAAATTTTACCATTCTTTTTATCAGCAACAATCAAACTTTCTTCAGGTTTGATAATCGAAGATAATTGAACTGCATGAACACTAAAAGAAATGGACCATAAGAGCAGGAGTTTTTTCATAATTTTTCCAATTCATTATAATCAAAAAAGGAAGTAAACCTTTCGATTTACTTCCTTTTATTATATCACATATTTCGCGAAATATGTAATTATGTTTTACTCACGAACTTCTTCACGAACTACAGGAGCAGCGGCTTCAAGGGTTGGAACTTCTTGAACTTGAGGAGCAGCAGCTACAACAGGAAGGCCACGTGGTTGTCCGCCATCAGCGACACAAGGACGACCGGCACGAATAGCAGCTTCACGAACTAAATCGCTGTCACACATCATTTCCACGGCAACTGGGATTTCACCGAAAGCACTCATTTGGCGAGCATCTAAACGACGTACGCAAGCGCTATCTCTCCAAGTAGTTCCGAAAGAAATAGAAGCACCTGACCAACCGGCACCGGCTGATGTTGAACCCATACATGTTTCAGTCAAAGTTGTTGCTAAAGCAGGAGCTACTGCAACACCAACTGTACGACTTACGTCTGAACCATTGACAACATCATGACTGTCATTACGAACAGAAGATTGTTGTTCTTGACCAGAAGTAGCGCCAGAAGTTGCAGTGTTATCAGCAAATGCCATTGCAGACAACATCAAAGATGCAATAATTACTAAAATTTTTTTCATTTTAAGATTTCCTCTTTTATCAAATTGAGATAAGAATAAAGCGGAGTGAATTATCACTAATGATAAACACTCCGCAATACTATTTAGTAGCGAGATCCTTCTGCTACATCACCATTCGAAAATTAACGAACGATTGCAGAAGCACTACCTTCTTGACCAACTAAACCAACAGAACCGGCAGAACCAAAGCTGATACCAGCATTTTTAGTAGCACCGATAGTGTTAGCACTTGTGCTAACGTTGTTGTGATGACCAGTAGCATTTGCTTCAGAAGCATTTGCAGCTGAAGTCAATTGGCCTGTAATACCAAAACCATTTGCACCGGTACCTGCACCTGAAGCAGAGGCTACACCAGCTTCGCTAGTAGCTTGTTCAGTAGGACGATGGTATCTGTTAGCAGCAGAAGCAGAAGCAGTACCAACTTGAGCAGCTTGGGCTTCAGTACCAGCAATTACACCGGCATTTCCGATGGCGCCTGATTGGCTAGCAGCGAATGCACCAGAAGCACCAGAAGTTGCAGCTTCAGTAGAAACACCACTGTGACGACCATAGTTAGCACCAGCAGAAGCTTGGTTTTGAGCACCAGCACCAACAACTTGGTTTGAATAAGCAGCACCGTTACCAGAAGTAACGATAACACTGCCAGACTCAACTGAAGCACTTGAGAAAGAAGACACATCGGTAGAAGTTACACCGTAGTTATGTCCATAACCTTCTGCAAGAGCAGCACCAGAAGCCAAAGTTGCAACAGCGATAGCGATCATTTTGATTGAAGTTTTCATATTAAGATTTTCCTTTGATATAATAGGTAGAAAAACCATTCATATTATTCTTCTCTCACTTTACTCAACATCCATGAAAAATGATTTCATTTCTCCGCTTTACAAGAGAGATAAGATAACACAAACAGTGTTAGGTTATTCTCCTCAGAATTACCACAAATAGTATATGGCATTCTCATCACGTCAAAACTATTTTCTCCTCAGTTCAACTCATCGTTCTTCGTTGAAAAATAGGTATTCCCATACATATTCAACAGTATCCATATCGTGCATATCAAAGTATGCCACATTAGAATAATTATTGCAATTATCCTTCCATTCGATTTGAATCCCTCGTAAGACATTCGATCCTTTCGAAATTCATTTTGTAGATATATTATAATCTACTTTTTACGTTTTGTAAAATTATTTTTTACGGTTTCTGCCGATTGCTAAAAAACCAACTAAAGCAGAACCAAATAACCACAATGCACCAGGGACTGGTACTGAAGGAATAGACGGACCACCGTTACCATTACCTACACCATTATTACCTTGACCATTGCCACCAGTTTGCAAGTTACCACCATTGTTATTTCCATTTCCAACATTTGGCAAATTAGTATTACCATTGAATGCTTGTCCATGGATTTGATTATCATTGTTACCGGCCATTGCAGAAGTTGCAAGCAATGACAGTACTAAAATCAATACAGTTTTTTTCATTTATTCTCACCTTGTTATTGTAAACTCGATTTGTTATAGCTATTATATTCTACTTTTTGACACTTGTAAATAATTATTTTACAGAACTTTATCATTTCATGTTCAGGTCAATGTTTATCATTGAAGGTTAGAACATTTGTATTCAGCAGAATATGAGTCTATTATAACAAGTTTTGACCAGATGTAAACAGTGGTCTTAAGATAAATGCGAAAGTAAAGCAACATTTTGAAAAGTCCATGTAGCAATGTTGCTTTACATATTGTGACTTCCGTGAGAACTTTCGTTCTCTCGTCTCCCCTAAGGTCGAACACCAGTAGCTCTATCCATTTTACACTATAAGTCCTATACAATGTATCGAGCCGATGCTAAAACTATTTATAGAAGTTGTAATAAATAGCTCTATCAACAATGTAGAACACACTCTTTATCCTATGGCAGAAATTACACCTTATGTTCCACCCGCAGACTTTTGCTTTGGTAATTGGACCATGCAAAACGATTGCACTAAGCTTGATGAAAAGTTCACTGAGAACTTGGTTGCCGAAAGCATTGAAATCGCAGGTGCTCCAATCAATGTATTCAAGCTACTTGGAGTTCACGAGCAAGGTCGATTGATTGACCTAACTGGTCAGGGTTATCCACTTTCAAGTGGTGCTGGGGCAGGGTCTGATGCTTCTAATGCATTTGACATTAGTTCAACGTCGTGGCATTCTGCTCAAATCGGGTCATTAGTTGTATCAACTCCAGCGTATCTTGGTTACAACTTTGGGACTGTCAAGTCTGCAATTACAGGTCAAGCACCTCATGCTCCAGCAGCAAAGCTATCTCATCTTATTACTACACTCAAAATTCAACAAGGTCCACTTCCACAAAATCGAGCATTACAAGTTCGAGTTGATAGAGCTACGGGTGAATTGAAGGCAAGCTTTACTTTTACTGGAACGGGAAACGGGTTACTTGTCAATCTTTCTCCAGGATTTGACTCAGCAGAAAGTACAATCTTGGTAACTGCACTTTCTCCAACAACATTCTCAGTCTTCAGTTCAATTCGTGGTCCATCAGCTACCAATGCAACTGTTGGAGTTCCTTACGGACATCAAGATGCTCGCTTTACAATCCAACCTGGGAATGTTCCGTTTACTGTAGGCGATACTTTCTTTATCAAGTTAGCATTAGACTGGAAGCGAGTAGACATTGTCAATCTACCTGATAGTCCAAATGTTGAGACTGTGTCAATTCGTGGAAGTTCTCCTGCTCCGTTCTGGCGAATAGTTCCGTTGATGTTCAATGGCGGAACAACTGACTATTGGGAAGTAGTCAAACTTGAATTGATTGACTATGAAGCAACAAGCATCAATAACATACAAGACACTCTCTTCTTAGAGAACCGTGATAGAGACTATGCACAGAACTCCATCATGCTAAAATGTCAATATCAACCGTTTGACAGCATCGGTGATCTTGGAAAGTTTGGGTTTAGTATCCTTGACCAATATGTCTTTACTTGTTCATTTGCTCGTATGGTTCAACTGTTGGGAAGACCAATTGTGACAGGTGATGTCATTGAAGTAACACCTGAACTTGCATATGACCATAACCTAATGCCTGTCAAAAAGTATCTTGAAGTCACTGATACTGGATGGAGTGCTGATGGTTACTCAGCTCAATGGAAACCAATGTTGTTCCGCTTTCAAGCTGTTCAACTTATTCCGTCTATTGAAGTGCGAGATATTCTTCCAATGCCAGAAGAAGCAGTCCAACGTGTAAGTGATGGGTCATTCTTTGAGTCTATCAATCAAATTGAAACGACATCGCTACGTGCAAGTGAAACGACAAAAGTCGAGTCTCAAGCAGCGGTTCCTGAAGTTGGTGAAGACATTACTGATTTAGACACTCGTATTCCTGAACCATGGAAAGATAAGATAGCTCCTCAACAGACGAATATGTATGTTGAAAATGGTCTTCCTCCTAATGGAGAACCTTATGGAGAAGGATATAAACTGCCAGACATTACAACTGCAACTGATGGTGAATACTATCGCTTGAACTATGAAGCATCTACTAACATCCCTGCTCGTCTTTACAAGTTTAGTGCAATCAAAAATCGTTGGTTGTTTGTTGAGACTGATAGACGTGCAGAATACTCAAGTCATAAACCATCGGTTCGTAATGCTCTTATTAGCCTTGGACGAAGAACTTTACAGGATACTGACCTATAATGATTACTCAATACTTTTATGCAAAACAATTAAGAAGCTACATTAGACAATTTTGTGGTATCTTTACTGGACTTTCAGTTGTTACTGGAGTAGGAGAGATAGGTGAACCGTCAATCTATCAAGTGCCAATTGTTGTTGGAAGTAGAGATAGAGTTGTAGCGGCAATCATGTCTGGAAATACACAGAACAAAACTTTCAGTATTCCTATGATGTCTGCTACACTGTCAGGATTAGACTTAGCACCTGAACGAAGAAAAGGTGTAGGTGTAGTTGATAGAAAGGTTTATCTTCCAACTGGCGGAGTATTCCCAGATGACTTACGTTTGAATAAACGTATCATGCCTATTCCATATAATGCAAATATGGAACTTGCAGTTTATGCTAGTAATACTGAACAAATGCATCAAATGATTGAACAAATTCTAATGCTATTTGACCCTGTTCTACAACTTCAAACTAGTGATGCACCTTTTGATTGGACTAAAATTACCAGTGTAGAACTAACTGGTATCAATAATGAAGAGAACTATCCAATAGGAACTGATAGACGAATTATAGTTTGGTCATTCAACTTTTTAGTTCAAATCTACTTATCAGCTCCAATGGATATTAGAGACGAACTAATTCGCGAAATCAATATCCGTCTTGGTAATATGAATGGTATGGCACTGGACGAGGTTGATGCAGATGGAGAACTACAACCATTTCAGGAAGTATATGGACCAGTTATCAACATTCAGTATGAAGAATAGAATAAACTAATCAGCCCAACCATATTCGTCTAAATCCTTTTCAATCAGTTCACGTTGACAAGCAATCATACTTCTTTCTTTTGATTTCAAGTGCTTATTGATAATTGTATTAGCTTGCTTATAGTCATCGGGAACTTTAGCTACTGCCCAATTTTTAGGATAAAAATAAGTATCAACCATTATCTTAGATTTGAATACATCAAGTGGTCGTAATCCATTTTCACCTGGAACCACATCAGCTAACATTAGATGTCTTAGATTTGGACAATGTCCAATAATTTCACGGATGTTTGAATAATGACTTAGCCCCAATCGTGTAAGAGACCTTGGCAATCCGTCAATACCGATTACTTCTGTCATAATTGACATGTTATCTACATCAGGGCATCCAACAAATGACTTGATTGGTTTAGATGACTCAACTCGAATATCTTCAATTGCATCATTTCCTGAACCTGTAATATGCTTTGGACAACCTTCAAAATCTTCAATTGCAACTCTATCTAAAGTCATTCGTCCTAATACTAAACGAGGAAGTCCAATCATTGACTCAATAGCAAGATCGACTACTTCTAAATGACCAGGAGCTAAATGAAATTGAACAGGTAACAACCATTTTCCATCATACTCAACTAAACTTTCTTTTGGACCATTGCGAAAAAGATTGCCAATTTGAAGATTTGTTCCGGATGGATGTATCTCTAACTCTTTAGAAACTAAACCTGGAATTTTTGCTTCTTTCATCCACTGTTCAATTTCTTCTTTAGTTTTATACATCCATGGCTTTAGGTCAGGTTGTAACCAAGATTTGTTTTTCTTTACTGTGGATTGTTCAGATATAAGGTCGTTTAGTTTCATGAATGAATTTAGAAGTATTTAAAAATATACTTCTATTTATTCACTTCCTCCATCCACGTTCTCGTTCGTAATTGTCTCTAAAATACTCTGGCGGAGTATATGTAAAATGCGGTAAATCTTCACGGGCAGTTTGAGGTAATTGAACTAATGATTTTACATAACCATCCGCTCCAACACGAATGCCATTATACTTTGCCAATTCTTCATATGTCATGGTTGGTTCATTAGAACCATAAATGTATTGAACATTACTATACTCCATTCGACCATAACCATTACCACCATAACCACCAGCATTAGTAGACATGCATCCGGTGAAAGCAATTGAAGATATAAGAGCTAAAGCGGTAGCTTTGTTTTTGAATGTTGAAGTGTTCATGACTAAAGTCCTCCTATTCCAGAATATGGATCTATTGTATAACATTTAGCAAAAATGTAAATAGTAAAAAGTGATTACTGGTTATCAGATTTAGAAAAAAGATATTTTTTACTAAAAAAGTTAGATTAGTCATAAATAGTATATCAAACAAATTACAATTTCAAATATGAAATAGGAGAATTCTTATGTCAATGGTTAGTCCAGGTGTTTCAGTTACTATTACTGATCAATCTTTTTATATACCGGCTTCTGCTTCAACAGTTCCGCTAATTTTTATTGCAACTCGTGCAAATAAGTTTCAACCTGACGGGGTTCATATTGCTGCAGGTACTAACGAACATAGCGTAGTTCGCACTATTACATCTATTGGTCAATCAGTAGAAACTTATGGTATTCCATACTTCTGGAAAGATAATAGTGGAGCTGGAGAACCTGCTCAGTATCATGGTGATTGCAGAAATGAATATGGTTTGTTTGCATTGAACCAATTCTTAGGAATAGGTAACCTTGCATATGTAGTTCGTGCTAATATAGATCTGACTGACAGTCCACGTCAATTTATTTCAGCAGGTATTCCAGTATATGATGCAGGTTCATATAACTATGTAGGTGTTGGTGATGGTGTTCTTTCGGCAGTATCTGTTCCTTCTGCATTGAAAGAACCAGAATCATTTACCTTAGTATGTATTGGTTTACAAGGAACTGATACTATTGGCAACGAATCGTTTACAATCACAGGTTCAAAGTCTGGAATGATTGGTGTAGCTAAAGCTAATGGTACTCCATTTGTACATAGTAATGTTCATTTGACAATTACTAATGGAGCTACAGTATTCAAACCAGGTGATTACTTTGAGTTCAATACGGTTTATGCAGCTCAAACTGGTACATCAGCAATGACTGGGCTTGCATATACTGACTTTACTGTTGGACCAATGACAGGTAATGGTAAATTGATTGACTTAGTTCCTGAAGCTAATGCTGTTGAAGAAAACTTCATTGTAGAGTTTTTAGATGCAACAAACTTCAAAGTGATCGGTTATCATCCGGTAACTAATGCAATTACAACAACTGGACAATTTGGTACAGTTGGCGGTTCTACTCCATTCATTGATGTTGCAGGTAAAATATCATTTACTATTTTACCTGGCTCAACTGCGTTTGTTGCAGGCGATGCTTTTGCTATAGAATTTGATCAAGTTCAAAATATGAATCCTCTTGGATTTGATGATGCAACTCGTCGTCTTGCAATTAGAACTGCACTTCAAGCTGAAATCAATAGTAACCAAGATGTAAGATCAGAAATCTTTGAATATAACTTGATTCTTTGCCCAGGTTATCCTGAAGTTGTTGATGAACTTGATTCTTTGAACGATAGTATTAGCAATGAAGCATTTGTAATTGCCGATGTTCCTGTAACTAAAACTCCAGAACAAGCTGCTAACTGGGCTAATACATCTGAACGTATCAAAAAATCTACGATTGCTTATTACTACCCATGGTGCTTGTCATCTAATCTTGATGGTTACAATGTTCTTGTAGCTCCATCAGGAACAGCTCTTAGAACATATGCATATTCAGACAATGTATCTGAACTTTGGTTTGCTCCAGCAGGTTTACGTCGTGGAACAGTATCTGGAGTTGAAAGTGTTGGTTATGTTACTGGAACTTTAGGACTTCCAACAACTTATGTTCAAGTCAATTTGAACCAAGGACAACGTGATGCTTTATACGATTTCTTCAAGAACATCAACCCAATCGTATTCTTCCCAACTCGTGGTTTAGTTATTTGGGGTCAAAAAACTTCATATAACGCAACTTCCGCTCGTGATCGTATCAATGTAGAAAGATTGCTTTGCTACATCCGTCGTTCATTACGTAAAGCAAGTATGCCATTCTTGTTTGAACCGAATGACCAACCTACACGAGATGACATCAAAGCAATGATTGATGGTTTCCTTGGTGATATTATGATGAGACGTGGTTTGTATGATTTCGTCACATTATGTGATAGCAGCAATAATACCCCAACTCGAATTGATAGAAACGAACTTTGGGTTGATATTGGAATAAAACCAATGAAAGCTGTAGAATTCATCATCATTCCAATTAGAGTATTATCTACTGGTGCTAAGATGGGAACAGCATAATTTAGAGTATATGACAAAAAAGGAGGGAATATTCCCTCCTTTTTGTTTTACAGAGATTTACTCAAAAGATACTTTTGTAATAACTCTACTATCTTTACATCATTCTTGGGATAAGATACAACTTCTACTGTTCTTGTGCCAATCATTCTTTCAATAGTCGTAGTATCTTCAGTGTGTTTCATAATGTAATTATGATCGCTATCAACTAAAAGTTTTGAACCAATGTTATAGACTATTGATGGCAATAAGATACCTATCGCAATAAATTCTTCAGTTCCACCTACATCATTACTACTATCAATTACGTATTGTCCATTTGACAAAGTTTGTAATTCTTTATAAAGGTTTGCCATAGCAAACTTATTCTTTCCTGATGGAGCCAGAGTTACAAATTGATGGAAATTCATCCATCCAGAAATAGCTTGACTTGGAGTATGAGTGTTTTGATATACCAATTTGCTTATCAATTTTTCTGCATGAGAACCGATAATTGACATCGAAATTGTTGAATTGAAAAGGATGAATAGTTTCATATGAGGTATTATATGGTTTTGGTTATAGATAGAACTATTTACATATATGCAAAAAGGAGAGATTTTACTCTCTCCTTCTTTCTGTGTTATTGGTTTATTGAACTTTTTTAGGCATAAAGTTCGCAATTTTTGGAGCAGTAATTTTCAAGGTTCTTGTTGCATCAGCTACGTCTCTTACACCCAAATAAAGCACTGAGCCATTAGCATATGTTCTAGCAACTACATCTGGATTGGAGTATTTCATTTTACGACTAAAGCAGTAGCTCATAACATCCGCCGCCCCGCAACTTGCACCACCTTTACCATAAGTGTAATTATGAGCAAAACCATAAGAGTCGTTATAGACACCTTTCACAGACCCTTGTCCAAACTCTTCCATAGTTTCCTTGTTATGGACAACACCCATGATATGACCTACCTCATGAACCATCGTATCGCCATAGCAACCATAAGCACCATCAGAACCCGCACCAACCACAGCATTTGCGACATTTGCATTGAAAGCAGTATCATTTGCACCATTCAATAATGCTTGGCCACAAATAACATGCGATTGTTTGAATGGACGAATGAAGACAACCAAATCAGCACCAACTCTCGCTCTCATGTCTTTCACCGGTTTCCAAATGCCTAAACCTTGTTGCATTTTAGAAGGAACACCACTTGTTGGCTCAGTATCCGCATAGGGCACTTCAATTTTACCTACCGTTCTAAAGGTTACATTTGTCATACCACTATCATTGAATGCTTTTGTCATAGCAGGGGTCAATGAAGCAATATAAGTATCAATATTGGATTTGTATGAGGTGCTGTAAGCATACAATACATCTATGACAACAGGAGCATTTGCTGCAGGTTTAGGAGGAGGTGCAACATATGTAAATGCACCAGTGACTGTATCTTTATACACTTTTGTACCATCAGGTCTTACACCCATATAGGCCAATGCATTCATTTCATGAGCAACTTCAGTATCACCTTTTACTGTAGGCATTTTGACACCGGACTTTTGTTGGCTGACTAGCCAAACACTATTTTCGTCGCCTTCCTGAGTTTCGATGGCATAAGTATCTTCATCTGAATAAACTGAGCCATAAGCAACACCATCTTTACCCATCGAAATGATTGCTCCATCACCATCAACCGTATTCCCAATCCAGGTCACAACGCCATTAGCATCAGTTGCAACACTTTCGGTTGTGTATTCAACCTCTTCACCGATTAGGCTCAAGGTGGTTTTGTCACCCACTTTTTTAGATAAGAAGTGACCTTTGTCTAAGTCGATTTTTGCCAGACCTTTGGCATCAAACTGGTTATAAACTTCTGGAATCACACCATCGACATGACGAACCGGGCTATAAGTTGATGGCATCTCGCCAATACCATAAGTATGAATTGTTTTGACTACTTGACCATTCACAATTTGTTGAACAGTACCAGTAGGAGTGATTGATGTTTCGTTAGCACTTGTCACTGAACTAACACCTAATGTTGCCATTGTGATTGCAACTGCGATTGTAGTTTTTCTCAACATGATAATTCTCCACAGAATAAACTAAAATTGGTTCATCCTTGATTTCTTTATTTCCGTATCTTGAGTCTATTATAACCTTTTTTGATTGGATGTAAATAGTCCAACTTTATAAACTGTTACCATCTTCACAAATATAAGGCAAATAAACTTCTAACTTTTCTAACTTCCTTTGCTTCATCTTTTCAATAAGCTCATCATCAATCGTTAGAGACGTTTGATATTTGAGCACTTCAAATATCGCAAGAACATCACCTATTTCTTGATGTAAAAGTTCAATGTTTGACAATGAAGCGGGATCTTCTGGATTTCTACTATAAGCACCAAAGCGATTGATCTTTGATGCTATTTGGATAACTTCAGCACATTCTTCTTGGAGGCACTGAAGAACCAATCCTGTATCTCTGTGTTTTGAACTCATAGTAATGGATGATCAAAAGTTTTGTACACTCGACGTTCATCCTGATTTCTAATCATATGATCGTCATATGCTTTAGCCAGCATTTCAAGGTCTCTCTTCTGAAATGCTGGAGCAAGAGGTTCGTTATACCAAACAGGCTTGTA
>SXGU01109563.1_pt1 | contig 63725 bp, 57 predicted proteins | sample 3174531 | NCBI WGS metagenome assembly SXGU01 (sample SAMN11356863, study PRJNA531348) | freshwater metagenome | isolation source: freshwater sample F1-140 | place: China: Fuxian Lake, Yuxi | collected 2017-12-25 | reverse complement strand
TACAAATTTTAAACAGTTTTCTTTGTTTAAAATTCGGGTTTGTACGGGTATCGAATTTTGTACAGGGCCTGCACTTTATTTAAAATGGTATTTCGAAGTGTGTCGAAATTTCTTCGTTCTGTTGCAGCAATAAAAACGGCATTGTTTTCGGTTTCTCTTTTCCATCTTTCCTGCAAGTCATCTAAAAGTTCTTTTTTTACTTCGGGCTCCAACCACTCGTCAAATGTATTTTTTTCGTACAAATCCATTTTGTTGAAAAGGGTAATGATGGGTTTTTCAAAAGCATTTATTTCCTGCAATGTCTTATTTACAACACCAATCTGTTCTTCGTAAGCCGGATGTGAGGTGTCAACGACGTGCAAAAGAATGTCAGCTTCGCGTACTTCGTCCAATGTGCTTTTAAAACTTTCTACTAAATGATGCGGCAACTTTCGAATAAATCCAACCGTGTCGCTTAATAAAAATGGGGTTCTTTCAAAAACTATTTTTCTTGTAGTTGTATCAAGCGTGGCAAATAATTTGTTTTCTGCAAACACATCTGTCTTGCTCAATATAGTCATGATGGTGGATTTGCCCACATTTGTATAGCCAACCAGTGCTACGCGAATCAACTCTCCGCGATCTTTTCGCTGTGTAAATGCTTGCTTGTCTATTTGTGCTAATCGATGTCGAAGCAAAGAGATTTTATCACGAACAATTCTTCGGTCGGTTTCAATTTCAGATTCTCCCGGTCCTCTTGTACCAATTCCGCCTCCCAATCTTTCCAAATGTTTCCACATTCCGCGCAGTCTTGGAAGTATGTATTGATATTGCGCTAATTCTACTTGCGCTTTTGCTTGTGCCGTTTTTGCACGTCGAGCAAATATGTCGAGAATCAAATCGCTGCGGTCGATGGTTTTTACATTCGTTGCTTTTTCAATATTATTTATTTGTGCGCCACTCAGTTCATCATCGAAAATGAGAATTGTAATTCCTTTATCGGCACAATAAAATTTTATTTCTTCCAACTTTCCTTTCCCAACAAATGTTTTACTGTCGGGAGAAGCTAGTTTTTGCGTAAACCGTTTTACAGAAATTGCTCCTGCAGTTTCTGCTAAAAAAGCAAGTTCATCCAAATATTCCAGCACCCGTTCTTCTGTTTGGTCTTTGTGAATTAAACTAACCAACGCCGCACGTTCTTCTTTCTGTATTTGTTTACTGTTGTCCAACATAGTTAATAAACAACGATTATTTTATTAAGTACAATAAAAACAAAAGCAATCTACTTATAGATTGCTTTGCAATATTTTTTTATTTTTCGAAAAGCATTAAAGCCCGCTAATAGTTAAACCAATGCTGTAAGGTTTTGCAGTTGGTCCAAGACCTTCTTTAACCAAATTTCCCAATTGGTAATTGGCATACAAAGATATATTTCCGTATCCACCGCGTATCGTTCCCACAATTCTGTTACTGTTGAAAAAATATTTTCCTTTTTGTTTTTGTAAAAAAGTTTCGGAATAACCAGCAACTAATGCGTTTGATTTATCTACCCAACCTTTTCCTTTTGTATGCGCATCGGCAAGCATTCCTACTTTAACACCAACCGCCACTTTGAAACTTTTATCGGTGTTTTCCGGATTCAAACAAAAACGCAATTCAACGGGGATTTCAAGATAGGCAACCGCCAATTTGTATTTATCAAAATGATTGGTGTCTTTTACATTTTGAATGCGAAGTGGAAAGCGCTGATCGGTAAGCGTAATGTTTTTAGCAGTAAAAAAGTAATGATCGGTTCCAACACCTGCACCAAATGCTACGCTAAAACGAGGGTCACTTTTAAAAGGTTTGTCCAGCATTACATAAAAGTTAAAACTGCGCGAAGAACCTTTTGGAGAAAGGCTGTCAACAGCCTGTGCCCAATTAGCAGAACCAAACTGAATCATAAAATGATCGTTGGCACGACCGGTAAGTTTTACATGGCTCCAATCTTTTTTTATAGGTTGATTTTCCTGAGCAAATGAAAACACAGCAATTAAGGAGGCGCTAATAACAAGAAGTAATTTTTTCATAATAACATCAAAAATATTCTTAACCAGATTAATGAAAGGTTAAAGAATCGATAAAAAATAAAAACGAACAAATATCTAAAGTGGACCCTGTTGGGATCGAACCAACGACACCCTGATTATGAGTCAGGTACTCTAACCATCTGAGCTAAGGGTCCGGAGCTTTTTGGCTCGGGGCGCAAAAATAGTAAAGTATAAACTTGTTCAAGAAATATTTTATCAATTCAAAGCCTAAAACCTAAACTGATTAATAACTGCGAAAGATTGTCGCCCATTGTGTCAAATTGAAAACCCCTTAAAATAACAATTAGAACTTTGCAGACAACCCTATTTGTAGATTCGTTCTTGCTCCTTCTCCACCTTCAAGAAACACCCCAAATTTATTTGAAAAATTATGTCTTATGCCGACCATATAAACTAAGAATTTGTGCCCATCTCGCTGAGCATAAGGGTATAAATAATAAGGAACATACGCACCCTGGTTTCTATAATATTCTTCTCTTCCATCTCTTTTATCTTTTTCTTGTAAAACGGTAAATCCAATTTGATTATAAATATCCCATCTTCCCATTTTCTTCCATATCCTTAATTTTTCATAAAAAAATTCTGAAAGATAAATCCTAAAATTAATTCCAATTGGCAAATATTGTCTTTCCATGTGAAGGGGAAATAAACTTCCATTCTGAGCTTGAGCGAAGTATCCATAAAACCTTCTTTGATACCCAACAAATGCATTTGCTTCTAAGTATTTATTAAACCTGTATCCTGTTCTAAACTCAAAATAAATATATCCTTCTTCTTCATTATGATTAAACCATCGTTTACTGTCAAACAACACCGAACCTATCGCTTCAATTTTAACAACTGATTTTCGATTTTTCTTTTGGCTATGAACAATTAACGGTAAAGAGTATAATAAAAAAAAACATAAAATTTTTATTTTGAAGCTCATTTTCAAAATTTTCTTTTGATGTTTGCGTATGAAATACCATACGCTGTTGCAATTGGATCTGTAAACTGTATTATAGTTCTTCCCATATCATAATCTGTATTTTTCTTTTGATAACTTATTGTAGTAGAGGGGCAACCAATGCAGGGTGGAGGAAAAGTTTGTGATATCGTTTCAGTATTACATGTACCACCTCGACAATCCTGTTCGACCCAACCCTCAATCGTCCAATTGCCTATATTTGAAAGATTCCAATAGGCAATAAACTCATTAAAGTCATACCAATTCGGGGTTTTAATATCTTTTCTTTTTCTTTTTGGGAACTCCTTATCCTTGATGATAGTGCCTGTTGAGTTAGATATTATAAATCGAAATTCAGGTCTTCCGTTAATCCATGGCTCTATATAACGAAAATCTATAACTTGAATAATTCCGCCATACTCTCCCTGTCCATTAGACCGGCTTGTATTACCTGCATTGCTTTGATTAAGACTTTGTCCAATTGTTGAATCGTTCGAAGGCGTCCCTTCCTCTTCTCCGATTACCCAAACATCATTCACCCATGCATAATCCTCATTAATGTTTTGTTGAATAGATTCAAGATTATCATTCTGTTTCAAAGTATACCCAGGGCATGTTGCATTTGCTGAATCGTATTCAGGCTTCAAAACAGCTATAGGCACTCCTTGTGGGAATTCATTATTTGTAATAAAAGTTATAGGTTTGTCCTCAAGGAAAGGGATAAAAACAACTGGTTCTTTTTGGCCTAAAGCATATAGGTCATTTAGCAAACCTTGGATATAAGACTTCCTTGATGAATTCCAAAAATGCAATGTGTCATTCATGGAAATTATGTCTTTCACTGTAATATAGTAATCATCATACTTTTGTTTCATACATTCATTATAAACAGCTTTTTTAAAAGTATTCGAATGTTTCGCATCGTACAAAATAGCTTGCGCAAGAGATTTCAACTTATCTATTACAGCAGATCCGCCAGACCCGCCTCCTCCAGTAAACGTTGGTAATTCTTCCTGAATTAAATTAGAATTTTCAATTGTTTTTTTGGCAGGATGCTAATAATAGTAGTCCAGCAAAAGCCCCAATGATTCTCTTTCTCATAATTAAAAATTTAAAAGATGAATAAATTTTATGTTTCTAATGAGTCTGCAGAAAGTTACGAGTTGAAGTTACACTAACTATTTTCAAAATGAAAATAATTTTTTTATAATGCCATTCAAAAACGGGGAAAAAAAATGACACTCTTGTCCAAAAGGGAATACTACGGATAAGAGTAATTATTTCACTTCTTCAAAATCAATATAATCGTCGGGATTATTGTTTTTCTTTTCTTGCGGAGTTGGCTGTTTTGTTTGTTGTGCTTTTTGTTGCTGATTCATAAAATCTTGCATGCGGTTTTGCATTTCGCCAAACTGGTTTTTTACTTTACGACTTGCTTGGTAAACCGGAATAATAAAATGGAACACCAACCGGTAAAGCGAATAGAATAAAAAAGCATAGAATAAATACTTAAGAATCATGGCGCAAATTTATTTCATTCTTTATTATTCACTTGTTAATATTTTATAGTTGGCAATAAGTTTGGCGCATATTCACCAATTCCATTACCTTTGCGGTGGAATTTGTGAATGAAGGGGACGATACACGTTCCCTTCTTCTTTTCCCGAAAAGGATGAATACTGAAATTTGGAAAAAGGCAATTGAAGAGCAAATGATTCAGCTTCTTAAAAATGAAGCCGATTATTTTTTGGTTGAAGTATCCGTTCAAGCCGGGCCTTCGGTAAAAGTTTTGGTAGATGGAAAGGAAGGAATTTCCATTGGTCAATTAACAAATTTTAGTAGAGTTCTTTATAAATGGGCAGAAGAAAACGGAGTTTTTCCAAACAATGATTTTTCCTTGGAAGTTTCTTCTCCCGGCCTCGACGAACCACTGAAACTGCACCAACAATATGTAAAAAATATTGGAAGAGAAGTTGAGGTTGTGTTGAAAAACGGAATAAAAGTAGAAGGCAATTTGGTAAATGTGGACGAATTGGAAATCGTAGTAGAAGAGAAAAAAGGAAAAGGGAAAAAGATGAAAGTAGAATTGCAATCACTTCTTTTCACAGATATTAAAACAACAAAAGTTCAAATAAAGTTTTAACCAGCTTTTTCTAAAAAGGGAAAGAGCAATTTAAAAAATGTGATATGTCAAGTATTAATTTGATTGATGCGTTTCAAGAATTTAAAGAAGCAGAAAATATTGACCGTCCAACGATGATGAAAGTGGTGGAAGATGTTTTTAAAACATTGCTGCGTAAAAAATACGGCAGTGATGAAAACTTCGATGTAATTGTAAATGCCGAGCAAGGAGATTTGGAAATTATGCGCCGTCGAATGATTGTGGAAGACGATGCAGTAGTTGATCCCTTAGCAGAAGTTCCGTATAGTTATGCTGTAAAAATTGAACCAGATTTTGAAGTTGGTGAAGAATTGTTTGAAGCAGTAAATATGTTTGATTTTGGTCGTCGCGCAATTTTAGCAGCCAAGCAAACATTGGCAAGCAGAATTACCGATTTAAAAAAGAATGCACTTGCAAAAAAATATTCGGAAAGAATTGGAGAAATTATCAATGCCGAAGTTTATCAAGTTTGGAAAAAAGAAATTCTATTGTTGGACGAAGATGGCAATGAATTGATTTTACCAAAGAGCGAACAAATTCCGCAAGACTATTTCAAAAAAGGAGAATCCATTCGTGCCGTTTTGCTAAAAGTAGATATGCGCAACAATTCTCCGGTAATTATTCTTTCCAGAACTGCACCTTCGTTTCTTGGTAAATTGCTTGAAATTGAAGTGCCGGAAATATTTGACGGATTAATTGTAATTAAAAAAATTGTTCGCGATCCGGGCGAAAGAGCAAAGGTGGCGGTTGAATCTTACGACGATCGTATTGATCCGGTGGGTGCTTGTGTGGGTATGAAAGGAAGTCGTATTCACGGTATCGTTCGCGAATTGAGAAACGAAAACATTGATATAATTAACTGGACAAACAATATTCAATTACTTATTCAACGATCTTTAACACCTGCAAAAATTACAAGCATGGAATTAGATCAGGAAAATAAACAAGCAAGTATTTATTTGAATCCCGATCAAATTTCATTGGCAATTGGTCGTCGCGGTGCAAACATTAAATTAGCAACCGAATTAACTGGATATGAATTGGATGTTTATCGCGATAGCGAAGACGAAGTGGAAGAATTCGACATTGACCTTGATGAATTTGCAGATGAAATTGAAGCATGGATCATTGATGAATTGAAAAGAGTTGGCTGCGATACCGGAAGAAGTGTTTTGAAAATGAGTGTTGAAGATTTAGAACGCAGAACCGATTTAGAAAAAGAAACAATTGAAGATGTAAGAAAAATATTATCAGAGGAATTCGAAAAAGAATAAACAAGGTCAATATTTTTTTATAATACACAAAACAATTGACTTAAAAAACCTGGAATGGCAGAAATAACTACACCGCGATTAATGGCCGCCGTCAAAGAATTTAACATTGGCACGGCTACCCTTGTGGATTTTTTGGTGAGCAAAGGATTTAGTAAAAACGATTTAAAACCAACTTCGAAGCTAACGGAAGAAATGTATCGCTCCTTGCAACAGGAATTTCAAAGCGATAAAGCCGCGAAGCAGAAAAGCGATCAAATCGATCTTCCAAAAGGAGCAATTGCTGATGCAAGAAAAAAAAGAGATGAATTAGAAATTGTATTCTCAAAAGAAGAGAAAAAAGTTGTAGCAAAAGAAGAAGTTGTTGAAGCACCGGTTCCAAAAATCGAAAAGCTTGTTGTTGTTGAACCAATCAAGGAACAACCAGAAATTATTAAAGTTGATGCTCCAGAATTGGAAAGCCCGAAAGTGATAAAAAAAATTGACCTTTCTGCACTTGATTCTTCTACTCGACCCAAAAAAGTAGCAAAAGCCCCAATCGAAAAACTTGCAGTTGTAGAAAAGGAAATAAAAAAAATAGTTAAGAAGATTTCGAAAAAAGAAGAACCCGAAAAGGTTGAACCCGTTCAAGCTCCACCAAAACCAGATGAACCAACTGTAATTGAAAATATTAGAGTTGAAAAATTAGAAGGGCCAAGAATTTTAGGAAAAATAGAATTGCCGGTTGATAGCGATACGCGTCCAAAATTTGATGAAAAGCGCAAACGCAAACGCATTCCAATTGAAAAGAAACAAGTAAAAAGAGAAGATGCAATAAAAGACGGATCTAAAAGACCACCGGGGAATTTTAATAGAGGTGGCGATCGTCGCCCACCAGCAATGGGAGGAAGAAGAGATGTACGACAAGATTCAAAAGAGATTGACGAAAAAGCAATTCAAGAAAAAATACGCGAAACCCAAGCTAAACTTACCGGTTCAAGTGGACGTGGCGGTAAAAGTTTAAAAGCAAAAAATAGAAGAGCAAAAAAGGATGAAATAAACGATACGGATACAGGAGAAGTAAGCAACATATTACAGCTAACAGAATTTATTAGTGTGAGCGAGTTAGCGAGTTTGATGAATATTGATTTTTCCGAAGTTATTAGCAAGTGTATGAACTTAGGCATCATGGTTTCCATCAACCAGCGATTAGATGCAGAAGTAATAGAATTAGTTGCAAGCGAATTCAATTTCACTGTTGAATTCATTGACATGGAAAAGCAGATGGAAATGGAAGAGCAAGATGATGAAGAGGCTGACGAAGAATTAAAACCACGATCTCCAATTGTTACCATCATGGGTCACGTCGATCACGGTAAAACTTCTTTACTCGATTTTATTCGTCGTGCAAACGTTGTAGCCGGCGAAGCGGGTGGTATTACACAGCATATCGGAGCTTATCGTGTAGAATTAGCCGATGGAAAAGAAATTACTTTTTTAGATACACCAGGTCACGAAGCGTTTACGGCAATGCGTGCTCGTGGAGCAAAAGTTACGGACATTGCTGTAATTGTTATTGCAGCCGATGATGCAATAATGCCGCAAACAAGAGAAGCAATTAGCCATGCGCAAGCTGCCGGAGTGCCCATGATTTTTGCTATTAATAAAATAGATAAAGACGGAGCAAATCCTAAAAAAATATACGAACAACTTTCGCAACTAAACTTACTTGTGGAAGAGTGGGGCGGTAAATATCAAAGCCAAGAAATAGCTGCAAAAAATGGATTGAATGTAGATGTGCTTTTAGAAAAAATATTGTTGGAAGCGGAACTACTTGCTTTAACTGCAAACGCAGATCGCAATTCAGTAGGAACTGTAATTGAAGCATCCCTTGATAAAGGACGCGGATATGTTGCAACTGTTTTAGTTCAAAATGGAACATTGCGTGTGGGAGATATTATTGTAAGTGGACAGCATTTTGGAAAAGTAAAAGCAATGTTTAACGAAAGGAGTCAGAAAATAAATGAAGCTCCGCCATCAACTCCGGTTCTTATCCTTGGATTAAATGGTGCGCCACAAGCAGGTGAAAAATTTAAAGTTTATGACGAAGAAGCTGAAGCAAAAGAAATTGCAACGCGTCGCGCACAAATTTTAAGAGAGCAAGGAATTCGTACCAAAAAACATATCACATTGGATGAAATTGGTAGAAGACTTGCGCTCGGTAATTTCAAAGAATTGAATGTAATTATTAAAGGAGATGTGGACGGATCGGTTGAGGCATTAAGCGATAGCTTACAAAAATTAAGCACACCGGAAATTGCCGTACGAATTATTCATAAAGCAGTTGGACAAATTACAGAAAGCGACGTAACACTTGCCAACGCATCCGATGCAATCATTATTGGATTTAATGTTCGACCTGCATTACAAGCAGCCAAACTTGCAGAAAACGAGGCTATCGAAATAAAACTTTATTCAATCATTTACAAAGTAATTGACGAAGTGAAGATGGCGATGGAAGGAATGTTGGAGCCAACCATTAAAGAAAAAATAGTGGGTAATGTGGAAATTAAAGAAGTGTTTAAGTTCGATAAAACAACAGTGGCAGGATGTATTGTAATTGATGGAAAAGTAAAAAGAGATTCCAAAATTCGACTCATTCGAGATGGTATTGTAATTTATCCGTCTCAAGAAGGCACTTCTGCAGAATTTGGATCGTTGAAAAGATTTAAAGACGATGCAAAAGAAGTGTTGTCCGGAATGGAATGCGGCTTAACAATAAAAAATTACAGCGACATAAAAGTGGGTGACATTATTGAAGCATTCGAAGAAGAAGAAGTAAAAAGAACACTTTAAAAAGTAGAGCAAAAATATTTGTTAAATTATAGAAATAAAATTATTACCAACAGGTATAAAATTATTTTTGAGTTTCATCTGCAACAGTTATGAAAAAAAAATATATTCTTTTTTTGTTTTTGTTTGTTGTTTCAATTTCTTACGCACAACAACCGGTAAAAGTTGTTGCCGATAAAATAGTAGGAATTGTTGGCGATAGAATTATTCTTCATTCCGATATTCAAAATACTATTTCCGACGCAGTAAGAAATGGAACACCGGTTCCCGAAAATGCACATTGTTCTTTATTGGAACAAGCTTTGATTTCGAAAGTATTAATGCTACAAGCAGAAAAAGATTCTTTGCCAATAACTGAAGAAGAAGTAGAAGCGGATTTGGATAATCGAATTCGCCGATATATCAATATGTATGGCTCACAAGAAGCATTGGAAGAAATTGCTGGCAAAACACTTTATCAAATAAAAGAAGATGCACGAAATGTAGTGCGCGAACAAAAAATGGCAGAAGCAATGCAGCGTAAAATTGTAGAAAATGTACGCATCACACCAAACGAAGTAAAAGCATATTACGATCGCATTCCAAAAGATAGTTTACCCTTTTTTGAATCTGAATTAGAAATCGGCCAAATCGTTTTGTATCCAAAAGCAAGTCGTGAATTAGAAAAATATATTATTGATGAATTGAATCGCTATAAAACACAAGTCGAAGCAAAACTTACTTCGTTCGAACAGTTAGCAAAAAGATATTCCGAAGATCCAGGAAGCAAAGAACGTGGCGGACAATACCAAGTAAACAGAAATGATAAAACCTGGGATCCAAATTTTTTGGCCGCATGTTTTCGTTTAAAAAACGAAGGCGATGTAATTGGGCCAGTTAAATCGAAATTTGGGTATCACTTAATTCAATTAGAGCAACGAATTGGCGACGAAGCAGTTGTTCGTCATATTTTGCGCATCGCTCCTATTACAGATGATGAAATAAAAATTGCAACGCAAAAAATAGATTCAATTCGTGCAAAAGTACTTTCTGGTATAATAGGGTTTGGGTCCGCAGCAACTCGTTACAGCGAAGACGAACAAGCAAAGTTTTCTGGTCCTTATTTTTTAAACCGCGACGGAGCTCCAAGTGTTACAATCGATATGTTGGATAAGGAATTGGTGGCAATGCTTGGCAAACTAACAGTGGGCGAATATTCTCAGCCGGTAACATTCGAAGAAAATGGAAAGAAAGGTGTTCGCTTTGTCCATTACAAATCGCGAAGCGAGCCACATCGTCTAAATTTAAAAGATGATTTTAGTAAAATTTCTCAACAAGCATTGGAAGAAAAAAAACAAAAAGTGCTTGAAAAATGGATGACAAATAAAATCCCGTCGTATTATATAATGATTGATGAAGAAATAAAGAATTGCACCCAATTAGAAAAATGGGCTGTAGCTTCGTTTAATAAATCTAAAAATTAGTTTATTTTTTATTAATTTTACATAAAACAATAACACATGAAAAAAATCACATTCTTAATCGCTATTTTATTTTTATTGATTGCGCCAGCTTCTGTACAATCACAAGAAACTCCAGCAAAAGAAGTTAAAAAAACATGCTGTTCAAAAGCAGATAAAAAAACGTGTACAGCTGAAGAGAAAAAAACATGTACAGCTGAAGGAAAGAAAAAAGAAGGCAAAAAATGTTGCAGCAAAGAGGCTAAAAAAGCATAAACCGAAAAAATAGTATTAAAGTATTAGCATCCATTGGATGCTTTTTTTGTTAGGTACTATTTTTTCAAAAACAACTAAAAAGACAAGCTAACGATTTCCCATTTAATATTAACTTTACCCCCTCTTTATTCCTAATAATTCAATGAGCGACCCTATAAAACACGAATGCGGTCTTGCATTTATTCGTTTGCGAAAACCGTTTTCGCATTATCATCGAAAATATGGCACGGTGCTTTGGGGTCTAAATAAGTTATACTTATTGATGGAAAAACAGCACAATCGTGGGCAAGACGGTGCTGGTGTTGTTTCTCTAAAGTTAGATGTAGAGCCCGGATACCCCTTTATGAATCGATTACGCAGCAATGCTACCCAAGCAATTGCTGACATTTTTCAACAAATCGGGAAAGAAATTGAAGAATTGGAAAAACATCATCCAAACATTAAAAATCACCCAGGATTAATAAAAGGACATGCAAATTTTTTAGGTGAATTATTGCTCGGTCATTTGCGTTACGGAACGCAAGGAAAAAATAAAGTTGAATATTGCCATCCTTTTATAAAACAAGATACAATTCCTGCACGCAACCTTGCAATGGCGGGGAATTTTAATATCGTAAACACTGACGAACTTTTTGCATTGGTTGGCAAGCAACCAGAAGAAAATATGCGCGTTAGTGACCTTGCTGCAATGCTTGAACTTTTTCATACTTTTCTTTGTAATGAAGATGAAATATCGCCACAAAAAATAGACATTAAAAGAGTATTTAAAAAAGTATTATCGTTACTCGATGGCGGATTTCATGTGGCTGGATGTACGGGAAATGGAATTGGTTTTGTATTTAGAGATGCACACGGTATTCGTCCCTCGTATTATTATGTAAATGATGAGGTGGTTGTTGCAGCTTCCGAAAGATCTGCTATTCGTACTTGTTTTAATGTTGGCGAAAATGAAGTTAAAGAATTAATGCCAGGACAAGCATTGATTATTGACGAAAACGGAGTATTGGAAATTGTACAAATTTTAGAGCCAAAAGAAAGAAAGGCGTGCAGTTTTGAACGAATTTATTTTTCTCGTGGTAGCGATGAAAAAATTTACCGCGAAAGAATTCAACTTGGCTATAACTTAAGCGAACAAGTATTAACAGCTATTCAGCACGATTTAAAAAACAGTATTTTTTCTTTTATTCCCAACACAGCAGAAACTGCTTTTTATGGTTTGCTAAAAGGGATGGAAGATTATTTAAATAAAATAAAAACAGAAAAAATACTTTCTTGGGGCAAAGATTACGAGGTGGAGAAATTAGTGGAAATGGTAAACAGAAGAATTCGCGTTGAAAAAATTGCCATAAAAGATGTGAAGATGCGCACTTTTATTACGGAAGATGCAAACAGAAGCGAAATGGTGCAACACGTTTACGACATCACTTACGGAACAGTAAAAAAAGGAGAAGACACATTAATTGTAATTGACGATTCCATTGTGCGCGGAACTACCTTACGTGAAAGTATTATTCGCATGATGGCACGCTTGTCTCCTAAAAAAATAATTGTTGTTTCATCTTCGCCGCAAATTCGTTATCCCGATTGTTATGGAATTGATATGAGTAAGATGGGCGATTTCATTGCTTTTCAGGCGGTGGTTGCTTTGTTGAAAGAAAAAGGAGAGGAAGATTTTCTGCAAGAATTGTATCAACAATGCAAAGAATTGCAACGAAAAAATGAATTGCATACAGAAAATATAGTGAAGCGGATTTACAAAAAATTTACAATTGAAGAAATTACAAATAAAATTGCGCAACTAATCACTCCTCCCGATTTACAAATACCAATTCAGGTTATTTATCAAACAATTGAAAACTTACATACTTCCTGCCCTAACAATCTTGGCGATTGGTATTTTACTGGAAATTATCCAACACCCGGTGGAATTCGTGTCGTTAATAAATCGTTCATGAATTACATGGAAGGTAAAAATGTGCGTGGCTATTAATTTTATAAAATAGTTTCGTAGTTAAATTGTTCTGCATCTTTCAGTGTTTGCAATAAAGAGAATTTTTTTTGTGACACAGAATAAGCAAATTGATGTTTAAAAAAATGTTTTGCCAAATACACTTGTTCTGTTTGTCCCGGTGTGGGAATTAAAATACTTTTTTTATTCAATTTTACAATATCCATTACAGTACTATAACCGCTTCGGCTAATTACAAATTCAGCTTTTATTATTTCTTCGTTGAGCAGCTCAGAATTAAGATGGTTGTAAAATTTTATTTTTTGAGTTGATGGAATTAATGCTTCGGAAGTTGGTAAACCGCGCAGCACAACGGCTTCGCCGTTAAATGAATCAAGTTCGTGCAAAATTATTTTTTCAAATATTGTTCGTTGTGGTTCAGGTCCCGATATAATAATAAGTATGCTATTATTTTTAACAGCGGAGTTGTTTTTCTCAAATCTAGATTGAATGCCAATATATTTTATTGGAATTGACGGAGTTTTTTTTGGATGAGAAAGTTCATCTGCAAAACAGGGTTCATTTTTTTCATCAGGAATCCAACATTCGGAAAACCGATTTATAAATTGATAATTGATTTGTTGTAAAACCAAATCGGCACACCGACCCAATGAAGTTTTAATGAATAGTTGATGTGTAATAAAAATGCAAAAACAATTTTTATTCCACAAACCGTAACGATTGTCTGCAACAATAATATCGAACTGGTATTTTTTTATTTGCAATTTTAACCAATGATGTTCGCTACGAATTGCCAACAATATTTTTGGAATTTGAAATAAAATATTAATTGCAAAACCAATACGTGCATATTTTATTCGGTATCCCTTTAATTCCAAAAAAGGAAGCGTGGGAAATTCTAATTGTAATAATTTTTTTTGACTTCCTTCACCGGTTAACCAAACTTCTGCTCCGCTTTCAATAATTTCTTTGATGATGGGAATGCAGCGCGTTGCATGGCCAAGGCCCCAGTCGAGCGGAGCCACCAGTATTTTTTTTCCACCCCAATGCGATTTGTTAATTTTTAATGCCATTTGTTTTTTACATACTAAATTGCTTGTAAATTAGTTTAATTTTAAAGTGAAATGCGAAATACAAAAAACAAAATACTATTATTGCTTTTGTTTACCGGATTTTTGTTGATGAGCTGTCAGCGAAACTATTATAGTGGGAAGATAAAAAATAAAAATTGCGGTTGCCCTGCACAAAAAGGAATGGGAGGGTTTTAATTATAAGCCATGAAAAAACTAAATAGAAAGTTGGTGATTTTATTTAAAGACGGAACAGTAAGTGAGTTAGCCATGGAAAAACTAATTGACAAATTGGATGAAATGTTAAAACCGCTTGAGTCGGTTGAACTGTTTTGTCAAACTCACGAAATGGCTGATGGTTATAACATCACACAAAATAATTTCAAATTAAAAAACATTTTCAACGGAGAAGATTTGCTTCCGTATTGTTTTATTATTGGGAAGAATTAACCAAACTTTTTTAAGTTAATTTTTCTAAAGAGGCACCCAGCTTTGCAAGCATTGCATCAATTTCTTCTTTTTTACAAGTGCCCACACTCAATCGATACCAAGGATTATTTCGGTTGCTGCCAAACGCATAAAAAGGAACAATTGCCAAACCTGCTTCGTTTAGTAAGTAAGCAGTCACTTCATCTTGTGCTAACAAAATTTTTCCTTCTTTTGTTTTCTTGCCAACCCCATCAATTTTAATTGTAAGATAAATTGCTGCTTCGGGAAAAATTGCATCTACAGGAAGTCCTTGTTTTTTTAACTGTATACAACCTTCATAAATCCGAACTAATCTTTCTTCCAATTCATTTTTAAAATGATTGAAATAATTAGTGATTGCTTCTTTATTTAATAAAAATTTTGCAACAGCTTTTTGTTCCGCCATTGGCGCCCAAGCACCCACATGTCCTAAAATTGATTTCATTTTAGCAATAACTTCTTTCGGACCAAAACTCCAACCTACGCGAACACCCGTTGCAGCAAAAGATTTGCTGATGGCGTCAATTAAAATGGTGTACTTTTTCATTTCCGGTCGTAACGAAACTGGATTGTAGTGAATTGTTTTTCCATACGTCAACTGACAATACATTTGATCGTACATCAAAAAAAGTTTTTTTTCTGTTTCTCCTCTTCGCAAATTTTCTTCTAATACTAAATCGCAAATTGCTTCTAATTCCTGTTTATTAAAAGTAGTGCCGGTTGGATTTTGTGGAGAGCACAATGAAATTAATGTTGCATCTTTAATAAAGGGGCGAAGATCTTCTACAATCGGCATAAAGCTATTTTCTGCTTTTGCTTCTATCACAATATGTTCTCCACCGACAAAGTGAGTGTAATGATTATTGTTCCAAGATGGAACTGGATAAATTATTTTATCTCCTTTATCGCATACTGCACGAAAGACAGCATAAATGAGCGGCCGTCCACCTGATGCTACTAATATTTCATTAACGGAATAATTTAAATCTTCTCTGTTTTTTATAAATTCAGCAATTGCTTCTCTCAATTCCAAATTGCCTTCTGCTGCGGGGTAATTGGTAAAATGTTGTCGATATGCATTAACAATTTCATCTTCCAACTCTTTTGGAATTGGAAAAATAGCTGGGTTAAAATCGCCAACAGTGAAATTATAAATTTGTTCACCTTGACGAATTCGTTCTTTTATTTCACTGCCTAGTTTTACAATTTCTGAGCCAACCATTGTTTCAGATAAATGCGACAATTTCATAAATGTTCCTTTGAAACAAAAATAATGGAATTGACGAAGATAGAAAGTGGTGATAGTTGTTATTTAATTATTAGTGATGGAACAAAAATAGCCACTTCAAAAAGGCAATTTTGCCTTTTTGAAGCCATTGAATAAAACTTAAATTTGCAAAAAAAAATTGTGATTGTAATTGATAATAAACTGATAAGCGATAATGTGGTAGAAAAGCAATTCGTATGCGATCTTTTCAAATGCAAGGGTGGGTGTTGTGAAGAAGGAGATGCCGGTGCCCCGTTGGATGAAGCGGAGTTGGAAATAGTTTTGCAACATTTCGAAAAAATAAAACCATATTTATCCGAAGCATCTTTAAAAGAAATAGAACGAAAAGGAAAATATGTTTACAATAAAGAATTTGGTTGGGTAACTCCAACACTCGGCAACGATTCTGAAATTTGTGTGTACGGAATTAGGGGAAACGACGGACTTATAAAATGTTCGTTCGAACAAGCACAAAAGGACGGATTGATAGATTGGAAAAAACCAATTAGTTGCCATCTTTATCCCATCATTATTACCAAAGGCAAACACGGCGATTACGAAAGAGTGAATTACGAACCGCGCGAAAAACTTTGCAGTCCGGCTTGCGCCCTCGGCGAAAAATTGAAAGTATCCACTTATGAATTTTTAAAAGAACCGCTCATCCGTACTTATGGCGAAGATTTTTATGCTGCGTTAAAAAAGATTGCGACAGATTATTCCTCGCAAGAAAAATAAGTTTTAAAAAGCGGGCTTGAAGAGCTTAAATTTGTTTTATGTCTCAACACAGCGAATCGTTTATTGCAAAAAGTTCCATCAAAACGGCTGACAAAGAACATCGGCGCAAACTCAATTTTAATATTGGCAAATACAATGCGGTTGTTCCTCAAGGCAAACAACAGTTTTACGATCTTGAACTGGCGCGAGAAAAAGCAAAAAATATAAAATGGAAAGCTATTGAAAATCTCGGGGAATTGCTTCAAGATTTTGAGGAAAATGCTACGCGCAGAGGCGTAAATGTTATTTGGGCAGATGATGCGCAACAAGCATTGGAAGCAGTTGGAAAAATTTGCGAAGCCAAAAATTGCAAAACATTGGTGAAAAGCAAAAGTATGGTTACGGAAGAAATTCACCTCAATGCTTATTTAGAAAAACAAGGCGTTCAAAGTATCGAAACAGATTTGGGCGAATACATTCAGCAATTGGATGGAGAAACACCCTATCATATTGTGACACCGGCAATGCACAAAAGCAAAGAGGATGTTGCAAAACTTTTTGCAGAAAAATTAGGAACCGATCCATCACTTACTCCGCAAGAGTTAACACTTGTTGCTCGACAAATTCTAAGAAAAAAATATACAGAAGCTGAAATAGGGGTTACTGGTGCAAATTTTATTATTGCAGATATTGGCGGCATTGCAATTACAGAAAACGAAGGAAATGCGCGACTGAGTTGCTCCATGCCAAAAACTCACATTGTAATTGTTGGCATCGAAAAAATGGTTCCATCCATAAATGATCTTGCCTTGTTTTGGCCATTATTGGCTACTTACGGCACGGGACAAAAAATTACAGTTTATAATACAATTGTTACTGGTGCAAGGCAAGAAGGTGAAACCGACGGACCCGAAGATATGTATGTGATTTTGCTCGACAACGGAAGAACGAACATTTTGGCAAATGAAAAACTCAGAGAAAGTTTATACTGTATTCGATGCGGTGCCTGCTTAAATACTTGTCCGGTGTATAAAAATATTGGCGGTCATGCTTACGAATCTACTTACAGCGGACCGATTGGTTCTGTAATTACACCGCATTTAAAAGACAAAGGAGAGTGGAAACATTTAAGTCATGCCTCTTCACTTTGTGGAAGTTGTTCAGAAGTTTGTTCTGTAAAAATAAAATTGCACGAGTTGTTGTTGGAAAATCGGCACGAAGCTGTAGATGAAGGCCACACGGACTTGGTCGAAAGAACCGTATGGAAATTTTGGAAACAAGCAATGCTCAATCGTCGCATCATGAATTTTGGAAATGCCAAACTAAAAAACCAATTTGTAAATAAACTTTTAAAAAAGTGGACAGAGCATCGTGCACCACTGGATTTTCCGAAAAAATCTTTTAATCAATTGTGGCGCGAAAAATACGGAGATAGATAATTAAATTTACCCGTGCTTCTTTTTACAAATACTACTTCGCCTCGGCTAACTTATATTTCTAATTTTATCGGCAATGAAATTGGTGATAAAAACTTTGAAATAACCTCAGATAAAAACTATTTCTTCAACTACGAAGGGTTAAAAATAAATTACAGCAACACACCTATTTGTACGAATGAATTTAGAATAGAAAATGTTTCTCTTTTATTTGAATCGGAAATCACCGAACAAAAAATTGCTTGTTTCCAAATTGAAAATTGCAAAGCATTTTTTAAAACCAACGGCGATTATCCCTTTGATATTTTTGCCGCAAGTTTTTATTTGCTGAGTCGCTACGAAGAATATTATCCGCATCAAAAAGATAAATACGGGCGCTATGCGCACGAAAACTCACTTGCTTTCAAAGAAAATTTTTTGCACCACCCTCTTGTAAATATTTGGATTGAAGATTTTAAAAAAACAATTCAACAAAAATTTCCAACGCATCAATTTGCCAAACACGAGTTTAGTTTTTTACTCACATACGATATAGATGAAGCGTTTGCTTATTTACACAAAAGTTGGTGGCGAACTGTAGGTGCAATTGCAAAAGCAATTTATTTAGGACAGTGGAACAATATTTATAAAAGAATAAAAGTGTTGATTGTCACAAAAGATGACCCTTACGATTCATTTTCTTGGATGGATGAATTAAATGAAAAATATGCGCTCCATCCTATTTATTTTTTTCTTGTCGCTTCCAAAAATGGAAGAAGGGATAAAAATATTTTACCAACTGCGAATGCATTGCAAAAATTAATTTATCGTTTGTCGCAAAAATATTTTTTCGGCATTCATCCTTCTTGGCAAACTGGCGACGATAAAAAATTGCTACAAAATGAAATAAATACGCTTGAAACAATTACGAAAAAAAAACCGAGAGCTTCGCGGCAACACTATTTACGTTTTTCATTGCCGCAAACATTTCGCGATTTACAAGAAACTGGAATTACTGACGACTATTCCATGGGTTACGGCACCACCAATGGTTTTAGAGCATCCGTTGCTTCTTCATTTTTTTGGTATGATTTACAAAATGAAAATATTTCCTCGTTAAAACTTCATCCGTTTTGTTTGATGGACGCAACTTTTTTTCACCAACAAAAACTAACAATTGAAAAAGCGACCGAAGAAATGCAATCTTATTTTAAAGAAGTAAAAGCAGTAAACGGTCAATTAATATTTATTGCACATAATAATTATTTGGGAACTGAAGAATTCTATAAGGGTTGGAAAGAAAAATTTGAACAATTTATTTGTTCAATAAAAAATTAAACACCTTCCGTTTCGGGCATTTCTTTATTCGAAATTTTAAATGCTTTGCTTACTAAATAAACGCCCAACAAAGTAATCAACCCGCCGATTGTAATAAAAATCGTCAATTTTTCATTAAATAAAAACGAACCCAAAAGCACAGCTACAACCGGATTCAAGTATGCATAAATAGAAGCCTGTTCGGTTGGTAAATTTTGCAGTGCGTATAAATAACAAATAAAAGAAACGATGGAGCCAAATACAACAAGGTAGCCGATTGCAGCCCACGATTGCCAAGGAATCGCATTGATTGAAAGATAGTTTACATCGGTAACCGAAATATTAAAAAGTACAATTCCCGAAATAACCATTTGTAAACCCAAACTAAAATACGGGTTGAAATGTGCTGCTTGCTTTTTTGTATAAAGTGTACTAAAAGCCCAACTCCATGTTGCAATTAACGAAAGTAAAATTCCAAATTGAAAATCAACATTTAAAAAATCTTTTAAATGTTCGTAAAAAATTACACAAACACCTCCAAACCCAAAAACCAAGCCCACAATGGCTTTTGTTGGTATCCGCGCTTTTGAAGAAAACAAACTAATCAATACCAACCACAAGGGAAAAATGGCTCCAATGATTGAACCGAGTCCGGCAGAAATATATTTTAAACCCCAAGTACTAAACCCGTTACTAATAACAAAACTTAAAAAACTTAATATCAAAACATGAGTCCATTCTTTTCCTTTGGGCAATTTGGTACCGATTGCTAAAAAATAAATTACATAACACAACCCTCCAATCAATTGCCTTATTCCCGCCAATTCCAAACCTGGCATGTATTGTACGCCTTTCTTTGAAGCAAGCCAAGTGGTTCCCCACAATAAAGAAACTAATGCTAATGCCAAAAACGCTTTTGTTTTTTTTCTCTTTATTGAAGATTCAAAATGCTGCGAAGATTTTTTCAATACTAAATTTATTTTAAAACATTAATGTTTAAAATGTCTTTTGTTTGTCAATAACATTGCTAAATTATTTTCAACACAATAGGTAATGGAGTCTTTGTCGCGAACCGATCCGCCTGGTTGGATAAATGCAGCAATGCCGCAAGCATGGCTCAGTTTCACACAATCATCAAAAGGAAAAAATGCATCACTTGCCAGCACACTGTTTTCCAAACTAAACTTAAATTGTTTTGATTTTTCAATTGCTTGTCGCAATGAATCGATGCGACTTGTTTGGCCACAACCTTTTCCAATCAATTGTTTATTTTTTACAATGGCGATGGCATTGCTTTTTAAATGTTTACAAACAATATTTGCAAACAAAAGATCTTCATGTTCATTTGCTGTTGTTGTTCTTCCGCCAACTTCTTTTAATAATTCATAATTGCCTTCGTCTTTTTGTTGCAAGAGTACGCCGTTTAATAAAGATTTATAGGAAGTAGAAAAATTCAAATCATTAGCTGAATTTAATTTCAAAAGAATCCTATTTTTTTTCGTTTTTAAAATTTGCAAAGCATCTTCGTCAAAATTTGTAGCAATCAATACTTCAAAAAATATTTCACTAATTGCTTCTGCTGTTTCTTTATTTATAGATTGATTACAAATTAAAACACCACCAAATGCACTTTCAGAATCTCCTGCCAGTGCGGAATTCCAGCTTTCTTTTACTGTGTCCCGTTGCGCTATTCCACAAACATTCGTGTGTTTTATTATTGCAAAAGTTGAATTATTTTTTTCTTGATTTATGCCAAATTCTGCAATCAATTGAATGGCTGCATCAACATCCACCAAATTATTGTAAGAAAGATCTTTGCCATTTAGTTGTTCAAATAGCGCAGAAAGATTGCCATAAAATACTCCGAATTGGTGTGGATTTTCTCCATAACGCATTGGATTGCGCTTGACAATTGAGTCTTGAAAAAAGTTTCCTTCAGTCGGGTTGAAATATTTTGAAATAACTAAATCGTAATGTGCAATAATTTCAAAAGCATTTGCCGCAAACATTTTTCTTTGTTCAATACTTGTTGATCCGTTTTGTTTACGAAGTATTTCTTCTAATAAATTATAGTCTTCTTTTGATGCAATAACGCAAGTGTCTTTAAAATTTTTTGCAGCTGCTCTTATCATCGACGGGCCGCCAATATCAATTTTTTCAATAATCAATTTTTCATCATTGGTAGAGGCAACTGTTTCTTCGAAGGGGTATAAATCAACAATGACTAAATCAATTTCCGGAATATTAAATTTTTTCATTTCTTGTAAATCAACTTCATTATCTCTTCTTCCCAAAATACCACCAAATACAGACGGGTGCAGTGTTTTTACTCTTCCGCCTAAAACGGATGGATAGTTTGTTAGGTTTTCAACAGGAATTACAGCAAGGCCTAATTTTTCAATATACTGCTGTGTTCCACCTGTTGAATATAAAGTAACATTTTGTTCTTGCAACAAGTTTAAAAGAGGAGCTAAATTATCTTTATTAAAAACGGAAATAAGAGCAGCGTTTATTTTTTTTTCCATTTAAAAGGGAGTTTGATAGGTAAAGAATTTTCCAAAGTTAATTAATTCAAATTCATTACAAAAGCACCGCTTTCATTTGTATCGTGATATGGAATATGAAGTGAATTACAATCTTTTTTCCAATAATTTATTTTTGGTTTAGAATTGGATCCATCAAAAACCACTTGTTTAATTTTAAATGTATTTGCAAGTTCTGAAAAATATAGTGTCGGGTTTTTTGTTACTATTAAAATATCGAGTTCGGTTTTTTCATTTGTTTTTTTAAATTTCATCTTACGATCAATTGTTAAAATTCGTTTGTTATTATATTGAATAAAATTACCAGATTGGTAAAAATTGTTCAACGACTTTGTTTGTGTAATTTGATTATAAATTCGGGAAGGTTTAATGTGAAAATTAAAAAATATTTTGTCAACAAATATGGAGGAGTCTGCAATAAAAAACACATTTCTTCCTTGAACAAAATCTAATGCAGTTTGTTTTGGTAAATTATAAACAATTATTTTGTTTTGATTTTTGGTGTCAATCAATTGTTTTGTTTGTAAAATAAATAATATCAAAAGCGCCGACAGTCCTAACTTTAAATAAAGTTTATTTTTTTCAATCAGCCAATAACAACTAAAAATAATTACTGCAAATATTAAAATTACTTGTCCAATGTTGATTGATAAATTTTCTAAAATTGAAAAAGGCAACAGCTCAACACTTTCAATGTAACCATTCATTACACCAATTAACTTGCTTAGAAAGTTTCCAAAAACTATTGCCATGAATGGGAAAAAAGAAATTGTGCAAAGAAAAATTTCGCCCAATAAAATAATGCTGGACAAAGGAACTGCAACAAAATTCGAGAGCAAAAAATAAGTAGGGAATTGATGAAAATAAAAAATACTAATTGGCAGTGGAAGTAGTTGTGCAGCGATTGTTACGGCATTTAATTTCCAAATAAATTGCAAAAGTTTGTTTTTAAAATAGAGCCAATTATAGATGGGTTGCATAAAAAGTACAATGCTCAGCACAGCGAGATAGGATAATTGAAAACCAACATCCCAAAGCCAAAAAGGATTATAACACAATAGTAAAAATGCAGAAAGTGCTAAACTGTTTAAGATGGATGTTTTTCGCGAAAGAGAAGTGCCAAGTGCAATAAAAGTGAACATTACAGCCGAACGAACTACGGAAGGTTGGGCTCCAGCCAACAAACTAAAAATCCAAAGACAGGTAATTATAATAATTGGTTGGAGAATAAAAAAATAGCGGTTCTTTTTTAGTAAGCTGCAAAATTGAACAAGAAGCCAATAAATAATTCCAATATGTAAACCTGAAATTGCAATAACATGTATCACTCCCGTATTTGTATACGACTGAACAAGCGATTTATCCAAATCGTCTTTGTAGCCAATGAGCAAGGCTTCTGCGAGACCGAGCTCTTGTTTGCCTTTGATATTATTACGCAAAATATACAACACATTTTCTCGAAGTGCGAAAATAAATTGAACAATTTTCTGTCGGTTTTTTGTTGGAAGAATTTCAAATTCATTTTTTTTTAAAAAGACTTGATGTGTAATTCCTTGAAATTGCGTGTAGCGTTTATAATCAAAAGCGCCAGGATTTCTGGTGTTGGCTATTTGTTGTAACGGTTTGTTGAAAACAAGTTGCGAACCATAATTCAGTTTTTGCAAAACCGAATTTTTTTGAAAATAAATTATAATTTTTCCTTTGGTTTTTTTAAAGTTGGAATTAATTAAAATATAATCAACCGAAGCGTTTGCTTTAAATGATTTTGCTTTTTCAATCAATGGTTCAAGCAGGGTTATAACTAATTGTTCTTCGTTTTTGTAATTATGATAAAACCAATTTTTATTATGATAAATATTTTTTTGATAAATAAATAATGAGCCCAAACAAATAAAAAAAGTGGTTAACGCAATTCCTGCAATTGTCGATAATTTATAGCGTTCAAAAAAAGGTAGAAAGAAAAAAAAGAAAACAATAATTAATGAAACAATAAGTGTAATCCATAAAGCTGTAAGTGGAATTGGAGTATACCATTCAAGAATTATTCCTACAATTAACGGCAATAAAAACCGAAAAAATGGAACTTTTTTCCAAATCGGAATAAATACTTGGTGAAGAGACATGCCGAAAAAGTAGGCAAAAAAAGCTTTTCAAACTATACCACTTATAGGTAGGTTCGTTTCTTTAAAGCTATTTACTTAGATACATGCTTCTGTCTTTGTACAATTGGCGGAAATAAGGGTCGCGAAGATTTTTTATGAAACGGATTGCTTCTCCTGTGCTTTTCATTTCCGGGCCAAGCTCTTTGTTTACTCCCGGGAATTTATTAAAACTAAAAACAGGTTCTTTAATTGCAAATCCATCCAAGAATTTTTCTTCAGGAATATCAGCGACTTTTAGGTGACCAAGCATTACTTTGGTGGCGAAATTCAAATAAGGTTTGTTGTATGCCTTTGCAATAAATGGAGTTGTGCGTGATGCTCTTGGATTAGCTTCGATAACATAAACCTTTCCGTTCTTTATTGCAAATTGAATATTAAGGAGTCCTTTTACTTTCAATTTCAACGAAATTTTTTTAGCGTAATCAACCATATCTTGTACTTCTAATGGCGTAAGATTAAATGCAGGCAATACAGCATTACTATCTCCGCTATGAATACCAGCTGGTTCAATATGTTCCATGATACCCATCACATGAAATTTTTCTCCATCACAAATGGCATCAATTTCAGCTTCTTGGCAACGATCTAAGAAGTGGTCAACTAAAATTTTATTTCCAGGTATATGTTTCAATAAACTTAAAACAGCTTTTTCCAATTCTTCATTATTCAATACAATACGCATGCGTTGACCGCCTAATACGTAAGATGGACGAACTAAAACGGGGAAACCGATTTTATTAGCAACTTCAATTGCTTCATCAACTGTTTCGGCTGTTCCGTAATTAGGGTACGGAATGTTTAGCTCTTTAAGCATGTCAGAAAATCGGCCGCGATCTTCTGCAATATCCATGCTGTCAAAATCGGTACCTAATATTTTAATACCCATTGATGTAATTTTTTCTGCCAGCTTCAATGCGGTTTGTCCGCCCAATTGCACAATAATTCCTTCGGGTTTTTCGTGTTCAATAATTTCGCGGATATGTTCCCAATAAACTGGCTCGAAATACAATTTGTCAGCCATGTCGAAATCGGTACTTACCGTTTCTGGATTGCAATTAATCATAATGGCATCATATCCGCATTCTTTAATTGCCAATAGTCCGTGAACGCAGCAATAGTCGAATTCAATTCCTTGTCCAATTCTGTTTGGACCAGAACCAAGAACGATTACTTTCTTTTTATTCGAAATTTTTGATTCGTTGTGTGGTGAAAATTTTGCACCTTCATTGGTTTGTGATGCTGTTTCAAAGGTGGAATAAAAGTAGGGTGTTTTTGCTTCAAACTCTGCACTACAAGTATCAACCATTTTAAATACTCGTGTAATATTTTGTTTTTTTCGAATAGCATATAACTCATCTTCTGTGCCATCTTTCATAATGTTCACTATTTGTTCATCGCTAAAACCAAGAACTTTTGCTTCGCGCAGTAATGCGGAAGAAAGCGTATTTAATTTACATTTGGCTAACTCGTTTTCCAGCACACAAATTTTTTGAATTTCTTTTATAAACCAATGATCAATTTGTGTAGCTTTTGCAATAGTGTTTACACTTACCCCCATCATTAATGCATCTTTAATTCTAAAAATGCGATCCCATTTTGGTGTTTTGATGTGTTCTAATATTTCTTCCGATTTCAACAAACTTTTACCATAATAACCCAAACCAATTGCATTGTTTTCCAAACTTTGACATGCTTTTTGAACAGCTTCTGCAAAGCTTCTTCCAATTGCCATTACTTCTCCTACACTTTTCATTTGCAAATTCAATGTGCTATCGGCCCCTTTAAATTTATCAAAATTCCAGCGCGGTATTTTTACAATTACATAATCCAACGCTGGTTCAAAAAATGCAGAAGTAGATTTTGTAATTTGATTTTCCAATTCATCCAAATTGTAGCCAATTGCAAGTTTGGCAGCAATTTTTGCAATAGGATAACCAGTTGCTTTGGATGCTAATGCTGACGAACGACTTACTCTTGGATTAATTTCAATGGCGATAATTTTTTCCGTTTCGGGATGCATGGCAAATTGAACATTACAACCTCCTGCAAAATTTCCCAAGTCGCGCATCATTTTTATTGCGGTATTTCGCATGAGTTGCATTCCGGTATCGCTCAATGTCATTGCGGGTGCAACGGTAATTGAATCGCCGGTATGCACACCCATTGGATCAAAATTTTCTACTGTACAAATAATGCAAACATTATCGTTTGCATCGCGCAGCAATTCCAATTCAAATTCTTTCCACCCAAGCATTGCTTTTTCTACCAATACTTCGTGAATAGGAGATGCTTGCAAACCGCGGTTTAGCGCTTCGTCCAATTCCGTTTTATTGTATATTAACCCTCCTCCCGTTCCACCCAATGTAAATGATGGACGAATAACTAATGGAAGTCCGATTTCTTGCGCAATTTCTTTTCCTTCCAAAAAGGAAATGGCGGTTTTCCCTTGTGCAACGGTTACACCAATATCAATCATCCACTGCCTAAATTTTTCGCGATCTTCTGCTTTATCGATTGCTTTTATATCTACCCCAATTAATCTTACATTAAATTTTTTCCATAATCCAAGTTCCTCTGCTTCTTTTGCCAAGTTGAGTGCGGTTTGTCCGCCCATTGTTGGTAATACAGCATCAATTTCATTTTCTTCTAAAATTGTTTCAATGCTTTCTACTGTCAACGGTAATAAATATACTCTGTCAGCCATCATCGGATCCGTCATGATTGTTGCCGGATTGCTATTGATAAGAATTACTTTGATACCTTCTTCTCGTAAACTTCTTGCTGCTTGTGTTCCTGCATAATCAAATTCGCAAGCCTGACCAATAATGATGGGGCCAGATCCAATAATGAGTACAGATTTTATGGAATTATCTTTTGGCATTTTGTTGTATTTTTTCAGGCCAGTTAAGAATAAAAAAACAAATTGCGCAAAACTAAGGGAAATGAAGTGCTTTAAAACAAATCATTCAAAATTGTAAAAAGAAAAAGAATTTTAATTGTGATGAAAAGTAGCAATTTCAAAATCATCGAGGATTACTTTCTTTGCTTTTTTTACTTGTAACGGGTTTTTGTTTTCTTGTATGTTTTTCTTTTTATTGAGCCATTTATTACGAGCATCTTGGCCTTTTATAAATCCAATAAAAAGTCCGATGGTTACAAATAATAAAAGAGATAGTTTGACAGGAATGAGTTTCATAATGAATTTGTTGATTTGGTTGTTGACATTTGTATGACAGACAAATCAACCGAAAAGTTGCATTTGAAACGAAAAAATGTTTTGTTAAAGAATGAACTGAGTTTGTTTACAACAAAACGGTTTGCGAAGTACTGAGCACTACTATCGCAAAACTATTGTTAGCGGTTCGTTGTTCTTTAAATCCAAATTATTGTCTTAATGACTTTGTCAGCCACAAGATTTTCTTTTTTTCTAATTTCTGCTTTAAGCGGTAATAAATAAGTGTTCATTTTTGTGTCAAACCATATTGCAGTTTTCCATTTACTATTTCCAATTTTGGCTGTTGCTTTCAGTCGCCCCCAGCCTTCTTCCTGCCATTTCAAGTTTTCTCTTATCTCTTTTGCTATTTCTGTCGGAAGCGAAGCAAAATGCCAACCATTGGGCGATGAATATTGCCAAATCTTTGAGGAAAATTCATATTTGATTTTACCATTCATTCTATTTTTTAGCCAACTTTATTCGGTCATTTGTATTATTTTGGTAGAAGTTTAAAGTTGTCCAAAGGTGGCTTTAAACGAATTTTTATTGAACAATATAAATGTTCACTGTATAAGTTCCTGACTCAAAAAATTCGATATCCAATTCTTCTCTCATTAATGATAGCTTTGCTCTAAAAGGAAACACTACTTGCAAAAAAGTGGTTTCTTTTGCTTTAACATGCGTCTCCAAAGTAGTCATACTTTCATAACTTCCTTTTGTTACAACTGCATCGGTTACCGTGTAAGATGGTATTACATACCCAATTGAAGCAACACTACCAGTAGTATTGGTAACTATTACACGAATCCGGTTTACTTTGCTTGGGCTGTATTCTACATCCACACTTCTTATTGAACCACTTCGGCTGTGAACTTCCCATGGATTTTCGCGTATGCCCAAATAAACATCTTTTTTCCAAAACCCTTCTACAATACTATCGGCTGCATTTTGAATTTTATAAGTCAATACTCCTTTTCCTTCGCGCAATCCTTTTAAGAAATTGCCCGTAAAACTGTTTTTCGAATTCCATGTGTAAACTCCTTTTCCTTCCGGAAGCCCTGATTTGAAGCTCCCTTCGTAAGTATCGGTGCCAACCGATTTTCCTATTCCGTGTGCTTTTCCTTTTTTGCATTCTCCGGTATAAACTCCCTTGATGCTTTCTTTATCTACTACGCAATCCTGTGCAAATCCTGAGTTGATTACAAAAAAGAAAAATAAAATCAATGATGTCAATTGAAGAAATAATGGCTTTTTCATAACGGTTGATTTAGTACGAATTTATAATTCGATTTTGGTTATTTCAAAACGACTATGTTAAAATTTTACACTTTTTCTAAAAGCCATTCTATTTCGCCAAAGTCAAACCTTTCTTCTATTGCATGTTGTGTAATGAGTTGACCAGTTTCGGAAACGCCTAAAATTTTTGCTTCGAAAATGCGATTGCCTTTTTTAAATTTTACTTTTTCATCTTTTTTATAAAGCAAATTGCAATATTGTTCATAAAGAAAATTATTGTTTTTTGAAATTAAGTCGTTGAAAAAAGTAGTCAACTCTGCGCACAATTCCTTTGCTAATTCAATCGTGTTAAATTCTTTTCCGGTAATCTGTTTCAGCGAAACAGGGTTGGGCAATTCAACCGGAAAATTTGTTTGGTTGATATTTATTCCAATTCCAATTACGGCCCATTGCCAATTACCGCTACTTACTTTGCCAGTTTTTATTATATTTTCAATCAGTACACCTCCTGCCTTCCTGTCACGCCAATAAATATCATTCGGCCATTTTATTTTTATTTCATCGCCGGCATATTTTTTTAAAAAATTGGCAATCGCCACCGACACACAACAAATGATTTTAAAATTTTCGAAAGTTTTTAATGGAAAAGGATTAACAATAAGGCTGAGCGCTATGTTTTTCCCGCTTTCTGAACTCCAAGTTTTATTTCTTTGCCCTCTTCCTGCGGTTTGTGCATGAGCAAAAATTGCCATTCCGTGGCTTGCCATTCCTGTATGTACTAAATTCATGGCATATTTGTTGGTACTGTCTATCGATTGTAGTTCAACAAAGGGAAACCCTAAAATAGAGGAAGCGGGAAGCTGTGGCAATTAAGTAGTATTTTTGGCAAATTAATTAAGTTTCTGTTGAACGCATTGGAATAAAATAAAAAATTGAAATAACAATCTGTTCGCAGCAAACTTTAACTTTAAAAAAAATTATTTGGAACAAACATCTCTTTTACCCTTGCCGAAAAAGAAAAAACTTGCATTGGCAACAAAGCCAACAAAAATTCTAAAAATTATTACAGAAGCAATTCAATCTAAAAAAGGTGAAAATATAATTTCGCTTGACTTGCGAAAAATAAAGGAAGCGTCAACAGATTTTATGCTTATTTGCGAAGCAAACAGTTCACCACAAGTGAGAGCAATTTCGGAAAATGTAAAAGCAGAAGTTTTAAAAAAATGCGGAGAAGCTCCGAGGCATTTCGAAGGACAACAAGGACTGTCGTGGGTATTGATTGACTATGTAAATGTGGTGGTTCACATCATGCTACCGGAAACAAGAAAATTTTACAGCATTGAAGAAATGTGGAGCGATGCTGCAAAAGAAGAATTAAACGGATAAATTTATTTTTTAAACAACTATTTAATAGTAGAAAAAGAATGTCACAAGAACAAAAAAATAAGACGAAAAGAAAAATGAAAGGTTCGGAAAATAATCTCGATAATGAGAAAAAAGAAGCTGGACCAAAAGTTCCAAAAATAAGTTCCAATTGGATTTATGGAATCATCATAATTATAATGATTGGTTTTAGTGTCATCGGGCCAATGACTGTAAAAACAACGACAATCAAAGTTGGTGATTTTAAAGAAATGCTTTTAGCACATGATGTAGAAAAATACATCGAGATTACGAATAAAGCAATTGTTCATGTGTCACTTAAAAAAACAAGCATTCCTAAATACGAAAAACTACTTTCCAAAGGAATTGGTGGAAAAGTGGATGAAGTTGGGCCACATTTTCAATTCGAAATAAACGATCGTTTTCGGGAAGAGATGTTGACTTTTATAAAAGAAAATCAACAAAATTTTACTTCTGTAAAAGATGATCCGTACGAATCTAAAAAAGAAAAAGATTACTTCACTGGCATCTTAAGTTTTCTACTCCCATTTGTAATTCTTTTAGCACTTTGGATGTTGGTAATGCGAAAAATGAGTGGTGGTGCCGGAGGAAGTAGTGGCGGGCCTGGCGGAATTTTCAATATCGGAAAATCAAAAGCTACTTTGTTCGAAAAAGGAACGAAAGTTAATGTCACTTTTGTTGATGTGGCAGGATTGGAAGAAGCAAAAGTGGAAGTGATGGAGATTGTAGATTTTTTAAAAAATCCCGCAAAATATACCGAGCTCGGTGGAAAAATTCCAAAAGGTGCTTTATTAGTTGGATCGCCGGGAACAGGAAAAACTTTATTAGCAAAAGCGATGGCCGGCGAAGCACAGGTTCCATTTTTTAGTTTGAGTGGAAGTGATTTTGTGGAAATGTTTGTTGGCGTTGGTGCAAGTCGTGTTCGCGATTTATTTAAACAAGCAAGAGATAAAGCGCCGTGTATAATTTTTATTGATGAAATTGATGCCATCGGTCGTGCAAGAGGAAAAAATATGATGATGGCAAATGATGAACGAGAAAATACCTTGAATCAATTGTTGGTAGAAATGGATGGTTTTGGTGCAAATTCCGGAATAATCGTTTTGGCAGCAACCAATCGTCCCGATGTGTTGGATAGTGCATTGCTTCGTCCGGGTCGTTTCGACAGACAAATCACGATTGACAAACCGGATTTAGTTGGTCGCGAAGCCATTTTCAATGTTCATTTAAAACCAATCAAAGTTTCAGAAAAAGTAAATGTGCACAGTTTGGCGGAGCAAACTCCCGGCTTTGCAGGTGCAGATATTGCAAATGTGTGTAACGAAGCAGCTTTAATTGCTGCAAGAAAAGGAAAAGCTGCAGTGGAAATGAGCGACTTTCAAGATGCGGTTGATAGAGTGATTGGTGGACTGGAAAAGAAAAACAAAATTATTTCTCCTGAAGAGAAAAAAATAATTGCGTATCACGAAGCCGGACATGCAATTTGCGGTTGGTTTTTGGAACACGCCCATCCGTTATTAAAAGTTACAATCGTTCCACGAGGTTCGGCGGCGTTGGGCTATGCGCAGTACACACCAAAAGAACAATTTTTGTATAATACCGATCAGTTGAATGATCAAATTTGTATGACACTTGGTGGCCGTGCGGCAGAAGAAATTTTCTTTGGAAAAATTTCAACAGGAGCGCAAAACGATTTGCAACAGATTACGAAAATTGCCTATTCAATGGTTACTGTTTATGGCATGAACGAAAAAGTTGGTAACATAAGTTTTTATGATCCACAACAAGAAAACACATTTACAAAACCGTATTCCGAAGAAACATCGAAAATAATTGACCAAGAAGTTCGTAAATTAATAGACGATGGTTTTATAAGAACGAAACAATTATTGCAAGATAAAAAAGCGGAAGTTGTATTACTTGCCGAAGAGTTGTTGCGAAAAGAAGTGTTATTTCAAAGTGATGTAGAAACCTTAATTGGAAAAAGACCATTTGAAGAAAAAAAATTATTGGAAGTTGCAACGGAAGAGGTACCAGCGGCTCAACCAATTATTAATAATCCAGAAAATGAACAAGGTTTAATTCCATCACTTGTATAAAGTTTTTAAAAATCGAGAATGAAAGTTTCTCCTTCAAAAGAAAATATTCTCAAAAAAATACGAACGGCGTTGACACATAAAACGCCACTTCCTTTTCCAAAAAGCGAAGCGAATCAGCTTGTTTTTCAACCATCCAAACAAGAACTGGAAGTGGAATTTGCTGAACAATTCAACAAACTTTTAGGAAGATTTGTTTTTTGTGTTAACAGACAAGAGTTGGCATTTCAGCTAAACAGTTTAATAAGAAAACAAGGTTGGCAAAAAACATACTGTGTTGAACCTGTGATATTACAAATGATTGGAATGGAATTGGAAGAAAATTTAACTGTTGATGATCTTGCAAATTGCGATGTTGGAATTACGGGTTGCGAATATCTTGTAGCAAGAACGGGTTCCATTGTAATGAGCTCTTCAAAATTATCTGGCAGAAATACAAGTGTGTATTCGCCAGTTCATATTTGCGTTGCATTTACAAATCAATTGGTTTATGATATTAAAGATGCATTGCAATTGATGAAAAAAAAACACGGCGAAAAACTTCCTTCGCTTATAACATTTGCTACAGGACCAAGCCGCACAGCAGATATTGAAAAAACGTTAGTTGTAGGTGTGCATGGCCCAAAAGAAGTTTATTGTTTTTTGGTTGATGAATAAATATTTTTCTCTTTTTAATTTTAGTTACTACGAATAGAAACAACTAATTTTCAAAAATGATTTTCGGCAAAAAAATTTACTTCCTTTCCGATTTCCATTTGGGTGCGCCCAATGCGGAGAAAAGTCTTGTTCGCGAAAAAATTATAATTAATTTTTTGGATAGCATTAAAAATGATGCGGCTGAAATTTTTATTGTTGGCGATATTTTTGATTTTTGGTTCGAGTATCGAAACGTTGTTCCAAAAGGATTTGTTCGATTGTTTGGCAAACTTGCCGAGTTAACAGACTCGGGAATAACAATTCGAGTATTTGTGGGCAACCACGATATGTGGATGAAGGATTATTTTCAAAAAGAATTAAACATTCCGGTTTATTACAAACCGGAAACCTTTGAACGCAATGGTAAAAATTTTTTTATCGGCCATGGCGATGGACTCGGACCGGGCGACAGCGGATATAAATGGTTGAAAAAAATATTTCGCAATCCGTTTTGCCAACAGCTTTTTGGAATTTTTCCACCTTATTTTGGAATCGGGTTGGCGAATTTTTTAAGTCGCCAAAGCCGTGCAAATACAGAAGTTTCAGAGGAGGTTTTTAAAGGCGCAGATGGAGAATGGTTACTGATTTATTGCAACCAAAAATTGCAAAAAGAAAAATTTGATTTTTTTGTTTTCGGCCATCGCCACCTTCCCATTGATTTTAAATTAAATAATTCCGAAAGCAGGTACATCAACCTTGGCGATTGGATTCGTTATTTTACTTATGCAGAATTCGATGGCGTAAATTTGGAGTTAAAATCGTTTACAAATCAACACGAAAAAATAATTAAGGGGTAGTGAAAAAGTTTTTTTTAATTATCATTTTTTGCAATACAAGTTTTCTGAACATTTCGGCTCAGTCGGAAATTAATTTTCAAATAAAAATAATTGCAAAAGGCGATTTTGTTTTTTTTGCAGTTGATCAATTTGAAAATATTTATTTACTTAACGCTGCGAATCAATTAAAAAAAATAAATGCAAATGACGACTCGGTTGCCGTATTTAACAGTGGCAGAAAATTTGGAATGATTTCGCAAATTGATGCTTCAAATCCGTTGCACATTTTAGTTTTTTATAATGATTTTTCCACGCTGCTTATTTTGGATAATCAGCTGTCTGTGCGCAATACCATTGATTTGCGTAAGCAAAATATTTTTCAAGTGCAGGCGGTTTGCCGGTCGCACGACAATAATATTTGGCTGTTCGACGCAATAGAAAACAAATTAAAAAAAATAAACGAAGCAGGAAATTTAATTTTGGAAACAGCTGATTTTCGACAATTGTTCGGGAATGATTTTAACTTTATTTCAATAACCGAAGAAAACGAACTTGTTTATTTATACGATCCAAAACACGGTGTTTTTATATTTGATATTTATGGTGCACTAAAAAACAGAATTGCCATTACAGATTGGAAAAATTTTGCTATTGAAAATGGTGAGTTGCGCGGAACTAAAAACGATTCGCTTTTCAATTATTCTATTAAAACATTTTCTTTTGCAGAACAATTGTTACCGAAAATATTTCAAGATGCAATTTCAATAAAAATTGCATCATCAAAAATTTATGTGTTAAAGAAGAATGAAGTTTATAGAATAATTGGAAATTTCAATTAGTTATAAACTTGCTTTCAATTCATTTAAAAAAGATTTTACTTTTTCCAAAGATTGTATCATTGCAAATTTTTCACTTACTTTTTTACTTTTCTTTAAATAGTCTTTCGCGCCTTCGATGGTAAGTTTGCGACGACGAAGTAAATCGTGAATTAGCACCAAATTTTTTACATCAACCGGACGAAAAAAACGATCGCCCTTTCTGTTTTTTCTTGGTTCTAAAATATCAAACTCTGTTTCCCAATAGCGAATTAATGATTGATTACAATGAAACCATATTGCAACTTGTCCAATGGAGTAATATTGTTTTTGAAAAAGAATTTCGTCTTTAGGAATTTGAATAAAATCTGCCGTTCTTTCAATTTCTTTTAATGATAGCCTTCCTCGTTTTGATATTACTTCGGAATGTTTTTTGTTTTCGGAAGAGTTTATTATTTCTTCTGGTTTTGTTACGGGTTCTTCAAGCGGTGGTAATTCTTTTTCTTCATCCGAAAAGTCAAAACTTATTTGAGGAAGCGATTTAGCCATTTTACAGTTGTTAGTGTAAAGGTACAACTGCAATTAGGTTTATTTTAAGAGCTAAATGAACTGTGGAAAAAAAATTAAAATCAATCGAGACTTTGGTTGGAAGCTGCTGCTTTTTTCAACAATTGATCAAACTGTGCTGGTGAAAGATCATTGTAAAAAAAATAGATTGGGTCTAATTTGCTTCCATATTTTATTACTTCGTAATGGCAATGCGGACCGGTACTTTTGCCCGAGCTTCCGACATATCCAATTACCTCTCCTCTTTTTACGCGTTGACCAACTCGTGCTTTTATGCGATACATGTGTCCGTACAAAGTTTTATATCCATAACCGTGATTAATGACAACAAGTTTTCCATAACCATCTCCTCTGTTACCAGCAATTTCAATACTTCCATTGGCGGTTGCATAAATTGGCGTTCCGGATGGTGCAGTAAAATCAAGCCCGGGATGAAGTTTTATTGTTTTGTAAATGGGGTCAATTCGATATCCGAAACCTGATGCAATTCTTTTTAAATTTTTATTGCTTACGGGTTGAATAGCTGGAGTTGATGCTAATAATTGTTCTTTATTTTTCATCAAAGATGCAATTTCCAAAAAAGAAGATTCTTGTGTATGAATTCTTGCACTCAGTGTATTTAACGAATGGTGAAGCGAATTAATTAATTCGTTTTGATTCATATTTTCAATGCTTGCAATTTGCTTTTCCTTTTCTATTTCATTAGATCTTTCACTGTCAGGAATTGGGTTTGCTTCAAAAATGGAGCGATAAACCTCATTATCTGTTTTTTCCAAATCGGTCATTTGAAGTTCTATTTTGTTTAACCGCTGGTTGAGTTCTTGAAAAGTATCTTTTAGTTTTTCATTTTCTGCGCGTAATATTTTTTCATTGGGAGAATCTACAAATCTAAAAATGAGAAAGGAAATAATACCGGCGGTAACAAGCGAAGCAGCCAAAAAACCAAATATGCGAATCAGCTTTACGCGAAAAGGAGTTTCTACTTTTTCGTAGCGAAGCGAATGTGTATTATAAAAATATTTTATTTTTTGCATACCTCTTCTGTTGCCTACCAGTTTTGAACGGACTATTTTCGTTGATACTCACTACCTTTACAACCTTAAAAAGCCCGACATTAAAGGCAGGTCGGTCAAACAAATATACCGTTATAAATAGTAAAAATTGTCAATTTGTATGCTGACTGCTCCTGAAATTAGAAAGAAATTTTTTGATTTTTTTGAATCTAAAAACCACGCATTTGTTCCGTCGTCGCCAATTGTTGTAAAAGACGATCCGACTTTGATGTTCACAAATGCTGGGATGAATCAGTTCAAAGATTTTTTCTTAGGAAACAAACCAATTGTACAAAAGCGGGTAGTTGACACGCAAAAATGTTTACGCGTAAGTGGCAAACACAACGACTTGGAAGAAGTTGGTGTTGATACATACCATCACACGATGTTTGAAATGTTGGGCAATTGGAGCTTTGGCGATTATTTTAAAAAAGAAGCCATTGCATGGAGTTGGGAACTGTTAACCGAAGAATTCAAAATTCCCAAAGATCGACTTTACGTTACCATTTTCGAAGGTGATGCAAAAGAAAATCTTGAAAAAGATGAAGAAGCTTTTGAAACTTGGAAAAATTTTATTGCAGCTGATCGAATATTATTAGGGAATAAAAAAGATAATTTTTGGGAAATGGGCGATACCGGCCCTTGTGGGCCTTGTACTGAAATTCATGTGGATTGCAGATCGGACGAAGAGCGAAAAAAAATAAATGGAAAAGAGCTAGTCAATAACGATCATCCGCAAGTAATTGAAATTTGGAATAATGTATTTATACAATTCAATCGTCAAAAAAACGGAAGCCTTTTTCCATTAGCAGAAAAACATGTTGATACTGGAATGGGATTGGAGCGATTGGTGCGTGTGCTGCAAGGGAAAAATTCGAATTACGACACCGATATTTTTTCCGGAACAATTGCAGCAACAGAAAAAATAACCAATAAAAAATATGACAGCAGCGATTCTAAATTAGCGATTTCATTTCGCGTATTGGCAGATCATATTCGTGCAATCGGATTTACAATTGCTGATGGCCAACTGCCTTCCAGTACTGGCGCGGGATATGTAATTCGCAGAATTCTTCGTCGGGCAGTGCGCTATTATTATTCTTATCTCGATTATAAACAACCATTGTTGTTTCAATTAATTCCGGTTATTGCAAAACAGTTTGAAGAAATATTTCCTGAATTACACAAACAAAAAGAATTTGTTTCCAAAGTTGTAAAAGAAGAAGAAGAAACTTTTTTGCGAACATTGGGAAAAGGGTTGAAAAGGATGGATGATATTCTTTTTACTGCAACAACAAAGATGATTTCGGGGAAAAATGCATTTGAACTTTATGACACGTATGGATTTCCAATTGACCTTACGCGTTTGATTGCAAATGAAAATAATATATCAATTGATGAATCCGGTTTTGAAAATGAAATGCAGCAACAAAAACAAAGAAGCCGCGCCGCAACGGTTGTTGATGCTGGAGATTGGATTGCATTAACAACAAACAAGGGAAATGAATTTGTTGGATATCATCAATTGGAAACAACTACAAAAGTTGCCAAGTATCGAAAAGTAAAAGCAAAAGGCAATGAACTTTATCAACTTGTTTTGGAACAAACTCCATTTTATGCCGAAAGTGGTGGACAGGTTGGAGATGCAGGCCGGTTAAGCCTTGGAGCAAATACGATAGAAGTTATCGACACCAAAAAAGACAATGACTTAATTATTCATGTTACCACATCCATTCCAGAAAATATTAGTGAGTTGGTAAATGCAAAAGTGAATGAAGAAAGACGAAATAATATTGCGGTGCATCATTCTGCTACACATTTATTACACGCAGCATTAAGAAAAGTACTTGGAAAACATGTGGAGCAAAAAGGTTCGTTGGTAAATGCAGATCATTTTCGTTTTGATTTTTCACATTTTGCGAAATTGACAAAGGAAGAAATTTCATCAATTGAAAAAATGGTGAATGAAAAAATTCGTCAAAATATTTCGGTGGTGATTAAAGAATTGCCAAAAGAAGAAGCATTGAAGTTGGGAGCGATGGCATTGTTCGGAGAAAAATACGGAGACAAAGTTCGTGTAGTAATTATTGATCCTTCGTATTCGATTGAATTGTGCGGAGGAACGCATGTGGGCGCAACTGGGCAACTTGGTTTGTTTACAATACTTCACGAAGCTGCAGTGGCAGCGGGTGTGAGAAGATTGGAAGCTGTTTGCGGATTGGCTGCTGAGAAAAATTTTGAAAAAATAAAATTGCAATTGGAAAAATTGAAAACTGAATTTAAAAACCCGAAAGATATTTTTAAATCGGTTGCAAATACGTTGCAGGAAAACAATGAACTGAAAAAATTGTTAGAACAAGCAGAAAAAAAAATAGTATTGAATTTGCAAAATGCTTTGTTACAAAAAGTAAATAACGTAAATAATATCAATTTTATTGGAGAATTAGTAGAGCTTGACAACGCAGACTTGCTGAAAAAACTTTGTTACGAAATGCAGCAACATATTGAAAATGCTGTTATTGTTTTAAGTGCAATTGTTGATGAAAAAATATTTGTTGCCATAAGTATTGCAGAATCGGTTGTTGAAAAAAATCAACATGATGCAAGCAAATGGGTTAAAGAAATTGTTGCTCCGTTGATAATTGGCGGCGGCGGCGGAAAAAAATCATTGGCAACGGCCGGAGGACAAGACAAAACGAAGTTTAACGAAATAGTAAATGCAATTAAAGGAAAATTATAATAAATCAAAAATGCGTCGAATAATTTATTCTTTATTTATTTCAATTTTTTTTATTGCTTGTAACAATGAAAATGGTGAAAAGTTTACAGTTGTTGGAACAATAAAAAACGGCCAATCAAAAAAAATCTACCTCGAAGAAGTGCAATTGGACGGCTCTCAATGGACACAAATGGATTCTGCAGTTATTGGCGAAAATGGACAATTTTTATTAAGAACAAATACAAAAGGAGAAAATTTATATTGGTTGCGAATAGTAGAAATGCATCAACCAATTTATTTGATAAATGATATTGCTAAAATTTCGGTGGAAGCAGACATGAACGATAGAAGTAATAAATACAAAGTTGACGGTTCAGTTACAAGTATTGCAATAAATAGTTTTCAAGAAAAAGTAAATGATATTTTACCGTTACTTTCCAGTTCACGCCATGTTTCCGACAGTTTAAAGAATACAAGCACAAATAAAATTCAACTTGATTCCATTAATATAGCGACTCAAAAAATTAACCAAGAGTTTAAAAATTATACACTTGAATTAATCAAGAATTCCAAAAGCGGAGTATTTTGTTTGTTTCTTCTTTCTTCTTACCAAATTATTGCGGGCAATCCTGTTTCAGGATTGCTTAGTTTTTCCATAGAAGAAATACAAAGCATCATAAATGAATTAGCAGTTAGGTTTCCAGAAAACGCTTCTATTATTGCTGCAAAAAATTCGATTGACGCAGAAATAAATAAATTGGGATGGGTTGGAAAAAATGCACCCGAAATTTCTTTACCCGACACCGAAGGAGTACTACACAAGCTTAGCGAGTTTAAAGGAAAATATGTGTTGGTTGATTTTTGGGCAAGTTGGTGCGGACCTTGCAGAAATGAAAATCCAAATGTTGTTAATGCATATAATAAATTTAAAAATAAAAATTTTACCATTTTGGGTGTTTCGTTGGACAATGATTTAACAGCATGGAAAAAAGCAATTGTAAAAGATAATTTGAATTGGATGCATGTAAGCGATTTAAAAAAATGGGAAAGCGAAATGGTCGCACTTTACCGAATAGAAGGAATTCCTTTTAATGTATTGGTAGATCCATACGGAAAAATAATTGCAGAAAATTTACGCGGAGAGGAATTAGAAGCAACGCTTGAAAAATTTCTAAATCAATAACATTATTTTTTCGAAGTTGATTTTGAAAAAGAAATCAAAAGAGTTGGCAGTAAAACAAGGTTAGTAATTGTTGCAATAACCAACGTAAGGGAAGTTAGCCATCCCAACGATTGTGTTCCTCCAAAACTGCTGAAACAAAAAATTATAAATCCTGCAATCAGCACCAAAGAAGTATAAACGATGCTGATACCTGTTCCGTGAATGGTGTCGATTACAGTTTGTTTTACATTGTAATTATTTCGTTTCAATTCTTGTTTGTAATTTACTAAAAAACGAATTGTTACATCAATTGCAATTCCTAAAGTGATGCTGAAAATTAATACAGTGGATGGTTTTATGCGAACGCCCATCCACCCCATTACACCGGCTGTTACAATAAGTGGGATAATATTTGGTACCAACGAACAAATTAAAATTCGCCACGAACGGAAAAGATAAAGCATACAAAGTGCAATGAGTGCAAATGCCCAAATTACACTTTCTTTTAAACCATTAATAATAAACCGACTTCCTTCTACAAAAGTTACACTCGATCCGGTTAATTCTACATTGTATTTTTCTTTATCAAATAATTCGTTTGCTCTTTGTTGAATACTGTCGAGCAAAATCGGTAAACGATAACTTCCCACATCGGCCATGTTTACACTAATTCTTGCAATTTGTTTTTCGTTATCCATAAAAGAAGAAACAAGTTTGGCAAAAGAATTTTTCGGTGAAGTGGAATCATTTTTAAAATTAAGATATGGCTGAAGTACCGGCAGGTCAAACTCGGAAGGCATTGTGTATTGCTGCATTTCACCTTCGAAAAAAGCTTGTTTGGCAAATTTCAAACCTTCAGTAATATTCAGCGGTTTGCCAATGTCGGGCATTGAATTTAGAAATGCAGAAAGAGAATCAATGCGAATTAGATTATTTAAGTTGCGACTAACTCCGTATTTCTTTTTGGTGTTTACAACAATTTCCAAAGGCATCACGCCGCTAAAATGTTTTTCAAAAAATTTCAGATCGGAATATACTTTGTCTGTTTTAGGAAGATCGTCAACGATAAACGCTTCATTTTTCAATTTAAACATTCCTGCAATTCCAAAAACAACAACAATAATGGTAATACCATAAATTGTTTTTCTATGATTTAATGACCAAAGTTCCAATCTATCTAACCAGCGTTTTAATCTGGTATTATGTAAATATTTTGTGTGCCGACTTTTTGGTTTTGGTAAATAACTCAACACACACGGGATAATAATTAACGAGATAAAAAAAAGCAACAAAATATTAATTCCTGCCACAACACCAAACTCTTTTAAGATTTCACTTTTTGTTAAAACAAAAACTGCAAACCCAATGGCGGCGGCAATATTGCAGAACAGGGTTACAATTCCCATTTTGTCCAACATTAATATTAAGGAGTTGTGTTTATTGCCCGTTGCATTATACGCTGTATGAAATTTATTCAAAAAATAAATACAATTGGGAATACCAATTACTACCAACAAAGGAGGAATTAATGCAGTAAGTAAAGTTATTTTATAATCAAATAATACAATTGTTCCCAAACTGAAAATGACACCGATCGCAACTACAAGTAGCGAAAGAAACATGGCGCTAAAAGAACGAAAGAAAAGTAGAAGAATAAATGCGGAAAGAATTACGGATGCAGCCAAAAACCATTGCATTTCATCGGCAATTCTTTTTGCGATAATAGTTCTAATTAAAGGCAAACCACTTGAGTGAATTTCAAGATTGTTTGCTTTTCCAAAATTGTCTGCAAGTGCAACAATGTTGTTTACAACATCAATTCTTTTTGAAGTTTGTAAAACTTCTTTATTGATGCGCACACCCGTCAGCCATGCATTTGTTTCGGAATTGTAAAGCAAATTTTGGTAAAAAGGAAGCTGAAGAAAAACAGATTTGCAACTATCAATTTCTATTTGTGTCAATATTCCTTCTTTGAAAATTTGCGTTGCACTTAATTTTTCCGTCTCCGAATTTTTTATAAGATTTATTGCAGTAGTTGTTGCAATTATATCTTCTACCCCAACTTCATTTTTTATTTTTTGCGTTAATTCTTTGTATTGATTAAACAAATCTTTTTCAAAAAGTTTGTTCGATTGAAAACCGAACACCAATAAATTTCCATCTTCTCCAAATTGTTTTTTGAAATCGTTATATATTTTTAATTTGGGATGGTCGGTCGGGATAGCTCTAGAAAATTCATAACTCAATTGAACTTTCTTTGCCTGAAAAGCCATGAAAGCCGTAGCTATAGCCACAATAAGTAATAGGTAAATTCTGAATTTTAAAATGAATTGCCCAGTTTTAGCCCACATAAAAACTTTATTTGCGTTTCAAACGGCAAAGAAACATAAAATACTTCGAAACCAATCTTTAATCAAAGCCAATCATTTAATTTAGGATGAATACATTTGAACTGTGAGAAAAAAAATAGTTGCGTTTTTGTTTGTTTGTCAAATTGCATTTGAAGGATTTGCGCAGCAATCATTACAGCCCATTGGAAATTGGCGCGATCATCTTCCTTATAAATCTGCAATTGATGTTGTTGCTGGAAGTGGTAAAATTTATTGTGCAACTCCGTACAGTTTGTTTTCAATAAATAATGCTGAAAATAGTATTGAGCGAATGAGTAAAATGACGGGGTTGAGCGAAACGGGAATCAGTGCAATTGGCTACGACGATAGCAATAATAAATTGTTGATTGCTTATTCCAATTCAATGGTTGATATTGTTTACAGAAATGATGTGTTTACAATTTCGGATATTTTTCTTTCAACAATTCCTGGTAATAAAACTATAAACCATGTTTTTGCAAAAAATGGAAAATTTTATCTTTCAACAGAAATTGGAATTATTATGATTGATAGTGAAAAATACGAAGTAAAGGATAGTTGGTTTATTGGAAATGGAGGTAGCAAAATAAAAATAAATTCCGTTGCGGCAGACAGTGCTTATTTTTTTGCGGCAACTGCGGAAGGGCTAAAAAAGATTTCAATTAATAATTCCAACCCTTCAAACTATTTGAATTGGGAAGTAGTAAGTGGCGCAAATGGATTATCAGCAGGAGTTTGCAGGAATGTGTTTGTAGTTCAAAATAAAAAATTTGTAGAAAAAAACGATTCCATTTTTATGTTCAACGGAAATGCTTGGAATTTGTTTTTTACAGAAACGCAAATCAAGAATGTTCATTCAAGTTCAGGGAAAATAATCGTGAGTTTAAAAAACGGCAACAATGCAAAAGTGGTTTCGTTAAATATGGATGGAACTGTTTCGCGGCTGTTGCAAAATTCTACTTGGATAAAAAATCCTTCGAAAACAATTTTTTCAAACAACGAATATTGGGTGGCAGATAGTAGCGAAGGTTTAACAAAATTTATGAATACAGGAATTGAGAACTATAAACTCAACTCGCCGCAATCCATCGCGATGGGCGAAATGGTTGTAAAAAATAACACAGTTTATGTTGCGGCAGGGCATGTAAATTCTAATTGGCAAAGACAAAATAATAAAAATGGGATTGATAAATATGTTGAAAACAAATGGACGAATTACAGTGAAATTCAATATGCGCAAATGGATTCCGTGAAAGATATTACTTCAATTGCAATCGATCCACGCGATGAAACAATTTGGGGCGGTTCTTTTGGCGATGGATTAATTCATTTTAAAAAAAATAACAGCATTGAAATATTTAAACAAAATTCTACACTGCAGTCAGCGTTGTTTGATCTGAATAGTTATAGAATTGCCGGTATTGCATTTGATGAAAATAAAAATTTGTGGGTAAGTAATTATGGTGCATCAAAAAATATAAGTGTACGCAAAGAAGATGGAAGCTGGAAAGCGTTTACCCCACCTTTTTTTCTTCAAGAAAATGCAGTTGCACAAATTGTAGTAGATGACGAAAATCAAAAATGGATTGTTGCTCCAAAAGGAAATGGACTAATTTGTTTTAATGACGCTAACACAATTGATAATACAAATGATGATCGATGGAAATTATTTAAGTTCGGATTGGGAAATGGAAATCTTCCTTCCAACAATGTACTTTGTTTGGCAAAAGATAAAAGCGGCAATATTTGGATTGGTACAGATGATGGAATTGGAATAATACAATGCACGCAACAAATTTTTTCGCCGCAAGGTTGCGCTATTTTTATTCCTGTTGTAAAACAAGGTGGTTTTAATTCTTATCTTTTTAAAGGAGAGGAAATAAAAAGTATTGCAGTTGATGGCGCCGATAGAAAATGGGTTGCAACAAAAAAAGGAGTTTATTTGGTAAGTGCAGATGGAGAGAAAATTGTATATCATTTTACAGAAGAGAATAGCAAACTCTTAAACAGTGATGTACGAAATGTGGCAATAAACGGAGAAACAGGAGAAGTTTTTTTTGCAACTGCAAAAGGAATCTGTTCGTTTCGAAGTACTGCATCGGAAGCAAAAGAAAATTTTGAGAACGTACTTGTTTTTCCCAATCCTGTTCTGCCAAATTTTAACGGAACCATTGCTATTCGTGGATTAGCGAATAATGCCTTTGTAAAAATTGTAGAAATGGATGGGCGTTTAGTTTACCAAACTCGTGCATTGGGAGGGCAAGTAGTTTGGGATGGAAGAGATTATAAAGGAAGAAAAATTTCAAGTGGAATTTATTTTGTTTTGTTGCTCGATGAAAATGGAAAAGAAAAAGTAGCAACAAAAATTATTTTTATAAGCAAGTAAATTACATGTCGGGAAAATTACATAAAACAAAAGGAATTGTATTGCGCACAATAAAATACGGCGAAACAAGTTTGATTGTTTCGGTGCTTACCGAAACTTTCGGTATTCAAACTTATTTGATAAATGGCGTGCGAACTGTTTCCAAAAAGGGAAGCGGTCGTGCAGCAATTTTTCAGCATGCAGCAATTTTGGATTTGGTAGTTTATCAAAACGAATTAAATCGATTGCAACGGATTAAAGAATTCAAATGGAGTTTTTTGTATCAGCATATTTTTTCTGATGTTCCCAAAAATGCAGTTGCCCTTTTTATGGTGGAGTTGTTGACCAAAGCGCTAAAACAACCGGAAACGAATATCGAACTTTTTCATTTTTGTGAAAATGCTTTTATGAATTTGGATAATTGTAGCGAGGAAGTGATGGCAAATTTTTCTTTATTTTTTGCATTGCATTTAGCTACTAATTTAGGTTTTGGGATGCAAAATAATTTTTCTGAAACCAATAAATTGTTTGATTTAAAAGAAGGAATATTTGTTTCATCGCAACCGACACATACGCATTTTTTAAACGATAAGCAAGCTACTATTACTGCAGATTTGCTAAAAGCGACGAGCTTCGAAGATCTTGAAGCAATCAAGCTCAACCACAACTTTCGTCGCAGTCTTTTATTGACATACATAAATTATTACTCTTTGCACATCCATGATTTTGGAACAATGAAAACCTTGCCGGTTTTGAGCGAAATATTAAATTAATCTTTTTGAACTACTGAAATCATTGGCAATTAAAACTACACCAGGAGTAGTTCCTTTTTCAAAACAACCAAATTTGTTTTCCATTGCCAATGCATTTGCTCCATTTTTAGTTGACCACTGCAAAATAGTTTCGAGTGGGATGGAAGGAAATTGTTTTCGAACAGTTTGAATTTCTTTTGCAATATTCAATTGCCAATTACTGCTGTAACTGTCCGTTCCTAAAACGATATTGCAATTATGTTTAATAAAATTTTCAAGTTTCGGCGTTTTGTTTTCAATGTATAAATTGGCATTGATACAAAAGCAATAAACCAATTTTATTTGATTGGATGATGCATAATTATTTGCCCAAACGATATCTTCTTCCGACATAAAAGTATTGTGAATCAACAAAACTGTTTGTCCATTATTGAAATAAGGAAGATAAGAACGAACACTACTTTTATTCGTAATCGGGAAAGGTGATTTTTCCATTCCAAAAAGTTGAAAAAGCTTTAAATATGCACCACCACCGGTTTTGAACAGTTCATCTTCTGCAGGATTTTCTTGATTGTGAATGGAGATAATTTGATTTTTTGACAATTGATTTAACAATTGAAAAGTTTTTGGAGAAATACTGTACGGCGCATGCGGAACTAAAGTTGTAGGATTGTCAACAATCAATTGGTTGGCTACATTTTTATAGTTCGATAAATTTTCTTCCAACTTATCATCTGTAAAATTTAATACCTCTACAAAATTTTGCCAACGAATTTTACTTTTGTTTTTTATGAATGCAGTATCGGCAGTATTGCTGATGTCGCCCACTGCAACTGTTCCATTTTCAAAAATTTCTTTTTCTGCATTTTCAATTGCTTGTTTAATAATTTTTGAATCAAAATTTCTTTTCGAAACTACCATGCATAAAAAATCAATTAGCCCCGTATGGGGTGGGATTACATTTTTTAAATGACTAAGTTCGAGATGACAATGACAATTTACAAAGCCGGGAGACAATATACCACTTTCAGCAGGCTCAACTTCTTCTACATCCATCGCATTTACTAAGTCAATAATTTTACCCGTGCTATCGGTAATTAAAATTTTTTCGTTTTTATAAAGTCGATTTCCATCAAACAATTGATCTGCTCTGAATTTTCTGTATTCCATGCTTTGATTTCTTTTAACTTTGCAGCCTTTAATGCTTGTGATTTTTTAAAATTTAAATTGTGTTTTCGAACAAAAACGGAAGAGCATTATTTCATAAAAATAAATAATTGTTATGTTAGATAGATTGGATGCAATAAAAGCAAGATTTGATCAATTGGGAATTGCTTTAACCAATCCGGAAATTGTAAGCAATAATAAAAAATTTGCAGAAACAAGTAAAGAATATCGAAGTCTTGAAAAAATTGTAATTGCTTACGAAACATACAAAAGAATTTTGGAAGATGTAAAATTCTACACCGAAGCATTGAATGGGAATGACGAGGAATTGAGAGAATTGGCAAAAGAAGAATTGCCAGTTTGCGAAGAAAAGAGCGAGAAAATGACAGAACACATTCGGCAATTACTCATTCCGAAAGATCCGCAAGATGATAAAAATGCAATTATTGAAATTCGCGCAGGAACTGGTGGCGACGAAGCCAGTCTTTTTGTAGGTGATTTACTTAGAATGTACATCCGCTATTGTGAAAGACGAGGATTTAAAACAACAATTTTAAGTGACAGTCAAGGAACTGCCGGCGGGTTTAAAGAAGTTCAATTAGAAGTAACCGGCGATGAAGTTTACGGGATATTAAAATTCGAAAGCGGTGTTCACCGCGTGCAACGCGTACCCGAAACGGAAGGAAGCGGACGTGTACACACATCTGCTGCAACGGTAGCTGTAATGCCCGAAGCGGAAGAAGTTGACTTTGAACTAAAAGAAAGCGAAGTAAAAATGGAAACATCGCGCAGTGGCGGTGCTGGAGGTCAAAATGTAAATAAAGTTGAAACCAAAGTAATGCTAACTCATTTACCCACGGGAACGGTCATTATTTGCCAAACCGAAAGAACACAGCTTGGGAATAGAGAAAAAGCAATGCAAATGATGCGCACCAAACTTTACGAAGAACAGGTTAGAAAACAAGAGGATGAGATAGCCCGCCATAGAAAAAGCCTTGTAAGTACCGGCGATCGATCGGCCAAAATACGAACCTATAATTATCCACAAGCAAGAGTTACCGACCATCGAATCAATTTTACATCCTACAATCTTTCTGCAGTAATGAACGGAGAAATTCAAGATTTTATTGATGCATTGCTTTTTGCAGAAAACTCCGAAAAATTGACCAAACAAAATTGAGAGGATAAAGAAAAATTAAATTGATTTTTCTTTTAAACATTTTTTAACAATTAGTATCATACTATTCGAAGTAGTTTTGCATTATAAAGAAAAACAAGTTCTTCTCTCAAAAGAGTCGATTTTCTCATAAGCAGTTAGTTTTGGTTATGGCCCCTGTTTCTACAGGGGCTTTTTTATGATTGAAACCAGTTGGTTGCAATCATAAAACCAAGTGCACAGCCAATTGCATCTGCAATAATATCGCTTAATTCAAAGGAGCGAAAAGGAATAATAAAATGCTGAACTAATTCAATAGCAATTCCATAAATCAAACCACTCATTGCAATCCAAATAAAATTGGATTTTGTTTTTTCTTTGACAATTGCTTTGCAAAAAAGTAGTACCAACATTGAAAAAAGAAAAATATGCACCCACTTATCAAGCCAAATTTTATTTAGCCATGGGATAGAAAATTGCGATGAAAGATAGGAGCCAGGAAGGCATAATAAAGTTGTTACAAAAAGTAGCCAAATAATTGCAGTCGAAAAATGATATTTTGACTTTATCAATTTTTTAAATTAATATGTAAATAATAAAGAAAAAATTATCCAACCAAGTTGCTATATGCAGCTGCGTCCAATAAACCTGCAACATCATCTGGATTTTCTACGGTCATTTTTATCATCCAACCAGCACCATAAGGGTCATTGTTTACCGATTCGGGAACGGTGCTGAGTAATGCATTCAATTCTGTAACTGTTCCATTCACAGGTAAATAAAGATCGGAAACTGTTTTTACGGCTTCAACCGTTCCAAAAGTTGCACCAGCACTTAATGTTTTCCCAATAGATTCTACTTCTACAAAAACAATATCACCCAATTCGCGCTGCGCAAAATCGGTGATGCCGATTGTAGCAATATTGCCTTCTAATTTTACCCACTCGTGTTCTTTTGTATAGCGGAGATTTTCAGGAATGTTCATAGTTTATTTTTTGAGCAACAAAGATGAAGAAAAGAGAATGAAAAAAATTAATGTTGCTTTATTTTCTTTTTATCAATTTAGAAAAAATGATTCTTATATCTGTTAATGGTCTGTCTTTGTCCTTGCCTTTGCTTGTTGGGGTTGCTGCAATGCTATCGACAATTTCAATTCCACTAACCACTTCGCCAAAAACGGTATAATTCTGATCCAGTTGTGGTGTACCACCAATTGTTTTGTAAATAGCTCTGTGTGCAAGTGGTAGTTTTCTTCCAAATAATCTTACCCGTTCTACCGAATCTAATTCTGCATCGGTAAACTGTCTTCCTTGTACAATATAAAATTGACTTCCACTACTTGCTTTTTGTGGATTTACATTATCGCCCGTTCTTGCTGCTGCCACCATTCCTTTTTTGTGAAAAAGTTCGGGTACAAATTCTGCAGGAATTGTTTTTACCGGTCCGCCACTTCCCAACGGAATTCCTTTTTCGGCATTTTTGCTGTTTGGGTCTCCGGATTGAATCATGAAATTTTGAATAACACGATGGAATAAAACACTATCGTAATATCCTGTTTTTACAAGTCGTATAAAATTATCGCGGTGCAAAGGCGTTTCATCAAAAAGACGAATTACAATTTCGCCCATACTTGTTTGTAATAGAATATTTTTTTTGCGATCTCTTTTTTTTACAACAGAATCCGTTTGGCAATAAGATGTTGTAATTGCAAAAAGACAAACAAATGATAAAACTATTTTTTTCATTTTAAAATTCATTTTGTTGAAAATATAAAAGAATATGATCTTTCAAAAAAAGCTCTTGTGCAATTGCGTCCATTACGGGCATCGATTTTAATTGTTTAAAATGTGGCCAACCGTCTCTGTCCATTTGTTCCAATTCGTAATAGCCGCTTTGTGCCAACAATTTGCAAACTGCCACATGCATTAAATCTTGTTTTTGTTCTTTTGTAAATTTTTTCTTTTCTCCGCCCAACTCTTGCACACCGATGAGAAATAAAATGGATTCCATATCCGGTTTTTTGCCGAATCGTTCTACCAGCTTTGCTTCCAAGCTCCACCAGCGTTGTTGAATATCATCTTTCGATTGCATGTACACAAAGATAAGTGAGAGCCGTACAGCCTTATTGCTTCTCCTTTATCTTTGTTGCAAATTTTAAAAAATGCTGCAAGTCGCATTTCTACGAAACAATTTGGAACTGGTAAAAAATAAATTAGCTGTAAAAAACTTTACCAATATTCAGCTTGTCGATGAAATTATAGAATTGGATGAACAAAGAAAAAAACTACAACTTGAATTTGACGGAACGCAATCAAAAGTAAATACAGCTTCAAAGGAAATTGGACAATTTTTAGCAAAAGGAGAAAAGGAAAAAGCTGCAATTGCAAAACAAGAAGTTGCAACATTTAAAACAGGAATTCAACAGATTACTGAAAAATTAAATTCAATCGAAAAACTGCTTCTCGATAATTTATTGCAACTGCCAAATCTCCCTTCCGATTTAGTTCCAAAAGGAAAATTACCTTCCGATAATATTATTGTAAAAGAAGGAGGCCTCATTCCAAAATTAGATGCAACGGCAGTACCACATTGGGATTTGATAAAAAAATACGATCTCATCGATTTTGAAACCGGTGCAAAAATTACCGGAAGTGGATTTCCGTTGTATAAAGGAAAAGGTGCAAAACTGCAACGCGCTTTGATTCAATATTTTCTCGATTATAATATCGCTGCCGGCTATACCGAATACCTGCCGCCATTTATGGTAAATGAAAATAGCGCCTATGGAACAGGGCAACTGCCGGATAAAGAAGGGCAGATGTATTTTATGCAAGCAGATAATTTTTATATGATTCCCACTGCAGAAGTTCCGCTAACAAATATTTATCGCGATGAAATTGTAAAAGAAAATTCACTCCCAATAAAAATGACGGCTTACACACCGTGCTTTAGAAGAGAAGCCGGCAGTTTTGGAAAAGATGTTCGTGGATTAAATAGAGTTCATCAGTTTGACAAAGTTGAAATTGTGCAAATAGTTCATCCCGATAAAAGCTACGAAATCTTAAACGAAATGGTAGCACATGTGGAGCAGTTACTAAAAAACCTAAATCTTCCTTATCGAATTTTAAAATTATGTGGAGGCGATATGAGTTTTGCATCGGCATTAACTTTCGATTTTGAAGTGTATAGCGCTGCGCAAGACAAGTGGTTGGAAGTAAGTTCGGTTTCTAATTTTGAAACCTTTCAAACCAATCGAATGAAGATTCGGTTTAAAAACGAAAATGGAAAAATGCAATTGGCACATTCATTAAATGGAAGCTCATTGGCGCTACCACGCATTGTAGCTTGCTTGTTAGAAAATAATCAAACCGAAAATGGAATTCAAATTCCTGAAATATTGCAAGCTTATTTTGGCAGTAAGTTGATTGACTAAAAATCAATTACCTTTTTCAAAAGTTTTAATTTTTCGGTTCATTATCCAAAACCAAATTGGCGGAAAAAGTGCAACGATTATCATTCCCGGATAACCTGTTGGCATCTGTGGCGAATTATCGTGATGACGAAGTAATTGATATTTACGGCTTGCAATATAATGGTGATCACTATGGCGACTTAATTCAAATAAAAATAATCGACCAATAACATGATTGCTGTTCCAGCTGTGTTGCGGCATTGCTCGTTCGTAATTTCCTTCAGTAGTTTTTTTTCTTTGTAATCCGTAATGCTCAATGTAATTTACTGTTTCAAGCAATAGTATTCCAATAAGTGCAGCAATCAAAAAACAGATGGTTGCTTTTATTCCAAATAAAAAAAACAACGAACAAACCAATGCCAATTGTATCAGTTGAAATTGTAGCATTGGATTTGAAAACGAAATTGAACGCTTTCCTTTTTTTACTAACTCACTACTAGCAATATGCCATGCACTTAAATAAGTCATACAAATTGTTCGGAAATAAAATAAATAAACAGGCTCTCCAAAACGAGCACTGCTTGGATCATCCGGTGTGGCTACATTTTTGTGATGTCCTTTATTGTGTTCAATAAAAAAATGCATGTACAAAGATGAAAGCAATAAAATTTTTGCAAAAGTTTGTTCTGTTTTATTAATTCGATGTCCCAATTCATGTCCCACATTAATTCCGAAACTGCCGCAAAGCACGCCCATAACACCTATTCGTCCAACGAGGTCGACAGTGCTGAGATTGTTTTCGCCAATATTGGAAATAAAAAAATAAAGAGAAATGTATTGAAGCGGAACAATGAGGTAAAGAATAAAATCATAAGTTTTATCTGCACTTACAAGCTCTTCTTCCGCAGCCGACATGTTTTCGGCATCGGCTTTAAGAAAAAATTCCAACAAAGGAATAACAATCCAAACAAGAATTAGTGGAAGCCAAACCAGCATTCCATTTGCTTGAAAGGAACAAATAGCTCCTGCAAATAATACAAACGGTACAAGATATTTTAGTGCTTTGAATTTCATTTTCTTTATATGAAATACAAATAATTTTCTACCTCACTCCATGCATCATTCGTTTCATAAACGGCGATAATGCATAAAGAACCAAGCCTGCCGCGCCACACAACACCACAAAGAGCATAAAGAAATCATAAAGAGTACGAAGTGTAAATCCTACAAATTTTGGATAAGACACTGTAATTATTTTTTCTTGTGCAATAAGTTGAAGTTGAGGTTCAGTTAAAACAGAATCTTTTGCTTTAAAGATTTTTACAAAATCAAGATTGTTTTCTAAACCTTTATCGTAATCAACCGTTGTGGCAATTTTGTTTTTTGCCAACGTATAAAGTTCCGTTCCTGTCGGTTGCGTATCTCCGTCGAGTAATGATTTGAGGTTGATATTTACCTTTTCCATATTTACATACGCCTCTGTAGTTGGCGGAAGTAAAGCACCCAATACTCCGGTTAAAACATACCCGCCTGCATTTCCCAAAAACCAAACTCCCATCAATAAAGATGCAAAACGACGAGGTGCTAATTTTGCTACAAGCGATAATCCAATTGGCGATAAACACAATTCACCCCAAGTATGCATCATGTATAAAATAATCATCCAAATAATTCCAACTTTACCGCTAATTCCCAAACCTTTTACTTGCGATGCAATAATCCAATAACCCAATGCAATAAGCAACAATCCCCAAGCTTGTTTTACAGGAGAAATTGGTTCTAATCTTTTTCTGTTCATCCATGTCCACAACAAGCTAAAAGGAATTGCAAACACCATTACAAAAATTCCGTTGAAATTCTGTACCATACTTGGAGGCATTGTCCATCCCAAAATATTGGTATCGGTTTGGTTATCGGCAATAAAAGTGAGCGAAGAACCTGCTTGTTCAAATGCACCCCAGAAAAACATAACAAAGAAGCAAACAATATAAAGAACCCAAATTCTATCTCTTTCAATTTTGGTTAAAGTTTTATCGGACATAATTAAATACCCCAAACTGATACCCGATGCAAGAATAAAAGGATACAGCCATGCTTTAATCCACGACACACCGGGTCCGTCAAACACCATGTGAAATCCGTAAGTAATAACGATAAGCAACAACGAAGAGATAGTAATACTGCTCATAGAAAATTTAGCACTATCCGATTCATTTTCTGGTATATCAGATTTTTTTGGTTTACCACCAATTGCTTCGCCTTGCGGTGTAACTACATAACGATTTTTTAAAATCAAAAATGTGATGGTTCCCGTAAACATTGCTATGGCTGCTGCTAAAAAGCCCCATCTAAAAACAGTTAAATCTCTAATGCCATCGGCGGTTTCTTTATCACCAAAGAATGGGCAAATAAATTGTCCCAATGTAGCACCCACGTTAATTCCTAAATAAAAAATGGTAAATGCAGAATCAAGTTTATTTTTTTGTTCCTTCGGATAAAGGCTGCCCACCATGGAAGAAATATTGGGCTTAAAAAATCCATTGCCCAACACTATTGCAAGTAAAGCCAACCACATAACATTCGTCGCCAAATCAATGTCGGTATTAAACAAACTTCCACTAAAGAAAAGAAGCAACTGACCAACACCCATCATTGTACCTCCCAATAAAATACAATTTCGGTTTCCTAAATATTTATCGGAAATATAACCACCGAGCATCGGCGTTAAATAACACAATCCCAAAAATCCACCATAAATGATTGACGCTTCTTGCTTGCCCATTAATAAAGCTTCGGCAAGAAATAAGGAAAGGATGGCACGCATTCCATAAAAATTGAAACGCTCCCACATTTCGGTTCCAAATAAAACCCAAAGCCCTTTTGGATGTCCGCCATTTGTTGTTTGACTCATACGTTTGTTTTAGTATTTTATAATTGGTTTTGTAAAACTGTTTGCCAAAGTAATGAAAATAACTCATCTGCAAACAATTGACAAGGTCTTTAAATATCTTGAACGATATTTGCGACTCATTTAATCAATAAAAAGTTAGAATATGCGCATCCTTCTTTTAGGATCTGGTGGCAGGGAACACGCATTTGCGTGGAAGCTGTCGCAGAGTTTACGCTGTAAAAAATTGTTTATTGCTCCCGGAAATGCAGGCACAAATACTCTCGGCACTAATTTGCATTTTGTGGCAACCGATTTTGAAGCAGTGAAAAATTGTTGTATTGAAGAAAAAATTGATTTGCTGATTGTGGGCCCCGAAGAACCGTTGGTAAAAGGGATAGTTGATTTTTTTAAAAACGAAGATCAACTCAAAAATTTATGCATCATTGGTCCCGATAAATTTGGTGCTCAGCTGGAAGGCAGCAAAGCATTTTCGAAAAAATTCATGCAGCGAAATAATATTCCGACAGCTGCTTACAAAGAATTTACAAGTGAAAATTTTAACGAAGGAATCGAATATTTACAAAATCACAATTTGCCCATTGTATTAAAAGCCGATGGACTTGCTGCGGGAAAGGGTGTAGTGATTTGCGAAAACAGATTGGAAGCAATTGATGAATTTTCTGCCATGATTAAAAATGAAAAATTTGGCGACGCAAGTAAAAAAGTTGTCGTGGAAGAATTTTTAAAAGGAATTGAATTGTCAGTTTTTGTTTTAACTGATGGAAAAAATTATGTACTTCTTCCCGAAGCAAAAGATTATAAACGAATTGGTGAAAAAGATTCCGGATTGAATACGGGTGGCATGGGCGCTGTAAGTCCTGTGCTTTTTGCGGATGAATTATTTATGCAAAAAGTAAAAGAAAAAATAATTAACCCAACGATTGCGGGTTTGAAAAATGAAAAAATTGATTATCGCGGATTTATTTTTTTTGGATTAATAAAAATTGAAGACGAACCGTTTGTTATTGAATATAATTGTCGAATGGGAGACCCCGAAACGGAAGTTGTTTTACCGCGATTGAAAAATGATTTGGTGGAATTGTTAATGGCAACTTCAAATCAGCAGCTCGATAAAATAACTGTAGAAGTGGATGAAAGAGCCGCCGCAACAGTTGTGGCAGTTAGTGGTGGTTACCCCGGCGAGTATAAAAAAGGTATTCCAATTTTTGGAATGAACGAAGTAAATTCAGCCGACAGTATTTTATTTCATTCGGGAACAAAACTAAAAGACGATCAACCGCAAACCGACGGTGGTCGTGTGCTTTGCGTCACTTCTTATGGAAAATCAATAACCGATGCAGTAGAAAAATCTAAATCTGTTCTCCAAAAAATAAATTATGAAGGAATGTATTATCGAAAAGATATTGGCTATGAATTCGAATAAACAATTCAATTAATTCTTATCAAAAAACTAAGTATGAAAATCTGTTTTTTTGTTTTTTCTTTTTTAACGATTCTTTTTTCTTGCACACCAAATAATGTGCAACATGCCGACCAGTTGAAAAAATATTTTGAAGAAAAAAATGTAGAGGGATGTTTTGCGCTGTACAATAATGCAAGCGATGATTTTACCGTTTACAATCTTAAGCGTTATCGCGACAGTGCTTTTTCGCCGGCTGCAACTTTCGATATTGTAACTATGTTAATTGGATTGCAAACGGGAATTGTTGAAAATGAAAACATGAAGTTGAAAAAAAATGGTTTAACAGTTTTTGAAGCATTTAGAGATGTTAATTCTTTTCAAGAAATAGCACAAAATATCGGAAAATCTAAACTTCAATTTTGGATTGACAGCATTAGTTACGGTTCTAAAAAAATTACAACAAATGAAGATTCGTTTTGGTTGGACAATTCTTTAAAAATTACTCCCGACGAACAAATGGGTTTATTAAAAAAATTGTATTTCAATCAACTGCCTTTTCATCAACGTAACCAAGAAATTGTAAAAAAAGCCATGCTTTTTGAAAACAATACCCAATATAAATTGAGTTATAAAATTGGAGTTGGAAAAAAAGAAAATGGAAATTCTTTAGCTTGGATTATCGGTTGGGTGGAAGAAAACCGACATCCTTATTTTTTCACAATCAATTTTGAAACAGCAACGATTGATTTGGATTTACACGCAACCAGTTTAGCTATTCTAAAACAAATTTTAAAAGAGCAGGGATTTTTGGAGGGGAAAATGTAGTCCATGCTTTCATGTAATTTTACAATGCCGAAAGGCTTTAGTTTATGGAATTTTACAGCGCTTCTTTATCGAATTATAAACGGTTAATAACCCGAGAAGTAAAAATTGGCAATCTATTGCTGGGCAATAATCACCCCATTCGCGTGCAAACAATGACGACCACCGACAGCATGAATACGATTGCAACGGTTGAACAAAGTATTCGTTGCATTGAAGCCGGTGCAGAATTAATTCGCATTACAGCTCCATCAAAATACGAAGCAGAAAATCTTTTGAACATAAAAAATAGTTTGCGCCAAAAAGGATACGAAACTCCGTTGGTTGCCGACATTCATTTTACACCGAACGCTGCTGAAATAGCCGCAAGAATTGTAGAAAAAGTAAGAATTAATCCGGGAAATTATATCGACAAAAAAAGTTTTAAACTTATTGAATACAGCGATTTAGATTATGCAGAAGAAATAGATCGAATTCGGGAAAAATTTACACCACTAATAAAAATTTGTAAAGAATATGGAACTGCCATGCGCATCGGTACAAACCATGGATCGCTAAGCGATCGGATTATGAGTCGCTTTGGCGATACGCCGATTGGAATGGTAGAAAGTGCAATGGAGTTTTTGAGAATTGCAAGAGTTGAATCTTTTCACAACATTGTGTTGAGCATGAAAGCAAGCAATCCGAAAGTGATGGTTTGCGCTTATCGATTATTGGTGAAAACAATGTGGGAAGAATTTGGCGAATGTTATCCGTTGCATTTGGGAGTTACAGAAGCGGGAGATGGCGAAGATGGAAGAATAAAAAGTGCAGTTGGAATTGGAGCTTTGCTCGAAGATGGATTGGGCGACACGATTCGTGTGTCGCTTACCGAAGATCCCGAATTGGAAATTCCGGTTTGCAATGATTTATTGAGGCGGTATAAAAATCAAACTGAAACAAAAAACATTCATCAATCAAACGATAAAATACTTTCGTACAATCCATTTGTTTACCAACGAAGAGAAAGTTTTTCCGTAAAAAATATGGGCGCAAATCAAGTGCCGGTGGTAATTGCAGACTTTAGCAAGGTAGAAAAAATTACTTCCGAAAGTTTGCAATCTGTCGGATATTCTTACGACGAAAAATTGGACAAATGGCATATTGGCGACATGGCTGCAGATTTTATTTTTATTGCAAATCAGCAAATAAATTTTGAATTGCCGGGAACTTTAGGGGTTATTGTTTATGCTGATGCTTGGGCAGCGAGTGAAAAAAAATCAAACCTTTTTCCAATTTTTCAAGATGCGGAATATGCAACAGCAACAAAAAAAAGCGATGTGCTGAATTTTGTAATGATTGATTGTTTCAATGAATTGGATGAATCAAAAGGGTTGGATTATTTAGATATAATTGGAAACGATGCAACTGTTGTTTTTTGCGTTAGCAGTACCAATAAAAATGCAATGCAATCCACGCGCAACATGTTTAATGAATTTTTCAAACGTGAAATAAAAAATCCGGTAATCATTATTACCGATAGCAATTGGAAAAATTCCGAAGAACATCTTATTCATTTTGCAACCGAAACAGGCGCTTTACTTTTGGATGGAATGGGCGATGGTATTTGTTTGGGAATGAATAGCAGCGCATATAAAAATCTATTAGAAAATAACAATAATTCGGGTGGGCGGCATTATAATGCAAACAACTCTCCCGAACATTTTAGTAACAATACAGCATTTGGAATTTTGCAAGCTACTCGTACAAGAATTTCAAAAACAGAATACATTAGTTGCCCAAGTTGTGGTAGAACTTTATTTAACTTACAAGAAACAACAGCTAAAATTCGATCTGTAACGAATCATTTAAAAGGGGTAAAAATTGCGATTATGGGGTGTATAGTAAATGGCCCAGGAGAAATGGCAGATGCCGATTTTGGCTATGTAGGAAGTGGAACCGGAAAAATTTCTCTTTATAAAGGAAAAGAAATAATGAAGCGAAATGTAGCAAGCAAATTTGCTGTGGACGAACTAATACAATTGTTGAAAGAAAATAATGCGTGGGTGGAACCTCAAAAATAAAAGAATGCGGCAAACAGATTTTTTAATTATTGGTTCCGGCATTGCAGGGTTGACTTATGCAATCAAAGTAGCCAAACAATTTCCCGATAAAAAAATTTCGATTATTACCAAAGCCGCATCGGACGAAACAAATACAAAATATGCACAAGGAGGAATAGCTGTTGTGAATGATTTTGAAAAAGATAATTTCGAAAAACACATCGAGGATACTTTGATTGCAGGAGACGATTTATGCAATGCATCCATTGTAGAATTTGTAATAAAAGAAGGTGCAGAGCGCATAAAAGAATTGATTGATTTAGGTGCTCAATTTGACAAAGAGAACGATGGAAAATATCAAAATGGTAAAGAAGGCGGCCATTCCGCATCGCGAATTTTGCATTACAAAGATGCGACAGGAAAAGAAATGGAAAGAGCATTGTTGAATGAAATCAATCAACAAAAAAATATTAAATTAATAGATCATTGCTTTGTTGTTGATTTAATTACACAACATCATCTCGGCCATCTTGTTACCAAATCTACTCCGGACATTACCTGTTTTGGCGTTTATGTTTTAAACTTACAATCCAACAAAATTGAAAAAATAACTTCGAATATTACGTTGTTGGCAACAGGCGGTTGCGGACAAGTTTATCGAACAACCACGAATCCCTTTGTCGCAACCGGCGATGGTGTAGCAATGGTTTACCGCGCAAAAGGAAGAATTGAAAACATGGAGTTTATTCAATTTCATCCAACGGCATTGTACCAACCCGGAAAGCAAGGGCAAGCATTTTTAATAACCGAAGCACTGCGTGGCGAAGGTGGAATTTTGCGCAATAAAAAAGAAGAAGCTTTCATGGAAAAATACGATGAAAGAAAAGATTTAGCTTCTCGCGATATTGTTGCCAGAGCAATTGATAACGAAATGAAAAAAGCCGGAACCGAATTTGTTTGGTTAGATTGTCGTCATATAAATATTGAAAAATTCAAATCACATTTTCCAACAATTTATGAAAAATGTGTAAAGATTGGGATTGATGTTTCGAAACAAATGATACCTGTTGCGCCTGCAGCACATTATAGTTGTGGTGGAATTAAAACCGATGAATGGGGAAGAAGTTCTATTAAAAATTTATATGCTTGTGGCGAATGTGCAAGTACGGGATTGCACGGTGCAAACCGATTAGCAAGCAATTCGTTGTTGGAAGCAATGGTGTTTGCACATCGTTGTTTCAAACATGCGGAAGAAATTTTTTCAGCAATTACAAATTTGAATTTAATTCCCGATTGGAAAGCAACCGGAACTTCCGATCCGCGAGAAATGATTTTGATTACACAAAGTTTAAAAGAGTTGCAATTAGTAATGAGCGATTATGTGGGAATTGTAAGAAACGATGTTCGGCTGCAACGTGCCCTTCGACGAATTGATTTATTGTGGGAAGAAACCGAGTTGCTTTATAAAACCACCACTATTTCTCCGCAATTATTGGAGTTGAGAAATATGATTACAGTTGGTTATTTGATTGTAAAAGGAGCCGGGTTTAGAAAAGAAAGCAGAGGTCTGCATTTCAATACTGATTATCCATTCAAAAGTGAACACAAACAAAATATTGTTTTGTAAGTTTTAAAACTGTCGTTCCGATCGTAAGCCCACAAGCTTATTTTTGTGAAATATGTATTTTATTTTTTACACCTTCTTTTATTTTTTATCGTTATTGCCTTTGCGGGTTTTATACATTATTAGTGATATTTTATACGCAATTGTTTTTTATGTAATTAAATACAGACAGGATGTTGTATTAAAAAATCTAAGACAAGCATTTCCTGAAAAATCAGAAACCGAACGTCGATTGATTGCAAAAAGGTTTTATAAAAATTTTGTGGATTCGATAATGGAAAGCTTAAAACTTTTTTCTACGGGCGAAAAATTTATTAAAAAACATTGCACAGGAAATTATGCAGTTCTCGATCGATTTTATGCAGAAAACAAAAGTTGCCAAATGCATGTGGCGCATCATTTCAATTGGGAATGGTTGAACCGCGTAATTTCAATAAATATGAAACAGCAATTAGTGGGTGTGTACATGCCGCTTTCCAACCAAGTGTTCGAAAAAATTGTTTATCAACTGCGCACAAAATTCGGGTCGGTATTATTGCCCGCAACAAACATGAAAAACAGTTTTGTGGAATGGCGCAATAAATTGCATTGTTTGATTTTAGTTGCGGATCAAAATCCCGGCAATCCCGAAAATGCCTATTGGTTAAATTTTTTTAATAAACCAACTCCATTTGTAAAAGGCCCCGAAAGAGCTGCGCGAAATAAAGCATGCCCCGTTGTTTTGGCATTAACCAAAAAAATAAAACGCGGTTATTACTACACCGATTTTAGCTTACTTTCCGAAGATGTTTCTAAAATGGAAGAAGGAGAATTGACAAAAAAATATGTAGAAGCAATTACACAATCCATCGTAGCGCAACCCGAAATGTGGTTGTGGAGCCACCGAAGATGGAAATGGAATTGGAAACCGGAATATGGAGAAATTATTAATTAACTCAACACAGTTTTTTCTTTTACAATTTTCACATTGGGTTGTTCTTTGATTTCACAAAAACCACCCAACACATTTCGAAGATTGTTTATTCCTTTTCTTTTTAAAAAAGAAGCAGCAATGATACTTCGATAACCTCCGGCGCAATGAATATAAAGATTTTGATTGCCGTCGATAGTTGTAAAATTTTCTGATTCAATAAAATCGTTCAGTGGAAAATTGATGGCTTTTTGTAAATGACCGTCTTCAAATTCCGAAGGTTTTCTTACATCTAAAACAGAAAGTTTTTCATCAAATTGCATGTCCATCAAAAGTTCATCGGGCTCCACATCAATTATCATATCCATTGTTTCGTTTGCATTTTTCCAAGCTTCAAATCCGCCGGATAAATAACCTTCAATTTTTGAAAACCCAACTCTTGCCAATCGCACAACCGTTTCTTTTTCTTTTTCGAATTCTGTAACCAATAAAAGAGGTTTATCGTAAGGCAGCAGACTTCCCGCCCATTCCGCAAATCTTCCTTCTAAGCCAATGCTGATTGCATTGGGCAAAAACCCTTTCGAAAATTCCGTTGCATTTCTGGTGTCTAAAATAATTGTGTCTTTCGTTGTTTTTAGTTTGAATTGTTCAACTGTCAAAGGTTGAAGTCCGGCTGCAAGTACTGCATCTAAACTTTCGTAACCTTCTTTATTTATACTTGCATTAATTGCAAAATAATTTGGCGGAGCAATAATTCCTTCTGTAACTACTTTTATAAATTCTTCTTTCGATTTTGCTTTTAGCGCATAATTGCTTGCTTTTTCTGTGCCGATGGTGCTAAAAGTTTCCGGGCCAAGATTTTTTCCACAAGCACTTCCGGGACCGTGTGCAGGATAAACAATTACCTCATCGCTAAGTGGAACAATATTTTTTTGTAAACTATCGTAAAGCATTCCTGCCAAATCGTTCATGGTAATTTCTCCACTTTTTTGTGCAAGATCCGGTCGGCCAACATCGCCAACAAAAAGGGTATCGCCCGTAAAAATGCAATGACTTTTTTCATTTTCATCTTTCACTAAAAAACAACTCGACTCCATCGTATGTCCCGGACTGTGTAATACAGTAATACTTATTTTTCCCAGTTTGAAAATTTCTCCATCATTGGCAATACGAATAGGATATTTTGTTACAGCGTTTGGTCCGTAAATAATGGGCGAATTTGTTGCAGTGCTTAAATCGATATGACCGCTGACAAAATCGGCATGCAAGTGTGTTTCAAAAATATATTTGATTGTAGCTTTTCGCTCTGCAGCCAATTGTAAATAAGCGTCAATATCTCGAAGTGGATCGACAACTGCAACTTCTCCATTGCTTTCAATATAATAAGCGGCTTCGCTTAAACAGCTCGTATAAAATTGTTTAATAAACATTACAATTAATTTCTTCAAAGATACTTTGTAAAAAAGTTCAGTCGTACTATTTTTCAAAATTCAACACTACACCATTTATGCAGTAGCGCAATCCGGTTGGTGGCGGACCGTCGTCAAACAAATGTCCCAAATGGGCTTTGCATCGTCCGCATTGCACTTCTGTTCTTTTCATTCCGTGAGAATTGTCTGCCGAATATATAAGTGCAGTTTTATTTATTGCTTCAAAAAAACTGGGCCATCCACATCCGCTATTAAATTTTGTATCGCTAATAAAAAGCGGGTTTCCACAAGCAGCACAATAATATTTTCCGCGATCGTAAAAATTTTCGTACTTGCTACTCCACGGCCGTTCAGTTCCTCTGGTTCGGGCAATTGTATAAACTTCGTTTGGAAGAATTTTTTTCCATTCTTCGTTTGTCAAATTTACTTTGGATGTATCGGATTTGGAATAAACAGGATTTATCATTTTTGTTGATTTTGCGGAAGAAGTATTTTGCGAACTGCACGAATTGCCAATGAGGGCAACGAATAAAAAACTAAGTAAACGCTTCACAATTATTTTATGAGTTTTGAAATTACAATCTTTTTGTGTCGTTTCCGTAATAGGAAATTTGTTTAACAAAAAAATCTACAGCAAAACAGCAATAAACAAAGAAATATTTGGGCTGTCAGCTTTATATTTGCCGCTCACAAAAGTTTTCTGAATTCATGTTTAATTTAATTTTATTTGGTCCGCCGGGAAGTGGAAAAGGGACGCAGTCGGATAAGTTGGTTGCAAAATATGGACTTGTGCATCTTTCAACAGGAAATTTACTTCGACAAGAAATTGCCGACAAAAGCGAACTGGGGCTAGAAGCAAAAAAATTTATGGACATGGGGCGGCTTGTTCCCGACTCGGTGGTGATAGGAATGGTAGATTCTTTTTTTGAAAAAAATAAAGAAGCAAAAGGATTTTTGTTTGACGGATTTCCCCGAACATCAGCACAGGCAGTAGCTTTGGATGAATTATTGCATAAAAAAAATACAGAAATAGCAACCGTCATTGCATTAAATGTTTCGGAAGATGAATTAGTAAAACGCTTATTGGAGCGTGGCAAAACAAGTGGCCGAAGCGACGACAATAACGAAGGGGTGATAAGAAAAAGATTTGCAGTTTATATTGAAGAAACCAGTCCGGTTGCTGACCACTACAAAGCAAAAGAAAAATATTTTGCCATAAAAGGCGAAGGAGAATTGGATGAAATATTTGATCGGCTTTGTGTTGTAATTGAACAACAAATGGCGTAGTTTTCAAACTTGAAAATATTCAAGCACTCGCAGTTAAAGGCAAATGTTTCCACTTATTAAAATAAAAGAAGGGGTTATAAAAAAGCACCCATTATTATTTCTCTATTTGGTGTTTTTTCTTATACAAGTTTTTTTATTTCTTAAAATTGGCGTGGTATCCAATCAGGAAGCTGAGGTCCTCCCTGTTTATCGGACAATTTAAATTAGAGTTTATGGGTAATTTGCTTGCAATTTAATAAATTCATTTGGAGATAAATCATTTAATGAACTGTGAGGGCGAAAAAAATTGGTTTAATAGAATCTGCTGAAGTAGTAATAAATAATTCATCTTCTTTCATAAACCAGGTTGTATCTCGATTACCTTTTAATGCGAAAAGAAACCTATTTACGCTATCAATTTTTTCCCAACTCTCATTCTTC
>SXGU01016852.1_pt1 | contig 63756 bp, 54 predicted proteins | sample 3174531 | NCBI WGS metagenome assembly SXGU01 (sample SAMN11356863, study PRJNA531348) | freshwater metagenome | isolation source: freshwater sample F1-140 | place: China: Fuxian Lake, Yuxi | collected 2017-12-25 | reverse complement strand
CAGTGCTTCGGTGTGATCGATAACGATTGAGCCGCCTGACGGCAGCGAGACTTCACGTCCGTAAGCGACTTCAATCTGGGATTCGATTTGGTAACGGTTAAATAACGGTACGGCATCCTGGTACAATTTTGCTTTGGGCAAAAAATGCGGCATGACTTGTTTCAGAAAGTTTTGCACCAGTTTGAATGAGGCTTCATTGTCGATCAGGATTTCATCAATATCGCCGCGAAGGTGATCACGCAATGCCCTGATGATTACGTTACTTTCCTGGAATACCAGGAACGGCGCCGCCTGATCGTTGGATGAGCGTTCTATCGCTTCCCAAAGCTGCATCAGGTAATTTAAATCCCATTGCAGTTCTTCGGCGTTTTTGCCGCACCCCGCCGTTCTGACGATCAAGCCCATGGTATCGGGAATTTCCAGCGTCGCCATGACTTCGCGCAAGTCACTGCGGGTTTCGCCTTCGATGCGTCGTGAAATGCCCCCTGCTTTTGGGTTGTTGGGCATTAATACCAGGTAAGTGCCGGCTAGGCTGATATAAGTGGTTAATGCCGCGCCCTTGTTGCCGCGTTCTTCTTTTTCAATTTGAACCAGGATTTCCTGGCCTTCCTTGATCATGTCTTTGATGGCGGGACGACGGCCTTCGTTTTCTCCGTTTTCCTGGGTTTGACGGTAGGCGGGTGAAATTTCCTTGAAAGGCAAAAATCCGTGTTTTTCCGCGCCATAATTAATGAATGCCGCTTCCAGGCTGGGTTCTACGCGGGTAATGATACCTTTGTATATGTTGGATTTTTTTTGTTCTTTTGAAGGTACTTCTATGTCAAAATCGTAGAGTTTTTGACCGTCTACCAAGGCGACTCGCAGTTCTTCTGCCTGCGTGGCGTTGATAAGCATTCTTTTCATTCAATTATCCTTGTAGTGTCCTGCTCCATGGTCAGAATTTACTGATTCAGACTGGTATAAGGCTCATTCCTGGAGTGCTCAAGAGGCCCAAAGCAGCGTGCTGTCTTGTTCAGCCTGGTTTTTAGGGTCTTATATTCCGTTATCTTACATGTTGCAATGTATCTTGGGCTTCATGGTGAAGGCAATGATGACAGATACTAAGGCAATATTATTCAGTCTTGGTGGTAAATTCTGTCTTAAACAGGAGTTAAAAATCGTGCGTCTAGGGTCGAACGATGAACCCGAAAATCTTGCAATGAAGTCAGGGCGTTATAAATCGCCGCATAATTCCCCATTGAGTAGCGCTTAGCCGGATTTGTTATTGAAATCTGCCTAGCGTAGTATGTTTTTTATGAAAACCTGCTTAATATAGCAACCTTATCGTTTCACATCAATTTAAAGAATCAATCAAAATCCGATGCTGGTATTATTTACACTATGAATATAGAAGAAAGTCTAGTAGAAACAAAACTGGCATCCAAAGTTGCCTATATTGAAATTTCCGAGGAAAACTGTGATCAACGACTGGATAATTTTTTAATTACCCGATTGAAAGGCGTACCCAAAAGCCGGATTTACCGTATCGTTCGTAAAGGCGAAGTAAGGGTTAACAAGGGCCGCGTGGATGTGAAATATCGTTTGATGACCGGCGATATTGTCAGGATTCCGCCGTTAAGGGTGGCGGAAAGAACCGAAGAATCGTTTGTGGCGCCCGGTTTGAAAGAGGCGCTGCAACAAGGCATCTTGTTTGAAGACGATGCCTTTTTGATAGTGAATAAACCGGCCGGATTTGCCGTGCATGGCGGCAGCGGCGTTAGTTCCGGCGTTATCGAGGGACTTCGACTGATCAGGCCGGAAGCGCGTTTTCTGGAGCTGGTGCATCGGCTCGACAAGGATACTTCCGGTTGTCTGATCATAGCGAAAAAACGCAGCGCCTTGCGTTTATTGCACGAATTGTTCAGGGATGACCATATTCATAAAACTTACCTAGCCTTGCTAGCAGGGCAGTGGGCCAGAAAGAAACTGGTGGTTACCGCGCCCTTGCTGAAAAATATCAGCCTGGGCGGCGAGCGTATGGTGGTTATCAGTCCGTCCGGCAAGGCGGCGGAAACATTGTTTAGGCGCCTGACCTTGTTTCGGGATTCGACGTTGGTTGAGGCCTCGCCGAAAACCGGACGCACCCATCAAATACGGGTACATGCCGCGAGCTTGGGGCATCCCATCATCGGCGACGACCGCTACGGTCTGGATGAAGTTAATAAAGCATTTAAAGCCAGGGGTTATAAACGCATGTTTCTTCATGCCGCCACACTGACATTTCAGCACCCGGTTACCGGTGTACTGTTGACCATTTCGGCACCTTTACCGCAACAACTGGATAGCTTGTTAAAAAATGAAGCCGTTAAAATATGAGGCGGTTAAAGCATGAGGCCGTTAAAAATATGAGGCCGTTAAAAATATGAAAAGCAAGTTTGATTTGATAATCTTTGACTGGGACGGCACTTTAGTCGATTCGATAGACTGGATTACGAGATGCCTGCAAAAAGCCGGAGAACTTTGCGGTTTTGATGTGCCTGATCGCCGCTCGGCCAAAGATGTCATTGGTTTAAGCACTGAAAAAGCCATACAGACATTATTTCCGAACGCCGACGAGCAAGCCCGGAAACAATTGGTTGCCTGTTACAGTCATGAATATTTTTCCAGACCGCTCAGCAGCGATGATTTGTTTCCGGGTGTTTATGACATGCTGGTGCAGTTGCGGCGATCCGGTTATCAACTGGCTGTTGCGACCGGCAAAAACAGGGTCGGCTTGCAAAAGGCGTTGCAGGGTACCGGCACGGAACACTTGTTTTGTGTGACTCGATGTGCGGATGAGACGGCTTCGAAACCCGATCCGACAATGCTTATCGAAATTATGCAACAGGCGAATGCGACCAGAGAACGTACGCTTATGGTGGGTGATACCTCGCACGACTTGCAAATGGCCATCAATGCCCAAATATCAGCTATTGCTGTGTCATGTGGCGCACACTCGGAAGAATTTTTGCAACAATACCAGCCATTGCTGTGCTTGCAGCAACCTATGGATCTACTGGATTTTATTTAAAGGTAATAACGCATGGATAATCAACAGAATAATCGATCGGGAACAGGTATTGCCCAGGAATCAGGCTGGGAGCGTGAAATCATTGAGAAAATCGCCTTAGCGGCTATAACCGAGCAACGAAGCGCAAGGCGTTGGGGGGTGTTTTTTAAATCCTTATTGTTATTTTATTTGCTGATCGTCTTTGGGGTGGCGATGTACCCGAAAATCAAGGGGGAGATTGGTGTCGCTGACAGTAAAGATCATACCGCTGTTATTGATGTCGTCGGCGCTATTTCCGAAGACCAGAATACCAATGCGACCAATATTATTGAAAGCTTGAGAGACGCGGTAAAAGACCCGCACACCAAGGGCATCATCCTGCATTCCAATTCTCCGGGCGGCAGTCCGGTACAAGCTTCTTATGTTTATGAAGAGATCAGGAAAATTAAGAAAGCACATCCCAAATTGCCGATTTATGCCGTGGTTAGCGATATATGCGCTTCCGGTTGTTACTATATTGCATCGGCGAGCGACAAGATTTTTGTCAATCCGGCCAGCCTTATCGGATCGATAGGCGTGCTGATGGACGGTTTCGGTTTTGTCGATACCATGCAAAAATTGGGTGTGGAGCGCAGGTTGCTGACCGCAGGAACTCATAAAGCGATGCTGGACCCTTTTTCGCCGCCTAAAGTGGATGAAACTCAATTCATGCAAGGTTTGCTGGATCAGGTGCATCAGCAATTTATAGGCGCTGTTAAGGCGGGGCGGGGCAGCCGGCTTAAGGAAACACCGGATATGTTTTCAGGTTTGGTTTGGACCGGGGAAGCCGGGGTAAAACTGGGAATTGCCGACGCTTTTGGTAATGATGACAGTGTCGCTAAAGATATTATCGGTGCCGAGAAACTGGTTGACTTTACCCAGCAGGAGCGTTTGCTTGACAGAATAGCGGGCAAGCTGGGCGCCTCTTTCGGTCAGGCGATCGTTAGTCTGGTCGGGATGCCGTCGTTGCGTTGACAGAGTTCAGTTGTGATTCAGGCTGGCAGCTTAACATATTCCCGGAATGCTACTGCATGGTTGAGACAATCCAAGGATGTACGGGTGTTGATAGTGTAAGCGCCACGGATGGCCTTGATAGGGTAATGCAGGCGCATTTACCGGGGAGCTGCTGTCCTTTGCGATTGTATGCTAAACGTATTTTAGACTCTGGAATGTCCATGAGAAACTTGATTAATGGTGGGTCGCGACTACTGGCGTCTCTATTACTGGTATATTGTTTTTCCAATCTCTGTTATGCGGAAGACCCTTATGCAGAGGATCAACTGATACAGCCGCCGCATATCAGTCTGGATCAGGCGACAAAACAAATTATCAAAGACAATAGCAACAGGGTGCTTGGCGCCCAAACAGAATGGACTGACGGCAAGGAAGTTCATGTGATTAAGGTTTTAACACCCGACGGACATATCCAGCATTATAAAATTGATGCGGTAACCGGCGAATTGATTAACAACTAATTAACCAACTAACCGCACGGACAAACATGCGCATTCTCGTTGTTGAAGATGAAATCACACTGTGTGAACAGATTCGCCAGTATTTAGCCGATAAAGGCTTTGCCGTTGATACGGCAAATACCGGCGGCGATGGTTATTTTATGGGCAAGGAATATCCCGTTGACGCCGCTGTTATTGATATTGGGCTACCGGATTTTTCAGGCATTGAGTTAATCAAGCGTTTGCGTAAAGACAAGATTAAGGTGCCGATTCTGATTCTAACCGCGCGAAGCCGCTGGCAGGAAAAAGTTGAGGGCTTGGAAGCCGGGGCCGATGATTATCTGGTTAAACCGTTTCATTATGAGGAGTTGCTGGCCAGAATTAATGCCTTGATCAGGCGCTCCGCAGGCCAAGCGCATCCGGTATTAACGCATGATAATATTGAACTGGATACGGTGGCGCAAGAAGTCACGGTCGGCGGCGTCAAGCTGGAATTAACCGCTTACGAATACAAGGTGCTGGAGTATTTGATGTTTCGTAAGGGGGAACTGGTTTCAAAATCGGTATTGACCGCTCATATCTACGATGAAGATTTTGACCGCGATAGTAATGTTATCGAAGTGTTTATCGGGCGATTGAGAAAGAAACTTGATCCTGACGGCTCCCGCAAGCCCATCGAAACATTGCGTGGACGGGGTTATCGAATCCCTGTTGATGTTTCTTGAAATTAGCTTGATCTTAATTTATAAGCAGCCCTTTGCAAAGGCATCGAATGCGCTCTAAATCCTTAAGTTTTCGCTTGTTGGTTGCAGAAGGCTTAGTGCTGGCGGCCTTCTTTGTACTGGTTGCCGTCGTGCTTGAACAGGGCTTTCGCGAAACTGCCGAACAGGCATTACAAGAAAGATTGCAGATACAGATTTACTCGTTGTTATCGTCCGCTGAAATGAATAATGCCGGCGAAATAAAAATGCCGGTCGGTTTGCACGAACCCCGGTTTGAAAACCCCGGTTCCGGTCTTTATGGTTTTATTCAAAATCCCAAGAAAAAATTGATTTGGCGCTCTCCCTCGGCTATCGGCCTGGACGCTATTTCCCCTCCTCAGTTAAGCCCCGGCAAGTCCGCCTTTTTATTCGATAAGCACGACCGTTATGTCTTGCATTATGATGTGCTCTGGCAAAATGCAGGCGGTGTTGAGCATGAATATATCTTTACCGTCGCTGAAGATGCCCGGTTTGTCAGCAGTCAGGTCGAACAGCTCGAAAAAATCCTAAGATTCTGGTTACTGGTTGCCGGCGTGGTTCTGGTTTCTATCCAGTTTGTGGTCTTGCGCTGGGGATTAAAGCCTTTACGGAGTATCGTCAAGGATCTGGAGGCGATTGAAAAAGGCCGGAAAACCCATCTGGACGGCAATTATGCAACCGAGTTGCAAGGTTTGGCCGGCAATCTAAATGCATTTATCAGTATTGAGCGCGCTCATCTGGAGCGTTATCGCAACAATCTGGCCGATTTGGCGCACAGCTTGAAGACTCCGCTTGCCATATTGCGCGGCTGTGTTGAGTCGGTTAATCCTGTTGAGTCCTTTTATGCCAATAAAGATACCGTTCAGGAACAGATTTCCCGAATGGATGAAATTGTCGAGTACCAACTGCAAAGGGCTGCCGCCAAAGGAGAGAATAAAACCATCAAGACGGTGAATGTGTCCGTCATTATCAAAAAGATATGTTCCTCGCTCAGCAAGGTTTATGTTGATAAAGGGATTATTTTCGATATAGCGGTGCCGGATAACTGCCTGATCTATTGTGAAGAAGGTGATCTTTACGAAATAATCGGTAATTTGCTCGATAACGCCTGCAAATGGTGCAATCACACCGTTAAGGTCAGTATATCCTCCAATCAGCGAAAAGCCCGGCGTAATTTTTCCGTGCTGTTGCAGATTGAGGATGACGGCCCCGGAATCCCTGTCGGCAAGTTCAATGAAATTCTTAAAAGAGGCGTTCGCGCCGATGAAAATATTCACGGCCACGGTATTGGCATGACTATTGTTAATGAATTGATAGGGCTATTGGGCGGTAAGTTGGAAGGCGGGAAAAGCAATGCGCTGGGCGGGATGCGCTGGAGTGTTTATTTGCCTTGATACGGATTTAAGCGGGCATGATTTGTTTTACCCTGATTGACGTGACAGGAGAAGCAATGTCGGTTGCTTCAACAATGTATTTGCATTAGATTAGCATTTTATTATTCACTTGATCGGAGGTTTAAATGAACTTAACTAAAATTATGCCGCTAGTGCTTGTTGTCAGCCTGTTGCAGGGATGTGTATTCACTAAAATTGTCAGTGTGCCGATGCGCGTGGGTGGGGCTGTGGTGTCTATCGTGCCGGGAGTCGGTAATACCGCGCATGATGCGATTGATAAGGCGGCTGAAGTGGTCGATGATGTGCCTATTTAACAAAGGGCCGGCCTGGCAGGTACAAAGTCATCGCCTGTCTGCCATTGTTTTGAGGCTAACTGTATAAATGGATAGTTAGCCTTGCTTTTCTCAAGAGCTGTAAATGAGAGTCCGAGCATATCGATACCTATCCGGAATTTCATCACTATAATTATCTACAGCAATTAGCTACAGTAGATCGCAATTGCTTCATCTTTCTGTGTGTGGGCGCGCCCGGAGGGAGTTTATTACGGTCCTTTGGTTAGACCTGCATTTATGCCAAAAGAAAACCTACAAATCCCTATGAATATAATGCCTGAAATGATTGGCTATTTAGCCGCAACCCTGACCACCGCTTCATTTTTACCTCAAGCCATATTAACGATAAAATCCAGGGATACCGAGTCTCTCTCGTTGAGTATGTACAGTATGTTTACTCTGGGCGTGTTTTGTTGGTTGATATACGGCATTTATATATCTGATAAAGCCATCATATTTGCAAATGCAATCACCTTTGTATTGTCGGCATCAATACTTTTTTGCAAGATTTACAATAAGATATGCAGAAAAGGTTAGGAACGTGCATGAAATAACTTGGACAACTTGCTCCCTCCCTCAGGGAGAGGGGAAATCAAATGCTAAAGCCATTTAATGCTTGTTCCTAAGGCGTCTTGCCGATTAATAATATTTTTGAAATAACACCGCTTAAAAAGGAGCGATAACTCGAATGACAAATAAAGTGACTTTGACCCAATTTATTATTGAACAACAGCGAGGATTGCCCGATGCATCGGGCACATTCACCCTGTTGCTCAATAATATAGTGACTGCATGTAAGAAAATATCACACTTGGTAAACCGGGGCAATCTGGTAGGCGTGTTGGGCAGTGCCGGGTCTGAAAATGTCCAGGGCGAGGTACAGAAGAAACTGGACATCATTACCAATGACATCATGGTTGAGGCTCTGAACTGGACGGGTCATCTGGCGGGTATGGCGTCGGAAGAAGTGGATGAAATCATTACCATTCCGGCGGGCTATCCGAAGGGTAAATACCTGGCGTTATTTGATCCGCTGGACGGTTCGTCAAACATCGATATCAACCTGGCGGTCGGTACTATTTTCTCTATCCTGCGTTGCCGGGAAGGCATCGATCCCGAGCCGGAAGATTTTTTACGCAAAGGCGCCGAGCAGGTTTGTGCAGGCTTTGTGTTGTATGGGCCGTCCACGATGATGATTTTAACGACCGGGCACGGTGTCAACGGCTTCACCCTCGATCAGGACATCGGTGAATTTATCCTGACCCATCCCAATATGAGAATCCCCGAGGAAACTGGCGAATTTGCCATTAATATGTCAAACCAACGCTTTTGGGAGCCGCCTGTACAGCGTTACATTGATGAATGTCTGCAAGGTAAGGAAGGCGTACGTGAAAAAGATTTCAATATGCGCTGGGTGGCTTCTCTGGTAGCCGATGTTTATCGGATACTGACGCGCGGCGGAGTGTTTTTATATCCGTATGATTTACGCGACCGGGCGAAACCGGGCAAGTTGCGTATCATGTATGAAGCCAATCCGATGGCCTTTATTGTCGAGCAGGCGGGCGGGGTTTGTTCTACCGGACGTGAGCGCATACTCGATATCAAACCGACTGGTATACACCAGCGTGTGCCGGTGATTTTGGGCTCAAAAAACGAAGTTGAGCGGATTGTGAGCTATCATCAGGACGCTTTTTAATGACAATAGGCAATGCGAATCAAGGCTTCAATAATAAATACCACAGCGAAAATTATCGGTTAACTATCAGGAGGACTTAAAGAATTTGTTTAGCAGCCCTCCCGCATCGTTTTTTAAAGCAGTCATGTGCTGCAGGGCTGCTTTGCCGATATGAGTATCGGCTTCTTTATTAATGATGCGCTCAAGTATAGGAAAACTGTCTTTACCCAATAACTCTATAGCGCGCTTGCGTACCGAATCGTAATGCGCGTTTAACGCGGCGAGTTCCCGTAAATAAGTATTGGCTTCATTGAGTTGTCTGATCATGACTTTTTCAGGATCGTCGGTAAACAGGTCGCGCACCAGATTGCCATAGCGCTCCTGCTCACGGATTAACTGGCGTGGGTCGATTTTGGAAGGTTCAGTGGGATCGTCGCAGCAGCCCATGATGATTATCCCCGGATAAAGTGGCATGAAGAACTATCATACAACTAAAATGGACCAGGGTTAAAAAACATGATATTGAATAAGCTGTAATAATTTTTCGGCAGCCAACTTTTAATCATCCCATGTTCATCCTGCACAGTTCCAATAAAACCGAAAACCTGGTTCGCCATCTGTGCGCCGTCATAGAAAACGCACCGCTGGAGTCGCCCTTTGCAAAAGAAGTGTTCCTGATTCAAAGTCAGGGCATGGAGCGATGGTTATCGCAGCAACTGGCGACTGAATTTAAAGTTTGGGGGAATTACCAGTTTTTATTTCCCGGCAAGTTTTTCAGTTCGCTGGCGCAGAAGATAGACAGCCGCCTGAACGATGCGGCTTTTGATCGAGATTTGATGCTGTGGCGGCTTGATGCCTTATTGCGAAGACTGGACGATGAGCAGTTCATAGCGTTAAATCAATATCTGTCGGGTCAAAATACAGCATTAAAACGCTATCAGCTAGCCCGGCAACTGGCGCAGATTTTCGATCAGTATCAGATGATGCGGCCCGATATGTTGGCTGAGTGGCAGAACGGACGGACGCTGTACCAGAGTGACGCCGAGCGCTGGCAAAAAGCACTATGGCTGCAAATAACTAGGTCTACCGGTAATAAGCACCGCGGTTCGCTATGGCTGGATGTGGTAAACAAATTGAATACGGCGGAGGAGGGCGCTTTCAGCGCGAAACTGCCGGAGCGCATCTCGGTCTTCGGAATCAATACCATGCCGCCGTTATTTTTGAGCTACCTGGCGGGGCTGTCGAGACATTGCCAAGTACATCTTTTTTTGCTGAATCCGGCGCAAACGTTCTGGGCCGATCTGGCCGGCAAGCGGCAACGCATGACCGATGAAAATTTCAGCGGCCATCCCCTGTTGTCAACCTTGGGTCAGCAGGGTCGCGAATTTCAGGAGATGTTGCTGGAACAGGTGCAATTTGATTTTGAGCCGGAAAGTTTTGAGCCGACCGAGGCAATGAATAACCTGCAACAATTGCAAAACGATATTTTAAATAACAGCCTGGAAGGGAGGCTGCTACAGAAGGACGATTCCATCAGCATCCATGCCTGCCACTCGCGCATGCGTGAGGTCGAGGTGTTGCGGAATCAGTTGTTATTGGCGCTGGAACAGGACAAAGCGCTGGAATTGCGCGACATTGTCGTCATGGCGCCCGATATTCAGGTTTATGAGCCGTTTATCGCTGCCGTATTTGACGACATTCAACACGCGGTTGCCGACCGCAGTCTGCGTTTGAGCAACCATGCACTGGATGCGTTCATCCGTTTTTTAAGTCTCAGCCAGAGCCGTTTTGGCTGGCAAAGCGTGTTGGATTTACTCGAACAGCCGATTGTTTATTTAGGCTTAGGCTTGACCGAGACCGACCTGGAATTAATCAGGCATTGGGTACGGGAAACCCATGTACGTTGGGGAAAATCGGCGCAACACAAACGGGAACTGGGCTTGCCCGAACTCAGCGAAAATACCTGGCAAGCGGCGCTGGACAGGCTGTTGATGGGCGTGGCGGTAAGCAGCGAAGACGCATTCATTGGCGATGTGCTGCCTTATCGGGATATCGAGGGTTCATCGGCTTTGGCCTTGGGTGGACTGTGTGATTTTATGCAGCTCTTGTTTAATGCCAGTACCGAATTAAAGCAGGCAAAATCACTAAAGGCCTGGAGCGCTCAACTTTATTATTACGCCGATCAGTTATTGGCTAATGCCGATCCGGTTGAGCGTCGGCAAATCAATGAATTGTTGGCTGAATTGTCCGGTGATGCAGGCGCCATCCATACCGACGAGGTTGAGCTGCAAGTTATCGTTGCCTGGCTGGAAGGCGTGGTTGCCGAGCATAAATCATCGAACGGCTTTTTGCGTGGACAACTGACTTTTTGCTCGATGTTGCCTATGCGCTCAATCCCGTTCAAGGTTATTGCCCTGTTAGGTTTGAACGATGGCGAATTTCCCAAAATAGACCGTAACCCGACTTTTGATTTGCTGACTAACAACTTCCGCAAGGGCGACCGTTCACGCCGGGCGGATGACCGCTACCAGTTCCTGGAAATCCTGTTGTCCGCCAGGCAGCAGCTGATTATTACCTATATCGGCCAGTCGATCAGCCACAATGACGCGATTCCCCCCTCTGTCATCATCAGTGAATTGCTCGACGTCTTGCAGCAAAGCTACCGACTGTCAGGTCTGGTTACCCGGCAACCGTTGCAATCATTCAGTGTACGCTATTTTAACGGGACACCGGATTTATTCAGTTTTTCTGAAGCGGATTGTGCAACCGCCAGAGCGCTGTCCACACCCAAGCCTGAGCCGGCATTGTGGTGGCAAGGCGCGCTATCTCCGGAAGCACAAATCGAAGTGATTGAATTGGGCGAGTTATTCAGCTTTTTCCAACATCCGCAGCGCTACTTTTTACGCAGGCAACTGGATATACGATTTAACGGCCTGGCATCAGACGCCGAAGAGCGCGAACCGTTTGCGATAAGCAAACTGGATGGTTATGGCGTTTATCATGAATGGATAGATGAGGCCTTAAGCGGCCATGAGGCGTCAGTAAAAAAACTCAAGGCGCAGGGACGCTGGTTATCGGGCGTATTGGGCGATCTGGAATTTGACCGGCAACGGCAAGCCATCGATGCCTTTGTCGAATGCATCAAGGCTAAAAATCCGGGTCGTCCTCTGGATGATTTGCCTGTGGACATAATGATCCCCGCGCCGGGCAGGGAAACAAGCTATCGCCTGGTAGGCAAGCTCGGCCATCGTTATGAAAACGGCAGCCTGATTTATCGCTACGCCGATCTTAAGGGCAAGGATTTTATCGGCGCCTTGCTGCATCATCTTATTATTAATCAACTCCAGGAACAGACGACATTTTTGCTGAGCACCGACGAGGATCTGGTTTTGTTGCCGGAGCATTGTCAGTCCGGCCAACTGGCGGGCTTGATAGAAATATATCAACTGGGACAGCAGCGACCGGATGCGTTTTTTGTAGAAGCCGCTTTAGCTTATATCAAACAAGCCAATAAACTGGCGAATGGCAACCGGGCTTCAAAGTCGCCGCTGGATGCGGCCAAAGAGCAACTGGCCCGCGCCGTCGAGCAACCCTATGAGCCCGAGCTCAGGCGACTTTACGCCAATGTTGCGGATATGAGCCAGGTATTGGGTGAGTCTTTTGAGCGGCAATGCCAAGGTTTGCTACAAACGGTATGGGATGTGGTGCATTTTTAAAATCAAGAGTAGTTTGGAAAACGTGTTAATCCCCCTATTTTTCACAACAAGCCGGTAAACTCTGCCCCGTCGAAAGCTCCGTGCTTGATTGAGTGGCCCTACTTTAGTAGAAAAATCGACAGCACAATGACCCTGAAAGGCAAATTCGGCGAGCATTATTTCTTTACCAAAAAGTAGATTCTGAATGAATTTAGCGGAGTAATCCGTTTTATTCAATCGCCGTAAAAAATCAGCATATTTCGTATTCATTTCTAATGACCCGTTTCCAGGTAATCGGGTTTTTCTTATATCTAATCCACCGAGCAATAATCAGTTTTCTTCGGTTATCGGGTCTGCCTTTGATAATTTTTTAGGGTCCACCTGAAGCTCTGCGGTATCTCCAATTTTCAATTTAATTGATGAAGAACTACCCAACAGGGCAGAGGCTAATTGGTCTGCTGGATGGACAATAGGAGCTGCATCGATCTTATTCTCATTAAATAAATTTTTGGTCAAGCTTTCCAGTAATTCATTCGGCATTGATGTTCCTTTGACATCGTTCCATTCCAATGTGGTTTCAACTACCCAACTTGCCCGTTCAATATCAAGTTCCAGTTTTTTTAAATGAAATTCTGCCGTGGCGTGTTGTTCAAACCAGCGGTTTTGCCACTTTATCAAATAGAGTATTGAGCCGATGGCACCTGCTGTATAAATAGCTTGTTTGATGCTGATCAAAATAATTTTATTGTAATCATTGCCTCGCCAAACTTCAGTGAACTCAAAAACGGAAAATCCAGCCAACAACATAAACACTCCGATTAAAACTACGATTCCCACCATGATTGGCTTTCTAAGCTCATTTGTGCCATCGGTTAGTTTAAATGATTGTTGCCGAGATTTAATTTCTCTAAGAATATCTTTTCGAATCTCTCTTCTGGCATGAGTGTTACTTCTATCGTCAAGCTCTTTTCGCTGATTCTCCAGTTGCTCTGTTTTTTCTTGTATTGATTGTTCTTTGCTAGCTACTTCTTTATATAAATCGTTTTTTAGGGATGTAAATTCGGACTCAAGCCCTTCACGCTTTGCAGAATGCAGTTGATCTAATTCAATCCGATATTCAGCAGTCTTTTTAATAAGCGTTTCGTTGAGATGCTCCAAACGATCAAGGGTTGCTTCGTGTAAGGCTTGTAATTGGGTTTGTTCAGGGGTTGTTGAAATTGCCCTGTCAGGAGTGAAAGCATGTAATTCTCTTGTGACTATTTCAGCAATTTGGAGTTTTTCTGTGACAGATATTGTTGGACGATTATTGTCACTCTCTGTAAATCTAATTTGATCGTAATAAGGTGATTTAGGATCACTCACTCCACCGCGAAAAAAATTTAAGGTGTAACTGTCTCCCTGATTAGAAGAAACTGAAAAGCTCAGGCGTTCAATTAATGCTGAATTTGCTTGCAAAAGAGAATTTATTATTTCATTGTCAGCATTTTTAATATTTAGCGGATCAAACGTTGTTAAATTTCCATTACCAAAAAAAGACAAATTAGCAGTAATTTGTTTTTGACTGACTACATGAGCTACTTTTTCAACACAATCAAGCAACGATTTGTCTGACAATCTGGGAATTGATAGCACATAATTTATTGCCATTTACTTTTCCTATAATTTTTAACGTTTGACTTGGTTCAACTAGCTGACACATAATGTCTCTAAGGATTGGGGAATCCCGGTCGACAAAAAGCCTCGGTGGAAGCATCGGGGCTTTTTGTTTTTACGGAAAACACTTTAATCCGTAGCCGTTTCTGACGCCTTTGCCGTTTCGGTAAAACTTGTCATTAATAATTGCAAATGCTCTATTGCTCTGTTCCGGCTTGAGTATATGCAAACCAATCGGTCTGGCGATTAAATCTGCCAGTTGTAAACCTGTTGAATTACTCTTCTTGTCTGCAAACACCAATTCAAAAGGTAAGCGCTGTTGCAGGTAATTAAAACCGGAGCATACGCGACGAAATTCAAGCTCTAGTTCGTCATCTTCCAATTTTCCGCGTTTCTCAACTACGATATGTGTGTTGCCGCAGTTTGCTTGTTGCTCTGACAAATAATAAAAGATACGCTCCAAACCGTAACGCAGGGCAATATGATATGGGTTTTCCGGTGAGCTATATCGCTGGCGATAAAGTTCTTTTTTAATAACGGTGCTTATTAATACAAATGGTGTTTCTTGAACAATGCCGGTTAATTCATCTAAAAACGCTGTTTTTACAGTTTTGCTTTTCAAAAAAGCAAAATCACCACGATCTTTGCGAATGTCGGTTTCATGCAAGATAGTTTGATCATGTCCGAAATGCTTAAACTTGAAAAACTGCAATAAAGGTATGGCTGTGTTGATGTAATCGTCTTTCCTGAAAATACAGAACACTAATACAAATACCGGATACTGTGAGTCTATGGTTTTTAACCCGTGATCTCCGCTCTCATCAACATAGACGATATAGTTGGAAAATTTTTTATTCATTGGTTATGAATGAAAATAAAATAACAAATCATACTGTTGATGCATCAATAACTCGGAAGGGTGCGCATCGCGTACCATTTTTAATCAGTTCGAGTCTGTCAATCCCGGCAAAAATACGCGTTGCTTACCCTTCGAGACTTTTCAAGCATCAATGTCCGTTGTCTCATCCACTTCGACGGAATGTGCTTTTGATCTCTTGGGTGTGATCTTAATATGCAGTTCGCCGCCAAGAGCGCCGACCAGTTTTACCATGGACTTAAGGGTGAAATTAATGTTGCCCCGAAAGACTTTGGTAATGTAGGCCGGGCTGGAATTAATTTTAGCGGCGAGATCCACTCGCGACATTCCGCTTTCTTTAAATAATCGGATTAATTCGGCGGAGAAATCATGTTTAGTCGTTTCAAACCAATAATCATTTTTTTTCTTGGTGGTTTCTGAGGTTTTCAACGATTTCATGATATTAATCCAAGTAGCTGTAGGGTAGGTATCGCGTAGTATTTTCAATAACAGATAGGATGCTTACCCTACTACTTTTTGCTTCAGGCTTCTATTAAAAATCAGGCGAAGTAGCTCGCGCTTTTCAACAAAAATACCCGAAATCGTTGCACGCGAATCCTAAAAGCTCCAATGTGGTTTTATCAATCAATCTTTCATTGACTCATCTTTTGTGATGAAAAACATTAAGGTCTATACTCCTCAAGACAGATGCGCTGTATCTGGCTTTTACCACGACAATAAGGAAACGACCATGAAAACAACCGCTTTATTAACCTGTCTTACCCTGGCCGCACTGCCTGCCCTCGGCTTTGCCGGTACCTGTACCCGCGCTGATTTGACCGGCACCTGGCATGTTTACACGGTACTGGATTCATCCGCTGCCCGTTGCACGCTCGTCATGCCGGCGACCGGCACAACGCTCTCCAGCACTTCATCTTGTTACCTGCCCGAGGTCGTTAATTCAACACCGCTTAGAGGTACAATCACCATGACCACAGATTGCCATTTGTCGGGAACCGTCAATATCGGTGTGAAACAGCGTCGCATTGACGCTTGGATCAGTAAAGGGAAAGACAGTCTGTCCGGCATGGGTTGGCAAGTCGGTGATGCGTCTTCGGGCGGTGTTTTTTCAGGGGTGAAATAATCATTCCTGCGAGTAATCCGGCAAAATCAGAAGCTTGTTGCTGCAGGTTAGGCTGATTTGCAATAGTGGTAACTACTTGCTTCCCCGTATCGCTGGTTCCCAAGCTCCGGAGACTGTGAAAGTATTATCCAAAATCAGGCTAAAAGCATTTTTCACCACGAAGGCACGAAGAAAAATATCTATTTAATTCAATATATTGAAAACTTCGTGATCTTCGTGTCTTCGTGGTTATGTCTTTAATCAGGCCTAAAAGCGAATACTTTCACAGCCTCTGGAGCTTGGGAACGAGTTGATAACCGTCAAAACTTCCCGTAATAGCCCTCTTTCAACGCATCAAACAGGTTTGCGGCGCTGTGGATTTCGCCATCGTATTCAATTTCATCGTTGCCTTTCAGCTCGATAACCTCGCCGTCTTCCAGCGTGAATTGATAGGTGGTGTTTTCCAGATCCGATTCCTTGACCAGTACGCCCTGGAACACTTCCGGGTTAAAGCGGAAGGTTGTGCAGCCTTTCAGGCCCTTATCATAAGCATATTCATAAATCGACTTGAATTCTTCGTAAGGAAAATCGGTCGGTACGTTAGCCGTTTTCGAGATCGACGAATCGATCCACTTTTGCGCGGCGGCCTGGATGTCGACATGCTGTTTGGGCGTGACATCATCGGCGGCGATAAAATAATCCGGCAGTTTTTGCTCGGGGTTTTCGCTGTAAGGCATGGCATTGGGATTGACCATCTCGCGATAAGCCAGCAGTTCAAACGAAAATACGTCGATTTTTTCCTTGGACTTTTTACCGGCGCGGATCACGTTACGCGAATAATGATGGGCAAAGCTCGGTTCAATGCCGTTGCTGGCATTATTCGCCAATGACAGCGAAATCGTACCGGTCGGCGCAATCGAGCTGTGGTGTGTGAAACGCGCACCGGTTTCAATCAGTTCGGCGATCAGATTAGGCTCTACCTTGGCGATTTGCTGCATATAGCGGCTGTATTTGGCAAGCAGCAGTTTGCCTGGCACCTGGTCGCCGATTTTATAACCGTCGGCAATCATTTCCGGGCGTTTGTGCAGCATTTCTCCGCTGACTGTGAACATCTGTTCCATAATCGGCGCCGAGCCTTTTTCTTTAGCCAGCTCGAGACCTGCTTTCCAGCCTTCTATCGCTAGAATCTTGGTGACTTCTTCGGTAAATTGCAGTGAATCGGCATCGCCGTATTTCATGCCCAGCATCGTGACTGTTGAACCCAAGCCCAGATAACCCATGCCGTGACGACGCTTGGTCATGATCTCCTCGCGTTGTTTGGCTAAAGGCAGGCCGTTGATCTCCACGACGTTATCGAGCATACGGGTAAAAATACGGATGGTTTTACGGTAAGTTTCCCAATCGAAATGCGCGTCATTGGTGAACGGTTTTTTCACGAAACGGGTCAGGTTGATGGAGCCCAGAAGGCAGGAACCGTAAGGCGGCAAGGGTTGTTCACCACAATTTCCTGTAACCAAACCATTAAATATAAGGGTATTATGGTCAACCTGGGTGGTGTCAAAAACAGCTTCTTTGCCAATGTGCTCGATGCTTGTAATCGTGCTGACAAAGCTGTTTGAATTCGCTCTGCTGCGATTGCTTGCCCATTCAGAATATTTCTGGTTTTTTTCCGCGCCTAAAAAACCTATTTCATGCATAAAAATATCACGCGATTCCGAACCAATAATCAATTCATAATCCGCCTTACAAGCATAAGCTTTTTGTCCGCCTTTGCCATCAGGCAGCATCCTGGAAGAGGCTTTACGGCGTTCGAGGATTCGGCAAAAAATTCCAAAATTACTCAATAACATCTGTACATCTTTAAGTAATTCGGGATAACTTGAGGCTAAGCGAATAGTGCAATAATGATTTTTATCGTCGCGTTGAACGGTGCCGTCACATTGAAACAAGGCGCTCAAATAACCTTTGACACATTCTTCATTACCCTGCCAGATTGCTTCGGGAACCCGGAGCTTGCTGTCTTTATTAAAGCCGTAAAACGCCAATACTCTCGCCAATAAAACCGAGCGGATCGTAATCATGTTGCGATCGGGAACAGCGACAGCAGAAACCGTATAGTTTCTGAATGTGTTGTATGACAGCGCGGTTGAAGCCACTAATTGATTGATATAGGCAACCAGTTTCGGTGCAAAACCACGGTCATCATTCCACAAATTAATAACGGCGGCTTGCTGCTGTTTGCCTCGATTGGTGAAATGACCATCGCCGGTAATGAAGCCCAATAAAGCGCCGAAATTGTTATCGCCCTGTTGCCCAAATTGACCTTTGCCCGATTGAATCAGTAATTTGTCTCCCAGCTTTAAATCTTCTAATTTGATTTTTCCGCGCTCGGTGTAGAAGTCATGCCATGCGGTGGCTTTAATCTCATAACCATCGCTGGTGGTTACCCGATAAACGTCAGCCGAAGCGGAGGTCATGAAGGCGGGTTTGGCGGGCCGAGTGGTGGTGCCTTTGTCTTTTAAACCGAGCGCGCGATTGTCGACGGTTACTTCTAACGCAGCACCACTGGCGTAAAGGTCGCCGATTTTTACCATGCCGTATTGGGTATGCAGGCGAGTATCCGCAGTAACACAAGGATTGGTCGCGCGAATCTTTTCACAAAACCAGTTGTTATTCATCTCGTTGACCTTGTCGATCAGGATGAAGCCCGGTTCGGCATAGTCGTAAGTGGAGCTCATGATGATGTCCCACAGACGGCGGGCGGGCATGGTCTTGGTGATTTTGCAGGCGATCAGGCCGTCGTTATTGACGATATAGCCGTCCTTGACGGGCAGTTCACGCCAGATGATCAGCTTGCTGTCGCTCAAATCCAGCTTATCGACTTTGACTTCTTTTTCAGTGACGGGGAATGACAACGACCAGAGCAGGTTGTTTTTTACCGCTTCAACAAATTCAGTGGTAATCAGCAGCGACAGATTAAACTGGCGCAAGCGGCCGTCTTCGCGCTTGGCGCGGATAAATTCGACAACATCGGGATGACCGACATCAAAAGTCGCCATTTGCGCGCCGCGCCTGCCGCCTGCCGACGAGACAGTGAAACACATCTTGTCATAAATATCCATAAACGAAAGCGGCCCGGAGGTGTAAGCACCGGCGCCTGACACGTAGGCGTTTTTAGGGCGCAAGGTCGAAAATTCATACCCGATGCCGCAATTGTGAATCACTGCCAAGCCGTTATTGCCGGCTAGATAGTTGTTATGTTTATCGACAGTAAAATCATAAAATATCTCACCGATAGCCAAATTGCGCCGGATAGTTTTTACTGGACGCAGTTGGCGTACAAAGTTGATAGCGGCGCGCAATTGCGGGAATTTTTCCGCCCATTTATCCAGGTATACCCGGCTAATTGTTGCCTGGTTATGTCTGCCATGATAAAAACCGGTCTCTTGTTTTTCCGCATGAGTTAATTCAGACATACAACCTTGAAGCGCAGTCCGTAAGTCGGAACTCATTACATAGTGATCGTATTGTCCGGACTGGGACTGATGATCTTTGATACGGTTTTTCTTACCGCTATCGGCCATAAAGGCAGAAAGATTGAGCAAGAATCCCGAATCGGATATTTTGATGCTGTAGCCGCCGACATCATTAATAAGCTTGCCGTTCAATTCATGCGAGCGCTCTTTTCTTTGGGTGATAGCCCCATGAACACCAAACAAAGCCAACAGGCTTTGAATTTCGTCGGCAAAAGTCTTACTTTGGCAGCTTAGAATAGCACTGCCGCGTTCTGTAGAGACAGTGCCGTCGGTATCAATAAGACCGGCCAAAAAGGGTAAAAAGTGGCGGTTCGGAGCTTGTTTGATCCACTGCGGCACTTTTAGGTTATGGCTTTTTTTGCCGGTCTGGTGATCAAACAATTCACTCGCCGCACTGGCTTTAAAACTGGCGACGGTAAAATCCCATACCGGTGTATTGTTTGGCGTGACTGTCGATACTACCTTAGCCTGGCAATCACAAAAAAGTTGAAAAAACTGTGCGTAACGTTCGACGACTTCACGCTCTGCCGCGCGTATTTTAAACACCAGACGTTTACCGTAGGCATCGGCTTTAAGCTGCCATTTATCGCGTGAAGAGGCGTAGGTGATATGTTTTTCGTAGGCTGAACCATCGCCCAGATGCGCCCCGGCGAACCAGGCTTTCAATGCTGATTTTTTATCGGCGCTCCACGGCAATTGGTAATGAACCAGGGCATCGGTTTCGTTAATTTCATCGGCGCGAACATACTGTAATTTATCATCCCTGTAGACCAGCACAGGATGCTTGATCGAAGTGGTCAGCGTACCCAGGTGGGAGCCAATCTCAATATTTTCATCGCTTGGGACGACTGTCGTCATGTGCTTCAAAATGGGGCGCATTTCGAAGCGGCGCGATTCGCGGTCATAACTAAGAATCTGTTGATGTTGCTCGGTTACGGCCTGCTTTGCTGTGACATAGCCTTTTTCTGTGCAGACGATGGTATCCGGCGCAACGCAACCCGCTTTTAATGTAAGCCCCGCCTCATGCACCTTGCCCAGAATATCGTCCATCGAATCGGCAATCGTGCCGGACACCGTGCAGTTAATCGTTGATGTCGCCGGTTTGTGTTCCAGTGCGCCGGCATTGGAAATGATGCGTCCGGCGGGAATGACGCCTTGGCGTAACGCCCACAGAAATTCCTTGTAACATTGCTCCTGCTTGTTTTTGTTTTTTTCTACTTCGGACAGCGCTTTGGCGACCCGTTGATAGGTTTCATCAATACAGCCGTCAATCGCTACGCCATCCTTGGTTTTCAGACGGTATTTTGTATCCCAAATATCCATTGAAGCGTCCTGAAAGGGTATTTCAGTGACGGTATTGGCGATGACATGAAGGTGTGCTGACATGGATAGTTTTTCCTGGCGGTTTGTATAGAGAGATGGAAATAAACTATAAATTCAGTACCTTAGCGGGCAGGCTGATTTATAGCTAAATATCTATATGTAGATATTATTTATTTGTTAGGCACAATATATAGTGTTCTATGGAAAAAACAATTGTTTTTTATGCGAAAAAAAAACGCTGGAAAACGGGCTTTCCAGGTTGTTGTTTTTTAAGGTTTGGGATTTATGCAATCAATTTTTTAGTGCGAAAAAAGTCATTTTTGACCCTTTTGCTTGCCGGTGGTGTGCGATTTGCTTAATGGAAAAGGTGTTACTCAGCGGCTGAGAGAGTATTCATTTTTAGATCAGATTAAAAGCATAACCACGAAGGCACGAAGAGCACGAAGAGCAAAATATTTAATTCAAAAATTGAAAACTTCGTGCTCTTCGTGCCTTCGTGGTGAAAAAGGCTTTTAGCCGGTTTTTCAGTCAACCAGGAAGTCGCCGCTCTGGTGTTGCCACATTGCGAAATATTTGCCTTTTTTATCGAGTAATTGCTGGTGCGTGCCTTGTTCAATGATGCGGCCTTTTTCCAGTACCACAATACGATCCATGCTCAAGATAGTGGAAAGGCGATGGGCGATGACAATCGCGGTTTTGTCTTTGATCAAATCGAAAATAGCCACTTGAATCTTTTTTTCAGTCAGCGAATCCAGTGCGCTGGTGGCTTCATCAAGCACGACGATCGGCGCGTCTTCGAGAAAGGCGCGAGCGATGGCGATACGCTGTTTTTCACCGCCGGACAGTTTAACGCCGCGTTCGCCGACCATCGTATCGAATTGCTCGGGCAGGTTTTCGATAAATTCCAGACTGTTGGATTTTCTGGCGACCTCGATAAGCTCTGTATCGCTAATATCCGCGCCTAAGGTAATGTTGTCCCGCACCGAGCGATGAAATAAATCCGGTTGCTGCGGCACCATCGATATTTGTTTGCGTAACGAGTCCAGCGTAAAGGCCTTGGCGTCAATGCCGTCAAAGGTGATGTTGCCTAGTTGCGGATCGAGAAAGCGGAACAGCAATTTGGTCAATGACGATTTGCCGGAACCCGACTGTCCGACCAGGGCGATTTTTTCGCCTGCCTTGATGTCCAGCGAAAAGTTTTCAAACAGGTGGGCCTGCTGTTGATTGCCTTCGTGGTAGGTAAAACCTAGCTCGTTAAAGCGGATCGCGCCCTGGGTTATTTTTAGCGGCTTGGCATGATTGTCATCACGTTCAATATCTTCCTGTCTGAACACCTCCGCCATTTCCGACGCATCGGCGAGCGCGGTGAAAAAGTTTCGGAAATTGCGCCCGAACTCCCATAAACGCTGGATCAGCATGATCATGATGGACTGGAACAGAACAAACTCGCCGACTTCGAAATGGCCGGTCTGCCATTTTCGGATCATCAGGTACACCAGCAGCAGTTCAATGCCGAATGTCATCAAGCCCTGTACGGCAAAGGAGATAAACATCAGAATCCAGGCGATTTTCTTTTTGCGGTAAACCAAATCCGAGGCCTGATTAACGCGCTTTTGCTCGCCCGCTTCCATGGCAAAGCTTTTGACGATAAAGATGTTGCTAACGGCATCGGAATAGACGCCGCCGACAGTGGAATCACCCTCGGCGACGGCTTGGTCGAAACGCAGTTTCCAGATCGAGTAGGCGATATTCCAGCTGATGAACAGCGCCACCCATACCAGGAAATACAGCGCAAACTCACGCTGTTGCTGATAAAAGATGGTAAAGGAAATACCTATCGCAAGGCAGTTCATGAAGAACTGGAACAGGAACCAGTCCATGATGATTTCGAAAGAACGCGAGAAGCGGTTCGCCTGTTTGATCAGGCTGCCGGAAAAGCGGTTTTCGAAAAAAGCGTATTTCTGTTTTTTCAGGACATCAAAACAGCGTTTTTCCAGCAGGTTTACGCCGCCGCCATCGAGCGGAATAATCGCGATTTCCAGCAAGCGCCACGACAGCCAGATACCGGTATAGATCAGGCAGATGATCTTCAAATTGTCCAGCATCATCGCCAGCGTCGCCTCGGAATAAGGCGACGCCAGACCGTTGGCGATGTTTTTATAATAAATCGGTGCGGATAAATCCAGCGTGATGGCGCAGCTTAAAGCGATGAGGGCTAACAGGAAAAACCATTTTTTTTGCCGGATAACCCGGCTGTATTCTCTGAATATAATGTCCATGGATGGTTTAGTAAGTATGACGGCGCTCGTATTATGAAGGATAAAGCGACCGGCGGCAGTGTAAACTTAAACTCAATCCGCAATTTATTCCTGGATTTCGTGCCGTTTTAGATCAATTAGCTGTTGAATTTACAATTGCTGTCTGCGGAAATCCAGATGTGAAATGGCTAGCGGGCCTAGCTCCGTCAGTTGTTGGAAAAGCTATCAAGAACGAGAGTGCATTACCTCACGCAGGACGGAGAATGTACTCCGCCCCCAACGTTTGGATACTTTAAGCTTTCAACTTAAGGCAGGATTGCTGAGTCACAGTTTCATCTGCGCCATCTGTCGATTATTTAAAACATCATCATCTGACGCCATTCTAATTTGGAGTGGCTTGATTCTGAGTATTTTCCCGACCCACCCAACAGTAAGCAATAATAAAAGCAATACCGCAAACTATCGCTGCCGATGAGTAGGTAAATTCGGGTTCCATCAAGTCCCAGTAATAGCCGCTGTAAAGACTGCCCAGCATTGCGCCCAGGCCGAAACTCAGGCTGCCGTATAAAGCCTGGCCCTTGCCTTGGTGCTGCCGTCCGAAATAAAGATGGACCAGATGTATCGCTGCCACATGCGCACCGCCAAAGGTGGCGGCGTGGAGTAGTTGGGCGACAACCAATAAAGCCGGGTAGTCGGCGCACCGGGCAATGATCAGCCAGCGGACAATGGCCAGGGCAATACTGGACAGTAAAATGGCTCGCAAGGAAAATCGTTTCAGCAATCGGCTCATGCACATAAACAAAACAATTTCCGCCAGTATGCCCAGCGCCCAGAAAGAACCGGTCAGGGTGGCCGAATAATGATGCTGTTTCAGGTAAATCGAATAAAAAACGTAATAGGGGGCATGGGCCATTTGCAGCAATATGCACACCGTAAAAAAGGCGATGATGTGCGGCTGCTTTATCAGTTGCATCATGCCGACCGGTGCAGACAGTTCCAGTTTCCGGGGAGGGGCTTCCGGGATGACCAGGCTCATACACCAGATCAACGTAAATAAAACGCTGATGACGATAGGAAGCACTGTAATCGGCCAACTGTCCAATAGCCAACCTATGCCTATTACCGCAATCATAAAACCGATTGAGCCCCAGAGCCTTATCTGGCTGTAACGGTGTGTTTCATTTTTTAAATGTAACAAGGTGATAGCTTCAAATTGCGGCAAGGACGCATTCCAGAAAAAACTGAAGACAATAGTTATCGACGCAAACCAGAAATAGCCGTGAACCAATAAAAAACCGGCAAACAATAAGACGGTAAAAAATGAAGCAATGCGGATTATGCCGAGGTTTTTCCCGGTATGGTCGGCAATCCAGCCCCACAGGTTAGGGGAAATAACTTTTGTAGCCGCTAATAGCGCGGTAAGTTCGCCGATTTCAACAGGATTAAATCCGCTCGCCTTGAGATAGAGGCTCCAGTAAGGCAAAAAACCACCTACCGCGGCAAAGTAAAAGAAATAAAACCCGGATAAGCGCCAGTAAGGAATAGACATTTAATAGCCGGCGGTTTCAGGGTGAGAACAATTCATAACGGGTAGTTTCCGTCAAGGTGATTCAAGGTGATAAAGAGCGCGCATAATAACCTAACCAAGGATGCCCACAGATTGTTATTATTATCTGTGTCATCTGTGGACAATAACAATGGTATGAATGGCGTTACAATGCTCAATTTAATGGCTCATCATCAGGTTGATAATTTATGAACACTCACGTAGCGAAATTTTATAATCTGGCTTTTGCGCTTGTTTTGGCATTGGCTAGTACCGTAGTAAGCGCCGCGCCGCGTATTGCCGTGTTGGATTTTGAACTGAAAGATCTGACGCTCGCTCCCGGTATACCGGCGGAAATTGCACGAACGGCTTCAGTCAAGCCGATGCTGGAGGACGAACTGAGAAAATCAGGCTATGAAATCGTATCGATCGATATAGCGTCTCAACAGCAGGCGACAGCAGGAACGGGTTATCTTTTTGATCATTCGGATGTTGCAGCTCAAATGGCCGGCAAATACGGCGCAGACTATGTGATCGTGGGACGATTGCATAAACCCAGTTTCCTGTTTGTTTATTTGATGGCTCATCTGATCGATGTTAAAAACGAACAACTGGTCGGTGACTACCTGTCGGAAGTGAAAGGCGGCGAAAAGAAATTAACTTTGAAAGGCGTGGAAAGCCTGACCGTTAAAATTAACCAAACGCTTAATCCGGTGCAGTGACCGGATTTTCATTATTGCACTATCATTTTAGGTGGAAGTCTTTATGCCGGAAAAACATGAAACCTGCCGCTGTCCCTGGGTGAGTCCCGACAAGCCCGATTACGTCGCATATCACGATGAAGAATGGGGAGTACCCTTGCATGACGACCGGCGCCTGTTCGAATTCCTTATCCTTGAATCCAGCCAGGCCGGGTTAAGCTGGTATACCGTACTGCGCAAACGCGATAATTACCGCATCGCTTTCGATGGTTTCGATCCTGAAATTATCGCCGGCTATGACGAGCGGAAAGTACAGGAGTTAATGGCGAATGCCGGTATTATCCGCAACAAGGCCAAAATTCTCGCCGCGATCAATAATGCCTCGAAATTTTTGGAGATCCAGTCGGCATTCGGCAGTTTTGACGCTTACATCTGGCGCTTTGTCGATGGCACGCCGGTCGTGAACGAAATCAAAAGCCAGCAGGATTACCGGGTGACCAGCCCGGAGTCGGATGCGTTGTGTAAAGACCTGCGCCAAAGAGGTTTTAAATTCGTCGGTTCAACGATCTGTTATGCGCACATGCAGGCGACGGGTATGGTGAACGACCATACGCTGGATTGCTTCCGAAGACGGGAAATTCTGGATGGATATAACGTTTAGGCGATTTTATAACCCTATAAAAATAAGGTAGTATGGTGTTCTTTGATGGGGGAGCCGGGGTTGCAAACGATGAACATAATAGCCAGATTTGGCCAGTTTTTGTTGATTGGGCTGTTTTTGTTGCCCGGCGCTGCATGGAGCACTTCGTTGGAGCAACAAAGAAACGACTTTTTGTTGGCTGAAAGGCTGATCGCTTCAGGAAATGAAGAAGGCTTTTTGGAGATCAGCGCCGGTCTGCTGGATTATCCGCTGTATCCGTATTTACGCTACCAGTGGCTAAAGGATAACTTGCAGCAAACCGATAATATCCTGGGTTTTTTAGCGACTTATAAAGACACCCGTTACGCTGGGTTACTTAGGGCCAAATGGCTGGATTACCTGGCAAAGCATGAGCGCTGGTTCGAGTTTAGCCAATATTATGAGATAAACGATGATACGGCCCTTGAGTGCCGATTTTATTGGGCAAACTATAAACTCGGTAATACCGTGCAGGTCCTCAACGCCGTCAAACGCCTCTGGACATCAGGCGATTCCCTGCCTAAAGAATGCGATCCGCTGTGGTCCGTTTTAACGCGGTCACCGGATTTAACGCCTGAACTGATTTGGCAGCGTTTTGCATCGGCGCTCAGAAAAAATCATCTACATCTCGCAGACCATGCAAAACGATTTCTCGGTAAGTCGGAGCAATTGATTGCCGATAGCTGGTTGCAAGTCCATAAAAAACCTGCGCTGATCCAGGCAAGTGACTTCAGGATAGGCGATGACAAACGCACGGGTCAGGTTTTTGCTCACGGCGTAGACAGAATGTCTCGATCAGACATGGATCTGGCGCTGACCGTCTGGGATAGCAGAAAGCCGTCTTTCTCTATAGACAGCCAAACCGCTCAATACCTGGAACGCAAGTTTGCACTAGCGCTGGCACGCAAACAGGACCCCCGGGCCTATAATCGCCTGGATCAATTGCTGAACTCTGACGAAGAGGTCAGGGAATGGAAAATCAGGGCGGCTCTCTATGAACAAAACTGGCCGCATATTACCCATGCCTTGGCGGGGTTGACAGCTGAAGAACAGGCTGATCCGAAATGGCGATACTGGCAAGCCCGATCCCTGGTTGAAACAGGGAACGCTGTGCAAGCACTGGCTGTTTACAACAAACTCGCCGAAGACCGGAGCTTTTATGGCTTTTTAGCCGCGGATACGGTTAATAAGCCCTATCAGTCATTAAACAAGCCGGTTTTTCTGGCCGACAATGAACTGAAAGCGCTGGCCGATGAAACGGATTTTAAAGTGGTCCGGGAATTTAACTATTGGAACCGCGACGTAGAAGCGCGCAGGCAGTGGTGGTTTGCCATCGGCAAATTGACCAAACAGCGGCTTATGATTGCGGCTAAACTGGCTCAGCAATGGCAATGGGACCAGATTGCCATCATGACCCTGGTCAAGGCGGATTATTGGGATGATTTGGAGCTGCGCTTTCCGCTTAAGTTTTTAGCCCAGGTCCAGGCCAATGCTTATCTGCAAGACCTTGATCCGTCGATTATCTTTGGCGTCATGCGTCAGGAAAGCATGCTGGATAAAAATGCCCGGTCAGCCGCGAATGCCCGTGGTTTAATGCAGATCATGCCGAAAACGGGCCAACAAATCGCCGGTAATCTGAATGAATCCTGGCAGTCTGAAAACAGCCTGTTCAATCCTGATATTAATATCAAGTATGGTGCTTTTTATTACAAGCAGCTGTTAAGTCGTTTTAAAGGACACTTTGCTTTGGCTACGGCGGCTTACAACGCCGGGCCTAATCGGGTAGCCAAGTGGCTTCCGGTTTCCAAACCCATACCCGCAGACATCTGGATAGAAACCATCCCTTTCAAGGAAACCAGGAAATATGTCACCGCGGTGCTTTCCTACGCCATGATTTATCAGCAACGGACACAAAGAAACACACTGAAAATAAAAAATTTGCTGCTGGATGTGCTGCCCGGCTAAAAATTGAGCTGATTTTTTTCAGTGTCTGTAAGATAATACGATGTTTGATAATAAGAATAACAGCCAAGGTATACGATACGGTATGGAGAAACAGCATAGCTTTACTCGCGAAGAATTATTGATGTCCGGTAGAGGTGAGCTATACGGGCCGAAAAATGCGCAATTGCCTTTACCCAATATGCTAATGATGGACAGGATCACCCTGATCACAGATGAAGGTGGTTTATACGGTAAGGGTGAAATCATTGCCGAGCTGGATATAACGCCCGATTTATGGTTTTTCGACTGTCATTTTCAGGGCGATCCGGTTATGCCCGGATGCCTCGGACTGGATGCCATGTGGCAACTGGTCGGTTTCTTTTTATGCTGGATGGGTGGTCCTGGTAAAGGCCGCGCATTGGGTGTCGGCGAAGTTAAATTTACCGGACAGGTGCTGCCCACCGCTAAAAAAGTTATTTACCGCGTCAATTTAAAAAGACTGATTATGCGTAAGCTGTATATGGGTATCGCCGACGCCACTATGGAAGTTGACGGCAAACTCATTTATGAGGCTACCGATCTACGCGTTGGTTTGTTTACTTCTACAGAAGATTTTTAGGAACTATTGTAATGAAAAGAGTCGTGGTAACCGGTTTAGGCATTGTTTCCAGTATAGGAAATAACCGGGTTGAGGTCGTCGATTCCTTGAAAGAAGGACGGTCAGGCATCGTTTTTGCCGATGTTTATAAAGAACTTGGCTTCAGAAGCCATATTCATGGCGCTATCAATATCGATCTGGACGCCTTTATCGACCGTAAAATCAAGCGCTTTATGGGTGACGGCGCGGCTTTTAACTATATCGCCATGCAACAGGCGATTGATGATTCCGGTCTGGAAGAAGCCGATGTATCCAATTACAGAACCGGCCTAGTAATGGGTTCCGGCGGTCCTTCAACGTCCAATATCGTTGACGCGGCTGATATTTTACGCGACAAGGGCATCAAAAAAGTCGGGCCCTATATGGTGCCCAGAAGCATGTCCAGCACCAATACCGCTTGTTTGGCGACGCCTTATAAAATTAAAGGAGTCAATTACACGATCAGCTCCGCGTGCGCGACTAGCGCCCATTGTATCGGTCATGCCATGGAATTGATCCAGATGGGCAAGCAGGATGTTGTGTTCGCCGGCGGCGGCGAAGAAGTGCATTGGACGATGTCGGTATTATTCGACGCGATGGGCGCGTTATCTTCCAAATATAACGACACCCCGACCACAGCCTCCAGACCTTACGATGAAACCCGTGACGGTTTCGTCATTTCCGGCGGCGGCGGTGTTTTGGTGATTGAAGAACTCGAACACGCCAAGGCGCGTGGCGCAAAAATTTATGCCGAACTGGTCGGCTATGGCGCAACGTCCGACGGTTATGACATGGTCCAGCCGTCCGGTGAAGGCGCCGTGCGTTGCATGCAGCAGGCGATGGCGACTATCAACGGCAGCAAGATTGATTATATCAATGCCCACGGCACCAGTACCCCGGTCGGCGACACCAAGGAATTGCAAGCCCTGCGTAACGTCTTCGGCCAGGATAATCTGCCCTGGGTCAGCTCTACAAAATCATTGACTGGTCACGCCCTGGGGGCAGCGGGCGTCAATGAAGCCATTTATTCGTTATTGATGATGGAAGAAAACTTCCTCAGTGCTTCAGCGAACATCACGCAGTTGGATTCGGATGCAACCGATATACCGATTGTGCGTGAGCGCCAGGATAACATCACACTCAATACGATTATGTCGAACAGCTTCGGGTTCGGCGGCACTAATGCAACCTTGATATTCCAGCGCTATAACGGTTAATAGCCTTTCTTTAAAAATTAAGGAGGAGTTATTGCATTCCTCCTTAATCTTCATTTTTTCAATTCAATAATCCATATGAAATAATGACCTCCACAGAAATAAGTGCATTGTGCGAACAACTTCCCCGTAATGAAAAATTACGTCTCGCCCAATTGCTGATTATGCAGGTTATGCGTGAAGAAGATATTCAAAAATCTCAAAGCTGTATCCAACCGCAAAATGAATTATCCGGAATTTGGAAAGATTCGAACACTAGCGAAGACATAATAGACTATGTTGTAAAGAGATTATTGAAGCTTAAACCAACTAAAAAGGCCTCACTAATTAACTCAATCGTCGCTATGTTTCAGTTTCAGGGTGGAATTTCAGAGCCGGATGTTGAACGAATTATTTCAGTGCTGCAAAAATTGAAATATATCCACATCGACATAAGCAACAAAGTTACTTACCGATAAATTTCCCCAATTCTGATCATGCCGGATCCAAATTTAAAATCCAGAACCCAGTTCAATAAACTACAAAAGCGCCTGCGTCATTATGTCGGAGATGCGATTGCCGATTACAACATGATCGAGAATGGCGACAAGGTCATGGTGTGCCTGTCCGGCGGCAAGGACTCTTATACGCTGCTGGATGTATTGATAGGCTTGCAGAAGACCGCGCCGGTTGACTTTGAACTGGTCGCCGTCAACCTGGACCAGAAACAGCCGGGATTTCCCGAGCATGTCTTGCCTGAATACCTTGAATCGCTGGGCGTGCCATATCATATTATCGAAAAAGACACTTACAGCATCGTCAAACGCGTTATCCCGGAAGGCAATACCACCTGCGGCTTGTGCTCGCGATTAAGGCGCGGCACCCTCTACGGCTATGCCGAAGCCAACGGTGTCACCAAAATAGCCTTGGGTCATCATCGTGACGACATACTGGAGACTTTTTTCCTGAACATTTTTTATGGCGGTAAACTCAAAGCCATGCCGCCCAAGTTGCTGAGCGACGATAAGAAAAACATCGTCATCAGGCCGCTCGCCTATTGCCGCGAGAAAGATATAGAGCGCTTTGCCGCGTTCAAGGATTTTCCGATTATTCCCTGTAATCTGTGCGGCTCGCAGGAAAACCTGCAAAGACAGGCGATGAAAGTCATGTTAAAAAGCTGGGATAAACAATTTCCGGGACGCCTGGAAACCATATTTACCAGTTTGCAGAACGTTGCGCCTTCGCAATTGGCCGATACCCGGCTGTTTGATTTTTTCGGATTGAAAGCCGGTCAGCAAAACGAGGAAATGGCTGATTCATTGAATGCCGGATTGGAATTATTAGCCTTGTAGCCTGGATGAAGCGTAAGCGGAATCCAGGTAAGCGCGGCACTGATGTCCCGCATTCCGCTTATGCTCCATGCGGGCTACTTACTGTTTATTTAATCAATCAGAGCATCAATCCTTGTAAAAGCCATCCGCCTTGTTCACGCCGGATGCAATCAGGCTTAGTTTTTCCAAGCGGCTTAAGCTTTTTATAGCGACTTCGCGTTTACCGGCGGAGCTGCGGTTGTGTTCGGTTTCCAGATACACGAGCGTTTTGGGTTGCCGACCCCGAAAATATTTGGCGCCTTTTTGATCTTTATGCTGGTTAAATCGTCTGGCTATATCGGTGGTAATGCCGGTATAAAGCGAATTATCGGTACAGAGGATGATATAAACAGACCAGTTCATGCTAAAGCGGTTGATTGAGTATAAGGCGTTAAAAAATAATGACGGCTATAAAAATAATGACAGACTCTTCAACACCCAAACAAATCCTGGGTTGGCGCGAATGGGTGGCCTTGCCGGCACTGAATATCGATCAAATCAAGGCGAAAATAGACACCGGCGCACGTTCTTCGGCATTGCATGCTTACACGATCGAGCCTTATAGAAAAGGCGGACAGCGTTGGGTCATGTTCGCCATCCACCCGAAACAGAACAGGTGCGATGTGTCGATAGAATGCCATGCCCCGATTAAGGATCGCCGTCTGGTAACCGATTCCGGCGGCCACAAACAGCGCCGTTATGTCATAGAAACCCAGTTGATCCTGGGACAATCGCTCATCACTGCGGAAATGACGCTGACCAACCGCGACAGCATGTTGTTTCGCATGCTGATCGGACGCACCGCAATGAACGGACGATTTATTATCGATCCCAGCGCATCCTATTTGCAAGGGAAACCGCTTAGATAAACAGGTTTACCGCGCTGTCAAGAGTCATGGCTTGATATTTTACAATTTCATTATATGTGAGAAAAAACTTTGAAGATACTGGTAACAGGAGCCGCTGGATTTATCGGCGCGGCGCTATGTCTGCGCTTGTTGGAACGTGGCGATGAAGTCGTCGGCATCGACAATCTTAATGACTATTACGATGTCAACTTGAAACTGGCGAGACTGGATCGGTTAAGGGATTATCAGCGATTTATGTTTGTGAAACTGGACATCGCCGACAGGGAGGCAATCGCGGCTTTTTTTGCCGCAGAAAAATTTCAGCGGGTCGCACATCTGGCGGCCCAGGCCGGGGTCAGGTATTCGCTAAGTCATCCTCATGCTTATATAGATTCCAATATCGTTGGCTTTGTCAATATCCTGGAAGGCTGTCGACATAATGCGGTAGAGCACTTGGTCTACGCATCGTCCAGCTCGGTTTACGGGGCCAACACCAACATGCCGTTTTCCATTCACGACAATGTCGATCACCCGGTTTCCCTGTATGCGGCCAGTAAAAAAGCCAATGAATTGATGGCGCATACCTACAGCCATCTTTATCGATTGCCGACCACCGGCTTGCGCTTTTTTACCGTGTACGGACCCTGGGGAAGGCCGGATATGTCGCCGTTTTTATTCGCCCGCAATATCCTGGAAGGAAAGCCGATAGACGTATTTAACTACGGCAACCATCGCCGCGATTTTACTTATATAGACGATATTATTGAAGGCGTCCTCAGGGTTATCGATAAACCGGCCCAGGCGAATGCGGAGTGGACCGGTGAAAACCCTGACCCCGGCACCAGCCGTGCGCCTTACCGGGTCTATAACATTGGCAACAACAACCCAGTACATCTGTTAACGTTCATTGAAACATTGGAACGCAGCCTGAATAAACAGGCGGTCAAGAATTTACTGCCTATGCAACCGGGAGACGTGCCGGACACTTATGCGGATGTGTCGGATCTGGTGAATGACTTGGGCTATAAACCGACTACCTCATTGGAAGAAGGCATCAAGCATTTTGTGGACTGGTATAAAGATTTTTACCGGATGGCTTGATAAAGAAAAGTCCGATGCGGGGCGGGTTATTTAACCCGCTCCTAACGTTGTTCCATACTGTTGAGCATTGCTGAAACGTTTGGGACGGGATTGCATATCCCGTCCCGCATCAGTGCTTGACCCACCTAACTTACGCTACGCCGGATTAATCGTTGTCATGATAAAATTGTCAGCATCCCCATAAACCGCGTTTGATTGCCAAAAAAACATCTACTTGGAGTAAGGCCATGTCAGCCGTAAAACCTATCGGATTAATCAGCGTTGAAGACTATTTAAAAGAGGAACTTACGAGACAAGTAAAACATGAGCTAATCGACGGCCATATTTATGCCATGGCCGGTGTAAGCGCCAACCATGAACGGATTGCAGGGAATTTGTATAGAAAATTTGGCAACCATTTGGAAAACTCCCCGTGCGAACCATTCGGTTCGGATATGAAGCTGCGTGTCAAAGATAACTTCTTTTACCCCGATGTGATGGTCGATTGCCGGTTTGATGAGTCCGAGCCTTATTACACCGAAACGCCGGTGCTGATCGTTGAAGTCTTGTCCCGGTCAACTCGGAAAAAGGATGAGACGCTTAAAATGATGTCCTACATCAATCTCCCCGGTTTGCAGGAATATGTCCTGATCGAACAGGATATTGCCGATGTCACGGTTTTGAGAAGACGCGAAGGCTGGTTGCCAAACCATTATTTTTTAGGCGATGACATCACCTTTGAATCGATTGATTTGACCCTGCCGGTTGAAGACATTTATCGGCGGGTAAACAACCAGGATGTGACCGCGTTTTTGAGCGGTGGGGCTGAACAGCCGTTATAAAGGACGGGCAGTCGTGGTGGGCAACTTGGGCAAAGGGGCTTAAAACTAAACCATGCGCTGTTTTAGTTCTTGATGTGGAGCGGGTTATTCAACCTGCGCCTATCGTTTTCCCGTATTGTTGAGCATTGTTGAAACGTTTGGGACGGGAGTGCAAATCCCGTCCCGCTCGAGGCGTTATTTAGTTTTTTTCTTTATGGAAAGCGGTTGAACCAAGGCTTGGTGTACAAAACCGATACTTCGGTTATCTTTGCCGACCAAAATCCACTCGGAATTTTCAACTTGTGCGACCGCCGTAAATTTTTCGTTGGTTTGCAAATTGGTGACTACGGAAGCCTCGGGGTCAGGCGCTGACCTGACGGGAACTGCATTTTTAGTCTTATAGGTTTTGTTGATCATTATCAAAGTGGGCATCGGTGCAACTTCTATTTTTTGCACAAGCGGTACGACTGGCTGCGCCACGACGGCTTGCGGATTGTTTCGCCCCGCGCAACCGGCTAGTAAAACAGCGGCAACGGTCATGAAAAAGAAAATGCGTAAATGGCGTGTCGCTTTGCTGAAAGAGATGTGTGTTCGTAGCATAAAAAAGTCGCCTAAGAATTTTTGATGGTCCATAAAATCGATTACCGGGTTATCCCTAATGCAGCCAGTGTTTCTGCATCAAAAATACCGGACACCGCAAGGCCTTTTTTTAGCTGATATTTTTCAATAGCTATTTTGGTTTTGTTTCCGTAAACACCGTCTGCTTCACCAATATCATAACCATATTCAAGCAGCCGGATTTGTGCCTGGATTATGGTCTCGGTTGCCAGTTGCTTACTTTCCGTGGTGACTGATTTATTTGCAGTGTTATTAATTGTCGTGTCCGGTTCATTCCGAACCTTGTTTTGTACGGCATCAGAAGCCGATGATATAACCATCCGATTGGCTTCCACAAATTGCTCTGTTTTGGTATCTCCTAATGTGCCGTCCTTTCCCCTGGTAGCAACTTTTTCAACCGTGCTGCCGACCGCTTCATGAATGCTTCCGCCAAACCCCGCCATCTTGCCTATAAAACCGTCATTTTTTCGTCCATAGTCCGACATTATTTCCCCAGTTTTCCGTGTCATTGTTCCGCTCAGTTCGACCAGTGCGCATGAACCAAGCAACGCGCCCATGCCAATAGCGCCAATTATTTTTACGGTATAAACGAATCTCATAATAACCTCAATAAAGACAAAAATCGTAACGGCTTACTTCCCCTAAGGAAAAAGGGAGAGAGGTAAAACGCGGTGGCAACTCGGATGGGAACGATAGCAAACTCCGTTCCGCTTACTGAGCAGACAATACAGCGTTATGTAAGCGTTCGGCTGTTTGAATCGAAATTTCTACTGTTTCAAAATAATCGGCAGGGTAAAGATAATCTTCACTTGAGTTATCAATAACGCGTAACATTCCTTGGGCATCTTTATTTTCAAGGACTTCATATAATCGACCGATTGTTAAATCATCACTGGAAAAATCGCCGAGTTCATCTTTTTTTACACAAACGACAAATTTCATAGCCGCCTCTTGATTTTCATTTTTACTTTACCAATGCCAAGTGCTTCATAACAATGCACTTCCGCCTTGTTATTGCCACCGTTGGGTAATTCTACAACAGCAATGCCTTTTCTTTTACGCCAGTTGCCTTGACCATAACGCTGTTGCAATGAGGCTAACTCACGAATGCCTCGTCCTTCGGCAATGGTTTCAATAGCAGAAATTTCACCTAAAATTTTCATGCTTTCTTCAGTGACTGTAACGTTTTATTGAACGTGGCGTATGACTATGCGTGAGAGTAAATGCCAACTTAGGCCCATAGTAAGCACAGACGATAGGACGCACGTTTATTCGAACGATGCGCTTCTTAAATTTAACACGTCCTGTCTCCGTCATCATTGTTCCTTTTTAGTAATAATGTGTTAATAGCGCTTACTGTATTACGGATGTCCTCAAGAATCAAAAATGGGCCAAATAAAAGCACTTCTAAAATAAAAGTCCCTGTTACACCCACCGCGATTTTAATGACATCTTTATAGGCGTAAAAATCGCCTTTGAAGAGGGCATCAGGAATTAACTGATACGCTGCGGAGGCACCCGCCAGTAATAATGCAAACAAAAGTAAGTCAAGCAATGAGGAATACGCCGAAACGATTAACCGGGTCATGTTTTTTCCTTGATGTCAATTTTTAAGATAAATTGCAGTTGCTTTCAATGGCTTTAAACATACAATGGAAACTTCTCATTAAGAGTAGGTGATCTTCGCCAGATCTTTCAGGTTTTAAAAACCTGAAAGATCTAAATCCTGCAAATGTAATGAGTAGTTCTGGAAATACGGGTTTCAGAGTCCAATTAAGCAAGCCCTATCGGGACACGTACTACGCTTTTTTAATTTACAAGGAAAGCATTTGCAGGGGTTTTAGTGACATTTTGAATAACATCACTGACACTCAGTCCAAATGCCTCGGCGGTATCGGTGACTACGTTCATGAATAACGTTTGCCCTAATGGTCGCCATCCAACACCTGCTTTCATGCTGTTTATCAAGCCAATGTCCGTCGGATTTCCCACATAATAGGATAGTTCATGTTCGGTAAATGCCGCGGCATTTCTCCGGTTCTGCTCCTTTACTATGGGACTGAGTGTAATAGACGCTTCATCTTGAGCAATTTTTACTCGTCCTTTGATTTGCATATAAAAATCAAATGGGGGATCTATTCCGAATGATGCAAATTTTTTGTATTCAGTTGTTAATACGCCTGCATCTTTATTGGTAAATTTAACGTCAAAACCTCGATCAATTAAAATCCCTGTTAATTTTGATAATACTTGTTCCTCTTGAATTCCCGCCTTCTTTATTTCAAACGACTGCACATCCACTCTGGTAACAGGCATAGAGCAAGCCACAATAACCAAAAGTATTACGCTAATAAATACGACTTTAATCAAATTTTTCATTTTCATCGCCTTCTTTGCTTATTGATGTAAAGAGTGGACAACGTTTGCTTGCCCACTGTACCTGACTGAAACAATAAGTTGACTTAAAACCCGGCTGTGCCCAATACCGTGTCGGTTTTGCTGTCGCGTATTTCCGCTTTGGCTTTACCGCGACCTTTACCCAATACAAGAATTTCGCTGGAGCCGTTGCCGTTCATGTCCGGTATGACATTCACGCCTCTGGGCGTGTAGGTGCCGCCCAGGAAGTTGATCGTCCTTAGCGTAACGGCGTTGTTTTTGGCGTCTTTGATTCTTACGACGGGTCCGCCGGAGCTAAACAGCACACCGATTTCCGGTATGCCGTTGTTGTTCAGGTCGGCTAATACGACCAGCCCTTGCGGCGGATTGAAAGTAGTGGCGAAGGTCAAGGTGCTGAGCACGGTATTTCTGGACGGGTCCCTGATTTGCACGGTGTGCGCGCCGAGTTTGTAATCAACCCATAACGCGGCGATTTCATCCACACCGTTACCGTTCAGGTCGGGAACCATTGTCGTACCGACAAAGTTATTGGTACTCCATTCGCAGAGGTGGCCTTGATAGGTGTCAGCCGCAGTCACGTCATGCCATTTGTAGTTATAAGAGCTACCGTTAGAGTAATTGCCGTTAATTGCCAAGTAATCCTCACCTGCACGATTCTGCGGCTCACCGCTCTCCCAATTTGTATAAATCCACGCTTCGCCGGTGACCCATTTCCAGTCGAACTGTGCTGCGGCGTCACTACCGCCGATAAAAAATTGATAACCACCATCTTGATTCGCCAGAAAGTTATTCTGGATAAATTTCTGTTCGTCTATCGAGGTGATGGTTGACAGATGCGCGCCCAACGATTCGCAGTGTTGCTTGGCGTTGCCCCAGGTTTCCAGGCGATCAAAGCGTTGGTAATAATGCTCGTTGCCGTCCCAGGCCTGCCGCGTCGAATCGGCCTGGGCCGGGTTTGCCAGCACTAAGCCGGTTAGTGTTGCGCAGGCGCACGATATGAACTTTACAGGGGATAAAATAATTTTTTGCATGGTGTTTTCCTTATTTGACATGATGAAGATTGTTTCGTGTGTAGTGCATTACCCGAGTTTCAGGAGCAACACACCCCACATCAGATTTATGGCTGTGCGCAATTTGTACTATTCGCCAAAGATAACGGTCCGGTAATGCTCCACAGTTGGTAACCGGTTTCCCCGTTGCTGATAGTCACGATTTTTGTGTCGTCATAATAGAGTTTAACGGCTCGCTGTATAGAGGCGGCCACGTCCAGGGTGGACTTCATTGCTGTGATGGCTTCGATTGAAACCTTATAGGTAAGGCCGGGGTTGAGCACTTCAAAACCCGAACCGGAGGGACCTTCCGGCAAAATTTTTGCCGTGATTGTTTTCGTCGATGATAAAAATATCTTTAGAGTGCCTTCCTGGTTGCCGCCATAGACTACCCCTTTGCCCGGACAAATAGTGGCGGTTCGTAAAGCGGCCTGGGTGCTGCTTGAAAATCCTAGAAATAGACTTGCAGCGACGACATATAAGATTGAACGTTTCATGGTTGATTTCTCCGATTGCTGGCGTTATCGATTGAAAGCATGGTTTTTTCCTGTTGCGCCTTCATCGTAGCATCCACTATGTAAAGTTCACTTGACACCCCAGCAAAATAATTCTAACTTGCAGAGAAAGCTGCAATTTATATGGGGGGAAGTGATGCGGTCGTTTGAATTTGCTGAATATTTCGACAAGCGTATTAAAGAGCTTGGTCTGAGCCGTTGTGAAATTGCCGAACAAACCGGTGTCAGTCGGCAAATGCTCTATAATTTGACCAAGGGCTTGACCGGAGAAGCGAAGATTTCCAACGTTGTCGCTATCGCCCGGGTTTTAAAAGTGCATCCGGTTTATTTGTTCCGGTTGCTGCTCTCCCAGACAGAATTCCCTAAATACATCTCGGTGACCAGGTACAAGGGCGACGCCACCGGATTTATTGCCGATGTGACCATTAGCGATAACAGCTCGGTGCTGGTCAATCAGGTTTTTATCAAAACCTGGGAGATTCAAAATATCGGCCATGTCGATTGGGTAGGGCGGCAATTGTTATGTGTGGATAAGCCCGTTGATCATTTGCCGGCAGGAAGCTTTGTAGCTCCGAATACGCAACGCGGCTTAATGCCGACACAACGGATGATTGCCATTCCTGAAACGTTATCCGGCCAAACCGTAAGGCTTAGCGTCGAATTTACCGCGCCGCCTTATCCATGTAGCGTGTTGTCTTATTGGAAAATGGTCGATGCGCAAGGCGAGTTTTGTTTTCCGCAGTCGGAAGGTTTAAGTTGTCAGGTGCAAGTGGTGGCGCTGTGAAATCTGTCATGGGTTTTCAAATAGGCAAGAAAACCTGTGTACATGTAAGTTATCTTTCATTCGCTTGTTTAATGAGCACCCCGCTGAATGCCGCTGAAACCGTTCAAGCCTTGGAACCCTTCACCGTGACCGCACCCGCCACTACTGAAAACAATAGCGATTACTTTAGTGAAACCGCCGATACCGCAACGCGCAACAACACGCCTTTATTGGCGACTCCGTATTCAGTCGGCGTCATCACGCAAAAGACATTAATCGACAGTCAGGCACAGCGGCTTGAAGATGCCGCTATGTTTGTCAGCGGCGTTCAGCAAAGCGAAGTGGCGGGCTCGGGCGGATTCAGCACGGATTTGATTATTCGCGGCTTTAGTACGGCCGGCAGCGCCTATTTGAACGGTGTTTTGGATAACCAAAAGTTTCTGGTTCGCGACATGGCGCTGGTCGAACGCATTGACATTTTGAAGGGCCAGTCCTCGGTGTTGTATGGGGCAGGCGCGCCGGGCGGTACGGTCAATTATGTCACTAAAAAACCGCAAAGCTTTAATCAACAGGCTGTCTCTGTTGCCTTGGGCAATGATGATTATTCGCGGTTGGTATTCGACAGTACCGGCAAGGTGAATGGCGACAGCGATTTGTTGTACCGGATGATTGCCGTTGGACAATTGGCGGATGATTTTCGTGACAATGTCAGCAACAACAAGGCTACCTTAGCACCGTCATTGACCTGGCATTATGCCGACACGGGTTCGATTAATACGGAATTTGAGTACAGCTATCAAAACCTGCCTTACCGCTTCGATAATGTTTATACGCAGAACCAAGTCATTTATGACAAATCTTATGTCGATCCGCGCGCCCAATCCGACCGCGATTATTGGCGGGTCAGCACGGCGTTGGCGCAGGATCTGTTTTCCGGCTGGTCGGCGCGTCTTTCCGGCAATTATTTCCATGTTGAACGCCATGATGTGTTGTTCGGTTTTAATACCATGATCGGCCCTACGACGCTGGCCGGGTTATACAGCGACATCCACGACCACTATGACCAGTTCAATTTGCGCGGTGAGTTGCACGGCGAGTTCAAATTATGGGGCAGCCGACACCATGTGATTGTCGGCACGGAACGCAACGAATCGGATGATAACCGTAATAGACGGCAAAGCATTGGCGGCTTTACGCTGGATGTGTTTAATCCCGTTTTTGACAGCGCCATTCCTGAAACGACATTTGCCGTACGAAAACTGGCGACTGTGGAAAACGGTTACTATATTAATGAACAGATGGACTTGACCAAACAATGGCATGTATCGGGTGGTCTGCGATACAGCACTTTCAATCCCAATACCGATTTGGAGCAGGCAGGCAGGAAAGATGCCTTTACTTACAACGCTGGATTGGCGTTTACTCCAACTGACACTATGTCCGGATATTTCGGTTACAGCCAATCGTTTCAGCCGAATACTGACTTGGATCGTAACGATCATTTTTTACCGGCAAAACGCGGTGAGTTGATCGAGCTGGGCATCAAGACGCAGGGCTTTAATCATCGTTTAGGCTGGTCTGCGGCGATTTATCAACTGGATCAGGATCATTTAAGCGCACCTGACCCGCTGAATCCTAATGAATATGTGGTCAGCACCGGGGCTGGCCGTAGTCGTGGTTTTGAAAGCGATTTATCAGGGCAATTAAGCGAGCGCTTGCAGGTCATCGCTAATTACAGTTTGCTCGAAGCCAAATTCCTGCAAGGCGGCCTACAAGGCAAGAACTTCCGCAGTGTGCCGACCCATAGCGGTAGCATCTGGGGCAATTATACGCCGTCATTGTCGACCGTGCCGGGCGCGTTGCAAGTGGGCGGCGGTCTGGTATTTGTTGCTTCGCGTCAGGGCGATGACGCGAACAGTTTTAAAGTGCCGGGTTATATCCGACCCGATTTGATGGTGAATTACCAATTGGAAAATATCGCATTGCGTTTGAAGGTGGAAAATCTGCTGGACTCACGTTATGTCAGCACCTCTGTTTTTAACGATAACGTGGTGCAGGGTAACCGGCGGCTGGTTCGGCTGATGATGTCTATGCGGTTTAATTAAAGTAGGACCGCTAACATCCCGTTTAGGAATGTTAGCGCTACAAACACGGCGCATCTGATTAAACATACAGTGTTTTCAATCCACATCGGTATTCAATGCAGCTCTGGCTTTGTTTGATTGTCAGGCAGAGTCTGACCTCCAACAGGTACAACCGAGTTTTTGTGTAATCAACCTGAAATGAAAACGCTGCAACCTGAACATCCCCGGCTTTCTCCGATATTTATGCATTGTCCTATCACCGGTTTGCGCTTTATCAGGTTAAGCTGTTAGTTCTCAAGATACTGATGAAACGGTTTGATTGGTCCCAGTGCGGCATCCCGGCCTTCCTTGCCTATCGCCGGGACATTGAGGAACCTGTCTTTCGCGAATGCCGGGTTTTGTTCGTCTGCAATTTCTTCATGCCCATGAGGTATCAGAATCTGCGGATGGTCAAATGGCGCGCGTTCCCAGCGTACCCGTTCGTCGGTGAGCGACTTCAGGAAGGCGACCAGATCGCCTTTTTGCGTTTCGGTGATCGATTGCGGAAATACCAGCGTGGCGAAATGGTGCGGATTGTTGAAATTGCCTCCGCGGAAATAAAACTCCACCACTTGCTCAAGGGTCAGCATGCTGCCGTTATGCATATAGGGACCGGTCAGTTCGATATTGCGTAGCGACGGCACTTTAAATGCGCCGTTGACAGCGGTCAGCAGGCGGCCCTGATTTCTTTTCTTCATTTCGGCTTGCATCACAGCGAGCTTGGGTATTTTTGCATAGACAGCCCGATCATAACAGCCGACACTGCCAATGGGGTCGTCAATGAGCTCGTCGGGCTTAAAGTCCTTGGCAAAAGGGTTGTCGAGGTCGCAGGACTTGATAACGACCGGATCGACCATCTCTTTCAACTCCAGCAGCCACTGTAAATATTGCGTACTAAAGGAAAGCGGGTTGCCAAAGGGGTCGGTACCGCCTAAACCGGGATCGTTATCTGTGGGTGTCACGCTGGTATTAAAAAATCCCTCATCGACCAGACCGTTAGCAATGCCGTTGCCGGTAAACGATCCGTTGACGGTTTTGCGATTGACAACCCGCACACCGAATTCATCCGACAGGGTATAAACATCGGGATGCGCCGCCGAAGATAAGGTCGGTCCTCTATGGCAAATAGCGCAATGGGCATCAAGAAAAATTTTCAGGCCTCGGGTTTGCCGTGGATTCAAGCCTGACGGTATCTGCGGACTTGCCTGGTTGCGCGGTGTATCGAAGGGGGTTTGATCGGAAATCAGCGTTTGTTCATAAAGTTGTAGCGCCAGGCCAAAGAAAAACGAAAAATTGGCTTCCATCTGGTTATAGGGCGGGCTGTTTTTATTGGCCGATGCGCCGAATTCACCAATGCCCGACCAATAACGCGGCGCGAAGGCGTTTTTAATAAACGCTTCATAAGTCCCTTTAAGGCCCTTACCGGACGCGGAGCGGACGACACCCAGGACACTGTCCTGCGGATGGACTTCCTGGTCTTGCAACGGGCGATGTTTCAATAACTTGCGGCCGATTTCAGGGAATTTTCGCTGCATACAGGACATTTCGGACGAGTTGGTAGGCGGCGCCACGGCTTGTGAAGCGAGAGCTGCATTCTCAAGCTTTATTTTATCCAGGTGTACGTTGCCGTTTTGTTCGGCTATCCAGACAGCGGCGTTAGGATCACGAACACCAAAGGGCGAGACACCGTTGAAAATATTATTGGCGCGGCCATCCCAAAAGTTGCGGAAATTATAACCGGCATTGATAACGCTCGGCGTGTGCCGGGGCTGGACCCTGCGAGTATTTAAACCACCGGTTTGAAAAATCGAATCATTACGCGGCGCACAGTCGTCATGGCCGCTGCCGTCGGGATTCAGTCCCCGAAAATGGCTCAGAAAAACGCCCGAGGAAGAGAGGACATCATCCGTGGTAAAAAGAACCGCGGAACTTTGGTCCAGCGGATTTGCCAGCTTATGAAAGGGAAAATCACCGGTCTTGAGTTTATAATTGGGTCCGCCCGCGTCGCCGGAGGCGGTGGGTTCAAACGTTGAAGACGTAGCTGCGCGCTTATGCAGCTTTCCTGTTGATAACTGATTGATAACGCGAGCGTCGGCGCCGGCATGAAAATGACAGGAGGCGCAGGCCATGCCGTCACTGCCGACATGGGTATCCCAAAATAAAGCCTTGCCTAACTGGATAGCGATCTTTTTGTTGACGACAATTGGATCGGCGCCATCCAGCAAGCCGGGCGTAGAGGGAACTTTGACCCCTTTTAAAGAGGGTGGTGTATTTCCGTGTGCAGTCACGCCGCCGGGCAGTAAGGCGCCCCATACAGAAACGGCGATCAACAAGGAAACTTTACCTGATACTGCATTCAATAGCTGGCTCATAGGTATAATTTAGTAAATATTGATTTAGCTCGTTCCCAAGCTCTAGCTTCACTGCCATTAAGTTAAGAAATAACAAATAAAAATCATAGCCTTATCGTTCCCACGCTCCGGCGTGGGAATGCAGGTGCCAACGCTCCAGCGTTGTGTAACATTAAGATAACAAAGACTTATCCCGTTTTATGTTTCGCGACGCTGGAGCGTCTGCCACTGCATTCCCACGCCGGAGCGTGGGAATGATAAGTATCTTATTGATTTTTAATACATATTCCTTAGCTTAATGGCAGTGAAGCTCTAGCTTGGGAATGCGGTCTTGGAAGCTCTAGCTTCCTGTCCGGGACAGGTTTCGGGAAGCTAGAGCTTCCCGAACCGGGTTCCCACGCTTAGAGCTTGGGAACCAGCGAATCTTCCACACCTTATCTGCCTGACGCCGCCCTAAATAATGAGGCGGTACTTTTCCTGCGAGGCATTCATGCACCGCCAGACAGACAGCAAGCTGCTAAGGATTAACGACGCTTACGTTGGTGTTGATGTCATGCTTTAACGCAGGATCTACGCTGTCGTCAGGATTAAAGCCACCCACGACGAACATGTAATGACCGGTTGAGGGCGCCTTGAAAGTCAGTTCCACTTGGCCTGGCACGCCGTCCGTTATACCGTTCATTGCTTTCGGGTTTTTATTGTTGTTGTCCTGGTCATAACCAAATGCGACGACTTTCATGACGATATTGCCGATCGGTGCGCCGGTGGTTTCATCTTTGGCGCCGAATTCAACGGTATTGGCATTTTGTGGGTAAAAGTGATCAACAACATAGTTATTCGGCGCCGTATCATCTTTTCCGCGATACCAGACAGTGATTCCGGGGTGTAAACCGACAACAGAGGATATGGCCTTGATCGTCACGGTTTGTCCTCTTTTCACCGCAAATCTGCCCCAGTCGGAACTATGCGTCCAGCCCATATCACCAAAAGCAGGGTCTCTCCAGGATGACCGTTTGGCCTTCAGGACATGGTCAGGCGTATCCGGGCTAAACTTGGCAATACTGCTTGGTATTGTCGACGCAGTGGTCACCGAAGAGACAACAAGACCGGCAACGACCAAAGAAACGGCCTTAATAGTGAATTTACGGTTTGATTTCATACGAATTTTCCAGTTTTCAGATTAGAGATTACAGACGAGGTTTGTCGATATTTTTGTTTGCTGTTAATTTTCCGACTCACTTTTTTAAAGCCGGGGTTGTTCCTATTAACAACATAAGAATATTAGCATTTGTTATGCCAACGATGGTTTGTACACGGTTAATATCGAGGTTAACCGTGCTGGTAGATATAAGTGTCTGATATTAAAAATACTTGTTTCTTTTACAGTCGTTTCGTAGTCGTTCTGAAAAATATTTTTAGAGTAACGGCGCTCAAAAAATCCGGAAAAATCTTCTTTAAGTAATCATGGGTTAATAATGCCAAGATTAAAAAATGCGGCATATGACCTGTTTTTGATTTTTTTATCGGGCTGTAGGCCTTGTCATCGCTGACTTTAGAAAAAACGTGTGAAATCACCTATAAAAATTGTGTGATATGACGCAGTTTAATTGGGTAACTCGTAAAAAATATTCCATCAGCCTTATTAATCGACACTCGTTCCCAAGCCGGAGAGGCTGTGAAAGTATTCGCTTTTAGGTCTGATTAAAGATATAACCACGAAGACACGAAGATCACGAAGTTTTCAATCTATTGAATTAAATAGATATTTTTCTTCGTGTTCTTCGTGCCTTCGTGGTGAAAAATGTTTTTAGCCTGATTTTGGATAATACTTTCACAGTCTTCGGAGCTTGGGAATGAGCCGGTGATTATTTATTGCGAGTTACCCGCGCTTCTGGAATTGGTAGTTAGAGAAGCGGATTAGAGAATATCCGGCTTGTTGATATAGAGGCAAGCAGGAAAGCGAACAGAAGGGACGGAACCGGAGAGTGGGTTATGTCGGGTATTAAAACGTTATGCTGTATATATGCGTTGAGTTGATACAAGTCGATGCTTTGAATGGCGTTCAGCTTTTGCCGCCAAAATCCATTTCAACCTTGCCGTCCACCAGCTTCAGGTTGACTTCAAACTCGGCGCCCTTGCCGGATTTAAAGCCTTTCAGCAAGCCGGTTTCACCTTTGGTCAGCAATTTTTTCGCCATCGCCGGGGTTATTTTTTTATGCGCAATGGTTTTCCAGATGACGGTTTTGCAACCGTTGCGCCATTCGCTGCAACTGTAGGCTTTCGGCGTTTCGATGATTTTGCCGTTACACAAGGGGCAGCAGTCGGCCAGCGCTTCCGCGGCGGTCGGTGCAGGGCGGTTTTGTTGTTTGCTGTAAGCGATCTCGCCCTGTTCATTCAGTGTTAATTGCGCCATAAAGACTTCATCAGCCGGTTTTATCGCATAGGTATTCAGAGTCCGGGCATTTTGCAATAGCTGGCGGGCCATTTCCAGGCTGATCGACACGCCGAAAGCCTGTTTCCAGAGTACGAATTTGCAGCCTGCTTTCCAGTCGCTGCAACCGTAGCCTTTCCTGCCTTCAATGACCGGGTGTTTGCATAAGGGGCAGTCGCCCAACCGGCTGTCATCATAAAGCGGGCGTTCCGACTGGTCTTTTAATTGTTGGGTAAAGCGGATGATCTCGTTCATGAATTGGTCGGGATCGTAGGCGTTGTGCTCTATTTTCTTGAGTCTGGCTTCCCATTCGCCGGTCATTGCAGCGGATTTTAAACGGTCATCGGTGATGATGGAAATCAGGTGTCGGCCTGATTCTGTGCTTAGTAAGGCCTTCTTTTGCCGCTGGATATAGTTGCGCTTGATTAACACCTCAATAATCGAGGCGCGGGTCGCAGGAGTCCCCAGGCCTTTTTCCTTGAGCGCTTCCTTGAGTTCTTCATCATCACAGGTTTTACCCGCCGATTCCATCATACCCAATAAGCTGGCTTCGTTATAAGGCTTGGGTGGCGTGGTTTTTCCTTGATTAATAGAAGGCTGGTGCGGGCCGGTTTCGCCTTTGCTGAAATGGGGTAATAGTTTTTGATCCTTGTCGGTTTGGCCTTTTTCATTGTTTTTATAAAGGGCTTGCCAGCCGGGCGCTTCGATGACGGTGCCGGTGGTTTTAAATTTTATGGTTGCCTGTTCACGAAGAGGTATTGCCTGCTTGGTACTTTCTTCGAGGGAGATCGTCGGTAGGTGGGAAGTTGGATGGTTAGCTATATTCTCCTCTCCCCAGCCCTCTCCAGCAGGAGAGGGTGCTTCTTCCGTTGATTTAATGACATTGAGTGATAGATGGGGATTGTGATTAGCTACGCAGCCAAGCACCGTGGTGATTTGCTTAATGCAGGGCGGATAAAATGCGGCAATAAAGCGGATGGCAATTGCGTCATAGACTTTCGCCTCGTCGCCGGCTAACGAAGTCGGCAAGCTGGTTGTCGGTATGATGGCGTGGTGATCGGTGACTTTGGCGTCATTAAAATAGCGGTTGCTTAATTGCAGCGTTTCAAGATTCAATGCCGCTATCTGCGGCCCGAAATTTCGGCGCAATTTTTCCAGCAACGGCTTAATGGCCGGCTTGATGTCGTTGCTTAAATAACGGCTGTCGGTGCGCGGGTAGGTGATGTGTTTTTTCTCGTATAATTGCTGGGCGCAGGTCAGGGTTTGATCGGCGGTCAGGCCGTAGCGTATGCTCATGTCTTTCTGCAAATCGGTCAGATCATACAGTAACGGCGGATTGACTTGCTCGCGCTTGCCTTTAACCTCGGTAATCTCGAAGTCATGGCCTTCAATGCGGCTTAACAAGACTTCGGCATCGGCTTTTTGCTCGAAGCGACCGCCGACGTACTGAAAATCCGCTGTTCTGTAGAGCGTATGCAACTCCCAAAAATCCTTGGGTATAAACTCGCTAATCTCGCGGTCTTTTTGCACAATCAGAGCAAGCACCGGCGTCTGCACCCGGCCTATCGTCCATAATCCGCCTTGTTGACCGTACTTGAGAGTATACAGCCGGGTCGCGTTCAAGCCGACTATCCAGTCCGATTCGCTACGGCATTTGGCGGCGCGATACAGGCCTTCGTATACGCTACCTTCCTGCAAACGGGCAAAGCCCTGACGGATGGCGTCGTCGGTTAGCGAGCTGATCCACAGGCGTTTAAACGGTTTTTGCAGGCACTGCGTCCACGACAGAATATATCTGAAGATCAGTTCGCCTTCTCTTCCCGCGTCAGTCGCGCAGATAATTTCGTCGGCGGCTTTGAACAGGCCTTTGATGGTATTTAACTGTTTTTGCGCGGACGCATCGCCGCGTGCTTTCAGGCCGAATTGTTCAGGAATGATCGGCAGCGATTCCAGGGTCCAGCGCTTCCATTCGGGACGGTATTCGTCGGGTTCTTTTAATTCAACCAGATGACCGAACGCCCAGGTAATTTGATAGCCGTTACCCTCAAAATAGCCGTCGCGCTTGTTGTTGATGTTCAGGCATTTGGCGATGTCGCGCGCGACTGAGGGCTTTTCGGTCAGGATGACTTTCATGATTTAATGGTTGCTTAGGGGGTAACTCTTACAGAATTTTTCTTTACCACGAAGAGCACGAAGAGCACGAAGAAAATTATTAAACTTCGTGTCCTTCGTGCCTTCGTGGTGAAAAATCAATCGCTACATCAGGCATTATTAATGATGCGATAACACGGTATATATTTTTTACCCGGCAATTTCATCCGGTGTTGCTCGACAAAAGAGGACAGCAATGAATCCATCAGTTTCATGATGCCGGCATCGCCCTGAATTTCAAAAAGGCCGTATTGTTCGATGGCGCGAATACCGGCGTCTTTGACGTTACCGGCGACGATGCCGGAAAATGCGCGGCGCAGGTTCGCGGCCAGCAGATGATTCGCCTGGTTCTTGTGCAAGGCAAGATTTTTCATGTTGTCATGGGTCGGTATAAACGGCTGTTGAAATATCGGGTCGATTTTCAGCAGCCAGTTGAAATAATAGGCATCACCGGTTTGTTTACGAAAACTGCGTACTTCACCGATACCGGCAAGCATTTCCCGGGCGACCCGTTCGGGATCGTCGATAATGATCCGGTAACGTTGCCGGGCTGCATCGCCTAAAGTTTCGGCAATAAAATGATCGATTTCCCGGAAGTAATCGGCAGCACTGTCGGGACCTGAAAATATCAGCGGGAAGGGCATGTTCTTGTTATCAGGATGCAGCAACACGCCCAACAGGTATAGAATTTCCTCTGCGGTACCGGCCCCACCGGGAAACACGACAATGCCGTGGCCGGTGCGGACAAAGGCTTCCAGGCGTTTTTCAATGTCCGGCATATTGACCAGTTCATTGACGTTCGGGTTGGGCGATTCGGCGGCGATAATGCCGGGTTCCGATATGCCCAGGTATTGACCGTCTTTTTTACGTTGTTTCGAGTGGCCGATAGTGGCGCCTTTCATCGGGCCTTTCATCGCGCCGGGACCGCAGCCGGTGCAAATATCCAGGCCGCGCAGACCCATTTCGTGGCCGACCAGCTTGGTATAATCGTATTCTTTACGGCTGATCGAATGGCCGCCCCAACACACCACCAGGTTGGGAGTGGTCATCGGACGCAGGATATTGGCGTTGCGCAGGATGTGGAATACGGCATTGCTGATGCCTTCCGAGGTGTCCAGATCAAATTTCGGGTTATCGTAGATCTCATCGCTGACATAGATAATGTCGCGCAGTACGGCAAACAGATGTTCGTTAATGCCTTTAATCATTTCGCCGTCAACAAAGGCATGGGCGGGTGCGTTCAGAACTTCCAGCTTGATGCCGCGCTGTTGCTGAATCACACGGATTTCAAAATCCGGATAGCGTTCCAGCAGTTCCTTGCCGTCATCCATGGCGGCAGCACAATTCAACACCGCCAGCGCGCAGTTGCGAAATACCCGGTATAAACCGCCCTGACTGGTATCCAGCAATTTGCCGACTTCGGCCTGTGATAAAACGTCCAGTTTGCCTGCGGGGGTAATTTGTGCATCAATCACTTTGTGTTTCATTGTATTCCTTTAAAGGCGGTATATTATGCAAGTGGTTAGGGGCTATTTTTGATTATCGGGAATTCATTCAGCATTCAGCGTCTTTAAGATACCCTGATCAACATTGATAATTGTCAGGAAATAATAATGTATTCACTCACTAAAAAATCATGGATCGCAGGGGCGGCGTTATTATTGAGCGCTTGCGCGCCTTATCCTTCGCAATATTCTGCATCCTATTATGGTGGTTATGGCGGCGGGGGCGGTTATAGCAGCTATTATGGTGCAACCCCTTATTATTATTCCGATAGCTATTATCCTTATGGTGGAAGTTATCAATATTACCAGTACAACGCCATACCTTACTGGAACAATTATTATATAAGCCCATCGTATCAATATTACAGAGGTTATGACAGGTCATGGGATCACCACCATGATGATCACGGCAGAAACGGCGGCGGTGATCCGGGGCGTCAACGTTCTAATGGTGATCCCGGTAGAAACGGCAGTGGCGATCCCGGTCGTCAACATTGGTATGGCGATCCCGGCAGAAGCGGGAGCGGTGACCCCGGTCGTCAACATTGGTATGGCGATCCGGGAAAAAACGGCGGTGATCCCGGTCGTCAACAACCGCATGGCGATCCCGGCAGAAGCGGGGGTGGCGATCCCGGTCGTCAACAACCGCATGGCGATCCCGGCAGAAGCGGGGGTGGCGACCCCGGTCGTCAACAACCACATGGCGATCCCGGCAGAAGCCGAGGTGGCGATCCGGGTAGCATCAGAGGCAACCCACAATATCTTGGTGATCCGGGTAGTATGAGGGGCAATCCGTTAGGTAATTCGCAACAACGCGGCGATCCGGGTAGTATCAGGGGTAATGCTTTCGGTAGTCCGCAGCAATTTCGCGATCCTGGCAGTATGAGGGGCAATCCATTAGGCAATATGCAACAACGCGGCGATCCCGGTAGTATCAGAGGTAATGCTTTTGGTGGCCCGCAGCATTTTGGTGATCCCGGTGGAAACAGGGGTAATTCATTTGGTCGTCAACAAAATCAACCGCGCGGTTTCGGCAGAGGCGGTGGTGATCCGGGGCGTCGCTAGAGGCTATACGTCTGAATAATAAACAAAGCGGTTGCGTCCGCTGTTTTTAGCTCGGTAAAGCGCCGTATCGGCATTATTTATCAGTGTTTCGGGATTGTCGCCATTTTGGGGATGCACACTAATGCCGATACTTGCGCCAATTTCTACGGTATCTCCCCGATTTAATGTAAACGGATGACTAAGCACGGTAATAATATCTTCAGCAATTTTCTCAATATGTTGCCGTTGCTTGAAATTATGAATCAGGACAATGAATTCATCGCCGCCTAAACGCCCCACTATATCGCTGTCCCGCAATCGTTGACTAATTCGTCTGGCGACTTGTTGCAGCACTTCATCGCCGGCCAAATGCCCCAAAGTATCGTTAACGGCTTTAAATTTATCTAAATCGAGCATTAATACAGCGGTTTGTTGGTCATTACGCCGCCCCGACTTGATACACTGTTTTAAACTCTCGTGTAATAAGCTCCGATTCGGCAATTGCGTGAGCGGGTCATAAAATGCCAGTCGCCGGGTCATTTCTTCATTTTTTTTTCTTTCGGTAATATCCAGCAATGTCGCCACATAATGCGTTACAGTATTATCGTCGCCATTTTTAACCGCGGTAATCGTTAGCCATTGCGGATAAATCTCGCTATTTTTACGACGATTCCAGATTTCTCCCTGCCAACTGCCGTTTTCAATAATGGTTTGCCACATGTGTTTATAAAACTCCCGGTCATGTCGCCCCGAACTAAGAACATTCGGTTTTTTATTGATGACCTCTTCGGGCGCAAAGCCGGTGATTTCGGTAAAGGCGTGATTAACCTGCAAGATAATCGAATCGGCATTGGTTACAAACATACCTTCCTGCGACTCGAATATGGTAGCGGCGATATGTAAATTGATTTCAGCCTGTTTACGTTCGGTGATGTCTATGTGCGTTCCGCACATGCGCGTCGGTTTGCCGTTGGCATCGCGTTGCGCCACATTAGCCTGGTCAAGAATCCATTTAATACTACCGTCTTTGCAGATCATGCGGTATTCAACTTTATGTGCGAACTGACCTTCAAGCGCATCGCTGATCGATTGCCACGCTTTGGCCCGGTCATCAGGATGAATAAAATGCGTCCATTGTTGGGTGGTATTTTGTATCTCTTCGTAGGAGTAACCGAGCATCTTTGCCCATCGTTCATTTCTTCTGACTTCTCCTGTCACAATATTCCAATCCCAAAAGCCTAATTCCGCGCCTTCTAAAACCAATCGAAGTTGCTCTTCTCTTTCTTGCAACAACTTTAATGCCCGTTTTTCGGATATTTGGGCTCTTTTCCTTTTGTTTATCTCAGCGCGTAACCGGCTGATTGTGCTGGGCAGTTGCAGCGCTTCCGGTATCACTCGCATCATAACGACGGCGGTAATAAAAGAAATAATCGCGGTGAGGGCTTTTACGAAGCCATCCAGCCAGTACAACGGTATCCAGATGGTAATAATCGATAAAAAATGTGTCGTTCCACAGGCAACAATAAACAGGCACGACATTAAAATAAGCCATTGATAGCGAATATCTTTACGTTGCCTGATGAAGTTGACGACTATTAATGGGATAAAGTAATAGGACAGGGTGATCAACGTATCGGAAATCACATGCAACCAGAGCAATGAGGGGCTCCAGTTCAAGCAATAACCATGCGGAATAAAATTATTTATTCCCAAAATATCAATGAGGGTTTGCATCGTGTAATTATAAATAAATGCCAGAAGCTTATATTAAATCTTAGGCTTTAGATTGTTTAGGAACGAGCATGAAATAACATGAGCATTTTATTACCCTAGCAGGGGGGCGGCTTGTCGAAGTTATTTCATGATAAAACGCTCGATTGATTGCCTGACAGTTATGAGTTGTTTAACCTCGGATGTGGGGCTGTTCTATTCTTAAACGGTGATTCTTAACGCTTAGAAATTGTTAAATGTCCCGGACGGCAAACCAAATAATGGATTAAGCCATGAGTAGCCCCTTAAGCCATCGTTAAATAGCGTGCAACGTAAAGGCGTTAATCGACCAAATCATCGAGCAGCGTGAAAAACGTCCTGTCCAGGCCCAGATCGACGCGCAACCGATGCACCAGATTGCAGCCTACGGCCAGCGGGGTATCGGCTATAACCAAATGAGGATTAAATGCGGCGGCCAGTTCTATGCCCTGATCGACATCGTCAACAGCTTGTACTTCCACGCCGTAGCAGCCCAACAGCTCGATCCAGGCCCGGCGCTTATCGGGATCGCTCATGAAGACTAAAATCTTCTTTCGGGCATGCGGTGTTTTAAGCAATTTTTTGACTTCATCCAACAGGTCCGAGTCCTTGACCGGCTTGGTCAGGTAGCAGTCGATGCCCAGTTGTTCGCCGAGTAATTTATCTTCGGCAACGGTGTGTAAAATAATGGGAATATGCAGGGTAGCGGGGTTGGTGTGTAACCTGACCGCGACTTCGAAACCGTTCAGATGCGGCATTTTAACGTCGAGGACGATCAGGTCGGGTTGTTGCTCTGCAATCATGGTCAGGCCTTCGGCGCCGCTACCCGCTTCGCGGACATCGTAATCTTCCGCGCTCAGTTCCTGGCGTAAAAACTGGCGGATATTTACGTCATCATCAATGATCAATATGCTGCTGCGCGCCTTGGCGTTTGCGTGATTTACAGGCTGTTCGATATGCGTCATCAATGCCGTTTCCAGGTCTTGACCGCTGCTGCGCCAGACGAAGCTGATTTCGTCCCCGTCCTTGGTGATGACGGTGCTGTCGGCCAGTTTTTTCCTATACAGCGGCAGCGAAAACAGGAAGGTGCTGCCCACGCCGAGTTCGCTTTCCAGCCATAAGCGCCCGCCATGATGCTCGATGATTTCCTTGCATATAGGCAAGCCTAAGCCGGTGCCTTTCGGTTTGTCAGTTAGCGTGTCGCCGACCTGCTTGAATTTTTCAAAGACCAGGGGCTGGTCTTCCGGCTTGATGCCGCAGCCGCTATCGACTACGCCGACGACCAGTTCGCCGTCTCTCGCTTCGGCCTTGCAGGTCACATTGCCCTGATCGGTAAATTTGACGGCATTGGAGATCAGGTTGATAACAACCTGGATCAAACGGTCACGGTCGCCTTCAAACAGCGGTAAATCGGCTTTGATGTCTTTGCGAAGCTGCACCGGTTTGTTGGCGAACAACGACGAGGTTGCCGCGATGCCGCGGTCGATAATATCTTCGATGCGTAACTCCTGCATGTTCCAGTCGACGCGCCCGGCCTCCATCTTGGCCAGATCCAGCACATCGTTGATCAGCGTGGTCAGGCGCTGGCCTTCATCGACGATGATTTGCGCGTTAGCCATGACCTGTTGCATGGCTTTCTGCACTTTTTTATCCTCGCTTTGCGATAACGGCGGAAACAGCGTGCTTTCAAATTTTTTCTGCAGGATACGGGCAAAACCCATGACCGAAGTCAACGGCGTGCGCAGTTCATGCGAGACGGTGGAAAGAAAGTTGGTCTTCATTTGATCCAGCTCTTTCAATTTCTCGTTGGCATACTCCAGTTCCTGGGTGCGCTCTTTTACTTTTTGCTCAAGAGTGCGGTTGTAGTCTTCCAGTTTATAGTGAGATTGCCGGATTTCATTGGCCATTTCGATGAAGGAATAAGCTAACTCGCCGATTTCACCTTCGGCTTTGAAATCAGCATGTTTGCTGTTCAGGTTTTCGTTGAGCAGTTGTGTGGCCAAGTCGAAGTTACCGCGCGCCAATTCCTTGACCGATTCGGTCAAGCGTATCAATGGTCTGGACAAGGTAGTGGAAATGACCAATACAATGCCGGAGCCGATCAGCACGAATAAGAGCGCGATAGCTGCGGTGGAAGCGATCATATCGCGCGTTGTCGTGGCAATATCGGCTCTTGATCGGGCAATTTCCTTTTGCAGTTCCTGCATGGTAAAGCCCAGTCGCAACACGCCCCATTGCTTGCTACCGAAATGTATCGGCAGTATGAATTCGGTGACGTTGAGGGCAGGGTATTCCTTGTGGGTTAAAACATGCTGGGCTAAGGCATAGCGGCTGGATTCGTCCTGTAATACTTCTTGCTGCAACTCGGGCCTGCTGGTATGAATAAAGGCCACGCCGTCGCTGTTCATCAAAATCCCGTAAGCCAGCAACGGCGATTCCTTGATCGTGTTGTGCAGGTTTTCGGTGATATGGGAAAAATTGAATGCCGCGACGTCGTTTTCGACCTGCGTCAGCATCAGGTTCGATAACGCGGAACCGCGTTCAACCAGGTTGGCTTTCATCAGATCGATGCGTTTGGACAGCTCGTTTTCCAGCGATCTTTTTTGCAACACCAGTTCAATGGCCGTGAGGGTAACGACCAGGCCGACAATCAAGCCGATCATCGTGGACAGCAACTTCCAGCGAATACTGTTCCTGGGTCGGCGGGAAGATGATTCCCGCTTTATCTTTGTCTTCGGGAGAGGGCTTGAGGTTTCGGAAGAAGTAAGACGGTGGACGGATGACAGGGCTTTACTCCCCTCTCGCTCCGGGAGAGGGGTTGGGGGAGAGGGTGTGCCCTTACCTCTATTGCGGCGTCCGAACATCAGCATTCAACGGCATTCAAGCAGCTGGTTAATGGCATCCAGGGCGTCCGAATTATAAGCGGTATTGAGCTTGCCGAGTTGGCAGGCGTTCAGCGTAATATGAGAGCCGGCAGGCGATTGAACGGTTTCTTTAATCGGTTCGCGCTGCAAAATGGATTGGGCAAGGTTTGCGGCTTGTCGGCCCATGGTCGGTGTATCGGCAGCGACGACCAGACTGGCGCCGTAGTTCATAAAAGCGTCGCTGTAGGTATAGACCGGCTTTTTTTGTTGCGTACTCGCGGTGAAGATTTTTTCGACCGCGCTTCGGTCGGCCAGTACGCCTGGATCGGCGATCAGCCATAACACATCGATTTTGGCTAGCAGGCCGTCAAGATTTTTGTCCAGCGGGTCCGCTTCGGTGACCGTTTGTTCAACCAGCGTTAAGCCCAGTTCGCGCGCCTCGTTACGTGCTTCGGTGATGCGTTCGGTGCTGTAGCTTGGATCGTAAACGACGCCGATCCGGTTCAGGCCGGGCAGGACAAAGCGCAGTAATGACAGTTCCTGGGACAGCGACAATTCATTGGCGACGCCGTAGCTGTTGTCGCGCCGTTCGAAACGCTGCCAATTGATGACCGAGGAAAACAGCACCGGTTTATTGCCGCCGTATTGTGCGGCAAGCTGGTAGGCTTGCGATCCTATGCTGTAAATAAGGTCGGGGCTTTCGTCCTTGATGAGTTTTTCCAGCAGTTCAGGCTGTTGGCTTTGTTGGACATTGAAATCAATAATTCGACTGGCGAAAGGCGTTATCTGGAGTTTGAACGCTTCTTTTACCTGACGGTATTTATTGACGGTATCGTCGGAATTGACAATCAGAATCTTGGCCTGGGCCGCTGCCGCCGATGTACTGATCAACGGGCAGCATAGCACAGATAGCAGCCCCAGGCAGACCGGCGGCTTGATCATCAGCTTGATCATCAACTTGAATAGAGTAAGGAGAATGTTAGACATAGACATGAGTCGTTAAGGCTGGCGCAATTGTTTGGAGAGAGAGGCATCCAGCGAATCGATTCGCTTCCAGCCGTCCAGTCCCAGCATTTTCAGGTTTTTTTCTCCGGCGGGCTGTTGCTGCATGCCTTCAATGACTTTCAGCAACGGCGTTTCCTCAGCCTGTTGTGCTTTGGCGATAGCGGCAATCAGCAGGAAACTCTTTTCACCGCTGGCCAGGGTTTTCAGTTGCGCATGTTGTTTGGGATTGATCATCGCCAGTTTATTGAGGCTGCTTTCCGATGAGATGGCGGCTGTCGCCATGCCGAAGCCGACGGCCATCAACGCATCAATATCCTTGGGCACGCTTAATAATTTGATCTTGGGTAACAAAGCGGCGTATTCGGCACCGAGCATTTGTTGTAACTGGCTGCGTAAATATTCTTCACTACCGGCGCCTGCTATGGTCGATCCCGGTAAGGCCGACACATTGGCAATGTCTTTGGCGCTGAGAATTTTGCGTTGCTGCAATTCGCCCTTGGCGACACCGACCAGCATGGCTTCCAGAGGCGTCTTGGCATTGAGTTGTGCGTAGTGCCAACTGGACAGCAAGTACACGCCCTGCGCCTTACTGGTCAACATCGTTTCGAAGGTGTTGCGTTCGCTGAACGGTTGAAAGCTGTATTCGCCTTGTCCCGATAAATAGTTGTCGAATTCGGTTTTTAATGCGGCGAAGTTATCGACACTGCTTTCCGGGTTATAAAAAAATACAGTTTTGGTGGTTCCGGCAGGCGAGGTTTGTGCTGACAGCGCCAAGGCGATCAGGACTGTAGCCATTTTGGCGCGCCATCGTTGCGGAATAGCTGGATTGTTGATGATCATAGCCGTTGCTTGTGGTTAATAACGTACTGGTTAATAACGTAAATTAATGTGTCCAAAATAGGCTCTTCCCGCTTGTTGGTAATCGCCGGGTATGCTGGAGGGAGCCGGGTCGTAGTATCTTTTATCAAATAAATTGTAGACGGTAAAGCTTAAATCAATACTTTTCGAGAATAAGCTGTGACTTAACAAGCTGGCGTCCAGCACAGCATAGGCGGGGACATCCTGACGGCTGTCGCCCACGTTACGTTTGGTATTGCCCTTGACCAAAACATGCGCAAACGCACTCCAGTGCGGGTCGAAAGCCCAATTGAACAGCAGATTGGCCCGATGTTCCGGGACATCGGCTACTTGTCGGTTATCCTGGATGGTGTGCTGATGGACTACGTTGGCCGAGATATAAGAGCCCTGATAATCCCCGTCAAAGTCGTAGCGGCCTTCCATTTCCACGCCCTCGGACAAGATACTGCCGCTGTTATCGTAACGCAAGGCGGTTGTTTGTCCGGGCACCAGTCCGATAATTTCGCTGACGTTGGTATGGTAGTAGGTGGCCTGGGTCGTCAAGCCCGCAATCGGATGGGCTATGATTCCGGTTTCGAAGGTTTCCGCCTGTTCCGGCATCAGGTTCGGATTGCCTGATACGAAAGGATGTTGCAGATCCAGTTCTCCGAAAGCGGGCGCGCGGTAGGCCGTGCCGTAAGAGAATTTTACCGAGTAATCCTTAATAAATTCCCAATTAAAGCCCATGCGCGGGTTAAATGTGCCGCCAAAATCGTTGTATTGGTCGTAACGGGCGCCCAGCGTCAGGCGCAAGTTTTGCAGTGGATTCCAGACATCTTGCGCATAAAGGCCCCAGCGGCGGCGGCTTCTATCCTTGCCGAATGGCGTGGCGACGGGTTGCAGTTGCTCGGGGCTAAGGCCTGCCTGGTCAATAATGTTGCTTTGTTGATCCTCGGTATAGGAAAAACCGCCAATCAGATTCTGTTTGTCGGTAAGCTGGTAATTTCCCTGAATTTCCCCACCGTTGCGCTTGTCCAGCAGCGCATTACGGCCAAACAGACTGGGTTCCGGTTGCGACAGGTTATCAAAGCTGAAACTGTCGTGAAAGACACGGGTATCGATAGTGAATTTGTCGGTCACCTTCCAGTTACGGCTCAATTGAATGAAATAATCCTCGTAATTCTGCACGGTTTGATCACCGAGAGCGAAAGACGTGCCGATAAAGGCGCCGGTTCTTTTCTTGATATAGCGACCGTCCACCTTGAAGCCTTGATAGCCCAATTGCCATTCCAGATCGTAGCGGCCTTCGAACAGATTGCTGTTGCCGGGCGCTTGCGAAGGTTTGCCCTGCAAGCTCAAGCTGTCCTGGGCGACCGGCGAGTCGATGCCGTTGGTGTCGGTGTAATTGAAATGCAGCGCCGCTTCTGCGGTATTAGCGAATTGTTTGCCCCAGGAGGCGCGGTATTGTTGGGTATCGAAACTGCCCCAGCCGGTCGAGGCCTGGAAGCCGTTTAAATCCTTGGCGTTCAAGGTAATGACATTGATGACAGCCATAAATGCGTTGGCGCCGTAGAGAGCCGAACCGGGACCACGGACAATTTCCACGCGCTTGATGGTATCGACGGGCAGGTCATCATAAACCCAGGTGCTGCCGGCATTGTTGAGGTTATTGTCAAGCGGATGCCCGTTAAGCATGATCAGCACTTTGTCCGAGAACAGGGTTTTTACTCCGCGCACCTCGATTTCGCGCACACCCAGCATGGTTTGGGTAATGCCCAGGCCTGGAACCAGTTTTAGTACGTCCAGCAGGTTGCGCGCTCCGATATGACGGATATCGTCCTGGGTAAAAACCGATGTGGTCGCTACGGTTTTGTCGACATTCTCTTCGAGTTTTGAAGCGGTCACGACAATTTTCCGTTCGGCGGCGAGAAATTTCAGTTCGCTTTCCAGATCGGCATCGTTTACCGCTTCGCCGGCGCCGGCTATAGTCGCTTGAAAACCCAATGCTAAAAAAACGGCCTTAAATTTAGCCGGATGCCGGTTGGTTTGCCGGTTGAGAACGGTGGGTATTATCGTCTTTTGGTAAGGACGCTTATGACCTGCATTAGGCCGCATCAGGCAGAGGCCGGCAGTTCTTTGCAGATGCTTGTAAAAACAGGCTTTCATGGGCTTAAAGCGCTTCTTGTACCGTTGCGGTGATGGTAAACAGCTTGCTGAAGCCGCTGATATCGAAGACATCCCGTAGCGTAGAGTTTAAAGCGCATAAGCGTACCGAGCCCTTGACGGCGTCAAGCCGTTTCGCTACCACCAGGAAGACCCGCAAGGCGGCGCTGCTGATATAGTTGACGGCGGAAAAGTCGAACACCAGGCGGGTTTCGCCGTTGCTTATCCATTCCAGGCATTGTTGTTCCAGATCCTTTGCGCTGGACGCGTCAATTCGTCCCGCTAAGGCAATAACCAGGGACTCGCCCTGACGTGCCGATGAAATTGTTAGCATAATGCGCTGTTCCCCTGTTTATATCGGTTAGTTAATCGTTAAATATCAAGCGTAATTCGCAACGTAGCCCGTCATGGCGGGTTCTTACCTGGTCTGCCAGACGATGGAGCAAATAACCGGCCATTTGCAACACCGCATTTTCATCCCTGAGCATGTCTTCATGGCTGGGGCGATGCGTCATGAGCGGCAAAACCGTACCGGTATAGCTTAGAATAACAGTAAAAGTATATTCGTTAAATATTGTTTGAAGTTGAATTTTGTCGCTGTTTTCGTCCTGGCTATCAAGCAGACCGTGCTCGGTCAGGATTTCGAAGGCCTGCCAGGTTGCATATTCGGCACGCTGAACCACTTCAGGGCGCGCACCCCAGCTTTTGCCTTGTTGTTCCAGAAACAGAATAACATCATCCAGCGAACTGTGTAGCGCGTCGAAATAACGGTGTTCGCGGGTATGGTTCCTAATTTGAAAGATTGCCGACAGCACGACCGCTGCAAACACACCGAGGCTGACGCCTGAAAATAACAGGGTTTTTAATACGTCCGGAGAGGCGGCATGAAAGGAATTTCGCATGGGTTCGTAACTGACGCCCAAAATAAGGCCGATCCCCAGCGCCAGTATTTTACGGTTATCCAACAGCCGTGAAGCGATGACTTGCAAACCGGAAAGCGCCGTGAATGATGCTAGAAAAATCAGTGCCGCACCGGTTACCGGCAACGGCAGGATTTGCCAAAACACGATGGCTTTAGGCATGAAGGCAATGACACCCATGATACCCGCCAGTCCATAGGCCAGATAGCGGCTGGTGCAACCGGTCGATGCGGCCAAACTGACGGCGCCGCCGCTGGAGGTCAGGGGGAGACCGTTCAGAAAAGAGTTGCATAGGTTGGTGAGACCTTCGGCGAGAATGCCCTGTTTGATTAATTGCAAGTCGGGACGCTTCCAGTCTGCGTCGTTGAAACGCTGCGCCGCGACCAGCGCGCCGAAACCGTGTAGCGCCAGGAACAGCCCGATGATGATAGCCGGTAACAGGGAATGCGGGTTAAAAGACCAGCCGATATGCATCGGTTTAGGCAAATAAAACAACGGCGCATCATGAAAAATCGCCCAATCACTGGCCGGAATCCCATCCATCAGCCAACTGCCGAAGAACCCGGTCATCAGTCCCAGAAATGCCGAAAACAAGCGCAAGTAACCGGATGACCAGACGTTAAATCCAATCATCGTACCCAGGGTCAGAACACATAACAGACCTTGTTGATACCAGGACATCCCGTCCTCGATCTCCAGCACCTGTTTGATCCCGTAATAACCCAAACCCAGACCGATCAACAATACGGCGAGACCGGCCACCTGCACGGTAAATACGCCTCTCAAGCGTTGAAAAAGAAAGGCGAACGCCATTTGAGCCAGACCCACCACGCCGACCATGCCGAAGACGGCGCTCAGACCGCTGTGGGTTTTCACCAGTATTAAACCGGCGAAAGTGGACGATGTGGCCTGCAAGGGGCAGAAATAACCCGAACCGATGCCGAAAATCCGCGCTGTCTGCAACACAACACCGAGGCCTGACGCCAACAGGGTGGCCGAGACCAATTGCAGCGATTGTTCCTGATCAAGCCCTAAGTCACGGGCCAATAAGGGTGAGATCACCAGATAAACGCCCAGAAACGACATCTGTTGCAGGGCCAGAATCAGCAGAATCTGTAAAGGCGGCTTATCGCCGGTTCCATAGAGGATGTTTTCGGGTTTGCGCATGATGCCGGGAATGTGTTGCGGTAATACCTTAGTCGATAACCGGCAGGAAAGCCGAGTTATCGGCATCGGTCGCCCACAAATCGCCGTTTTCCAGATCGAACCACCAGCCGTGCAGGTTAAGCTTTCCGGCATCGACACGTTCCTTTATCCAGGGATAGGTCAGGAGATTATCCAGTGAGCCCCGAATCGCAGCACGTTCAACCAAGTGTTGATGGTCGCAGAGGCTTTCCATATCCACTTCTCGTACCAATTCTCCCGAATCTTCGTTCGATCCCGCCAATTGGTCGATAACATAACGGTAACAACCATCCAACGCTATCGACACCCAGTCACCGATAAAATCGCGTTGCGGTTTTTGCCCGGAAAGGGTCTTGAGCAAGGCTTTGATACCGCCGCAGCGGGCGTGGCCTAAAATCACGATATGCTCAACTTCCAAGTCTCGAACGGCATACTCGATAGCCGAGCGGGCGCCGTCGTGTTTGCCTTCCATTAAATAAGTGGGCACCAGATTGGCCACATTACGCAAGACAAATATATCGCCGGGGCCGGCGTTGGTTAAGATGGCCGGGTCTACGCGCGAATCACTGCAGGCAATGAGCAAAACCTTGGGTTGCTGTCCATGTTCGGCGAGATCTTTCATGGCTGTGGAATCCAGCTCATAGGCGCGTTGCTGGAAGTTTTTAATGCCGTCAAACAGCTTGGTTAAAGTAGGATGAATGAACGCTTGCATAGGATTAGGCCTGAATATGGCGTTATGTGACAAAGTCCCGTTTCGGGGGGAGGGGTTTATTCTATGTCAAATATGCATCCAAGCAAAACATCCCTTCGTGATAAAAAGGCGGCTATAGTTAAAAACAACTTCGAAAAATACCGCCTTCAACCAATTCAGGCTTTAACAAACTGCCCGATTTCCGCGTCTGCCAAAGCCATACGCAAGCCGGCGCTGCTTATATCCAGCGCGTAACCTAATATCCCGCTGCCGATCACGACCCGTTCAAATTCGAATACGCTGCTATCCACCAGGACACGAAGGGCCTTGGGTAAGACGATAGGCGGTACCGCGCCGACCGGAAAGCCGGTAGCTTCCAGCACTTCTTCGGGTTGCGCCATGGTCAGGCGGCGTTCATTGAGGTGCTTGCGCAATATTGCCCAATCCGCCTTGCCGCCACCAGCGACAGCCAACAGAACGAAGCTGTCGGAACCGGTTCGAAACAACAGGCTACGGACAATCTGGCCGGGATTGCGATTTTGTCCGGTCAATAATTCTTCCAGGGAACGAACCGGTTTTTTATCGGGATCGAGCGGTATGATGATCACGTCATATTCGACGCCAAGCGCTTGCAGTTGTCGGGTTACGGGAGAATCTAGGTTTTCAGTCATTGGGCACTCCTATGGCAAACCTGTTGCCAGGCTGGATGGTTTTTCAATATCGTCAAGGCCGATTCCAGCAACTCAAGGCCCTGTGCGGTTCGGTGCCAGGTCGATGCGCCGGATGGATGAGGCAGCGGAATGGCTTCTGTGCGGTGGCCGTGAAAAATCACGGGATGAAGCTTACCGATCACCTCGTTAAGTTTGTTGACAGGCATTAATTGACCGATCGCCAGTTTGCCGACCGGTAGGATCAATGCGGGTTTAAGCAAATCGATTTCCGCTTGCAACCAACCCGCGCAGTTATCGATTTCGGCGGGGCTCGGCACGCGGTCGCCGCCCTTGGGATTTTTGCCCGGAAAACAGCGGCACACGGCAGCCATATAAACGCGCTGCCGAAAAGTCTCTTCATCCAGCCCGATGCGTTCGAACCATTTAAACATCGTTTTGCCCGCCGTCCAGGCAAAGGGTTTGCCGAAACCGCCTTCCTTGTCGCCGGGCGCCTGGCCGATCAGCAAAATCGGCGACAATACCGGGCTGCCGCTGACGACCGGGCCGATCATCGCCGGGCATTTCCTGCAATTCGCCAGGGCGGCGCGGTGCTCGCGCATCAGTTGTTCGTGTATCGGGTTTTCTAATAAGCCCTCTCCCTCGGAGGGAGAGGGTTGGGAGAGGCTTACAAGTGTAGGTTTTTAAATAAAAGTAGACAAAACAGGATGTTGAGATAAATTAACAGGTGTCAATACAAATTTTCACTGGAGGATATTGCCATGTCTCAACATCCTGAACTATCGCAATGGATCGATACGGT